>JAABUX010001065.1_pt1 | contig 43066 bp, 35 predicted proteins | sample 5561851 | NCBI WGS metagenome assembly JAABUX01 (sample SAMN10711883, study PRJNA513361) | rock metagenome | isolation source: Antarctica rocks | place: Antarctica: Victoria Land, Richard Nunatak red sandstone | collected 2016-01-03 | reverse complement strand
TATTTACTAAAATTACTAGTATATACCTTAGATTCTTTAGTCTTTAAAGGTATAAACCTATTAACTAATAATATAGTAATATACTTAAAATCTTATAACTTACCCTTAGATTAAGTAATCTTAGTAAGGGTATAAACTACTTCCTTTATCTCTTCTAGTAGGCCCCTCTTAAAGACTACTATCTAGAAATCTATTTCTAGTAAACTATTTATTTATAAAAGCTTATTTATATACTCCTTAAATTTAGTAAGGTAGATATAAAGGTCTTTAAATTAATCTAAGTAAAGCTTATATAAAGTAAAGTATATTACTTTCTTAGTAGTATAAGAGTCTATCTTATATAATAACTTTAATTTAACTTATACTTCTTTTACTATTATCTAAGTCTTAATTATATTATAAGCTAATAGTAATATAGTAAGGTAAATAGTAGTAAGTACTTACTCCTTTAAATTAATATACTTTTCCTATTTTTCCTTATCTACCTCCTTAATAGGTAGTTTTACTCCTCTAGTAGTAGGTAAGTTAGGGTTAGTTAGTAGTTTATATTCTAGTCTTATAACCTTAAATACGCCGTTAATTATAAGTAATATATATATAATAATTTCCTATAATTTATAATTCTTAGTACCTTTTAACTTCTAAATTTTATAATAGTTAGATATAATAGTACCTATTATAAATAGTTCTAGGAGTATTTCTTCTAGAGTAATACTAAGTCTTAGTAAAAAGCTTATTATATAATTTATATAATTTCTAGGTTATATAGAACCTAGGCTTATAACCTATTAAATAGTATAATATTAATAAGTTATCTATATATAATTTAGGTATAATATAATAGTATTTAATTAATTATACTCCTATACTAGCTAAAGCTAATAAGGGTAGACTTTTTAGGGGGTACGCCTAGCGTACCTATCGTTCGGGGAGAAACCTAGCTAAGGGATAAAAACTCCACCTACTATCCGCAGGCCATACTATTATTTAGCTCCTTCCCTCCCCCCCCTAATAGGCCTACTATTAGGGCGGTATATTAAGGGGTTAGGTCTACCGTTTATAATACTAAGGTTTTATTAACTATATTCTCTTCTCTTTAGTTAGAGCGGAGCCCTTCCTCTCTATTAGTTCTCGCTAATATCTCTTTTACTAGTATAAACTAGTAGAGGGCGCCTAACCTAGTTAACTACCTCGCCGCTACCCTTATCCCTATTAGTAATAAGAGAATAGTATAATAATCTTCTAACCTAGCCTCTAGTAATATCTAACTCCTACTAGTATAATAGTCGGGATAGAATAGCAGGACGTGTTTACCGGTCTACCTCGCCGCCCCGTACAGGTAGCTAGGACTTAGGATCCTAGGCACCTTCCTAATAAATAAGAAGTAGTTAAACCTAATCTTATCCGTGCGTAACTAGACTATTATAAAGCTCTCTAGCTTCTTTAAGCCCTTATAAAGGTCCTATCTCCCCCCTACTAGGTCACCCTTCTATACTAGGCTCTTATATCGGCTTTCTAATCCCCGCTAGTAGTAGCGCCACCGGCCCTACTACCGGCCTTCCTACTAGGTTAGTATCCTTTTCTATAGCGTCGGGCTATTAAGTACCCCGTTTAGCGACCGCTCCGCCTAAGACTCCTTCTTAGCTAACGGGGGTAGCGGAGGGCGTAGCCTCCTACCCCTTCTTAGTTATAACTAAGACTTAATCTTCGCGTTTCCTTTCAGGACCGTCTTATATATCCCTTAGAGGATCTTACTCTATAGTAGGGCCTTATTAAGGAAGTCTCTTACTAACGGGATTCCCGCCTCTACTTTAAAGACTAGAATTAAAGTAGCCTTATACGCCCCTAGTACTTTACGTAGTCCTTTATTCTAGATTATTATCAGGGTCTTCACGTACTTCCCTATTACTCCGGGGGTATTCTTTAAGCTATATTATATTAGCGCCGCGAATATTATTATAAGCCTTACTACTACCGCGTATATAAGCCTATTAACCGGTAGAATCGCGCCTTATATAAAGCCGGCGACGTAGTAGAGCGCCTGAATCTAGTTATCTATCTTAGCTTATACCTTCCTTAGGTATATATTCTAATTTAGCTTACTATTAAGTATAAGTCCTAGGACCCTAATCGATATCTTTAGTTTAACTTTAATTCCTTCGAGCTTAACTATTACGTCTATCTTTACCCCCTTCGTTTTATAAGTTATATAAACGAGCTCGTACTTCTTTAGTATAAACGAGGCTTTATAGGTCTTCGCCTATTATAGGTATACCTCGTAGGCTTTATCTAGAACCTCGTAGTTCCGTTTAGTACTCCTATTATAAGCTAGTAGATAGACGTTATTTATAAATCCGCTAACTTAAATTAGTAGCTTTAGCTTTTTATACTCCTCGATTAGGGGAGTATTAAAAAATAGAAATAATATTAGAGAGATAGGTAAACCCTAGGGGATCCCTATCTCTACTAACTCTATCTAACTCGTCCTCCTACCGAGGGTAATTAAAGTCGCCCTCTTTATAAGGAAGCTTGCCGTCTAGTATACTATCCTCTCTAGGACCCTCTTTATCTTTATTATATAAAGTAGCCTAGAGTAGGAGATATAATCGAAGGCTCCGGTAATATCTAGGGAGAGGAGGCTCGTTATATTCCTCTTCCCTATTCCTTATACTATATAGACTATATTAGTAATTATTTCTAGCGCGGTTTCTACTAATCTCCCTTGCCTTATACCTATCTATTCTTCCAGAAGGAGGTTATTAGCCTCCGCGTAATCTTTAAGCCTAGCCGCTATTACCGTCTCGAATATCTTTCCTAAGGTATCTAAGAGGGCGATCGGCTTATAGGACTTAGGGTTAGCGTAGTTCTCCTTCTATAGTTTCTTTAAGATTACTATATTAGCCTCTTTAAATTTCCGGGGGTAGTATCTAATCTCGAAGTACCCCTAGAAGAGATAGTAGATCTCCTCCTCTAGTTTATTATATACGGCCCGTAGGAACCTATTTAGAATCCTATTTATCCTAGGAGCCTTATCCTATAACGGTCTCTTTATAAAGCTATAGACTTCTACCTCTATTAGATCCCCTTCCCCTAGTATCGGGCTTAGGTATTCTACCTCGGTAATATCTTTTAAATCTACCCTTAAAGGGGCTAGGAAATAGGTTTCCTAAAGGCGCTCTACCTTCTCCTCGAAGGTAGCCGCCAGCGTCCCGTCTTGTCTACTTAGGGAGGGGAACTTAGGTAGGGCTCTTAGCGATATACTCTTATTTTTCCCCTACTAGGCTAGTACTTATACCCCCCGAGGGTCTTCTAAGGCCTAGTATATAACCGCCCGGAAGTAGAGGGTTTTCTCTCTTTAGATCGTGGCTACCTTCGCCCTTTCCGCTTCTCTTAGAGTCTCCCTTATCTCCGTATTACGGCACCGGTAGTAGGCCTTTAGTTCCCGTTTAGCCCTTTATATTATATCCTTATAAGCTGAGTTCTAAAAGGACCTTGCCTTACTAGACGGCTTCGCCTACGGAATATATTCTTATATAATAGCCTAGAACCTATCTAGTATCTACCCTAGGTACTCGTCCGCCTCGCCGGCGGATCTAATCTAAGGGAGCCCTAGAGAAAGTCTAAGCTACTAGGCCCTATTCCTTATATTCGTGGTAACCTCCTTGTCTTTAAGTATCTTCTACGCCCTCCTCTAGACTAGGGTTTAGCTCTCCTAGCTCCATTTAAATTCCGTATATACCGGGAGGTAGTTAGATTTATACTAGAGGTCTACCCTTAGGCCGCAGTTTCGGAGTATATTAGTAGTACCCTTAGTAGTAAAGACTAGGTCGATTACTAACTTCAGACCTCTCCCCTACTATATTACTATACCCTCCGGTAGGGCGACTTCTATACTATATTTACTCGTTTCACCTAGTAATATATCTATTATAGCGTGGTATATACTTCTCCCTTTATTATTCTACTGGGGATAGTAGAGATTAAAGTCCCCGAGGAGGATATATTCCCCTAGCCTCTTTAGGGCCTCCGCTATTAGAGGGATTATTATTAGGCCGTCCTTTAACCTATACGTCGTCGGAGAGGGGTTATAGATATTATATATCCAGATATCATCCTCTTAGATTCCCTATTACCCTCCCTTAAGGTAATATAATAGTATTATAATAACTAAATAGATAGATATAGTTATATAGAATAGAATAACTATTACAAGAAATCTCTACTAGTCCGCTAAGACCCCCTAACTAGTCCTAATTAGTAACTACTAAGGTTAACCTAGCCTAAGTTCTAATATACTATAGGCCCTGTAGCTACTACTACTATCTTATTATAACCTATACTATCGTCTTATAACCCCCGTAGACATCCTATTATAACCTATACTATTATCTTATAGCCCCCGTAGACGTCCTATTATAGCCTATACTATCGTCTTATAGAAGGGTTTACCCCCTTCTAGTCTAAACCTACTTCTAGTCTAACCCTAAGGGGCTAGCGGCCTAGAGCTTTTAACACTCCGTACTCCTAGCCCTAGCTCTAGGGTACTCTTAGGCCTAATAGCATTCGCATCTATAGATCCTTAACTAAGCCGATTCTAAATATAAGTTTACTGTAAGAATTATTTAGCGTAAGATTTCCTGTAATACTTATAGCGAAAAGAAGTTGATAAAGTCTATCGTTGTGGAAAGTAAGGGCGTGGACCAGAAGTAGGTGTGGACTAGAAGGGGGTGAACCCTTCTAGTAAAGAACTCCGCCGAGATTTACATGCACTTTTATTTAATACAACTGTACGATGGTAACGTCCCTCGATCAGGGCCTCAACGCCGGCAATGTCAGGGTCCCAGACCGCACCTCCCAGAAAAAAACCGCCCAGTTCACGCTCCTTACAAAGCCTCCCGAAAACCGCTACAACTTCCCAGCCCCATTACAATTTCCCCTGCTCGAGCCACCCGCCGTCTGCACCGCACTGCCCACACAGGACTTCGTCCCGATAGGTAACTGACCGTGCGCATACCACTGATACTTGACATCATTCGGCGTCCATTCAAAGCCCCAGTCCGTCAACGCGCCGCAGCCCTCAATCTCCTTCTTCAATCCCTCGCCGTTGGCACCTAATTTGGCATCTGGCCAATTCTTGCCCCTGACCTCAAAGCCATCATAGACGAACTTGTAGGAGACGTCGCAATTATCTTCGTTGACTTGCTGAGACAGGGGTTCCATGTTGAAGACCCAGCCGTCGCCGGTAGTGAGTCTGCCGCCGAATTTGTAGTTGTGGGGGTTGTTGAGGGTGTCGGCGCCGTCACAGCCGTCGATCACGCCGGCGGTGAGGTGACCTTTGCAGTTGGGGGAGTCGTGAGGACCTTTTGACTCATCGCCTGGAAATTCGACAGAGAGACGGAGGTGGTCGACGCTGTCTTGGTTGTATCTAAACAAGCCAACTTGTTAGTGGCTATCCACAATCCTCGTAGATGCTTGAATATGGAACTCACTCTACTGATTTAGAGCCTTGGCTACAGAAATCGTTAACGTTGTTCACGGCAGTATCCCTGTGCATAACCCAGTAATTTCCGCTAATGCCGTGACATTTGTTTTCATCCTGCTTTGGAGCCGGAGGCGGAGATACCGTGCTGCTTGCCGTGTCTTTCACATACGCCGCAAATACCAGGTCTTTGATATGTTGATGGAATTTGACCTGCGGGTGGAAGATCTTGGCACGCCATCCGACCGAGTCCCAGCCTGCTTTAGAATCGAGATCGCCCCCATTGGCATCCTTGAATCCCTGTTCATCGAGTGCGTCAAAGATTGCATTTGTATAATCGGTCCCACTTTGAAATTTGGCGCTTAGATCTGCTGGAGAGAGTCCGCTTGTCACTTTGTTGGACGCATCTACCATGAACTTAACGGCGTCATCCTTAGGTTCGTCATACGGGTAGTGCCAGAAAAAGAGCTTATCGTTCTTCTGGTCCGGCTCCTTGACACCTTTCTCACAGAAACGATGTCCATCGAGGGCGCCATCTGCTTGTATATCGATGAATTTAACCCCACGATTCTTATTTCTATTGACGGCGTCTTCGATAGCTGCGTTGAGTGCGACGCTCATGTGGTTAAAATCCTTTCGTATTTCAGTCGTCATATTAGTGTGTTTCTTCCCATCATTTTTGGGATTCGCGGTGCGAGCAAAGGTGACATTATTACACGCTGTGTCGACTTCATTGAAGAATTCAGCGTAACCGGTGACGTATAGTAGGAACTTGTCGCCAATACTACCCTTTCGGCCTCTTACGACAGTCTTGTTGATCAGATGGTCGATATTATTGACCAGGTCCGGGCTGTTAATCAAATTCCAGCTGTGTTTTCTCTGGTCATCGCAGGTTCTATAGACTGGACCACCCCATAGATGAGTTTCGAGGATGCAATCTGGGTAATTGCAAGTTAGCTTTGCTCTTTCGGGACGATTTGAGTCGCGGGGCATAATCAAGGAGCAGAATATGTCTTGGACATCTCTCACGACAAAAGTATAAAGGGCTCAGATGGGAAGGTTTCGAGACGAATCATGACTTACTGAAGATGATACCGGGAAAATCGATATCGTCACCACCCACAGCGAGAGTCGCCATCTGCGGATCACCGAATTTTGGTCGAGGACCTAATCCATCGTCAGTCTGTGACAACTCGTGGACTGAGACATGGGGAGTCATACTAAACTGCCAATTGGGTTTCCCGCCTTGATCCTTATCGTAGAATTGATAGTCCTCAACGTCATTATAGTGCGATCCGGAACATACAACGTTGTTGAAGATGTAACTCCCCGTTCCGAGTTTGTCACTAGCGTTCAGGAGCACGGGCCATGCTTGATCGTATCGCAAGCATCGTCGGCCATCAACATATTTAGTGGAGCCCACGCCTGAAGCATAAGAGTCTCCTAGGGCAGTCCACTCGAATTTCTTGTCGCCTCGAGGGGCAAGAACATTTGGCCGAGCCATAGCGCACGGGAGGAGGGCGAGCAAAAGCCATTTCAGTCGTATAGTAGCGGCCATGAATAACGAAAAGACAGGGTTCGCTGGAAGATGAATGAAAGGTTGGATGCCAATTGACAGTGCAGGCAACGGGCTATGTGCAGAAAATGGAATGCAAAGATGGCCTGGAGGAACACTACCTCTTGGGTTGAGACACACATGTTATATATATTTTTGTGAGCACAACGCCGCAGGCTCGCATTGTACCTAGTAAGATTTTCAGCTACAACATCTCAATATGTTGGAATAAGATTACAGCTTTGATTACCTTCGCCACATTGTGGTAGAAAACCGTCGCAGCTTGTTTCATCATGAGGCCACAAGTTGGCATATATCAGAGCGCATTGAAGCAGCGCCTGATGTTGACCCTCAACCCTACATCAAGCCTTCTTTTGAGGTGGGGTCCTGCGGCCAACATCGTTGCACGTGAGACATATACCTTATTTGGGAGCATCCACCGCGTACGTTGCAATGAAAAGAATCGAATCAGAAAGAAGGATTTCTGTGTGTAATTTCCTCTGGTCAATCGTGGTGGGCAGCTTGGTGCACGTTGTTTCAATTTTGATTCTGGACTAATCGTGCTTTGAATCTGGTTGGGAGGTTCTCACAAGGCTAGCTTATGCGGCGCCTCACTGTCAATTCCAAATGGTTGCCCTATCTTTGTAGCCGGCCCTGACCTTTTGGTGTCCATCGTGTAGCGTGACATAAGATGACCACCACACTTCTACTCTCTGTAGATATAGCTATACGTTCGACGGCACAAGCTGTCAGCGTACTGCTAGCTCTCACCCCATTGTTTCCCTATTCCTAGTTCCTTTGTTTGACAAATTGACAGCATTACTTTTCTTGGCTCCGGCGCTGTGGGCTCGCCTAGCAGCCAATCACTTATCTTTTACCAGATATGAGGAAGGCAGAATATTTCGAGAGGGTTCAAGGAAATAAAGGGTGTGTTGCAATCGGCTCTCGGTTTCCTCATTTTCATTAGCCGTGAATTGGTAAATGTTTGAAGGGCTGCGGCGCTGCTTCGGCCCTAGTTTCTATGCGGCTTAGCTGGCGATCTGGTGCTTACAGCTTGCAAACCGGGCACCCGGGCTGAGGGCTTGTCATGAAATTACTTTATGTTGAATACAACGTCTCTGCCGCTCACTTTCGTATCTGAAACTGCTCACACCCTCTGTCATCATTATACGCTGAGTCAACCTGATGCCTGATTTTCTGGTCGTTTGTATTTGGGGTCTAAGCTGATTTCCGTGTCAACCTTTGATACATACTCTTGCGCCAGTTCAAACACATTACTGCTTTCAACGACATCGAAACAAGAATATGCACCCCATCTTTGACTCTATCGTTCGAGCAGTGTCATGGAGTATGGCTTATCAGACAGTCTCTCGTCCGCAATACTATGATTACACACAGTCTACCTCTGTCATAGCACACGGAAGGATCGCCGGTGGTTCGCCGCTTAGATATTGTAACGAATCACGCGACACGGACCTCTATCAGATTGAGCACATTGAGCTCTATCCGAGCCCTCTCCATATGTATTTCCTCCAACAACGCTTTCCTAGACTCTGTAAAACTAACAACACCGTTGCCGAAGCGATGACGTCTTCGAGGTCCACCTGTACGGTAAATTACTCGAACCCTAATCTATTCAACTGCTTCAAATACTCACGCACGCAACTTCAGGCACATTTCTCCAAAACATTACACAGAACGCGACATTGGGCTACATGGGCCGCTACGGTAATAGCACTGAATCCGAGGGCGGCAGGATGGACTGGTGCGGAGGTTTCATTGATAGCATCGACCAGCTGGGTCGTCATCGTAAGCATGACTGTCCTCCGGATAAGGGATTTGGTCTCATCATGATGTCGTCTTGGGTCATGCCTATGTTCATTGTTCCGGTAAGTCTGCTCATCCATGATATGAACGTATGCGGGAACCTCGACAGCCTGATTAGGATGGCAGGGACCCTACTACTTCAAATTCGACGCCGTGACGAAGGAGGAAGAGAGGATCTATTGCCTCGAAGCGGAAATCTATCTTGATTACGAGGACAAGAAGGATCAGCACCGTCTAAGCATGACAGGACCCGGGCATAAGGGATCTCGAGAAAAGTTCCTTGAAAACTTGGAGAGCTGGGATTGAGCTTGCCAGACATAGTCTTTCTTTCCCAGCTTTTGTCTATAACCCTATAATATACGCGTAGATAGGTACTTTCTAGGCTCTATACTATTCGAACATCCCAGCGCCTTTTTGGCGTTTATCCAATCGCTAATAACGCAATAACTACCGATATTAGATGACGGTCCTAGGTTAATTGGGCTCCCATATACAATCCGTAAATCTGCCCGACAAAGGCCAGAAGTAGAGAGGGTCTTTTCTAGGGAAAGGTTGAAGCGGTTTATGGCTCAGCATGCGCCCCAATACGTGGATGGCGGTAAACGTCGATACATGGTTGGCTACTGTTTATAAGACACAAATCAGATAAGGCTGCATCAACTCATTGCCAACCTCCTAAAGTCTATCGAAGAAGGTCTGCGTCTACCCTTCCTACAGATCACCCTCGAAAATATTGAGGTCGTCATGGGGTCCGTGATGACTGATCCGCTCTTCGTCATGAATTAAAAAGTAATGGAGACTCCCTGGTCTCTCCACCTCTTGGCTTTCGCATGCCAGCAAAGACGCTCCAGTGGCTGCTTTTGCAAGATCGACATGAAAAGCGACTGTCTTCAAAAAATTACACTGCCTGGAGAGAATTGGAGGCTGTTGTCTGTATTAATCGCCGGGCTCTGCACGACGCGCTGTCAGCATGGAGCTGCGGCGCTAATGCAGCTTGCAGATTTGCTGTTGTATGAGGCAATTCCTGCCTGAGGTGTAGCCTTACATAGGTAGCATCTCGTAGCCTAGGTTTACGAACCACATTCAACACCACTGACAAGAAGTCGGTCAACGTCCTAAAAGGCGAGGCCAGCTTTATAGGAATCATCCTCAAGGGACGGTTTGTGGTAAAGGCTTGTTTTATTCTTCAATGACTGACACCATAGCGAGAACAATCTTCCAGGACCCTGATACCAATGAACACGCAATTCCAGCTCGGTTTCGAGCTGACCAATATCCTCAATCCAGCTACCCAAGCGATTTCTGCGATCAATTCCATTGCGCTTGTGGATGCGGTGCGCAAGGCTGGCTCTGATGTACTAACAGAAGTCAAGCTTGCCTCTATTTTAGGCAAAAATTGTATCGCTGCAGAAGTTGGAACCCACTTCAGGCAAGCGGTTGCAAAGTCTGAGCGTAGTCTTATTTCGAGATATTTAGAAATTGCTTTGGAGTCTGGCGCCGGCCCAACTGTCCAGAACGCACTCAAGGATAAAGCCCTATTTTCGATGATCGTTCAGATGTCGCTTCTGTGTACTGTGCACGAACACCAGCCGTTTGCCAATGCTATGGTCGAGTCAATAGAACGAAACGCTAGGGACTTCAAAGGCGATCCTAAGGCAATACCAGACTATCCATCGTTGCTAGGCACAATGCGAGTGATCCAGCGCGAGACTGTAGGTTTCCAGTGGTCGGGATTATTCGACTCCGTTGAGAGGACCATCCAAAACAGACTTTCGAAAGCAGATCCACATCCGAAACCTTCAAGAAAAAGGAGACGAAATAAGTCAACCCCTTTAAATCTTGACCGACACAGTATCAACGACCGTGGACTCTCTTTTCCAGTTTTACAAGCGCTGCTTCTAGCCTTCGAGCCTCTGCAACGCTTCCCTGAGGATAGACAGATCTACATCGAATGTGGAACAGGAATCAGCACCCTCGTCGTGTGGTGCAATCATGTTCTCGATCTGAGTGTGAAGGTATGCATTGAAGACCGTGAAGTTACCTTCGGCAAGGAGCCCTTCAATGTGTTAATCAAGGAAATCTTGAGTATGAAATCGACTGTCTCACTCATCGTTCCATTTTCTCAGGATGTGCCCCTTTTCACTTTGAGCAGCAGTGAACGAGATCCCAAGTTTGGCCCTGAGCTACGAGCAAAAATCCTGGGTTTCGGTCAGGCTGCTCTGAAGCAGGTGGACGTCCAACCCCGTGACATTATCCGCGCTAGCTATTCGGTGATTGCTGGAGCACTTGCTTCATGGAATCGAGGCTGTTCATGTACAAGTTTCCTTTGGCGCAAAGATTTACATGAAGATCGTTGTAGACGCACTCCAAGAAGGTTTCCGGGCAAATGCCAAATCATTGAGACTGCTCGAATATTTTTTGGACTACACGAAGTCGATGAAGCGATCTTGAAAGAGGTGGAGTGCACTCAGGCTAAGTCTAAGACACAGAAAGCCTGTGCCCAGCTTGTACCGTTGCTCCTCTCCTTATCAAGGGTTCAACAGCAGGATCTAGCGCAGGGTGCTGATGTGCCATTTTCCATCAAAGTTTATCAGACAAGGTTCAAGGCCGAGACAAGCAGTTCAGGTTTGTTTGACATGGAGTTCCCCAATATCACCGAGTCGTTTGAGATCCTCGCCCATTATCTTCTTGGCCAAAGATACTCAGATAGCTTTATTAAGCAAGCTTTATTGGTAAGCGACTGTGGTTGGAGCATTTTTTTCGACGCAATAGATGCGACTGACCCGTCTGATGTATCAATATGCAATTTACGAATGCTAGCGGGTGCTCCATCAGTGGAAGATGCTTCCAAGGACAGAGTCGTCAAGGATAAAATTCTGGATGGCCCAACGGAACTAAGCTTTTCCTATTCGGACTCTACGGTCTTGAAAGCAGATTGGTTTTCGAATACTAGCTCCGTAAACTTCTTCCCCGGTGTCAGCACAGCGAAGAGGGGTAACTCGTTGATTGGCTTCCGTGATAATGACTCTTTTCTCGCTACTCAATCGTTTACCTGGAAGTTCAAAGGCACAGAGGCGAAGATCCATCTCTTAGGCTTTCGAGAAATGTTGGAGTTATGCAAGGACTTCATGTGGTTATCACCCTGCGCTTGTGATGACAAGATAACCGGACTTGGATCCCTCGAAGCTGGTCAGGTCTTCACCATCAATGGCTCCCATGTTGACAGAATCTTGCCCAAGGCTTTGAAGGATCACGAGGGTTTGAATTCAGAGTATGCAGTCTGTTTGTTCCCCAACACCAGAGAGTCCACAAAAGCCGACGATGCTACATGGATATTCCACATCACGAAGAATCCAGCTGCTCGTTGGTTACAGATGGATGACATGGTCCGGAATACATTGTTTTGGGAGAAGATGGAGCCGCAATTATTTATCAGAGACAACGAGACTTGCATGCGGTGTGCATGTAAATACTTTTCCGAATCTGGTAATCGACACCCACACAGCCTTGTTCTCTTATAGAAGATCAGGGTATTGAGGACGTAAGCGCAAGGGTTTCCAGTAGCAAGCTAGCCACTAAGCTGACGACAAGCGCATAGTCATTACTCCCCACAAAGCTGATCAGTGGCAACTATGGGATGGTGAAGAAAAATTGCTCACAGCGTATATTTATACACAATATGAGAAGCTGCTGCCTGGCAAGAGTCAGCCAGTCGGCCTCCTACTAACTCTACTAGGCCCCCTTCTAGCACGAGGAACCAGAATCTGTATTCTTTTGTTCCGCCCCCTCACCACTCCCTCCAAAACGGCCTTGCTTTTCTTCATGATATCATACGGCAATTATCACACAATATATATGTATACGGATGAGAAAATTGGTGAATAGATACGTAAGTGCCAAGCAGGGGCTGCTAGATTTCCCAAGGGTCTAACTTTTCAACAATAATTGGTATTTCCCTTACAAGGTTTTACCCCCCACCCGAAAGCCTTATATCAGCTACCATGCGCACGTCTCTTGACCTGATCTGTAATTCTCTATCAATCCTCCTACACGCTAAAAATTTCATCAACCACCACTGCCAAATCATAAGCTCAATACGTTTCCTTGACCATTCCTAAAAAGCCTAGCATCATGGCATTCACCACAACTTCAGACTTTATGAAGACTCGATTCTACATTGTCTCAGACACCCACGGAATAGAATTCGAGAGCAAAGACAAATTCTCTCAGCATGCCGATGTAGCAATCCACTGCGGTGACCTCACTGAAGAGTCCAATTTAGAGGAATTCCAAGCCACATTAAGACTCCTTACGGACATCCAAGCACCACTCAAACTAGTCATCGCGGGCAATCATGACTTCACCTTGGATATTCCCGCTTTCAGGGAAAAGGTCGCTAATGCTCGGCCACCTTTAGATCCCGGCCTTGTCAAGAAAATATACGGTGACTACGGACGAGCGCGACAGCTCTTCGAGGATGTGAGATCTGCAGGTATAATCTTTCTTGACGAAGGAAGTCATCGCTTTGCCCTAGAGAATGGCGCAATACTGACTGTATACGCTACTCCCTATACGCCTTCTCTAGGCGATTGGGGCTTCCAATATCCCCCAAATCAAGGATATAACTTCTCCATCCCGAAAGGCGTAGACCTAGTAATCAGCCACGGACCCCCTCGGGGAATCATGGACTACACCGACTCCAAACAGCGCGCCGGCTGTCCCGATCTCTTCAGCGCCATCGCTCGCGCTCGACCACGTATCCACTGCTTCGGACACATCCACGAAGGCTGGGGCGCCAAAATGATCACGTGGCGCGACCAACTCACCGAAAATCCATCGCACTTTACGGATATTGATAACGATGAATCTACGCTCATAGAGAAATTATCAGGGTTTCAATATGCCAGATTCGATACGGTGGAAGATAGAGAGGAGAAGGCGGAGAAGGAACGATATCATCGGCAGAAAGGGTATTATGCCACCACTCACTGCGTGGGAGATGCACATCCTCTCGAACACGGAGCGCAAACGCTGTTTATCAATGCGGCAATTCAAGGCACAGAAGAACGACCTCTGCAGCTGCCATGGCTTGTAGATATCGACCTCCCGAAGGCTCCCTGAATTTTACAATTCGAAGCTTCCACTCTCCCCCCCCTTTCGAAACCTAGAACCAACACCTAACCCCAAGTTATCCAACCAACTAAACCAACTTGAACAATCCAACTAAAGCCACAACCTCGTCGAAACGCCCAAGGACCAAAACCCTTGACAACTTGCGACCCAAGGCCAAAACTTCGCCAAACAAGTATCCAATTTCCGAACCCAAAACCTTCTCCAAGCACGCAAACTCTCCAATGCAAAACGCACAATCTCAACCTCCCAAACCTGCCCCTAGCCACACTATCAGCAACATCCAACCTCTCCCAGCACGGATGGCAGCTAGCTAATGCTCGGATACGTTGACCGTGTCGATGGTACAGGAGCGCGGAGTTCCGGGTGGGCTATTTGTCTGTATAGATACTATAGAATAGGATATAACACGACGGGACGAGGGGATGGATGACTGGAAAATCTCTCTAGCTAGTAGTAGATGTAGCATATGAGATGTGTGAGAATGGTAATGTTTTGGCTGATGGGTCGTGCCATATTGGCCTTTTGTTGCGGAACCCTTTTCTGTTGTCATAGGTGGTTCCTGTCCGTTCTAGAGAAAATAATTGGTGTTTCAATAAAAGTAAGAATACAGTACCTTCGGTTCAAACTACCTAAGCCACCTCCCTATCCGCATTCCGTCGCACCTCCCACGCCTCAGCCTCCCCCCACCGTTCTTGCCTCTTATTTAAATAAACCAGCCTACCCACACTATCCAAAGTATCCCGATGTCGGGCGCCCAAAGTCCTTTCCTGGATCCCCACCAGCCGGAGCCCCAGCTCCTCCGCCTTCCCCCACGCTTCTCGGACCTCGTACGCCGACACCAAGCTAGCCATGCTGGTCAGCGTGTCGGGATGATCGGCTCCCAAGACCCGTTCCCTCGCATCCGTGACCCGTTCTTCCAACCGTTCGGCGTCTTCCCATCGCTCTTGGAAGGTGTACGTTGTTGCCAATTTGGCCATGATACTAAGGGTGTCTGGATGTTCTGCGCCTAGCGCCTTCGTTCTCGAGTCCATGACATGCACTCTTAGTCGTTCGGCCTCTTCGTTTTGCCTCAGCATGCTATGCGCGTATGCCAGACTGGCCATGCTGGTTAGTGTGTCTGGATGCTCCGGACCTAGCACTTTCTTTCTTGTCTCGGTGACCTGAAGTCTCAAGTCCCTTGATTCTTCCCACCGTCCTTGTCTTTCACATACCATAGCTAAATTGGCCATCAGATTGATCGTGTTGACGTTCTGAACACCTAAAACCTTTCTGCTTGTTTCCACGCCTTGTCTTTCCAGCTCTTCGGCTTCTTGCCACCGTTTTTGATCGATGTAAATCTTAGCCAAGTTGTCGATATCAGCCAACATTGTAGGATGATCTATGCCAAGCACTTTCCTTCTCATCGCCATGACTTGCTTCCCCAATCCTTCGGCTTCTTTCCACCGTTGTTGACTCTTGTAAGTGGTTGCTAAAGCAGACATATTGTTCAGAGTCCCAGGAAGTTCCTTGTTCGACGGAACTTTGCTTTCCATCTCCACAATCTGAAATTGTAGCTCCTCAGCTTTCTTCCACTCCCCTTACTTGCTATACGTCTTGGCTAGATTGGCCATGCTCCCCAATGTGAGTGGATGCGCCACACCTGAGCGTTTTTTGTCCCTCTCTAATAAGTAGATCTGTAGTCTCTCGATCTCTTTCAATTGCCCTTGATGACCGTACACATCTGTCAAGAATGTGGCGAAAAACCCTGTTAGAGGACTTTCCAATGCTATCCTCTGGTCAAACTTCAATATTTGGAGCTGCAATTTCTCTGCGTCGGCGCGTCGTCCTTCGCTTCTCATGAGAAAACACAACTGTAGCCGCAATTGCTGAACCAGGGGATGACTTTGCCCAAGCGAGGATCCCAGAGTTCTCAACTCGTTCTCGTATTGAGACTCAGCTTCATGCAGCCGCTGCTCTTGATGGTATTGCCGACCAAAATCAAACACGGGAAGATAACCATCTTTAGAGAGTTTCTTAAGAGTGCTTTTTTCAAAGGTGGAACGATCTGGACTCCCTTTCAAGCGCTTTATCAGATCCTTGAGGGTTTTCGATGATATTTTGTTCTCTTTGAGCACTGATTTGCATTTAGTTTCATCCTTCCTGACACCAAAGCCTATCTCATAACAGAGAGCTAGGTCCAAAGCCTGCAGTTGGCTAATGGTACGTTGTTCGTTCCTTTTTCGCAAGCATTGAATGATATGACAACGCACACCGTAGTGGGCTTTGATAAGCTGGTGTGAAGATAGAGTGAACTGGATACGGTCACTACGTTGCTTATGATGTTGCTGACCCAGTAACTGTTCCGGGTGAAACTTACTTGGAAATCCCCCTGAGGTATAGGTATCTCTTCTCTTAGGTTTGCCAGGCTTAGCGCCCTTATTTCCGGCGGTTAGTATTTCTTCATGATGAACCAAGCACTTGGTCTGACCTGTTTGATGATAAGAGTTCCAATAATTTCGTGAATTCTGCTGTTCGCTCAGTTGGATCCTCCGCAAGCGTTAGCCTAAAAACATTCTGGATTTTCTTTTTCCTGCGATCGTCCAATGCCGTTTCTGCTTCAAGGAATTCGTACGCCTGACCTAAAGGGTCCTTCTGTGGGTCTTCTCGATCTCTCCTGAAGTCGCGGTCTCCATCTTCACTTTTGTTGTAGAAGAAAAGCCACAGACAGAGCATGCCAAAGGAGTAGGCATCCATTCTCCTAGCCTGAACAGGCAGAATCTCTCGATGATGCTGTTCTGGAGCCGTCCAAAGCTCAGAAAAAGGCATGATGATCGTGCCACTATCAGGCATGAAGAGACTCGAGTAGCCAAAGTCTATCACTTTCGCCCTACAATGCCCATCGACCTCAGTATAAATCAAGACGTTATATGGCTTGATATCACCGTGAATGACACCTTTTGCTTTAGTAATAGGCGTACAAGGATTGGGATCTAGAGAGCATACCATGAAGGTGCAAGGTTCTAACCGCGAGACCAACATCATATAGTAAATCAAGTCTGTCCCTGAAATCCAATTCTTTTCCTGGGCCTTCAGTCATGAATCTGAACAAATCACCGCATTCAGTCTTATCAAATACGAGGACTGGCCAAACCTTCTCGCCCCCTGATACAACATCCCAGGCTATGCCTGTGATGCCCGCAATGTTCGGATGGCGTTGGATCGCAGGGTGACCCAATACCGAAATCTCCGCGACAAGTGCTTGCAGATTTCGGATCTCTTCGATCACAGACCGGGGACGCCTTAGACGTTTGAAAGCAAGTGTAAGCCGGACACTGACCAGCTTTTGATATATCTCAGCTGTGCCACCCTTGCCCACGGTGTCCAATTCCGGCTGCCATGTGAAAGGAAGAAAGTCAAGCTTCAGACTTTGGGCAACCCCAAGGAAATCAAGGAAGTCGTACTCTTTGCTTGAAGTCGCGTACGCACTCTGATGAGTCGTCCCAGACGTTGTGTAGGCAATCAGAGCTGAAGTGTTGCCACCGCGGCTGGAAATTGCCGACATCTTGATGGCTTGCTACAGTGAAATGTGCACATCAGGCTCTTTCTATTGAAAATATGTGGAAGATAGACTTCCGCGAAGTTAAATGGACGGCCTTCCATCTAATGCGACGCAACCAGACTCAGTGGCCAACAGCTGTGCTTTCGGTTTTAGGTTTCAAGGACAATTGTCCAAATCGAAGTCTTCTCAGCCTCGTGAGGTTGCTGCATCGAAGTTAATCCGGCGCTCCACGTTGGGGGGCAGTCTCGACACTAATTCTAGATATGTAGCCTTGAGGAACGTCAACCACTCACATGTCTTGGTGGCGTTGATCGGCGATGCCAAAGCTGTCATGACAATCTCCGCTTCTTCAATGTAGCTTTGTACCTTACAACATATCGTCGGGTTTTACAATCCACTTCCATTTTTCTCCTGATTCCAGGTAGCCTCCTATGCTGATACAACATACTGTAGGGATCCAGGCAACAACTCGATTAAAATTATGATAGCGAGGATTATGACGGTTTGGCAAACCATATCAACCAACGTGAATCTCTTAAGCTCCTGTCTCACCGTCCTAACAGCTAGGAGCTTACTAGAGCGAAAATTCCCTGAATAGGCAGATTGATAGTCTGTTGTATGTTTCATACGATCTGTGGTCTTTTCCGTCTGCACGTCCACGCTGCTAACCATCTGAGCAAATGTATCTTCAAGAGAAACGTGCACGAAAGTGTAAGCATTGTCAAGCCTCCTGAAACCACTACATATATCCAAAACTTGGATGAGACGACGATGCGTTCTCCCTTGCTACCATCTCCAGGATCGTTAAGCTCTGTGCGAATGAGATTGGAGCTGAATATGGACTAGCAATTGAGGTATATCGAATTAGCCAGGAATGATGGAACGATTGAGTTGCATATGTACACACCGCTAATAGAGATGCAGGCACATACATCACAGCGGTAAAGCTGAGTGCTTTGAGCATCTTTGAATCACGCTGGCCTTGTTGGGCCAGGTTAGCAAAAGTGGCGTTCTCCTGCCGAATCTCCGTTGTCAGGTGCTGGAGAACTTCCAAGTTACCGCGAATAGCGCAATTTGTTGCTTGTAGCGTCTCATTACCACGGATGTCCAGTATTCGAAAGAGCTAACCAGTACGACAAGTCATCATATCAGAGTTGACTCCCAAGCTTATCAGTGATAACATACCAAATTACTTGTTCCCTTCAATTGTTCGATTACCCGATGAATGTCTCGTCGATGACTATTCATCTGAGCGGAGTAGACCGCAATTTCGGCAAGACTTGACTCACACAAGGTGGTTGCCTTCCATGAAGCGAGCTTGCGGCAATGATCTTCGCAGCCTTTGACTACTTCGAGACCAGATTCGACAAGTAATGACGATCTCAGAAGTGTGTGATGCAGCAGCTGTAACTCTTGACAGTCCACAAAGCTGACTGGATAATCGTGAGGATGTTTGCATCCAACAGTAGAAAAGCAAGCTTTTTCATCCTGACTACCGTCATCTATCGTAAAGAGTATCATTGGGGGACCGTCCAGATGACCTACCAGCTTCAAAAGCTCTGAGTGTAGATACTCAATGTATTCTTGCCAGTTGGAAACCATGGTTGACAAGAGAACCATGTGTGGGATCATGCAATCGGATCTTCCACTTCGACCTTGCCGATAATCACCGTTTAGCACAGACTTGAGTCTCGCCCGTGTGGACTCCGAGGGCTGTAGAATGATCCATCTGGAACGCTTGGTCTCTATAGAGATCTGGTGATACACCGCTGTCTGGCGGACAGACCAGGGATCGCCTCGGTTTCGACCATTCAACTCTACGTATTTCACACTGTAACAGAATTCTGTGGAGCTCAATCAGACCTGGTGATGGCCTATCAAACGGCAATATTCACCATATACGTAATGACTTGGCTGGTTTTCGCCCTCCCTGGACATATTTCCACGACATCCACCCCATTTGTGATGATTGTCTTCCATTTTAGCGCCGAATGCCTGTACCACATCTAGGAAAGGAGCAAAGACACGATGGGATTCCAAAATGGTTTTGAAGGCTTCTTCTGATATGCAGAGTGGGCCCCAAGTGAATTCTGAGGGAATTAGGCTGCTGAATACCTTAGAAGATCCACTTCTGCCAGGACAACATCTATGAAAGTGTCAAGACTGACTAGAACACATCCATAGCGCCGTCTTTGTAAGCCTGGATGGACAGAAGTAAGAGGGTCTGGCTGACAATGGGCGTGATCTTAGGACTTCACCATGAATTCGTCGTTCAACGCTCTGGCACCAGTTATCGAATGGGATTCGACGACTATCAGCGCACATTAAAGACATGCAGAGAGGATTGTGCCGTGGTCAGAAGATCTAACCTCTTTCGGCAGATATGATTCGCAATATCTCCACTGCCACCTCATCTGCAGAAAATAGCCGTGGCGAGCATTGAAGTAAACGACGATAGGAGTCCCGCGGATCAGAAGATGAGATGATGCATTCATAGTCTCGAGAGTCTTTGTTTGCCTGAGCGAAAGAGTTGGACATTTGAGGAGTATTCAATTGTCGAAAGTTGTGGTTTTGGAGGGCGTGTGGATCAAGTATTGCCTTGCTCTCTTCGACACAAGTCAGAATGAGGCGGCACTCGCGAAGATATAGAAGCTACCATTGAATAACGTCATAGTCGTCTGTCTGTTAGAAACTAGCCTCATAACATGAGTGGGCCAATTCCGGTGCAATCTAACATCATCATACTGCGGATGTAGACTGATAGAGTAGCGGCCTAACAGCTTCAAAGGGATGAAGCTGTAGCGTTGTCGCCTCCCCATATTTATCGAATAAGTCGGATACATAGCATGAATCCTCGGGTAACCCCTTGTGATACCTTGCATTCGAGATACTCACCTGCGCCCTGAACCTTTCTCTCTTGTGTTTGTGATGATGAATGAGTTGCCCCACATTCACATCGATTTGTCTACCTCATTAATCCTGTTGCGAGTAAGCAACAGCAGACATCATCTGATTGGTGGCACGGAGTTTCCTCATTCGGAAAGCCTGTTCCGAGTAGTAAGAGGCTTTTCTATAAGCTGTGCCTACTCGTTCTTTATGACTAGTTCTTCCCTCGAAGAAGCAGAAACGCAGTAAGGCTAGTTGGCCCCACCACACCGGCACACAAGGCTGAGTGTGAACAATGCACCTTAGTCGTCGCCTTAGAACTACAGCCTGATAGCCTGCCTCGCTCAAATGCCTTGTTCTCTTCCGCACTCTCCCTTCCCTCGAATTCTCACTGCCGATTTTCTCCTCTTGATGAGGAGTACAGTGCGTTAAGGTCGAAAAGTGGAGACTGAAACTTCGTGCTGTAGGCTCCTAGAACGATTGATCTTCTCGCACACATTGCACTCAGCCTTCTCTAGTCACAAGTTTGAGACCCTGGACTCTTGTGTTTTGTATTCATCATTGGACCCTCATATCCATACCTCAACATGACAAGACAGGCCGTGGAAAATAGATACGTTGTGTCCAAGGACCTCATCAGGTTGCTTCAAAGCCTGTTCGGTGTAGGTAGATGGGAGATTGAGGTATCCGAAATGCGCTCCTCAGGCAGTCATTGATCCTCTGAACTCAGGCAAAATCTTGGCTAAATGCAGTTCACAAGCAGGAACGGAAGACCCATTACGTACTCACACTCCCTCGATTGCTCACAAAGGTCCGCTCAATCTTAGATGAAGTTGCGGCGAATATTGCTAAAACCGCTCAGGAGGAGATTGAATCCATTACATGCCATCCAAATTCTACGCACTAGTGGGGTTGTTAAACCTCCCAAAGTTCCGCAATCTTTTCCCCTTTTTTATAGGCAGCGCCTAAGACCAGGAGGTCACTGCACTCCAAGCTAAACGCAACTTGCAGTCCGTCGTGACAGAGTCGCAGCAAAGGCAAAAGTTGGAACGACGAAATATCTTCAAACGTAATTTGTGTTTTCCGTCTCCTTTAGCTGTCTGCAATGGATCCCATAGATGATCTTCATGTGAAGCTCAACAAGATCCGATGCAGGAATGAAGATCAAAACAGTTATTTTTACCCGCATCAGGCTGTCCGCCAGTTAATCAATCCGAGCGTTGTGCGCAAGACTTTAAAGAGCAAACATATCAAGCCGTATGAGGTCGAAGAAGCTGCCCGTTATTTACTCGAACGCGGTGGGTGTAGAACTTTTGCAATCCTTGTTCTACTCCAACGGCCACATCTATTCCCACAGTTCATCAAGGACGATAGGTTACAGCATGCAGATCTTGATCACAGAATGCCCTACAGCCTAGAGAAGCTGGAGGGATTACTTTCTCCTCCAATATCTTCCGAGTTCTGGGACAAGCAGTGGGAGTTTACTGCCCCTTTTTTCTCGGAGAGCTCATTTGCGCGTGTTCTTCCTGACGAGTTCGTCCTACCGTTCCTCAAGAAGGACACGTTGGTGGGGACCGGAGCCTTGGGGCATGTTTACGAAATTGTTATCGAGCCTTCTTATCTACCAGCCAGTCCGTCATGGCAGGGAAAGGTGGGCACAATCGCGCCTTCGTCTTGATCCTAGAAACGCTAATGAGTTCGAAGATAGTGCGCAAGGAGTTCAAAACCATGTGTGATGCCACTTGCAATCCGCGGCCTGCATTCGAAAAGGAGTTGCATAACCTGTCAATGCTGCGATTAATCAAGCACCCAAATATCGTGGAATTGCTTGCCGCATACACTTTTAAAGGCAAGCACAATCTGATCTTCCGAAAGGCCTGCGATAAGACCCTCAGCTCCTTACTTGAGCATCCACGACCTCAGCAGTTTGCATCATTTGGATCCGTCCTAGACGCTCTGTCTGGTCTGTGTTCTGCACTGGACGCCGTTCATGAGTTCAAGTTCCCTGATTTATCCTTTATTGGATGCCATCACGATTTGAAACCAGACAATGTGTTGATTGACAATGGCTCATTCCTACTTGCAGATTTTGGCCTCTCCTCATTCAAGGATTCAAACGAGGGATCAGACACGTCCTTCAAGCAGGTTCGGGGTGACTACGTCGCCCCCGAGTGCCAGGATTTGGAGGACCTATCGACGGAAAATAGAGTCAGGAGGCCCAGTGATGTCTGGTCCCTCGCCTGTATTATGTTGGAGGTAGTAACCTGGATGGCCTTCGGACCGCATGGAGTTGAGGAATTCGAAGAGAACAGGGCCTTCAAAGTTGACCACTACACACGTCATCGCTTTCACCATGGACTAGGTTCAGAATCGCCTGCAGTGGTTGCACAAATAGATCGACTTGCGCTTCGCTCGGTATCCCGACCAGAGAAAAAGCTAATGAGGCTTATCTGGGACATGCTCGACTTGGATCCCCAGAAACGCCCGTCAGCTGAGGTGGTGAAGGTAAAAATGCAATACATAACGATCGAGTCGATATGCAGGAAGGTCCAAGAAGATCTCCACCTCGTTTTCGAGAAGGGGGTTTCCATACAGGCTTGGATGGCTCTGCAAAAGTTTACCGGGTGGATGCACGTTTGCAAAGTTGATCAGCATGATCGTTCGGAGCAATGGCGTCCCGAACATTATCCAAACTTTCAAACCACCAAAGCTTGTCTCGTTGACATGGAAAACGCAGTGATCACTATACTTCCAGAGTGTCAGCGCTCCAGTGCATACCTGTACGAGCCATTGCACCACTTGAACGACATGCTTTATGCTGCTCTCTCGGTGGATATGCAAAAACAGGCTCAGGCGTATTTCAGACTGCATACGCTCAGTACTGACAACAAGACCCATCTTGAAAATATGGCACAGATGTCATCGTTCCCTACTGGTCAAGCGCACTTTATGGTGTTAGCAAAAGTGAGGCTCCTATGTGATTTAACAGATAATCAGTCCTTAGCTTCTCCAGAGCTCAGGATCAACCCCACTCGATTAAGAAGCGAAGAAATGAACACCAGAGGAGATTCATTCGCCGGGAGAAACTCATGTGGCACACTGCGGACGAAAGAAAATGAGTCCATCAGCGTGATAGTTGAATGCAAACAATACGCACACGGTGCTACCGAGCAGAATCTGGTAGAATTAGTGACTCGCCTATCAAACATCACCAAGCTCCTCAGAGAAGCCAGGGCAGGATTCCGAATACTTCCTTGCATTGGGTTCTACCACAATCCAGGCGAAGACTCTTGTGGTCTTGTTTATGCATTCCCGGCTTGGACCGTAAATGCCCACAAAGTAAAGTTCACTACTTTAAAAGCTGGCCTCGATAAATACTATCGTAAACCTCTTCCTAGACTCGGTCTTGAAAGTCGCTTTCGATTAGCGAATGAATTAGCCGTCTCCATTTTGAAATTCCATGAAGCTGGATGGCTGCAGAAGAACATCTCATCCTTCAATATCGGATTCTTTCATCTCGAGAAGGACCCCTGGGTATGTGCAATGGATAAGCCATACTTTCTCGGCTATTTGAATAGCAGACCAAATCAAGCTTCTGCGTATACGGAATTCGTTGAAGATCCTAGGGAGAGAGATTATCAACATCCAGATTATCTGAAAAGTCGCGGTAAGGTACGATATCAAAGTAGATTCGACTACTATAGCCTCGGCTTGATCCTTCTCGAGATTGGGCGCTTCGAATCTCTCGAGCACATGTCGACAAGGCAGGGTAGCCTAGAACAGCTGCGGCAATACCTTATACGTGAGAAAGTCCCTCGTCTGGGACAAAACATGGGAAATATATATCAGACAGCGGTCACACACTGCCTGAGTGATGAGTTTACAATGCTGTATGAGGGAGAAACTCCTACTACTAATGATAGGGAGCTGCATCTCAAATTTTCGGAGCTGGTGGTGAATCAGCTTGCCAGATGTACGGTCTAATATCTGCGAAAGGAGCTATCTTGCAAGTCGTCAAGGGTGTTGTTGAAAACCCCTTAGGATGTCCTCAGGGACAATGTGCTATTAGACTCCAGAGTAAAAGATGTGCTCTTATAATGTGGCCATTATTGAGGGGAGCAATAACATGATGGATTGATTGATTTGATTAGGGAGACACGTTGTAGTTGTAGACTTTCATATGACTGCCAAGACACTATATGGCTGGTTCAGCCAATTAGAAAACCTGTGGGCAAGAAGAATTCGACTGAGAGGAGCGTCATGTTGTCGTCGTACGAATCCGTGGCTGTGCCAAGAAAGTTCCCCCAATATGCACGCGCTAATACCCCACCGACCGTTCCCAGCCGCAGATCATCGGTATTACCGGCCGCGCTGTTGTGCTAGTAAAATGACCCACTTTGATGGATTGATAACTCCAACATCCTGGCGATTTAGAGGGGCTTCAGGTGCTATCCTGTGCTTACATGAAACTAGTCGGTTTCATTGTGACTATGGTGGTTGGTTGACGACGTAGCCGGCCACCTTTCTACCACTTCGCAAGGTTTTTGGACCACGAATGTACCTTGAAGGCTATCTATTTCAGTCCCCTGCGAAAGAGAGAGCACAAAGCAGTTTGAGCATCACTATCGGACGTCGTGGGTAAGGTTTCTTAGGCCGAGAGACACCATTGGCTTAGGCTCTACCTGGAGGTCCAACAAGGCGCTCACCAATCTCTATTACGTGGTCACCAACGCGCTCACTAATCTCTACCATTTGCTTCTGTATCAACATCGATCGCCCGCTGAAGGCGAGAAATCAATCAAGATGAATGATGATGACCTCATCAACCAGGTATATCGGAAGATCGAGAGGGAAAAGGTCCTCATCAATGCAGCAAACAACATGCGCCAGTCTTCCAACCCACAGGTACAGCAGAGCCTTGATTCCCAGATACGCGAGTCTCGGAAAGGCATCGACTATCTCGAAGAGCGGATGAGGGAGCTACAGATGCGGAGGATGGAGGCTCAGAGCGCCTCTGGAAACAATGGTGGACCAGTCCCGCCAGCACATAGGTCACCTCAGCAGACGAACGCTCGGAACACAAAGCGGCAGGGACAGGGCTCACCAGCGCCTCCACCAAATGACGGAGATTACCGAGATCTGACCAAGGGACCGTATATGAGTGAAAATGATCTGAGTGGTGGTCACGGAATGATGCCTCCACGAGCTCCTTTCGGGCCGCCTGGCCCTGGATCAACTATACCCAAGTCGCGGCCAAACTACACTAAGCTCGGTGAGTACATATAGGATGAACCAGTTTCGGCGGAGGCTTATCGAATTCACTAGATCTTATAAAGTACGACACGACGTTTCTCGGACCTCGAATCCAATTAATGTTGTCTCAATTGGAGTTCAAGCTAAGCGTTGAGAAACAATACAAGGATGGAGTGGAGAAGATGGTCAAGCTATACCAGGACGAGGGGGATCGGAAGAGTAAGGCGGATGCCGAAGCTCGGCGGATAGAGAGCAACCAAAAGATCCAGCTTCTGAAGCAGGCTCTGAAGAGATACGAAGATCTTCATGTGGACATGGAGAGTACGAACGATGCGCCAGATGGTAGGTTCCATGGTGAAAGAACGTCCCAAATAAGACAGACTCTGACCGTGGTGTTCAGATGATAGCTTGAATTCTCCAAACCTACGGAAGCCCTTGACTGGACTTCTCTCCATGACTATACACGCAGTCAAAGACGTGGATCACGCTGCGACAGGACGATTTGCCCGGGGCCCGGAGACCTTCGTGATACTCAAAGTTGAAGATGCTTTTAGGGTGAGAACGAAAGCCACACGGATTGACCGATGGACCGACGAGTTGCATCAAGTCGAAATCGAAAAAGCTAACGAGATTGAGCTAACTGTATATGATAAATCTGGAACTCATCCAACCCCGATAGCCATGCTTTGGATCCGTATATCCGACATCGCAGAAGAGATGAGACGAAAGAAGATCGAGATGGATCTTGGTGGAGGTTGGGCTACAGCAGCCTCGATGGATACTAGAGAAATGCAGAACCGACAAGAATCATCATACTCATCACTGAACCAAGGCTCGTCCATGGGCCGCGAAAACAGGGACTCGAGAGGTTTGTCTGGACCGGCTTTGCCATATGGTACTGCTCCAATGACTTCGAATCCGGGGGAAATCGATGCATGGTTCGCTTTGGAGCCCGTAGGAAGGATTCAATTGACTCTGAGCTTCCAGAAGCAAGTCAAAGATCGACGACCATTCGACATAGGTCTCAATCGTAAAGGTGCTATCCGGCAACGCAAGGAAGAGGTTCACGAGCTGTACGGGCACAAATTCGTGCTTCAGCAATTCTACAATATCATGCGTTGTGCTCTTTGTGAAGACTTCCTTAAGTATTCGGCTGGCATGCAGTGTGCGGACTGCAAGTATACCTGCCACAAAAAGTGCTATTCGAAGGTGGTTACCAAATGTATAAGCAAGTCTAACGCAGAGACGGATCCGGAAGAGGAAAAGCTGAACCACCGCATCCCTCATCGATTCGAACCTTTTTCGAATATGGGCGCCAATTGGTGCTGTCATTGCGGCTACATCCTGCCTCTAGGTCGTAAGAATAGGAAATGTTCAGGTAAATCCCCTCCATCCTGGTATAGAGGAAGATGCTGATACGAATTAAAGAATGCGGCCATAGTGTTCACGCACAATGTGCCCATCTCGTACCTGACTTCTGTGGCATGTCAATGGAAACAGCGAACCATATTCTTACGCTCAGCCGAGAGACCAAAGATAAACAGGGGCTACGTCCTGGTAAACCTACTAATCTCAGCGAAAGAACGTTGAGACCAAGCTCTGGTCGCCCAACACCGCCTCCGCAAGCTCCGTCATACAGGCTACCGCCTAAGCAAGAGGAGATCAGCACCCCAGCTACCGACCCTCGTAGATCGCATGGTCTTGAGGAGCTACAGTATGCCCCACCTGTTGCAGCCCAACAAAACGGAAGACCAAGTGCTGCAGACGCTGCCAAGAAGGCAGTCTATGGAGGTCGGGGCGCCCCACTGGAACAGCGGCCGCAGCAAGCTCCTCGAACTCAGTCTTCTTCCCAGGCGGCCATTGACGCTGCAAGTAGAGTAATGGGTGTCAATGAGAAGAGACAGTCGGCATCAAGGAATCAAACAACGACAGATATTAGCACCGTTGCTGGGGGCTACTCGCCGAGGGAAGATGGCTCCTACTCACCAAGCTCATCTAGTCAGCCTCAGCAGCCCCAGCAGCCGAAATATAATCCAGAAGTATATGCTGGCTATGGGGGATATCCTCAAGCTCCCACCAGTCAAGCAATTCCAACTCAGCAGACTCAGTATGTGGAACCCGCTAGATCACAGCAAAATCTCCCAGTTGCCAAGCAGCAGGCTCTGTCTCAGGAGCCTCCAGCTCAGCAGGGCATGGGCAGGCGGATTGGTTTGGAGCATTTCAACTTCCTTGCTGTCCTTGGTAAAGGTGCTTTTGGAAAGGTCATGCTGGCCGAGACCAAGGCCACTAAGATGCTTTACGCTATCAAAGTGCTGAAGAAGGAGTTCATAATTGAGAAAGATGAAGTCGAGAGCATAAAGTCCGAGAAGAGAGTCTTCTTGGTTGCTAATAAGGAGCGTCACCCGTTCCTGTTGAACCTTCACGCATGCTTCCAGACGGAAACACGTGTGTATTTCGTCATGGAATACATCAGTGGCGGAGACCTCATGTTACACATCCAACGTGGCCAATTTGGAAGCAAAAGAGCACAGTGAGTGTATGTCATGGTCATAGCATGAGCGACACTGATAGGATTTAGGTTCTACGCTGCCGAGGTCTGCCTGGCTTTGAAGTATTTCCATGAGAATGGGGTAATCTATCGAGATCTTAAGCTCGACAACATCATGTTGGGTTTGGATGGTCATATCAAGGTTGCTGACTACGGTCTCTGCAAGGAAGAGATGTGGTATGGATCAACCACGAGTACTTTCTGCGGTACACCAGAATTCATGGCACCAGAGGTGTGTACTAAGCGTGAAGTAGTTTGGTATTCGCTGATGTTCTCTTAGATCCTTCTCGATAAGAAGCATGGACGAGCAGTAGATTGGTGGGCTTTTGGCGTTCTGATCTACCAGATGTTGCTCCAACAATCCCCTTTCCGAGGCGAAGACGAGGATGAAATCTACGACGCCATTCTTGCGGATGAACCGTTGTATCCGATACACATGCCTCGAGATACAGTATCAATCTTACAGAAGCTATTGATGAGAGAGCCTGAGTTACGTCTGGGGTCGGGCCCAACTGATGCTCAAGAGATCATGAGCCATGCTTTCTTTAGGAACATAAATTGGGACGACTTTCGGGACAAGAAAGTACCCCCTCCATTCGTTCCGCAAATCAAGAATCCCACCGATACCAGCAATTTCGATTCCGAGTTTACGAGCGTTACGCCTGTGCTTACTCCTGTACAGTCGGGTGAGTCACAACAGGAAGTGGACGTAAATTTTGACGTTCGTATACTGACAAGCTCCCAGTCTTAACACAAGCGATGCAAGAAGAGTTCCGAGGCTTCTCCTATTCGGCCGATTTTGTCTGAGGACTCTAATGGAGATGTTCGATAGGGACGGGGAATGGTTATGTTATGTTTACGGATGACATAGCAACGAGTGCAGGTGGGTTTCACGAGGTACATGGTTCATGAGAGACGCGGGATGGTGCGCCGATGTGAACAACGATGAGCGGTAGGGGCAACTTGGGAAGTCTAGATTCTGAAATATACCAATGTTCGGTGAGCCAACTTCATTATACCAACGGCTGGCTTCTGCGGAGTATGTCACTTTGAATTACCCATATTAGCCTCATGCTCATGCAATACACTCCTGCAGGGATGCGGGTTTTCATTGACTGTGCGCAGCCTTGCTCGTCATGAAGAAAACGGTGTCTTATTCCAAGAAATTGACTGGTGTAGAAGTTCCGGGTTGGTATGGTCGGTCAACGAAGATTCACCGAACATTTCCATGTTCTGCTACATAACTCTCCACATTCCCACGAGGTGTGAGTGGAGCGTGGAATCTTGCATTCTTCCCATCATTGAATGATTTGATCCCTACATGAAAGAAATTGGCCTTGTCAATTGAGGAGCTCCTTTCATCTCATTGCAGTCGAAAATACCCTTGCCAAGATCCGATCAGCCACTAATCTCTATTAATTCTAGTTCTAGCGCCAACGGACCTCCCGGTAAGGGACGGAATAACGGAATAGATTGCCGTGCTTGCCGCGGTATGACGATGCCTTCGCGAATCAGAATTGAGGAAGATGGAAACTTTGCTGAAAATTCCATTGAAAATTTGAGCGATGATCATATCATCAGATCCGGATCGCTACGCCGTCTGCGTGGGGCCAGCTTCCGAGGCTCGCATTACTATGGCTCCCAGCGTGCTTCCATTGCAGGCGATATATTACCACTCATTAGCAACTCTCAACGACCTGCAAGAACCTCCTTTCCCTCCTTTCCACCACCTCCGCCTTCCACATACCAGCCACAACCTCATCAGCTCATCGCCGTTTGCTTCAATCATATGTCGGGACGGCAGTGCGAGCATTGTCAGCAACTGAACAGGGAATTAGGGGGCATCAATGCGAATGAAAGCAATATGCGAGTAGACCGGAGTCTAGATTCGACGCATACCTTGGGGCATGAGCACGAACACGGGCAACAGCACCTTCAGGAGCCGAGGAGTAGTAGTGGTAGCGAGCCGGAAGAGAAGGAGAAGCCAAATGATGGAGGCGAGAAGGGTGGGAATGACGGACCGCCGGCGCCGGTGGGCATATGGGACAAGAGAATGGGTAAATTGAGGTTGGAAGTGTTGGGATTGTGGGCAAGAACAAGTGAGTCACCGGGACGATTACACCTGTGATGTTGGCCATTTGCTGACCGTTCTCAGCTCTCATCCTCTGCACCTTCATCTTAGCAGTATTGAGCATGTACTGGGGAGTTCTGTTCAATGTTGAGCAGAACCTGTCGTCTTTGAATGTCTTCGTGGTGGACTTTGACGGAACACAAGCGCCATATACTGGTGTCACGCCTTTACTTGGTCCAATGCTTACTCAAATGACGACAAAGATAATATCTTCCGGTCAATCTGGAAATCACTTAGGTTATATAAATATGGACCCAGCTGACTTTGATCACGACCCGATGAAAGTTCGTCAAGCCGTCTTCGACTACAAAGCGTGGGCAGCAATCATTATCAATGCGAATGCCACAGCTCTTCTGCACCAGGCTGTTCAACAAGGGAATGCCAGCTACGACCCCCTTGGCGCATGTCAGCAGGTCTGGGTCGAAGCCCGTGACCAGGATACCCACTATGCCTACATACTTCCCCAACTCAACAACCTGCAAACCGAGATCACCTCCATGTTTGGGCAAATGTGGACAAAGATGGTCTTACAGAATACTTCAATCCCCGTCACGAATCTACAAGCCGCATCTCAGGCCCTATCACCCGCAATCGGTTTCTCAATGTTCAGTCTCCGCCCGTTTGCGCCATCAGTCACCACACCAGCCGTCACCATTGGATTGATCTATCTAATCATCCTCGCCTTCTTCAGCTTCACCTTCTTCCTACCTATATACACCAAACTAATCACGCCGGAAGGCCATCCGACCATAAAATTCTGGAAATTCATCGCCATCCGCTGGTGCGGTACCGTCATGGCCTACTTCTTCATGTCCCTCGCCTACAGTTTCGTCTCCCTAGCCTTCCAAATCCCCTTCGCCAATCCCGCCGCGCCCGACATCATCGTCGCTAGCAACCCCGACGCGTACGGCAAGGGAACCTTCGTGGTGTATTGGATGATCAACTTCATCGGCATGATCGCCCTCGGCCTCGCGTGCGAGAACGTCGCCATGATCATCGGCCAGCCCTGGACGGCGATGTGGCTTATCTTCTGGGTCATCGCGAACGTGTCGACGGCTTTCTACTCGCTCGATCTGGCGCCGAAATGGTACTATTGGGGATATGCGTGGCCGTTGCATAATATCGTCGAGGCGTCGCGGTCGACGCTGTTTGATCTGCATTCGAGGATCGGGTTGAATTTTGGGATCTTGTTCGTGTGGTGTGCGATCAATAGCGCGCTTTTTCCGCTTTGCTGTCTTTTTATGAGGAGGAAGATTATGAAGGGGAAGGAGAAGATGAGGGAGAAGGGGCAGAAGGGGAAGTAGAGGATGGTGAAGAAGATGGCGGAGTCTGAATGGCTATATTCCGAGGTAATCTATTACGATAATAGAGAATTAGAACAACGCTTCATATAAAACACTCTAATAGAGTCTGTCTCCGTCCCACTTGTAGGATCATTATGTCGAAAGGTGAATCAACGTTGTAGCTCACGCTGTACCCAGCGCCAAGATGAGATCTCACGTACCAATGATGAGTATACGATTCATCTGTCTAGTTGATGCAGGTCTATCCTTCCACCCCTCAGCTTCGCCTAGGTTCTATAATACACAACTGCGGGCAAACCTAGAAGACCACCCTTACCCCATCTATACCTTACCACCCTTCCCTCGCCCACTCACCCAATAATCACCTTCTCATCCTCCGGAAATTCATACTGCGGAACCGCCAGGTTCAGCGGTGCGGGCCCCTTCCTCGCTCGGCCCGAGATGTCGTAGTGGGAGCCGTGGCAGGGACAGAACCAGCCGCCGAAATCGCCGGCTTCGCCTATGGGTACGCAGCCGAGATGTGTGCAGACGCCTGTTTCGATGTATTTAGGTTAGAAGATTGGGACATAGGAGGGATAATGTGGTGTAAAGGAAGGGTCGTACCGAGCATGATCAACCATTCCGGTTTCTTGACGCGGTCCGAGTCGGGTTGGGGATCTCGTAGCGATTCCCATTTCGTGTCTTCGGCTTCTTTGATTTCGTCCTGGGTGCGGTGGCGGATGAAGACGGGTTTGCCGCGCCATTTGATGATTACCTGGTCCAAGACCGCTTTTGTCAATTGCTGCGTTTTGGTCGTAGGGATTGGGAAAGGAAAAGGGGGGGGCTTTACGTTTTTGCCTTCTGGAATGGCGGCTAGGTCGATTTCGACCTTGGCTTGTGCGAGGACGTCGGCGGATGCGGCCATGTTGACTAGGAAATCTGTTTTTGTATGTCAGCCATTGATTCTTCTTTGACTACGGAGACTCCATCGAAGCGATTGCTCGTTGTCCTGATGCCTTTCTTCAGTGCTTACCCTGCACTGTAGCCTTCGCCCCGGCCGCCGCCAATAGCCCCATACTACCCACCATGAAATACTGAAAGGTCTTGTTGCTCGTCTCCCCCTTCTTACTCATGTACTTTTTGAAGTCCGGTATATTTGTCGTCGGGTTGTCGTCGGAGCTTCTGAAGGGCGATTCCACTCTTGGCGTCCGGTCGAACTCGCCGGCAGTCCGTTCCACGATGTCGGCTTTGCCTCGTCGTTGTTGGGCGGAGAGGGCTAGGGAGACGCATCGTAGGGGCCGCTGTGCAGAAGCGCGCAACAGCGCACGGGATGAGGTGGTTAGAGGCGCCATTGTGGAGCGGAGTGGAGGGTCGGTGTTCGCGGTGAGTAGCTAGAGTATCGAGGTTGAAATGGATGGTACCAACCCTCGGTAATCTAGATCCACAACGCTAGTGATAGTAGGGTATTTGGATACAAGGATAGCTATTCCAGATTTGGGTTAGTATCTGATGCGGAGGACGGAGTCACAAATCCATGCAATCGAACGCCGAAAGTCCGTCCACTGGATGATAAAGAGCGGTGATACATATGTCTTTCCTTCTCCTGGTACCCTTTTCTCATGCTTTGCTCCCTCTTCCTCCGAAGACGAGTGTGTGTGCTACAACGTTCCCAGCTTATCGCCCGCTCCAACATCAGCCCACGTAATTATAACTATACAATCATGGCCGAAGCACAAGCACCCACTGTCAAAGCCCTGCCGCTCCTCAGTCGCGCAGACAGAGACACTTATGCACGCATAGCTGAGCATATGGACATATTTCACAACAGCTTCCGCCAAACATGGCAAATTCTCTACGACGTCTGTTGTAGTGGTAAACGTCCAGCCAATATGAGCATCAGACAATTTCTGAGCACTGGCTGTGACTTCTGTCATCATCTACATATGCACCATTCGATCGGTTCGTAGCAGTTTATGAAATTGCTGTCTTTGCTTAGCTGAAATGGTTATACGGTAGAGGAGCAGCACATATTCCCCGTACTGGCGCAACGAATGCCAGCTTTTAGGAAGGAATTGGAACTATTGACGCAACATCAAGAAATACATCGAGGGATGGACAAGATGGAGGCGTATCTGGATGATTGTAAGGCTGGTAAGAGGGACCTGCGGATGGAGCAGCTGAAAGAGATTATGGACAGTTTTGGGACTGTGCTCTGGGAGCATCTGTCCGATGAGGTTCGACAACTCTCTCCGGACAATATGCGAAAGTATTGGTCCCTGGAGGAGATGAGAAGACTACCGATTTGAGGTTCATCTATCGAGCCAATGTGAAATGATCCACAGAGAACACTGTCAACAACAGACAGTCTGGATGGGAGACCTCGGTACCTCACAAGGATGGCATACAAGGCAAGGAAGCGCACTTTGCCAATATCATCAAGCATTTCATGACCACGCAGATATGCTTTGATCCTCAGAAGATGTCTTCGGAAAACCAGCATCATGTTGGCCATTATCTGGAACGGGCCCCACAAGATACGACCTCAGTCTTGAATGCACAGAACATGGCCAATCGAGGGAAATCCTAGATCAGCCTATATCTCCAACAAGGTTGCAAGAGCATGAGCCAGCAGACCGTGGATCAATAAGCTAGGCCACGAGAGCCACACTTTGTGTCATTGATGTTGCGTTCGGTCCTAATATCGAGCGAACCTTTACTACCCACCATTACACGGTCGGAGCGATGGGGTCAATGGGGGGTCTGCCATGAGTGGTGAAGAGCAGGAGTTGAACCCATGTGTTCCTCATTATGGCTCCCGGAGTGGATTGATCCAATGAGTCATAATGGACCAGTCTCGGATATGTGGGTAAATGTTTGGAGGTCGAGAAAAGGGGATCTTTTAGTTCAATGATGAAAAGTATGATATGTTGACATACTGGTCTTCTTTTTGCCTAATATACCTCGACTTATTCAATGACAATGGAAAGGTAGCGCACTGATATTTACATTAACGCACTATGTAAGACCGTCTTAATGATGATGGTTGACGATGTTGGCTCCTGGTGAGAGGACCCTGACCGGACCCAACAAGCGTTGGGCGGAGTAGATCGACAACAAGCTCTCGAAGCTATGAAACAGCTTCATCCTTTCCCCATAACATATTCAATGGACCTTTACAAGAAAGGCATTGATCTGGCCACCAATCCCAAACACACGCGATGGCAATCCCCACTCTTACTCCTCGTAGACGCCATCCTCTGTGCCCTTATCATATGGAAAATCCCCTGTAAGCAAGCTTCCACAGCTCCTTCTGCACTATGTACCCATGATTAGCATTTTCAGAAAATAACAAAAGCACGCCACTGACTATTAGGAGTACAGACACCGAGATCGACTGGAAAGCATACATGCAGCAAATCGCGCAATACCGAAGCGGAGAACGAGATTATACACTCATCAAAGGCGACACGGGACCTCTGGTCTACCCGGCAGGTAAATTGGGGATATCTAGGATGATGCACGAGCTGAAGCTAAAAACATTGATAGCGCATGTCTACATTTACAATATCCTATACCGTATCACCAATGAGGGGACCGACATCTTTCGCGCCCAATGTATCTTCATGATTGTCTATCTGGTCGCATTGAGTATGGTCATGAGTTGCTATCGGATGGCAAAGGTATAGAGGGACCTCCTTGTCTTCGATATACGGGTTTGATGTGTGGCATACGCTGATCTCGACGTGCAGGTACCACCCTACATCTTCCCCCTCTTGATCCTCTCCAAACGCCTCCACAGCATTTTCCTCCTGCGCCTTTTCAACGACTGCTTCGCCGTCCTGGCATTGTTCACCACAATTCACTTCTACCAAAGGAAAGTATTCACGATTGGGAGTGTGGCATATTCGTTCGGCGTGGGCACAAAGATGTCGCTGCTGCTGGCAGCTCCTGCCATTGGTATCATACTCATGCAGGTCCTGTCGTTTAAGAGGGCCATGAACGCAATGTTTCTCATGGCTCAGGTGCAGTTTACGCTCGCTGTCCCGTTCCTGAAGAATTTCCGAGGCTACTTGACGAGATCGTTCGAGCTTTCACGGGTGTTTATGTACAAGTGGACGGTCAATTGGAGGTTTGTTGGCGAAGAAAGGTTTCTGTCTCGAGAATTTGCCGTGGCGCTGATTATTGTACATTTGACACTGCTCGCCACATTCTTATGGACACGATGGATTCGCCCTTCAGGGCTTTCCGTGCCCGCCTTGATATCAACCGCATTTAAACCGTTACCAGTTAAAGCGCAACAGCAGATATACCTCGACACAACGCCGTCTTTCATCATGACAGCTATCTTGACCTCCATGGTCATTGGAATGCTCTGTGCAAGAAGCCTTCACTATCAATTTTATGCATACATTGCCTGGTCAACGCCCTTCTTGCTATGGAAGTCCGGTACACATCCGGTCTTGATATACGCCATTTGGGCGGGTCAGGAGTGGGCATGGAATGTGTATCCGAGTACTGAGACAAGCTCAAAGGTGGTGGTAGGATGCTTGGCTGTGCAAGTGATAGGTCTCTGGCAGGGAACCAAGGACGATTTCGTTGATAAGATCGGTCCGGAGCTTTTGAACGAGAGTGGAAACGGGAAGCTTAGTTGAGGGACCCACGAGGCATGAAGCTAATTCCAATGTCGCTTCTCTGGTGCAGATGGGGGACCCTGGAATGATGAAACCAACCAGCTCCATCATACTTCTGGCTCAGATTCTTCTTCTGGTGGCATCTTGCCGACTGTCGAGCCTTCATCCTCGCTGTTCTCGAGATACGAGGGGATCTTGACGAACTGAGGCGGCCTAGAAAACATCAACCGAGGCCTATTTGCAGGAGCTGAACACGGACCAGTATGCCTGCTTCCGCCATTGCCCCTCCTCCCTCACGACATTGACAATCTCTCCACTGAGCTTGTTGTCGCGACCCTCGAACGCAAAAGTATCCACAACCACATATCCACCTCGTTTGATCCAGATCTGGGAGCGAAACCGAGAAGGCAACTCGACCAGCTGCGGTTCTTTCACCGATGGAAGCTCCACCGAATACAAGTTATTCCCTTCAGCTTTCTTCACTCGAGCAATTGCATGTCCCTCATCCAAGACGGTTGGTGGAGCGGAGGTTTCTGCCGCGGTGGCAAGCAGGTTGCGTTTTGGCCGAACCATCTCTGCGTAGTACAACGTGGGGAGTATAATTGCGGCCAGAAAGACCAAGCTGTGCGAAGAATCTGTTTGAAGAAGGTGAGCCGGCCGTGTTTCTTGGCACCTTGGCACTTGCCTGCCTGCTCTGTGTGGATTCCCCCACCAATGTGCCCCTGTCTACCTCATCTGCTTTCAAATCGACTTGAGCAGTAATTAGTCAGCCACTGCTAACGCTGCTGCCAGGCATTCTCTCTACTGTAAGGTCATTTGATCCACCATCCACATGCCATTGAGCAAGCTCAACGTGGAAGCAACAGAAAGTCTTCACCATCTGACTGGATTCATACCGTTCATACCTTGCATCAAACCATTTACTCTGTGCTTCTATAAATTCACAGTCTATGCAAATTCTCTGCCATAGCTCTTCATAATCTAGGACATATACAAGTTCTCGGTGCTGCTGACGATTCGATTGATCTCATCCACCATGACATCTCAGCCATTTGGTGCACTCTTCGATATTGACGAGAGCTCGCATCTTACCGATCCACCAGCGATCCTTCGTAAGGACCCACATGGACTCCCAGACCTACCAACGGCTTATGAGCTGGACCGTCTCAACAGAGCCACCCGTAGCGTTGGCGTCTCGGTCCCTTCAATACTTCCTGAAACTCAAACCCCACGAACACCGAATGAGCTGGAGCAAAGCAGACCACCAAGTCCAGACTACGACGATGCGGACGCCGTACATATATTGCAAAGCTGGAACAACCCTCCTATCAATAGGTACCGGCTTCTATCCGCCTGTCTGATGAATTTCGGCAACGGTACGTGGTGCTGCTGATGATACTACTCCTCCCATATTGTGACCTTGGCACAAGTTGTAGACATGTTGCATGGGCATAAGACCTCTAAATAGGTCTTATGAGTCACATCGTGTTCAGGTGAGGATGAGCTGACTGCGAAATCACCCAGGTCTGAATGACGCTGCTCCTGGCGCTTTGATCCCCTACATGGAAAAGGAATACCGCATCGGCTACGCCATCGTCTCTCTCATTTTTGTCACAAACGCCGTTGGCTTCATCTCTGCCGCTCCCATCGCTCAAGCACTCCAAGCCCGTCTGGGTAGGGCAAAAACACTGGCACTGTCTCTTTCGGTAATGACAGTTGGATACGTGATGATCGTCTCCAGGCCTCCTTTTCCGGTAGTGGTGGTGGCGTTCTTCTTTCTTGGCCTTGGAATCGCGTCAAATCTTGCACCTAACAATGTGTTCTGCGCGAACCTCTCCAACAGCACAATGGCCCTCGGGTTTCTGCACGGTTCTTATGGCATTGGTGGCACAGTCGGTCCCCTCATAGCCACAAGTCTCGTGATCCACGGCAGTGCGTGGAGTACATTCTACTTCATTTCACTCGCTGTTACTCTCTTCAATATTCTTTTCGCATTTTTTTCCTTTCGCAAATACGAAAAGGACACCCCTGCCATCAATCCCCTACAAGCCACGGCCTCAAACCCTAGTCCCTCGACATCACGATCCAAATTACTCAAAGCTGCTCTGAGGAACAAGACTACAATTCTCGGTGCGCTGTTCATTTTCTGTTACCAAGGAGCTGAAGTCTCCATATCTGGATGGGTTATCTCTTTCCTAATCTCCTATCGCCATTCGTCGCCCGCGCATGTTGGATACGTCACGTCTGGATTCTGGGCTGGTATTACTTTAGGCCGTTTCCTGCTCTCGCACCCAGCGCACCGGTTTGGCGAGAAGAAATCAGTCTTCCTGCTCGTTCTTGGAGCAACAGCATTCCAATTACTTGTTTGGCTGGTTCCCAACGTCATCGGCGAGGCAGTCGCTGTCTCCATCGTCGGCCTGTTGCTAGGACCTGTGTACCCATGCGCGATGGCTGTCTTTAGTAAACTAATTCCGAAGCGGCTGCAGATGAGTTCGCTGGCAGCTGTGTCGGCGCTTGGTAGCAGTGGAGGCGCAGTCGCTCCGTTCTTCACAGGTTTGCTGGCTCAACAGGTGGGTACCTGGGTACTGCACCCTATTTGTATTGGCCTCTTTGCTGGGATGGTGGGCTGTTGGATTGGTTTGCCAAGGGTCGTGAAGAGGAGAGATTGATTGAGGATGGATGATTGGATAGACATGTCGTTAAGGTTTCTTGATTCAAACAATTATCGACGCGCCGACCGCTAAAGGACGTCAAATTCGTTAGCTAGCCAGAAGTCATGGATGCGTATCGGACCATCATCACAGGCTGTGAACTGTTTGTCCGCGGTTGTTGTCTGGTACCTAAACCATGTTTCGATGTCGAAGTACAATACGACATTCCTGGGCTTTGCGGAACCAATGGTAGGATTGGGAGTGGTTTTTGAGAACGATTGTCACTCAAGCCATGAGCATTAAAGGCAGGATCAGGCCCAAGGTAAGGGTTGAGAAGAGTCGGCTTCCTCTCCTTGTCGATTGTGGCTAAGACTCAAATGTCTATGTCTTGGTTTCTTCCCAAAGAGACAGAGAAGTGCGACGCGAAATCCGTCATTTCACTTCCGTCTGATCAGTCACTCAGTGCGGGATGAAAATGATCGACATAGAACAGCAATCCTACGAAGAAACCTCGATGCTCATTGGCGGATTTCCCAAAGCTCGACACTTCGCCGCCTCATTCACAGCTATATCAACCAACTACACAAACCAAAATCTTACAGTGATCGCTAACTCATCCATTCTCCGCAAGACTCAAGATCAGAAACAAGCCGAGGAGCCTTCGGCTTAGCCAACGACGAATGGTACTTCCTAAGAACTACAGTCTTGGATAGGTTTTCTATACTCGTATACAGGACTTAGATTTAAGCAGCTCTAGGATATACATAGGATATGGGGTTTACTATAGAGTAGAGTCTACGTCCACCATAGATTATTCGAGCTCAGTCGCGAATTATATGTAAAACTGGGTTTCAAGAGATGATATCTTCCTTCCTGGCGTAAGGCAGCGTGGAAATTGCTATGTAGGAGGCATACTAGACCTAGATACGAAGAGCTGTGGCGTTTTCTCTTACCTTCTGTTAGGAATTCTCTGGCTCAGAGTGCTAGATGAATTGAATGCTTGACCGAACACGGGTTAGGAAGGCCTTGAGAGATCGTAGGAGATAGCAGCTGAGAGGGGACTTTCATTCCGGTTTTCGGAGGTGACTGAGGCATGTGATTTTGGTTTGATTTGGTAATTTGGTGTTTGACGGATGGAAAGAGTGGGGTTTTGGGATTTGGGAGGGGATGGAAATGGTAGAGGGAGGGAGGATTAGGATGGGAGGGTTTTGGGAGAAGGGGCGGCGTGGTTGGTTTAGGACGTAGACTGGGGAGTAAGGAGGGTTTAGGGGCTTAGAGATTGATGCGAGAGGGGTGTTGGGGGATTGAATGAGATTGGGGATGGTATGTTAGATGTTTGGTCATGTGGACGAAGTACGACGAGTGAATATCGTGTTATGAGCAGCTGAGGTAAAGAGGATCTTGTCACATTCATGCTCAGATTTATTGAGAGCGAGCGGGTTATTGAAGATCGACAACGGCACTCAGTGACGAAGGCCATGGGCTTCCCTGCTTGTATGTTCACTGGTTTGAATGGTTGATGTCGATGATGGGAAGTGGGCTTTGGGAAGGGGTTGGAGTATCTTAAGGTAGGGGGATGGATGTGTGGGAAGATCTGGCGGGGATATGGTCATCGGAATTTTGTTGCGCTTTTGTTGGAGGGGCTCACGTTGTTGTTGATGATGAAGGATATCTCGCTGACGTAAGGCAGATATTGGAACTAAGGAGCAGTTGATCAGCTGCGCTTAATGCCACTTCGATGAGCCCATCATCCTAGATACGACAATTGTGGACGCCTCAGTATTCTATTCACATGCCTCCCCATTCGATACAGAAAGTCCTGACATTCCTCTTACTCTCATCATCTTCATCTCTTCCATCCACCTCTTCCGGCCCACCAATCAGCCACCCTTTCTTGACCCCTGTTCCCAGTCTTCCGCCCCCAACAAGCTCCAGCAGATCGATCTCTTCATCCCAGTCGTAACTCATGGAAAGGAAATGGCTGTGGAATCTTAGAGGGTCGCCGGGGTAGACGGCGAATTGACAGCCGAAGCGAATACCGGGGGACATGAAGTAGCCCTTGCTATGAAGATGTGCAAACAAGGCATATGAGGAGGCATCGACTTTTGGGATCATTCGTGGCGGGGTGTCGGCAGGCGGGGTAAGAGGAGGGCAAGAAGTCGTTGATGTGGTGGTCCAAGGAATCAGATCGGAGTCGTCTGGTTTTAGAAGCGAAGGCATTGCGGTGGCTGTACTTTCGCGACGGAGCGATTCGCCGAATAGAGCATCTTCGGAAGCATAGTCTTCGGAAGTATCGTCTACTGTTTTTGAGACGGGAGTCGCATTTAAATGCTTTTCCCCCACAAGGTCTTCTTGGTCACGGATCTTCTTCAGAGCCTTGTGTGTCCGAGTCTGCCTGTTATTTTGAAAAACCTTCGCGATATCCATTCCTTTCTTGTACGCATCCGTCCTCATGGACTCCACTTGATCAGGATTCTTGGATTCCCAGTCCCTCTTGTGCCAGTTCAGATCATTCACAATGAATGCCAGACGTTTGTCGACTAATAGACGTGCTTCCTCAGGTTGTAACTCTAGCGGTAAGCCAAGGAAGACGTTTTGTTGTGGGCTTTGCGAGAGCGTGGCGATGAGCACTCCAAGTATGTTGTGCGCTTGCCGTAGCCATGTTATTGTATCGATATCATAAAGCATATAACGTTCGACATGCGGAGAGACCTGAAAGACTGGGAATGGAAGCGTCGGCTTTGAAGGCGGTCCGGTGGGATTCATGGTCTGTGTGGAGCATGCGTGGTCCAGAGCTTGGTATTACTTGACCTGTATCTTGGATCGTTTTAGCCAACCGTCTCTAGGATGTTATGTGGTCTACAGTTATTGTATGCCAGAAGACAGTCATAAAGCTCAATGAGCATCAGTTTTACATCAAAAGCCCGAAAGGGCTTTCAGTGGATTGACAGATTGTGATATAGGTAATAATCATGCAAGTGGCAGTAAAGGAGGGGATGAGACAGCTTACCGTTATCCAATGCCGTAGTCACCATGTTTGAACCTCTTCACTTCGTGGTTGCAAGCACGCCTGCGTAGAGACCAGTCAGGTCGAGCCGAAGGTTGCTGTCGGGAACGACTTTTATCGAACTGGATCAAAGTCATGCCGAGACGCTAGCCGCATTGGCGCGACAGCTTGACGCGTTGGCTCCAGCCCTATCAAAAAGGTCGTGCAGAGAATACGACCCTTCGTAAAACAGTTTCACTTATGTCTTGATTAGGTATACACAATGGCAGGACTATTTGAGCAACCCAGAAATGCTGGTACACTTTTCCTAGGTGGGACCAAAATTAGTGGTGCAGATATAAGAGATCAGAACGGTACGCATCTTTTCATACGCCGTCTGGCATTTGCTAAAAACGTCTCAGTGCTCGCAACACAAGCAATCGCCAATGTAGTGAAAAGCTCCTTCGGTCCTTCGGGACTGGACAAGATGATGGTGGACGACATTGGAGTACGTTCGAGGCGGAATGTCGTTCGTCCTGATACTGAGGAACCTAGGATGTCACGGTGACCAATGACGGCGCAACAATATTAAGTCTTTTGGACGTGGAACATCCGGCCGGGAAGATACTGGTGGATCTAGCGCAACAGCAAGATAAAGAGGTTGGCGACGGAACAACATCAGTGGTCATCATAGCGGCAGAGCTCCTACGACGAGCAAACGAACTCATGAAGAATCGAATACATCCTACTACGATAATAACAGGCTACCGTCTCGCCCTCCGTGAAGCGGTCAAATACATGAACGAGAATATAAGCACCAAGGTCGAACATCTGGGCCGAGAGTCTCTCATCAATATCGCCAAAACGTCCATGTCCAGTAAGATAATCGGCTCAGATTCGGAATTCTTCTCAAATATGGTGGTCGACGCCATGCAGTCTGTCAAATCTACCAACAATCGCAACGAGACCAAGTATCCCGTCAAAGCTGTCAACGTCCTCAAAGCCCACGGCAAGAGCTCTCTCGAGTCAACGCTCGTCAAAGGCTATGCCTTGAATTGCACCGTTGCCTCACAAGCCATGAAGACAAGAGTAACGGACGCCAAAATCGCCTGCTTGGATATGAACCTCCAGAAAGAGCGCATGAAATTGGGTGTCAATATCACAA
>JAABUX010001064.1_pt1 | contig 43092 bp, 42 predicted proteins | sample 5561851 | NCBI WGS metagenome assembly JAABUX01 (sample SAMN10711883, study PRJNA513361) | rock metagenome | isolation source: Antarctica rocks | place: Antarctica: Victoria Land, Richard Nunatak red sandstone | collected 2016-01-03 | reverse complement strand
AAGTCGCCGCATGGAAAGGAGACCGCAACAAGAAGCACGCCAAGGCCGACTGGCAGTTCACCACCGCCGACGCCCGCGTCAAACTGAAGCGCCTCTACCCGACGTTGTGAATGACTCGGGGTGCTAGGCTGAGCGCTTCGGTCCCTGTCGCTCCTCCGCAGTGTGAACTGGACCCGGTCCTGGGTCGCCGATACGCTGGCAGGCGGTTCAAGCCGGCATGGAGGGTAGTTCTGGGAGCGCCGGGATCATTCGAAACGGCGCTGCTGCTGGCGCTCGCGGCGACGGCCTCAACGCCGGCGCCGGCCGGTGCGCAGTCCGACGAGAGCCTCCCGGTGCGCAAGATCCTCCTGCAGGTCGCGGGGTCCCTGAACGAGGCGCTGGAGCATGCCCCCAGCTACCAGCCGATCCCATGGACGGATCCGTCGGGGAGCAGCACCGGTGCCGTCACCGTCTTCTCGCCGATCCTGCAGGGCGGCCGGCCGTGCCGGAGCTTCAAGTACGTGGTGCGAGACGCGGCGGAGGAGGTCACCGGCACCGGGCTGCATTGTCGCGAGCGCGGTGGCCTCTGGCTGGCCGCCGGTGTGCCGGACAGCGTGGCGGTGCGATCGCTCGGTCCGATCCCGCTGGCGCCTCCTGCAGCGACCCCGCAGCCGCCGCGACCCGATCCGCTGCTGGCGCAGCTCCAGGCCAACCTAGTGCGCCTGGCCTACGATCCCGGACCTGCCGACGGATGGGCACGGCCCGGCTTCCAGGACGCGCTGCGGATGTTCGAGGCTGACGAGGGCGTCCCGTCCACGCCGGATCCGATCAGCCGCGACCTGACGCTGAGTGCTGCCGCCGTGGCCCGCGCGGGGCTGGCCGGATCGTGCGAGCCGCCCGCGGATGTCCAGGCGGCCACTCTCGTCTGCGGGCGTCGGCGCTGAGGGCACTTCGGACGGATCGATCAGGCGGCAGGCCGCGATGACGGCGTCGCGGTGCGGGTGGGCGCCGGGCGGACGGTTCGGCCGGCAGCGGCGGCAGGGACGGAAACCGGCTGCCTCGGCCTGCGCCGCATCGGCGTGGAAGGCTACGTTCTGCCGTTGCGCCGGCCGCGACGGGCAGGCTGGCAGGCAATAGATCGCGGTGGTGCGCACCGAGCAGACGAAGCGCGCATCGGCATCACGGTCGCGTCGCGCGACCGCGCTATGCCGTGCCGCGTCGCGCGACCGCGTCATGCCGCGCCGCGTCGCTTGGGCCGGATCCGGCCAGCTCGTTCATTCGCATCCCGTGGCGCGCCTGTTCGGTCGTGGGCGCGGTCCTGGCAGGCGGCACGAGGGGCTTCATCCCGCGGCTTGCGGTCGTATCCCTCTCGTTTGCAAGCTCGTGCTCGGGGATGGCGTCACCCCGTCCGGCCGGCGATCCAGGCGGCGGTGCGTCGCAGCCCGTCCTCCCAGGCGACGCCGGGGCTCCAGCCGGTCTCGCGTCGCAGGCGCCCGCTGTCGAGGATGTTGACCGGGACATCGGCCCCGCGCCCCTCGCGATGCAGCAGGCGCGGCGTGCAACCGGTGATGCGCGCGGCATCGTCCAGCACCTCGGCCACGCTGCGGCCGATGCCGCTGCCGACGTTGAACACCCGCCCCGGCCCGTCATGATCCAGGCAGGCGAGCATCGCCGAGACGACGTCGTCGATATGGATGTAGTCGCGCACCACGCTGCCGCTGCCCCAGATCTCGACCGGCTCGCCTTCCAGCAGCCGTCCCAGCAGGGCGGCGACCAGCCCCTGGCCGCGACGCGCGTCCTGGTGCGGACCATAGGCGTTGGCGATCCGCAGGGTGCGCGAGTCGAACCCGTACAGGTGGCGATACAGGGCCAGGTATTTCTCCACCACCAGCTTGCCGATGCCGTAGGCCGAGATCGGCTCGGTCGGCGCGTCCTCGCGCACCGGGACCGCGCCGGTCACGCCGTAGACGGTGCCGCCCGACGAGGCGAACACGAAGCGCCGGACCCGCTGCCGGCGGCAGGCCTCCAGCAGGCGCACCTTCGCCGGCACCCCGTCGGCCACGATCTGGGCCGGGTTGTCGTTCGAGCTGTTCGGCAGGCCGGCGCCGATGAGGTCGAACACGTGCGCGTGCCCCTCGATCACCGCATCGAGCCCGCCCGCTTCCAGCTTTCCGCTGACCCACGCGATGTCCGCGAGGACCGGAGGTGCCGGGCCGCGCCCGAAGCCGGTGACCGCGACACCCCGCGCCCGCAGGGCCAGGCACAGGTTGGTTCCGATGAAGCCGCCGGCCCCGAGCACCAGGCAGCGCGGGCCGGCGTCGGTCACAGGCGCAGCTTGGCGGTGCGCGTGCGCAGGTTCAGCCAGGGATGGCGGCCTTCGACGAACTCCACCATCGCGCGCTTGTTGTCGGACTGCTCGGTGATCACGTTGACCATGGAGCCCTGATGGACGCGATATTCGGCCAGGATGTCCGGGGCGGCGATACCAAACTGGCCGAGCTCGACGAGGTTGAGCCAGAGGTCGAAATCCTCCCAGCCCATCGCATCGCGGCGCACGTAGTAGCCGCCTGCGGCGGCCCAGGCCCATTTCGCTACCATCGCCATCGCGTCGATGTAGTTGCCGGTGCGTAGGCGGGCGGGGTCGAAGGGGTGCTCGCCCATGACCAGCTCCGAGCCGCCGAACTGCCGGATGCGCGGATAGGTGAACGCCGCCCGCGGCACCTCCCCAAGTGCGGCCAGCAGGTTCGCGCAGGCGTCGGGGAGCAGCCGGTTGTCGGAGTCCAGCGTCATCAGCCAGGGAGTCTCGGCGGCATCGAACACCACGTTGCGCGCCCCGCCGAGGCCCGCGTTGCGCACGGTGCGCAGGATGCGGATCCGGTTGAAGCGGTCGCGGTAGCGCCTGGCCCACTCGATCACCAGGGACACCGACTGGTCGGTCGAGCCGTCATCGACGACGGCGAGATCAAGCGCCTCCAGGCTCTGGGCGCGTACGGAGTCCAGCGCCTCCAGGATGTGCTGCTCGTAGTTGAACGACGTCATCACGACGGTGACCTGCGCCTCGCCGAGCCGGTCGTGCGAGAACAGCAGCTCACTGTCCGGCACCTCTGGCAGCCCACGGCCGAGATAGCCGCCGCGGCGCAGGCCGAGTTCGACGCTGCGTGCCGCGGCCGGGCTGCGGACGGCGTCGCCATGCGGGGCCGGATCGAGGCTGCCGAGCAGGATGCCCGCCAGCTCCGCCTGACGCCAGGGGCCGAAACGCCACAGCACATCGTGGTAGGCCGCGCGGGCGAGGCGGGCGCGCTGCGCCGGATCGTCGACCAGGTGCAGCAGATGTTCCTCCCACTGCGCCTCGCCGTGCGCGAGGAAGCCGGTGATGCCCTCGCGGATGGCGCGTCGATACGGTCCGGTCGGGCTGGCGACTGTGCAGGCACCGGCCAGGGCAGCCTCGAAGAATTTAAGCTCGCTCTTGGCCTCGCAGAACGGGTTGCCGGCCTCCAGCGGACAGATCGAGATGTCGAACCGGGCCAGCTCGCCCGGCAGGGCGGCGAGCGGCACCATGTCGCGCCACTCGATCCGCTCGCCGAGATCGACCAGCTCGGGGAACTCCTCCATCTCCAGCAGGCCGCGATGGTTGCCGGCCTCCCGGAACAGCACCAGCAGCGTCTGCGGTCGTGCCCGCAGCACGCGCGCCAGCGCCGGGGCGGCGAGGGCGAAGTCCTTCTGGTGGGTGCGGGTGCCGCCGGCGTAGCCTATGCGGACCTGCCCGTCATCGCCGGCCTCGAGGCGCTTGCGCCGCCCGTATCGGGCCGCCCGGTGGGTGGCCTCGTCGAAGGTGTTCGGCAGCACGTGCACGATCTCGCGCTGCTGTCGCATCTGCGCCGCCAGCTCTTCCGTGGTCACGATGCAGAAGTCCGCCACCAGCATCGTCTGCCGCATGGCCGCGAACCAGGCGCGCGTGTCCACCTCGTTGGCGCCGATCGTGCGGATGCCGTCGATGATGTCGATACGGGCGAGTTCGGGCCTGGTCATCAGGTCGTCGACGTCGAACGCGACCATGGTGCCGGCCTCGCGCGCCAGCCGGATCATGGTCTCGATATGCGGGCTCATCGTGGTGCGCCACAGCACCAGCAGGTCGGCACGCGCCAGGTTGTCCGGGTTGACGTCGTAGAGGTCGATGGTCTCCGCCCCGTAGCCGGCGGCGCGGCAGGCGGCGGCATTGCGCACGCAGCGATAGTTCGACCCGGGCGTGTCGGGCTCGCCGACCACGAATATCACGTGACGGATGTCGCGCAGGCGCGTCGGCGCCACGATCTCCAGCGTCTCCGGCATCGGCATCGGCATCGGCTCCGGCATCGGCTCGGGTACCGGTTCCGCTTGACGCACCGGCGCCGGCAGGACGGGTTCGGCCGCCGGCCGCGGCGGTGTCACGACCGGGGCCGGCAGCCGTGCTTTCGGGGGTGGTGCACCTACGGTGACGCGACGCATGCCGTCGATGATGCCGCGCAGCGGTGCCGTGAGCTTCCAGAAGGAGGACCCCCGCACCAGCTCCAGCTCGCGCGTGCGCGCCGCGAGGTTTGCCTCCATCTCGATCGTGCGTGCTGCCAGGGCGGCGTTCATCTCGTGCGCCTGCGCTGCCAGCGCCGCGTCCATCTCGCGCGTGCGCGCCGCGAGTATCGCGAGGGCGGCATCGCGTTCGAGCGACAGCGTGCGGGCCGTATCCGCCTCGTCGCGGGCCAGCCGGGCGAAGGCATCGCCCTGCAATTCGGCGCCGTGACGTGCGGCATTGGCTTCGGCCAGGGCGCTGCGTGCCAGGCCGAGTTCCATCGCGTGGCTGCGCAGGAAGGCGTCGGCCTCGACCAGCCGGGCCTGCGAGGCGGCCAGCTCGCGGTCGAGCAGGTCGCCACGGGCGCGCAGCTCAGCCGCGTCGTGGCCCTCGGTAGCCAGGCGCGCGATATGCTGGTCGCGCAGGGTCAGCGCGTACTCCTTCTCCCAGCGTTCGCCGGCGAGGGCGAACCGTTCCCGCAGCAACCCCGTGGTCTCCGGCGGCATGTCGCCGGAGGCTTCCATCGACGAGAGCCGGCACAGCGCCAGGACGGCTTCCGGCGCCTGCTCGCCCACCGCGAGCACGCCCAGGCCGTGCGCGTGCAGGAACTCGAAGGAGGGATACAGCGTCCGCTGCCGGTCCCAGAACCGCCAGACGCCGAAGTCGCGCTCGCGCATGTTGGTGTCGTGCAGCAGCACCACCGCGCGCGGCGACAGCTTGGGCAGCCAGCTCTCGAAGTCCTCGGTGATGTCGTCTAGCCGGTGGCGGCCGTCGATGTGCAGCAGATCGATGGCGCCATCGGGCAGGGTGTCGAGCGCCTGGTCGAAGCGGCAACGCAGCAGGCGCGAGAAGCTGCCGTAGCGCTGGTCGTGGAAGCGGGAGAAGTCGTCGAACACCGCCGCGCCGTAGAAGCCGGCATGCTCGTCGCCCGCCCAGGTATCGACCGCGACGCAGCGGGTCGGCAGGTGGCAAGAGAGTACTGCGTCGCAGAAGCCCGCGTAGGAGATCCCGGCATGCGTGCCGAGCTCGACGAACAGCCGGGGGCGGGCGGCGCGCATGATCCAGTTCGCGAATGGCAGGTGCCCATACCAGGCGCTGTCCGGACCGAGCCGGCTGGGCCGGTAGAACAGCGGCTCCAGCAGGGGGTCGGCAATGGCGCCGAGCGCTTCTCGTGGTTGCTCGCGCATCCGCAGTCCTGTCGCCAATCGTGTCACGCCCATGGCTTTGTCGCAACGAGACCTCCGACGCAAGGGCGGGCCACGGGGAGCGGCTCAGCCGGACGTGGAATTTGATGCGTTTCCGTAAATGTTTTATAAAAATGGACTCTGCAGCCGTGTATTCTCGTTTTGTTACCGCTGTTAGTGCCGGATTGGCACAAACAAAGCGTTGCCGGCCTCTTCATCAAGCTTTTAGTTTGCGTTGCCGAAGAACGTTCTGGTAAGTCTGCGACGGCGCATCGTTTTGGATGTGACGGTCCCTTCGAGGCTGTCGCCAAGCAGGTAGAGGGATTAGAGCATGCCGGTAGTGACAGTGGTCGGGGCATCCGGAACTTCCATTCCCGTCACGGTGAATGGTGGTGTGGCTTTCTCTCTGGCGCAGGCCTACGCGTCCGCACTCAACACCCTCGCCGGGCAGGGCAGCCTGTTCTCGCAGACGTTGTCGGGGCCCGGATCGGCTTCCACCTCTGTCCCGGGCAATTTTCAGGGCCAGACCCTCGTTACGATCGGCGGGAGCTACAGCTTCCCGACCGGATACAGCTTCCTCACCAACGGCGCGGCCGGCGGCGTGCTCCTCGATTCAACCCTCGTCGCCTCCTCGACCAGCGTCCTGGCGAGCACCGGCGGCACGACCCTGCTCGGCGGCGCCGGCGGCGGTCTGTTCATCGGCGGCGGCGGCCCCAACATCTTCGAGGGCCTGAGCAGCGGCAGCGGCAACTACGTCATCGCGACCGCGGATGGCAACGACAGCATCTACGGCAACAGCGGCAGTGACCTGATCTACGCCGGGATCGGCCAAAACCAGATCTTCACCGGGACCGGCAACGACACCGTCTTCTCGAGCGGCACCGACAGCATCATCGCCGGCAGCGGCACCAACACGGTCGCATTGACCGGCTCGAGCAGCACGGTCTATGGCGGCAGCGGCGCGATCACGCTCGTCGATGCCGGCTCGAAGAACCTGTATGCCGGCGGTTCCGGCTCGACCCTGCTGTTCGACGGCAGTGCGGGTTCCTACTTCCTCTCCGGCACCAGCACGGTCATCGGCGGCATCAACGACACCATCAGCGCATCCGGCAACGCCACCGTGTTCGGCGGCAACAACACGACCGTCTTCGAGAATGGCACCGGCTCGCTGGCCTTCATCGCCAACCCGGGCCTCAGCGGCACCATCAGCGGCGGCAGCGCCGCAACCGTGTTCGGTGCGAACAACGCCAACATCGTCTATTCGAGCTCCTCCGGCCTGAGCTACCTGATCGCAGCCACCGGCAACGAGACGCTGGACGGCTCGGGTGCTTCCGGCGCGCTAAATCTGTTCGGCAACGGTGCCCAGACCGATCTTCTCGGCGGCTCCGGCGCCGACACGCTGGTCGCCAGCACGGGCAACAGCTCGCTGACCGGCGGCTCGGGTGCCGCCAACATGTTCGTGTTCTCGAACCGCTCTGCCGGCGGAACCGACGTCATCACCGACTTCGGCAGCGCCGCGGGCAACATGGTCGGCCTGTTCGGCTACGGTGCCAACGCGGTGCAGACCGCGCTGAACGGCGCCACGAGCACGGCGCAGGGCGGCTCCATCATCGCCCTGAGCGACAACACGACGATCACCTTCACCAATCTCACCGTCGATCAGCTCAAGGCGCACAGCAGCCAGTTCTTCTCCACCTGATCGCACGCCGCCGCCCCTCGCGGGCGACCCAGCCCCATCTTTCCTGCCGGAACCGGACCCTCTAGGGTCCGGTTTCTTTTTGGACCACTGGCCGTGCATTCCCCACACACAGACGGCCTGCCGCGAGGGCTGTCATGACAGGCAAGACGGAATATCCTTCAGGGACGCCCGACGTCACCGTGAGCCCTGCGAGCCGCGCCGGGTCGGTCGCCGATCCGCTCACGCTGCTCGACAGCTACCGCAACAGCCTGCATCTGCAGGAGATGCGCATCAGGGCGCTGCAATCCACGCTCGAGGAGCGCGTGCTTCGCGTCGAGGGGCTGGAGAACTCGTTCTCCTGGCGGCTGACCGGACCGATACGCCTGCTGCGCTCGCTCGCGGCCGGACGGCTGCCTTCCGGCGTGAAGCTGCACGATGTCGTCCGGCGGGCGCGCGACATCGTTCATGTGGAGGGCACCCGGGGGCTGCGCAGGCGCTTGGCACCCAGGGTGCGCGCCCTTCTGCCCACGACGGGCACCATCCGCTCTCGCCGCCGCGCCTATCCTGCCCCGGAGCCCTGGGCAACCCCGGCGCCGCTGCCGGAGCAGCTGCGCCGTTCCGTGCTGATCATCGCCGAGCTCAGCGTGCCGCAATGCGCCAAGTATCGCGTCTGGCAGAAGCAGGAACATTTCCAGCGGCTCGGCTGGCCGTGCCTGGTGCTGGACTGGCACGAGACCGAAGCCGCCGTCTCGGCCCTGCAATGCTGCACCCAGGTCATCTTCTACCGGGTGCCGGCGCGGCCCGCGGTGCTCGGCCTGATCGCGGAGGCTGGACGGCTCGGGCTGCGGCCGTTCTGGGAGGTCGACGACCTCATCTTCGACGAAACTCTCTACCGCCAGAACGGCAATCTCGCCACCCTGCCTCCCAGCCTGCGCGAGGAGGTGCTGTCCGGCGTCAGGCTCTACCGGCAGGCGATGCTCGCCTGCGGCCGCACGATCGCCTCGACCCCCACCCTGGCGCAGTGCATGCGCGATGCCGGGATCGCCGAGGCGGTCTGCATCGAGAACGCCCTCGACGACGAGACGATCTCCGCCGCGCGCGCCTTGCGTGCCGAGCGGGGCGGCAGGGCGGACGCGCCGGCGGGCGCCACGACGATCGTCTACGGGTCCGGCACCAAGACCCATGACGCGGACTTCGCCATCGCCGCGCCGGCGATCGAGCGGCTGATGCGGGCGCATCCCGCGCTGCGCCTGCGGATCGTCGGCGACCTCACCCTGCCCGAGGCGCTGTATCGCTTCGGGTCGCGCATCGAGGCGCTCGCCGGCACCAACTACCGCGCCTATCTCCGGCTGCTGTCCGAGGCCGACATCGCGATCGCGCCGCTGGAGGCGACGTTGTTCAACGATGCCAAGAGCAACATCAAGTTCCAGGAAGCGGCGATCCTGGGCATGCCCTGCGTGGCCTCGCCGCGCGCTGCCTTCACCGACATCATGGTGCAGGACCATAACGGCCTGCTCGCGGAGTCCGACGCGGACTGGGAACAGGCGCTGGACCGGCTGATCCGCGACGCGCCGCTGCGCGACAGGCTCGGCCGGCAGGGACTCGCGGACGTGATGGAGAAATACGCGCCCGAGCGCGTCGCCGCCGCACAGCTCTCGCCGTTGTTCGGTCTCGCCGAGGCCAACCCGCCGCCCACGCGCAAGTTGCGCATCCTGATCGTCAACGTGTTCTTCTGGCCGCGCAGCTTCGGCGGCGCCACCATCGTCGCCGAGCAACTGGCGCGACACCTGCACGCACGGGACGACACCGAGGTCGCCATCTTCACCTCGCGCGGCGAGATCGAGGCGTGGCCCACGGCGCTGCTGCGCTACGAGTGCGAGGGGATGCCGGCGTTCGCGGCGCCATTGCCGCCGCCGGGCGATCACGTCGCCGGCTTCGACAATCCGGATGCCGTGCGGCAGTTCGCCGCCGTGCTGGATGCGTGGCGGCCGGACGTGGTGCACGCGCACTCCATCCAGGGCTTCGGCGCCGGCATCCTGCGGCTCTGCCAGGAGCGCGGCCTCCCGTACGTCATCACCCTGCACGATGCCTGGTGGCTATGCGACCGGCAGTTCATGGTGCGCGGCAACGGTCATTACTGCTTCCAGACCCGCATCGATCTCGCCGTCTGCCAGGCCTGCGTGCCGAACGCGCGCCATCTGCAGGCACGCGCCGCGATCCTGCACCAGGTGCTGCATGGAGCGGCGCACCTGCTCTGTCCGAGTGCGTCGCACCGGCAGCTCTACCTGGCCAACGGCGTGGCGCCCGAGACCGTCAGCGTCAGCCGCAACGGGATCCGCCATCCCGCGCGCGCGCGTGCGGCGCGGCGGCCGGGATCGCCGCCGCGTTTCGGCTTCGTCGGCGGCAACGAGGCGATCAAGGGGTTCCACCTGCTGCGGGGGGCGTTCGAGGACCTTGCCTCCGGGGATGCTGCCTCGGGAGATGCCTTCAGCGACTGGGAACTCGTGCTGGTCGACAACACGCTCAACCTGGGCTTCAGCTCGATCAATGTCTCGGACTGGAAGGTCTCGGACAGGATCACCGTGATTCCCGCCTACGCGCAGGACGGCCTCGATGCCTTCTTCGACCGCATCGATGTTCTGCTGTTCCCGTCGCAGTGGAAGGAAAGCTTCGGGCTGACCGTACGCGAGGCGCTGGCACGCGACGTCTGGGTGATCGCGACCGCGCCCGGCGGCCAGTCCGAGGAGATCGTCGACGGCGTCAACGGGCGGCTGATCCCGCTCGACGGGCGCGCGAGCGGACTGGTTGCCGCCATCGCGGAGATCCTGTCGAACCCTGGCATGCTGGACGGCTACGCGAACCCGCATCGCGGCGCGCTTGCCGACTACGCCACCCAGGCCGGGGAACTGCGCACGGTGCTGGAGCAGGCCGCGCGACCCTGATGGCGAGGTCAGCGGCCTGTCGGCCGTCGCGCGCACGCGGCGAGCAGGGCACGCAGCGCGGGCATGCGATCGCGTGTCAGCAGCAGGTAGAGCACGCCCATGCGCAGGCTGCCGCCGCCATTGCCGGTGACCGGCGCGATGCGCTCGCGTATCCAGTGTTCGGGAAACGCCCCGTAGCGCCGCAGTATCTTCGGCCACAGGCCGACCCAGGGGATGCGCGCCGGATTGTCGCGCAGCAGCTCCACCTTGACGAACGGGACCCTGCCGCTTCGAAGGACGCAGATCCAGTCGACATGCATCGGGTTGACCGCGACGAGCTTGCGCAGCCCCCTCCTGGGATCGGACAGGCAGGCCTCCCAGGACAGGCCCTCGGCGCGGATCGCGGTGCCGAGGCCGATCTCCCCGTGGAGGATGATCTCTGCTTTGCTCATCTGCGAGAACGGCAGATCGAACACGCGGGCGATCGCCGGACGCGCCATCGACGCCGCGGTCAGGCAGATGAACCAGGACTGGAGATGCCACGACACCTCATGAGATTCCACCATGCCCCAGACGTCGCGGGCCCGCGCCTGCATCGCGGCAAAGATCGGCGCCAGCTCGGAGACAGGGCCGAACACGCTGTCATTGACGAGAAGGACGCTGTCCGCCCGGTCGGTGCAGCCGATGCGGATGAGATGTTGCCAGGCGCCGAAATCGAGGCCCTGATTAGCTCTCGGATAGGCGGCGATGCCCAGTCCGTCGAGTATCTCGCGATCCTCGTCGGCGAGCCGGTCCATTCCCGACAGCGCGACATGCACGGACAGGCCGCATCGCTTGAGCTGAACTAGGTAGTGCAGCACGGACGCGGACAGCCGCGGACCCCGTGAGAAATGCGCAAACAGGCAGACGGCCCGCGTCGGCGCCGGTTCACTCATGGTTACACCCAAGCCTTGCATAGAACGCAGAACTGGCTGGACCTGTTGCCGATAGGACGCGCTCTTGCTGATCTCGTCTCGCGTCTTGTCATGAACAGAACTTCCGGCTGGCGCCCGGGATTTTCCGGTTGTAATACCCGCGTCCTGCGATGAGGGGCGGAAGATCGCGAGCCGATCGCCGGTGCCTCATCGCCAACAGCGGGAGCAACCAGATTTCATGAGCAAGGCTTTCATTGCCGGTGTCCTTCAGGACTCCATCGATTGCACCGGCGTTGCCGCCAACCAGGCAGCCAGCGACCTGATCGCTGCCATCGTTCGCGAGTTGAAGAAGGAAGGCGGCTTCACGCTTCCCTCGTTCGGCACCTTCACCGTGCGCAAGACCAAGGCACGCAAGGCGCTCAACCCGCGCACCGGCGAGCCGGTGAAGGTGAAGGCCGGCAAGACGGTCCGTTTCAAGGCGAGTCCGAACCTCAAGAAGGCGGTCTGATCGGCCGGCGCCTGTCGATGGGTATCGTCATCATTATTTGCACGTATCGTCTTGCCTGACTTTCCTGCTGGACTGGCTGGGGCGGGAGGATTCGAACCTCCGCGTGGCGGAATCAAAATCCGCTGCCTTACCGCTTGGCGACGCCCCATCTGCCGCTGTCCGGCGGCTCTTGATAAGGTGTCGCGAGGCGGTTCGTAAAGCCCTGGCCCAGCCGGCGTCGGCTATCCATTCAACTGACCGTGGGCAGCGGCTCCGGCACGAAAGGCTCACCCGGCCCACCGGCTTCGATATCCGACGGCGGGCCGGACGAGAAACTGCCTCCCAGGAAGCGTCCGACGGACTCTGCCCGGTCGAGCGCACGGTCGAGTGCGACCATGGTGCCGGACAGGTCGGCGCTGTCGTCGCGATCCCAGGCGCGCAGGGTCTGCAACCATACGCCGACCAGGCCGCTGACCCTCAGCGCGCCCGCGACGCCGCCGGTGTCGAGGCCGGCGGCCTGGGCCATCCAGGCCATGCTGGTCTGGGTGGCGCCAGCCAGCATCAGGGCCATTCCCGGGTCGAACGGCAGGCCGCGCAGCACCATCCGCACGCCGCCGCGATACTGCTGGAACACGTCGAACCGCCGCATCAGCACGTCGAACAGCCGTTCGCGGGTGGTGCCGGTGGAACCCTCGTCGACCAGGGCCGCCTGATCGGCCAGCAGGCCGAGCTTGGACAGGATGGCGGCGCGCACCGGGAAGCGTGCCCGCGCCCGGTCGAGTGGCAGGGCGGCTTCCCGGGCAGCGCCGGCGACCGTCACCCGATGCCAGCCAAGCGCCTCCGCCTGGGTCATCGCCATCCCGATCAGGGCGGAATCGAACTGGTCGTCATCCATCACGTCGGTCCTTCATCGCATCCACTTCTTCATCGCGGCCACTTCGTCACCGCGCGAGTTCGCGCGAGCGTCTGGCCGCCGCCTCGATCGCGTCGCGGACGTTCCGCGGCCAGGCAGTTTCATGCATCAGCACCGCGAGCGCCTGTTCCGTGGTGCCGCGCGCGCTGGTCACGGCGCGCCGCAACGAGGCGCTCTCCTCGGTCGGAGAGGCGTTCAGCAACGCTCCGGCGCCGCTGACGGTCCGCCGCGCCAGCCTGCGGGCAAGGGCGGCGGGGAGGCCCTGCTCGCGACCGGCCGCCTCGAGCAGTTCGGCGAGCAGGAAGACATAGGCCGGTCCGCTGCCCGAGACGGCAGTGACCGGGTCGAGCAGGGCTTCGTCCTCGATCCAGGCGGTCTCGCCCACCGCGGTCAGCAGCCGGTCGCACAGGGCACGCTGCGCCTCACTTACGTGCGGGCCGGCGCAGGCGACGGTGATGCCCTGCCCGATCGCCGCCGGCGTGTTCGGCATCGCCCGCACGATCGCGGTCCCTGGCGGGAACGCCTCCGCCAGACCGTCGAGGGTGCGCCCGGCCATGATGGAGAGCACGACCGCGGCCTCGGCCAGGTGCGCGATCCGCGGCAATGCCGCGTCCACCATCTGCGGCTTGACCGCGAGCACGATCACGGAAGGGCGGAAGTCGCCGGGCAGGGCGGAGCCGTCATCCACCCGCCGATGCGGCGCATCGACCGCCACGGGTGCCGGATCGATGACGAAGGAGGGCGCCAGTCCTTGACCGCCTTGACCGCCTTGACCACCGCCACCCTGCCAGCCCTGCAGCAGCGCCATCCCCATCCTGCCGCAGCCGAGCAGCAGGACGGGCGGGATCCGGTCGGTCTCAGGCTTCACCCACGCACTCCAGCATGGCCGCCTCGAGAGCCTCGGTCGGTGTCTTGCCGCCCCAGAGCACGAACTGGAAGGCCGGATAGAACCGCTCGCACTCGGTGATCGCGATATCGATCATGTCCTCTAGGCTTTCCGCCGAGGCGCCCGGCGTGCCGCGAAGCAGCACCGAATGGCGGAACAGCGGCATCCCGTCATCCGGGTCCATCCCGAAATGGCCGATCCAGAGGCGCTCGTTGGCGAGGGCAAGCAGTTCGAACAGCGCCCGGCGCTGCTGGGCGGGCACCTTCAGGTCGAAGGCGCAGGTGAAGTGCATCGCGCTGATCTCGCGCGACCACGAGAAATACAGGCCGTAGTCGCACCATTTGCCGGGAGCCTCGGCGGCCATCTCACTGTCGTTGCGGCGGTCGAAGGCCCACTCGTAGCCGCCCACGATCTGCTCCATCAGGTCGAGCGGGTTCGCGGCGGTCGGCTTGGCTTCGATTGTCAGAGCAGGCATGCAGGGGCTCCCCGATCAGTGGAGGACAGCCCGGCATGCACCGGGCCCAACGTCTGCGTATCAGGCAAGGCCTTGCGACTCCGACATTCGCCGGGCACGTCCACCATAGGGGAATCTACTCCCCCAGAGCAGCCTATGGATGCGGCCCGCCCTCCGCAAGCCGCATCAAGGCGCCGGAGGCGGAGCCTCAATGACGCCCGCGGGCGGACCGCCCGGCGCCCCGTGCGCCGCATGCGGGTCATGCGCCGGCCCGGCGGGCGGTATCGGGTCGGCGGCCGGAGTGCCGCCTTCGAGTGCCGCCAGCCGCGCTTCAAGGGCCGCGAGACGGACCTCGGCCTGCTCCTGGCCGGCCCGTGCCTGGGATGCCAGCTCGCTCACCACCTCGAACTCCTCGCGGCGGACCAGGGCGAGCCTCGCCAGCGCCTCGTCCACCCGCGTGCGCACGAGTGCCCCCATCTCCTCGCCGACGCCCGCGATCGCGGAAAACGCGCCACCTGCCACTCCCGCGATATCGTCGAAGAATTTCGGTCTGTCCGCCATGATACGGCTCTCCTGCTTGACGAGGTGCATATCATGCCCGCAACGGCGCGTGCCAATCGCTCCCGATACGCTTTTGCGTGGTTTTGCCTGCCCGGTCTATAAGCGCCGCCATGATCCTCGTCACCGGCGGCGCCGGCTTCATCGGCTCATGCCTGCTGGCCGCGCTGACGGCACGTGGGCAGCGGGCCATCGTTGCCGACTGGCTGGACAGCGGCGACAAGTGGCGCAACATCGCCCGCCATCCGCCCGAACGGATCATCGCACCCGAGGTCCTGGAGGAGTTCCTGGCCAGTCCCGACGCCAGGAGCCTCGAAGCGGTGGTCCATCTCGGCGCCATCAGTGAGACCACCGCCCGCGACGGCGACCTGGTCTGGCGCAGCAACGTGGAGCTGCCGCGCCGGCTATGGGACTGGTGCGCGGAGGCCCGCGTGCCGTTTTTCTACGCCTCCTCCGCCGCCACCTACGGCGCCGCGTCGGGTGCTGCGGCGTTCAGCGACGACCCGCTCCTGCTCGGCAGGCTGCGGCCACTGAACCTGTACGGCTTCTCCAAGCACGCCTTCGACCGGCAGGTGCAGGCGCGCCTGGCGCGCGGCGAGGCGGCGCCGCCGCAGTGGGCGGGCCTGAAGTTCTTCAACGTGTACGGCCCGAACGAGCTGCACAAAGGCAGCATGATCTCGGTGGTGAAGGTGAAGTACGACGAGGTCGCGGCCGGCGGCCCGGTCCGGCTGTTCCGCTCCGACCGCGCGGGGGTGGCCGACGGCGCCCAGGCGCGCGACTTCATCTGGGTCGGCGACGTGGTCGACGTCATCCTCTGGCTGCTCGACAACCCGCAGGTGAGCGGGCTGTTCAACTGCGGCACCGGGGTCGCGCGCAGCTATCTCGACCTCGCGCACGCGGTCTGCGACGCCGCCGGACAGCCCTGCGACGTCGAGTTCATCGATATGCCACCGGCGTTACGGGGGCAGTACCAGTCCTTCACCCAGGCCGACATGAGCCGGTTGCGCGCGGCGGGCTACGAGCGCCAGTTCACCACGCTGGAGGCCGGCATCACGCGCTATGTGCAGGGCCATCTCCTGCCCGGCGAGCCATACCTCTGATTTCCCGGAGCGTCGTATGCTGCCCGTGCTGATGTTCCCGCAGTTCGATCCGGTGCTGCTGCATCTGGGACCGATCTCGATACGCTGGTACGCGCTGGCCTACATCGTCGGACTGGTCGCCGGCTGGCGGCTGATGCGGCGGCTGGTGACCTGGAGCCCGGTCGCGGCCACCCCCCTCGACGTCGACGACTTCCTGACGTGGGCGACGCTCGGCGTCGTGCTCGGCGGACGCATCGGCTACGTGCTGTTCTACCAGTCCGGCCTCTATCTCTCGCATCCGGCCGCGATCCTCGAGGTCTGGCACGGCGGCATGAGCTTCCACGGCGGCGCGCTCGGCGTCATCCTCGCCATCATCCTGTTCGCGCTGAAGCGGCGGCTGCCGATGCTGCTGTTCGCCGACCGTGTCTGCACCGTGGTGCCGATCGGGCTCGGGCTGGGACGGATCGCCAACTTCATCAACGGCGAGCTATGGGGCCGCCCGGCGCCGCCCTGGATGCCGTGGGCGATGATCTTCCCGCGCGTGGACGACGTGCCGCGCCATCCGTCCGAGCTCTACCAGGCGCTGCTGGAAGGGCTGCTGCTGTTCGGCGTGATGATCCTCGCCGCGCGGCAGCCCGCCATACGCGCACGGCCGGGCCTGCTGTCGGGGCTGTTCCTGGCCGGCTACGCGGTGGCGCGCATGATCGGGGAGCTGTTCCGCCAGCCGGACGCCTTCCTCGGCTTCCTGGCCTTCGGGGTGACGATGGGGCAGTTGCTGTCCGTGCCGATGCTGGTCGCCGGGCTCGGGCTGATACTGAACGCGCGGATACGGCCGGCCCACGCGTGAGCGCCCGATCCGCGCCGGAGCGCCTGGACGAGTTCATGGCGCGCGCCAACGCCGCCTACTACGCGACCCGGGACCCGTTCGCCGACTTCACGACGTCCCCGGAGATATCGCAGGCTTTCGGCGAGATCCTGGGCGCGTGGGCGGCGGTGGTCTGGCAGTCGATGGGCCGTCCCGATCCGGTGATCCTGGCCGAGGCCGGTCCCGGACGCGGCACCCTGATGGCCGATGCGCTGCGGCTGGTCGGCCGGGTAGCACCCGATTTCGCCGCAGCACTGCGCCTGCATCTGGTCGAGAACTCGCAGCGGCTGCGTCAGGTGCAAGGGGCCGCGCTGCGCTCGCACGCGCCCGTCTGGCACGACCGTGTCGAGAGCCTGCCCGAGGCCCCGTTGATCCTGCTCGCCAACGAGTTCCTCGACGCGCTGCCGATCCGCCAGTTCCGGCGCGGCGCGGCGGGATGGCTGGAGCATCATGTCGAGCGCGGAGGTTCGGTCTGGCTGCCATCCGGGCCGCCGCCCGGGCCGGCCGGTTCGCGCCCGGTGCCGGAAGGCGGCTGCATCGAGAGCTGCATGCCGGCGCTGGACCTGGTCGCCTGGCTCTCGCGGCGCCTGCACGCGCACGGCGGTGCCGCCCTGCTACTCGACTACGGACCCGGCGAGGCCGGCTACGGCGATACGCTGCAGGCGCTGAGGGACGGTGCGTCGGGCGATCCGCTCGGGCCGCCCGGCGAGGCGGACCTCACCGCCCACGTAGATTTCCCGGCACTGCGGGAGGTGGCGCGCGACGTGCGAACGTACGGCCCGGTGCCGCAGGGCCGTTTTCTCGGCGGGCTCGGCCTGTTCGTCCGCATCGACCGGCTGGCGCGAACGCAGCCGGCGGGGCAGGGTGGCGCGCTAGCCGTCGCGGCGCATCGCCTGGCCGATCCCGCGCGCATGGGAACGCTGTTCAAGGCGATGGTGCTGTGCCACCCCTCGCTCGCCATCCCGCCAGGCTTCGAGGAGACCGACGACGCGTGACCGCCCCGCTGATCCTTGCCAGCCCGCCGATCCTCGCCGGCCCGCTGCTCGACGGCATCCCGCACGGCTTCTTCACGCGCCTCGGCGGGGTCTCGACCGGGCCGTTCGAGAGCCTGAACTGCAGCATGTCGTCCGGCGATGATCCGGCCCTGCTGCGCGAGAACCGCGCCCGCGCCGCGCGCGCGATCGGGGTTGCGCCGGAGCGGCTGCTCGGCGTCACCCAGGTGCACGGCACCGACTGCGTGACGGTGGAACGCGCATGGCCGCCCGGCGCCGGACCGTGCGCCGACGCGATGGTCACGCGGGTGCCGGGGCTGGCGCTCGGCATCATCACCGCCGACTGCGCGCCGGTCCTGCTGGCCGATCCTCGCCAGGGGATCGTCGGCGCGGTGCATGCGGGCTGGCGCGGCGCGGTCGCCGGCATCCTCGACGCGACGGCGGCGGCGATGCGCGCCCTCGGCGCCGGCCCCGACCTGCGCGCCATGATCGGGCCCTGCATCGGACCGGCCTCCTACGAGGTCGGCGAGGACCTGCGCGACGCCGTGCTCGGGGCCGGCATGGTGCGGGCCGAGCCGTTCTTCGCGACCGGTTCCCGCGCGGGCCACTACTGGTTCGACCTGCCCGGCTATTGTGCGGCGCGGCTGCGCGGAAGCGGCGTCGGCATGGTGGAATGGCTCGGCCGCGACACGCTGCCGGACCCGCGGCATTTCTTCAGCCACCGCCGGCGCACGCTGGCCGGGGGCGGCGCGATCGGCCACCAGATCTCGGTGATCGCCTGCCCCGATGCCCACGCCGGCACCGGCCAGGACGCGTGATGCCGGGACGCGCGATGAGAACCCGTCCGACCATCACTCGCTCGCTTGCCCTGACCATCGCGTTGGCCGGCTGCCTGGCCGACTGCGGCGATCTGCCGCATCCCTTCCAGGGCAATCCGGGCGGCATCGCCATGCGGCTCGCGGTGCCGCCGCCGGCGCGGCTCTCGGTGCCGGCCTCGGCGCAGGCGCTGCTGCCGCCGGCCGCCTCGCCGCTGCTGGCGAAGGACCTGTCGGAGGCTCTGCTCGCCCAGGAGGTGCCGGCCGTCGCGCAACCGGCCAAGCCCGGCGACTGGAGCCTGCGCACCAGCGCCGCGTTGCACCAGGGCATGGTGGTGCCGAGCTTCAGCGTGCTTAGCCCGTCGGGCGAGGTGCGCGGCACCGTCGATGGCACCCCGCTGGCGCTGGCCGAGTGGCTGCACGGCGCCCCCGCCACCCTCTCGCACGCGGCCGACGATGCCGGGCCGAAGCTCGCCGACCTGCTGACCGGCATCCAGGCGGCGCAGATGCAGTCCGACCCGCACAGCCTGATGAACCGGCCGGCGAAGATCTATTTCACCGGCGTCACCGGTGCTCCGGGCGACGGCAACATCTCGCTGGCCAGGCAGATGGCGGTCTCGCTGCCGGACGGCGGCAACGTCATCCAGAACACGGCCGCCGGCGCCGATTTCACGCTGCGGGGCCAGGTCAGGACGAGCCGCCTCGATGCGAAGACCGACCATGTCGAGATCATATGGATCGTCCTGAACGGCTCCGGCGGCGAGGCCGGACGCGTGGCGCAGCTCAATGACATCCCGGCGCATACGCTGGACGGCTACTGGGGCGACATCTCGACCGTGGTGGCCCACGAAGCCGCCGGCGGCGTGCGGCAGGTGATCACCAACAATTCCGGCCGCACGCACAAGCCGGCGCCCGCACCCGCCGCGACGCAGGCCGGTGGGCAGGTCCGACACAATCCGGACGGGAAACGAACCGGCGCACCCGCGGCCGACGCCTCCTGACGTGACAGCACGATGTCACGTTGCTAGGAAGGCGGCGCTTCCGCATGCCTTCGGGCCTGACGGGTCGCACCGGAGCCGCTGCCATGAAGATCGTCGCCTGCAACAGCAACCGGCCGCTCGCCGACGCGGTCGCGGCAGCGCTCAACCTGCCGCTATGCCGGGCCGTGGTGCGCCGCTTCGCCGACCTGGAGATCTTCGTCGAGATCCAGGAGAACGTGCGCGGTGAGGACGTGTTCGTGGTGCAGAGCACCTGCTACCCGACCAACGACAACCTGATGGAACTGCTGATCATGCTCGATGCGCTGCGCCGGGGCTCGGCGCGACGCATCACCGCGGTGATCCCGTATTTCGGCTATGCCCGCCAGGACCGCAAGTCCGGCCCGCGCACGCCGATCAGCGCCAAGCTGGTGGCCAACCTGATCACCGAGGCGGGCGCCAACCGCGTGCTGACGCTGGACCTGCACGCCGGCCAGATCCAGGGCTTCTTCGACATCCCGGTGGACAACCTGTTCGCCGCCCCCCTGTTCACCCGCGACATCAACGACCGCTACCCGGGACGCGACCTGATGATGGTGTCGCCGGACGTGGGCGGCGTCGTGCGGGCCAGGCAACTCGCCAAGCGGCTGAACACCGACCTCGCCATCATCGACAAGCGGCGCGAGCATGCCGGCGTATCGGAGGTGATGAACGTGATCGGGGATGTATCCGGCCGGCACTGCATCCTGATCGACGACATCATCGACAGCGGCGGCTCGCTGTGCAACGCGGCGGCTGCCCTGATCGGGCGCAAGGCGACCTCGGTGAGCGCCTACGTCACGCACGGGGTGCTGACCGGCGGTGCCGTCGCCCGCGTCTCGGAGTCGCCGATCGAGATGATGACCATCACGGACAGCATCCTTGCCACCGAGGGCGTGCAGGCCAGCGCCAACATCAGGCAGATCAGCATCGCCCAGTTGCTCGCCAACGCCATGCGGGCGATCTCGGACGAGAGCTCCGTCAGCTCGCTGTTCGACTGATGCGCCCTGTCCTGACCCCGGTTCCGTTCTGGTACCTGCGGCACGGCGAGACCGACTGGAACGCACGCGGGCTGTCGCAGGGCCGCACCGACATCGCCCTGAACGCGCGCGGCCTCGCCCAGGGCGAGCGTGCCGGCAGCGTGCTGGCGTCCGGTGCCGAAGCGTTCGCGCCGATCGCGCGCATCGTCTCCTCGCCGCTGGGCCGTGCCCTGCGCACCGCCGAGATCGTGGCCGACGCGATGGCCGCATCCGGCCATCCCCGCTTGCCGATCGCGACCGACCCCGATCTGCGCGAGGTCTGCTTCGGCGTGCAGGAAGGCGAGCCGATGGGCGACTGGTACGATAGCTGGATCGCCGGCGACTTCACGCCGGACGGCGCCGAGGTATTCGCCGACCTGATGGTCCGCGCCACCGGTGCCGTGAACCGCGCGACCGCGGGCGGGGGGGGCGTGCTGATCGTGTGTCACGGGGCGATGTTCCGCGCCCTGCGCAAGGTGATGAACCTGCCCGCGAACGTACGCCTGCCGAACGCGGTCCCGCTCTGGCTCGAGCCGGGTACCGATGCCGACGTGCCCTGGTCGCTGACCGAGGTCAGCCACGCCACCGACTGAGCCGTCCTGAAGCCGGTGCGCAGCCTGGTGCGCTCCGTAGGGCACGATCCTTGCTTCCGTCAGCGGGATTGGCTAAACCGCCGCACCCGCGTCGGCACCCCTGGAGGCCGGCGCGTCGTGTTTCAGGAGAGCGATTGTGGCCAATTTCACGACGATTGAGGCTTCGGCGCGCGCGAGGGCAGGTAAGGGGGCAGCGCGCGCGACGAGGCGGGACGGTCTGGTACCGGGGGTCATCTACGGCGCCAAGCAGGAATCGAGCCTGATCTCGCTCGACCCGCGCATCGTGCTGCGCGAGCTGACCCGCAGCGGCTGGCGCTCGCGCCTGTACGAGGTCGCCATCGACGGCGGTGCCAGCACCCGCGCGCTGATGCGCGAAGTGCAGCTGCATCCGGTCAGCGACCGGCCGATCCACGTGGATTTCCAGCGTCTTGCGCCGGGCGAGCGGATCAAGGTGGCGGTCCAGGTGGTGTTCGTCGGCGAGGAGAACTCGGCCGGCCTGAAGCGCGGCGGCGTGCTCAACGTCGTGCGCCACGCCGTCGAGGTGAATGTCGATCCGGACCATATCCCGGAGCGTTTCGAGGTCGACCTCTCCGGGCTGGACATCAATGACAACGTGCGCTGGTCGGACATCACGAACAACGAGCACGCGATCCCGGTGATCGCCGACCGTGACTTCGTGATCGCGACCGTCGCCGCTCCGACCGTCGTCGCCAATCCGGAGGCCGACGCCGCCGCGGCAGCCGCGGCGGTCCCGCTTGCGCCACTTCCCAAGGGTGCTGGCGCGAAGGGCGCCGCCGCCCCGGCAAAGGGAGCGGCGCCGGCCAAGGGCGCTGCCCCGGCGAAGGCTGCCCAGGCCAAGCCGGCCGGGAAGGCCGCCACGAAGAAGTAGGCAGCCGGAGCGGGTTGCGGCGATGCTGCTCTGGGTCGGGCTCGGCAACCCCGAGCCCGGCATGGCGAGGCAGCGCCATAACATCGGTTTCATGGCGCTGGACACGATCGCGCGCCGCCATGGATTCTCGCCGTGGCGGCGTCGCTTCAAGGGCGAGATCGCCGAGGGTGCGATCGGGGGCCACAAGATCCTGGCCCTCAAGCCGCTGACCTACATGAACGCGTCCGGTGAGGCCGTGCAGCCGGCCGCCGCCTTCTATAAGATCCCCGCCGAGTGCATCACCGCCCTCCATGACGAGCTCGACCTGGCTCCCGGTCGGCTGCGCGTCAAACGCGGTGGCGGCGCTGCCGGACATAACGGGCTGCGCAGCATGGACCAGATGCTGGGTACGCAGGACTACTGGCGGGTGCGGCTCGGGATCGGCCATCCGGGCGTGAAGGAGCGCGTCACCGGCCATGTGCTCGGCGACTTCGCCAAGGTGGACCAGGCCTGGCTCACGGCGATGCTCGACGAGGTGGCCGACGCCGCCGGGCTGCTCGCCGATGGCCAGCCGGAGGCTTTCATGACGCGCGTGGCCCAGCGCCTGGAGCCGGGGCGCCCGGCCCCCAAGCCTGCCGGGGCAGCCCGGAAGCCCGCTGGCGAGAACAGGACGCACGGCGGCGAGGAGAGGAAGATCTGATGGGCTTCAATTGCGGCATCGTAGGGCTGCCGAATGTCGGCAAGTCCACCCTGTTCAACGCCCTGACCGCGACCGCGGCCGCGCAGGCGGCGAACTACCCGTTCTGCACCATCGAGCCGAATGTCGGTCGCGTCGCGGTGCCCGACCCCCGCCTCGAGCCGCTGGCGGCGATCGCGAAGTCGCAGAAGATCCTGCCGACCAGCCTGGAGTTCGTCGACATCGCCGGCCTGGTGCGCGGCGCCTCGCGCGGGGAGGGTCTGGGCAACCAGTTCCTCGCCAACATCCGCGAGGTGGACGCGATCATCCACGTGCTGCGCTGCTTCGAGGATGACGACGTCACCCACGTCGAAGGCTCGGTCGATCCGATCCGGGATGCCGACACCGCCGAGACCGAGCTGATGCTGGCCGACATGGACAGCCTGGAGCGGCGCCTGCTGCCGCTGCAGAAGAAGGCGAAGAACAACGACCGCGACGCCGGCATCCAGGTGGTCCTGATGGAGCCGATCCTGGAGGCGCTGCGCGCGGGCCGACCGGCACGCACCGCCATCCCGGCGGGCCAGGAGGAAGCGGTCCGCCGCCTGCAGCTGATGACCTCGAAGCCGGTGCTCTACGTCTGCAACGTCGAGGAGGCCTCCGCCGCCAGCGGCAATGCCCAGTCCCGGCGCGTGGCCCTCAAGGCCGCCGAGGAGGGCGCCGCGATGGTGGTCGTGTCGGCGGCGATCGAGGCGGAGGTCAGCCAGCTCCCCGAGGCCGACCGGCGCGAGTTCCTGGACGGGCTGGGCCTGTCCGACAGCGGGCTCGACCGGGTGATCGCGGCCGGATACCGCCTGCTCGGCCTGACCACGTACTTCACATGCGGGCCCAAGGAGACGCGAGCCTGGACGATCAACGTCGGCACGCGCGCACCGCAGGCCGCGGCGGTGATCCATAAGGATTTCGAGCGCGGCTTCATTGCCTGCGAGACGATCGCCTACGACGACTATGTCGCCTACCGGGGCGAGCAAGGCGCGAGGGAGGCGGGACGGATGCGCATTGAGGGCCGCGACTACGTGGTCCATGACGGCGACGTGCTGCTGTTCCGCTTCAACGTCTGAGCGCGCATGGCCGCCGCCCTAGAGCATGATCACTTCGATCATGCTCTGCTTGACTGAGGAAAGAGCGGCTTTATCAGCTGCCTGGGATCGCGAAGCGATTCCAGGCAGACTGACGCTGCTCCAGCGGTAATCCATTTCGTTTACGTTTTGTTACCGGATCCGGAGTAGGACGAGCCGAAACTTCCGTCGGTTGATCGTGCTCGCCCTGGCTTCCCCAGTCTTCAGACAGGAACGGTGTCGTCGACGAGTGCCCGTCCGCGAGACGATGTCCCGGGCTATGCGGCTGATCATGCTGATCATGCTGATCGTCATGGCCGGTGCCCGTCCGGCGGCGGCGCAGTTGCTGTCGCTACGGCTGTACGACGAGGATAGCGGTCTTTCCACCGCCAATGTCGGCTCCATGGCGCAGGATCGCGCCGGCCTGCTGTATGCCGCCAGCGAGAACGGCCTCTATCGCTATGACGGCTTCCGCTTCAGCAGGATCGGTCCGCATGACGGGCTGCCGACGGGCGGCCATGTCGAGTCTGTCACCGCTGCGACCGATGGCGGCGTCTGGGTCGTCTTCGCCGACCGGGCCTACCTGTACGGCTCCGGCGCCACCGTCTCGGTCGCACTGGAGCCGCGCGTCGACGACGAGCGCGCGCAACGGGCTGCCGTGCTGGGGCATGACCTGCTGCTGGTCCGCAACCATCGCCTGCTGCGGATACGTCGCGATGCCGACCGGGCGCTGTCCGTGCGACCAGCCTTCACCGGTGTGCCATCGGCCGCCGTGCCCGCCGGCTTCGACAGCGTGCATGTCGAGCACGACGTCATCTGGCTCGGCTGCGGCACGGCGATGTGCCGGCTGCACCCTGACGGCGGCGTCAGCCTGCTGGACACGAAGGCGGGCCTGCCGGCGGATCGCTGGGTCGCCCTGCTGCGCGATCACGACGGCACGCTCTGGCTGCGAAGCGCCGGGCGGATCGCATCCATGCCCCGGGGTGCGGCCGGTTTCAGCGTCATCGATGTTCCGGGCGGTCGTGGCCGATCCGCAGGCGACCCCGGCCGGCTCGCCCTGGTCGAGGACGCGGCCGGGCATGTCGTGACGCAGAGCGCCAAGGGACTGCTCGTCCGTGAAGACGGCCATTGGATGCCTCTCGAGCGCGAGGAGAACATGTTCTTCGCCAGGATCACGACGATGCTGGTCGATCGCGAGGGCTCGATGTGGATCGGCAGCACCAACCGCGGCATCGCGCGGGTGATCGGGCTCGGCATGTTCGATAGCTGGACCCGCGCGCAGGGACTTTCCGACGACCTGATCTGGAACGCGAGGCGCGACGGCGCCGGCACCCTGTGGGTCGCCACTGACCTGGCCATCGATGCGCTGAGCCCGGATGCGAGAGTGCGGCCCGATGACCTGGCAGCGACCTGGCATTATCCGTTCCGGGCATTCGCGCTCGCCCGCTCCGCGCAAGGTCGACTTTGGATCGGCAGCCAGGAAGGCAGCCTGATCAGCCGCGATCCACGCACCGGGCAGAGCCGCAACGTCGCCCGGCTTGCGCCCATCCGCGTGATCGCCGGCGATCCTGCGGGCCGGCTCTGGATCGGCACCAGTCATGGGCTGGCCTGGATCGACCGTCCAGACGATACCGCGATGCCGACGATCTCCGGCACCGTCCCGGGCATGGGACGCGTGTTCGCGATCACGTTCGACCACGCCGGAGATGTCTGGGTGCTGACCGAAAAGACCCTGTTCCACCGCGATGTCCGGCAGCAATGGCATCCAGTCATGCAGACCGACCCGGAAGGTGGCTACCAGACCCGCTCGATGAGCTTCGCCGCGGACGGCACGCTCTGGCTTGGCAGCTTCACCACCGGCGTCATCCGCCTGCATCTCGACCACGACACGGTCGTCGGGCGCGACCGGCAGCCATCGGAGCATCTCGCCTCGCAGCAGATCGAGATGATGCAGCGCGACCCGGCCGGCCGGATCTGGATCGGCACCGATCATGGCCTCGACGTCACCGACAGCAGCCGGTGGCGCCACCTGGATGACCAGGACGGGCTCATATCGAACGACATCGACGAGAACGCCATGTTCATCGACGATGATGGCACCCCGTGGTTCGGTACCGCCGGCGGCCTGTCCCACCTGATCGACACCAGTGGACTGTTCGACGCCGGCGGGCGAACCGGTGGCGCGAGCCTGCACCCGATCGTCACCCGGATCAGCGTGGGCGGCCGCGAGCTGTCCTCGGCGCAGATCCAGCAGGGTCCGATCCACCTGCCCTGGTCCAGCGACCCCATGGTGTTCGCGTTCGCGTCGCTCGATTTCAAGTTCGAGAAATCGATCCGCTTCCGATATCGCCTGCGTGGTCTCGATCCTGGCTGGGTCGAGACCACCGCCCACGAGGTGCGCTACCCGGAGCCGCCCTGGGGCAAGCTGACCTTCGAGGTGATGGCGGTCGATCCGCTGCATCGGCTGCGGTCCGAGCCGGTCGGCGTCATCGTCAAGATGCTTTCCCCGTGGTGGCGGACCTGGCCGGTCTATGTCCTGGCGGCGGCCTGCGCGCTGGGCTTCCTGGCGCTGCTGTGGCGGTTGCGGATCGGCTACCTGCTGAGGCGCCAGCGGCAACTGGAGGCGCTGGTGGTCGAGCGCACCCGCGAGATCGAGCAGGCGCGGCTGATCCTGCTCAAGCAGTCGACCCTCGACGCGCTCACCGGCCTGCTGAACCGGCCGGCCATCCTGGAGCGGCTGCGCCTGGCGATCCAGGTTGCCGTCCGCGATGGGACGCCGCTCGGGGTGGCCCTGCTCGACCTGGACCATTTCAAGAAGGTCAACGACGTGCTCGGCCATCTCGGTGGCGACGCCGTGCTGGCCGAGGTCGGCCGCCGCCTGTCGACCAGCACGCGGGACAGCGACCAGGCCGGCCGTTACGGTGGCGAGGAGCTGCTGCTGGTGCTGCCCGGGTTGAAGCGCGACGCGTTCGAACGGGTTGAGGCGCTTCGTTCCGCAGTGTTCACCGACCCGGTCCTGTTCGAGGACAGCACGATCCGCATCTCCTGCAGCATGGGCGTGACCTGGATGCAGCCTGGCGACGACGTCACCTCGATGATCCGGCGTGCCGATGCGGGGCTCTACATTGCCAAGGCCGAGGGCCGCGATCGGGTCGTCTTCCAGCCGCCCGGATGACATTACCCTTGCAGGCGATCGACATCGGCAGGCTGCAGCGGATCGGCCGGCCTGAAGCTGGGGGAGGAGATGCAACGTCGAAGCTATACATTGCTAAATCAAAACAATATCGTGGTCCTGCAAGGATGGCGTCGACAAGGTGACCTTCCTGTATCCCGGTAGATCCGATCTTCGATCGGCCGCTGCCGCGCGAGCACCTTCATCACGAGGATCCAGCCCATCATGAGTCAGCTCCATCGCATCCTCTATTGCAGCCGGAACAGCATCCTGGGGACATCCGAGGATGTTGCCGCCGACATCCACAAGATCCTTGCCGTTTCGCGCGTGAACAACGCGCGGGACAACGTCACCGGCGGCCTGCTCTTCAGCACGGGATGTTTCGCGCAGGTGCTTGAGGGACCGCTCGACACGATCGAGACCATCTTCGAGCGCATCCAGTGCGACGAACGGCACAGCAACGTGGTCGTGTTGCGATCCGAGCCGATCAAGGTGCGTGATTTCCCTGCGTGGTCGATGGCCTTCACGGGTTCCGATGCTGCGAACAATCCGCTTGCCGGCATGGCCTTGCCCGAGATCCTGTCGGGCCGTTCGACCAGCGGCAACGACTTGCTCGATACACTGAAGTCGGTGGTCGTGCGCGAGACGGAGTGGCTTGCCCCGTAGAAGACGATGGCATGACGGCAGCGGCGGTCCGACTATGTTCCGATCCGCCCCGGTCATGCCCGGCTGCGAAATCCCTCGAGCGCCACGTTGTGGCCGGTCCGCACCACCACGGTGACGCCGCTGCCGGGCTGCACGCGCGTGTCCGGTGGCAGCCCGTCCATCGGCGGCGAGTTTGGCGCCTGCACCGCCAGCACCAGGAAGCCGTGCCCGGCGCTGCGCTCGATCTCGGCCACCGTGCATCCGGCGAATGGCGCGCCGTCCTCGGCGATGATCACCTCGAGCTCGAGTCCGAGCTGGCGCAGGCTCGCGGACGCCTCCCGCTGCGGCGCCCGGATGGCGTCGCTCAGCTCCGGATACAGGATGATCTCGGCGATCCGCTCGGCCCCGATATAGGTCGGCATCACCACCCGGTTGGCGCCGGCCTGCAGCAGCTTGCGCTCGGTCGCGGCGGCCTCGCCGCGGGCGATGATGGTGAGGTTCGCGTTCAGGCTGCGCGCGCTGAGCGTGATGAAGACGTTGAGCGCGTCGTCCGGCAGGACGGTGGCGAGTACGGCCGCCCGATCGATGCCCACGCGCCGCAGCGCCTCCTCCTCGGTGGCGTCGCCGATCACGCAGAGATGCCCCTGCGCCTGGATCTGGCGCGCCTCGCTGCGCTCCAGTACGACGAAGTGCCGGCGGCCGGCGGCGAGCTCGCGCGCCAGCATGGTGCCGATGCGCCCGTAGCCGCAGATGATGACGTGGCCGCGCAGCTCTTCGATCTGGTTCTTCATTCGCCTGATGCCGAGGATCTCGTTGATCTGGTTGAAGGTGATGAGCTGGACCAGCGCGCCGGTGAGGAAGATCGTGCCCGAGCAGCCCAGCACGATCAGGGTCATGGTGATGATGCGCAGGCCGGTCGTGTCGATCGGCTGCACCTCATCGTAGCCGACCGTGAACACCATCAGGATGGTGAAATACAGCGCGTCGCCGAATGACCAGCCCCAGTGCATGTAGGTCGCGATCGCGCAGGCCATGACGGTCAGCACGAAGCAGATGCCGCCCGCCAGGTTGCGCATCGGTCCGGTGAGGATAGCCTTCATCGCGAGCGTCCCCTCGGATTATCGCCCTGGATTGACACCTACGGCGCGGCCGCGAAAGATGCACCGTTTCGGCTTGAGGACAATATGCCAAAACCCGGCCTGGCTTGGCTTCCCGAGACAGGCGACTTCACCGCGCGCATCAGGCTGCTGCAGACGAACCCGCCGGCCTGGGCCGGGCTGGTCTCGCTGGCCAACCTGCGGCTGGACTTCCTGCGCACCGGACGCCTCGACACGCTCCTGCGCCGCGACTTCGCCGAGGCGGCCCCGCCCGGCCTGCCGACCCGGCCGGTGCGGCTGGCAATCCTCGGCTCCTCCACGACGGTGCACCTGCCGGCGCCGATCCGGGTCGCGTGCCTGCGTCGCAACATCCATGTGACCGTCCACGAGGGGGAGTACGGCCAGTATCTCCAGGAACTGACCGACGTCGCGTCGGAGCTGCATCGCTTTCGCCCCGACACGGTGCTGCTCGCCTTCGATGCGCGCCATGTCACCGCGGGTCTCGACGCGATGGCCGACGCGGATGCGGCACGGGCGGCGTGCGATGCGGCACTTGCCCGCATGCGGCAATGCTGGACGCTGGCGCGGGAGCGGCTGGGAGCCACGGTGATCCAGCAGACCGTGCTGCCGGTGCTGCCGCCGTTGCTGGGCAGCAACGAGCAGCGCCTGTTCGCCTCGCCCGCGCGCATGGTCGCCCGGCTGAACGCCGCACTTCGCGACGAGGCGGACGCGGCGGGCGTGCATCTGCTGGCGATCGACGAGGCCGCTGCCGGCGACGGCATCCTCGAATGGCACGATCCGGTGCTGTGGCATCGTGCCAAGCAGGAGGTGTCACCGCTCGCCGGCCCGGTGTATGGCGACCTCGTCGGCCGCCTGCTGGCCGCCCTGCAGGGCCGTTCGAGCAAGTGCCTGGTGCTCGACCTGGACAACACGCTCTGGGGCGGCGTCATCGGCGATGACGGGCTGGAGGGCATCGTCATCGGACAGGGCTCGGCGCTGGGCGAGGCTTTCCTGAGCGTGCAGCACTACGCCCGCGCGCTGGCCCAACGCGGCGTCATCCTGGCGGTGTGCTCGAAGAACGACGAAGCCAACGCGCTGTCCGCCTTCGAGCAGCATCCCGAGATGCTGCTCAGGCGGGCGGACATCGCGTGCTTCGTCGCCAACTGGGACGACAAGGCGACCAACCTGCGCCGGATCGCGCGCGAGCTGAACATCGGCATCGACAGCCTGGTCTTCCTCGACGACAACCCGTTCGAGCGCAACCTGGTGCGCACCACGCTGCCGGAGGTCGCGGTGCCAGAGATCCCGGACGACGACCCCGCGCTGATGCCCGCAATCCTGGCCGCGGCCGGCTATTTCGAGAGCGTCTCGATCACCGCGGAGGACCGCCTCCGCACCGCTCAACATGCCGCCAACCGTGAGCGTGCGGCATCGGGGTCGGCGACCGACCTGCCCGCCTACCTGCGGTCGCTGGAGATGCGGCTGGTCTGGCGCCGCTTCGACCGCATCGGGCTCGGCCGGATCGTGCAGCTCATCAACAAGACCAACCAGTTCAACCTGACGACCCGCCGCCGCACCGAGGAAGAGGCGCTCGCCGTCATCGCCGACCCGGCCAGTTTCGGGCTGCAGATCCGCCTGCTCGACCGCTTCGGCGACAACGGCATCATCGCGATCGTCATCGGGCGCATCGATGCCGAGCGGGCATGCCATATCGACACCTGGCTGATGTCCTGCCGGGTGCTCGGCCGTGGCGTCGAGGATGCCACCCTCGCCCTGCTGGCCGAGCAGGCGCGCGCGTTCGGCGCGGTCTCGCTGATCGGCGAATACCGGCCCACCGCCAAGAACGCCGTGGTAGCCGAGCACTATGGCAGGCTCGGCTTCTCGCGCATCTCGGAGCAGGAGGATGGCGGACATGTCGCCAGGCTGGCGCTCGACGGCTTCACGGCGCGGGAAAGCTTCATGACGATCGAGGGGGAATGACGTGACCGAGGCCGAGATCTATGCCGGGCTGACCGAGGTGTTCAGCGATGACACGCTGGTGCTGACCCCGCAGACCAGCACCGATCAGGTGGCGGGCTGGGACTCCGTCAAGATGGTCACCATCATCCTGGGCGTGGAGCAGCGCTTCGACGTCAGGCTGCGCTCGCGCGAGGTGGACAAGCTGAAGAATGTCGGCGATCTGGCCAACCTCGTGAAGAGCAAGCAGACGGCCTGATGAGTGCGGTATCCAAGCAGGCGGATCCCGCCCAGGCCATGACCGATCTCGCGGCGGCGGCGCGGCAGGCCGCGCGCCGGCTGGCGCAGTCGACGCGAGCCGTGCGCGATGCCGCCCTCCACGAGGCGGCCGCGGCGCTGCGTCGCGACGCGGACGCGATCCTGGCCGCGAACGCGCAGGATCTGGCCGCCTCCACCGCGACCGCCGCCTTCCGCGATCGGCTGACGCTGACCTCCGCGCGCGTCGAGGCGATGGCGGACGGGCTGGACGCGGTGGCGGCCCTGCCCGATCCGGTCAGACGCGTGCTTGCCGAATGGGACCGGCCGAACGGGCTGCGCCTGCGCCGGGTGGCGACGCCGATCGGCGTGATCGGCATGATCTACGAGAGCCGGCCGAATGTCGGCGCCGACGCTGCCGCCCTGTGCCTGAAATCCGGCAACGCGGTGATCCTGCGCGGCGGTTCCGAGAGCCTGCACAGCGCGCGCGCGATCCACGCCTCGATGCGCGCCGGGCTGCGCGCCGCCGGATTGCCGGAAGCTTGCGTGCAGATCGTGCCCGACGCCGACCGCGCCCACGTCGCGGCGATGCTCGGCGCGGCCGGGCTGATCGACCTGATCATCCCGCGTGGCGGCCGGTCGCTGGTCGAGCGCGTGCAGCGCGAGGCGCGGGTGCCGGTGCTGGCGCATGCCGAGGGGCTCTGCCACACCTACGTCGACGCCGAGGCCGATCCGGAGATGGCGCGTGCCATCGTCGCCAACGCCAAGATGCGCCGCACCGGCATCTGCGGCGCCACCGAGACGCTGCTGATCGATGCCGCCTGCGCCGCGGCGCTGCTGCCGCAGATCGTGGCCGACCTGCGCGCACTCGGCTGCGACTTCCGCGCCGACGCCGCCGCTCGCGCCATCGCCGACCTGTCGGCAGCGGCGGACGGCGATTTCGATACCGAATGGCTCGACAGCGTGCTCTCGGTCGCCGTGGTCGACGGGGTGGAAGGCGCGCTGTCGCACATCGCCCGGCATGGCAGCGGACACACCGAGGCGATCGTCACCGGCAACGAGGCAACGGCACGGCGTTTCCTGGATGGCACCGACAGTGCGGTGGTGATGTGGAACGCCTCGACGCAGTTCTGCGACGGCGGCGAGTTCGGCTTCGGCGCGGAGATCGGCATCGCCACCGGGCGCATCCATGCGCGCGGGCCGGTGGGCCTCGAGCAGCTCACCAGCTTCCGTACCGAGGTGATCGGCCAAGGTCAGACACGGCCCTGAACCGCTCGGCATCCGGGTCAGGCACCCTGCCGCCGACCGGCGACCGGCGGCGCATGCGCGTCGGCCTGCTCGGCGGCTCGTTCAACCCGGCGCACCAGGGCCATCTGCAGCTCGCGCGGCGTGCATTGACGCAGCTCAGGCTGGACCAGGTCTGGCTGCTGGTCTCGCCCGGCAACCCGCTCAAGCCCGCCGCCGGCATGGCCTCGCCGGGCGAACGTCTCGCCGGCGCGCAACGGTTGGTGGACGGCAGGCGGATCATCGCGACCGATATCGAGCGGGCGCTCGGCACCCGCTATACGGTGGATACCGTGGCAATGCTGCGACGGCGCTTCCCGAGGGTCAGCTTCGTCTGGCTGATGGGCGCCGACGGGCTCGCCGACCTGCCGCGCTGGCGGCGTTGGCAGCGGATCGCGCGGCTCGTTCCGTTTGCGGTGGTGCCGCGGCCCACCTACAATCATGCTGCGTTGGCCGGACGAGCGGCAGCGCGCCTTCGACACGCGCGGCGGCCGGCACGTGAGTCGCCGCTCCTGGCAGCGCGGCATGGACCAGCGTGGATCTTCCTGCCGGCGCCGCAGAACGGTATATCCGCGACCGCGCTACGTGCCCGCGCGCAGGCCTGACTTCGGAGCAGCGGGTGACGCTGCCCTTTCAACCGACAAGCCGGGAACATGATCGGGTCGATCATGCCCCGGCGGGCGACACAGGAGAGCAGGACCATCGCCAGGAAGCCCCCCGCCGACACCGCCAAGCCGCCGCGATCGACGGGCGAGGCACCGCGCGCCAGGAAGGCGCCCGGCCCGACCATGGCCACCCTGGCGGAAGCCGCTCGCGCGCCGGGCACGCCGCGCAAGAAGGCCGCCGCCGCGGGCCCGCGCAAGCGTCTCGCCAGGCGGGCGCCGGCGGAGCCGGAGCTGCTGCAGCGATGGGTCGAGATCATCACCACCAGCCTCTCGGACGACAAGGCGGAGGAGATCGTGGTGCTCGACCTGACCGGACGCGCCTCGTTCGCGGACCGCATGGTTATCGCGACCGGCCTGGCCGACCGTCAGATCAGCGCCATGGCGACGCATCTCGAGGAGAAGCTGGAGGAGGCCGGGCTCAAGCGAGTCCTGATCGAGGGCGCCGGCGGGTCCGACTGGGTGCTGATCGATGCCGGCGACATCATCGTGCATCTGTTCAAGCGGGAGGCACGTGCCCTCTATGCACTGGAGCGCATGTGGGGTGCCGATCTCGATGAGCTTCCCGAGGAGCTGCACCCGGAGCCGGGCGACGTGACGCCGATCTGAGGGTCTGGGCTTGACCGCCCCGCGTCCGTCGTCAGGGGCCTGATCCGGTCATGCGGCTGCTGGCGGTCGGCAAGGCGAAGCAGGGTCCGGAGCAGGAGCTGTTCGCCCGCTATGCCGGGCGGCTGCGTCCGTCCCTCGAGCTGATCGAGCTCGCCGAGGCACGCGGCGCGCCCGGCGAGATCAAGCGGCGGGAGGGGCAGGCCATGCTGGCGGCGTTGCCGGCGGGGGCCTTCCTGGTCGCCCTCGATGAGGCCGGTGACCGTCCCGGGAGCCTCGATCTCGCGGTCATGCTGGAAGGCTGGCTCAGCCGGTCGAGGCTGCTTTGCTTCGCCATCGGCGGCGCGGAGGGACTGGACCAGGCGGTCATCCAGCGTGCCGAGCGCACCCTGTCGCTTGGTCCGCTGACCTGGCCGCACATGCTGGTCCGGGTCCTGCTCGCCGAGCAGCTCTATCGAGCCCGCTCGATCACCGCCGGCCATCCCTATCATCGCGCCGGACGACCCTGACGGGATTGGCGGCGGGCAGCCGCCGGACCGGCGAACGCCGGGAAGGCTAGCGCAGGTTCCGGTTCGGAGCGTCGTCGGTGACCAGGCCCGACGTCAGGTCGATGCCGGCCGTGCTAGCCGGGGCTTCGGCGACTTCCGTGTTGCTCTCACGCAGGTCGCTGGGCGCCGTGTTGCCGACGCGCGGCAGGGCGGCGTCGCTGCGCGCGGTGACGATACGCCCGCTGCTATCCGGCCGCGGATAGATGAAGCCGTACGTCGGGTAGATGCTGCCGAAGGTATCGGCGTGACCGATTGCGACGCGGACGGCGCTCCAGTCGTTGTTCGGGGACACGTCGATCACCGAGACATCCCGGCTGATGCCGTTCGCGTTCCAGTGCGACTGGTCGATCTGGATGGTACGGCTATCGACGGTCTGCGTGACCACCGCGACGTGACCGAGCCGCATGTGCGCGTTGGCGCGGAAATTCAGCACGCTGCCGACTTCCGGCGCGGTGCCGCGGGCATAGCGGCCCGCTGCATTCCGCCACCAGTTGACCGCGTTGCCACGCAGCGCCACGTCGGAGGCGGAGCGGGCGAAGGCGACGCACTGGATGACGTGCGGAACGCCCATCGCGAACGCCGCATGATGTCGATGATGCTGACGGCTGAGATGATGTCGGCTGGATGCCTGCGCTTGGGGACTTCCGGTCAGGCTGAAGGCGGCTATCACGGCCATAGCGGTGTTTGTCCATCCCGTGAGCTTTATCCGCCGCATCGCCATCTGCCTCACTCTGTCGTGAAGCGCTGGTAGCAATCGTCATGCAACCCTGACAAGACATAGACGCAGATCATAATTGAAGCTGGCGAAGTTTCTCAAAAATGGCCGTGTTCCACGATCAGGTTTAGGAACCTAATCCTGTTTCGGATTAGGCAGATGGTCGCAGGCACGATGCTCGCAGGGGATGCGGCGGATGCCTGATATGGATTATTTGGTCGTGATCAGCATGATCTCGACGAGGATGCGCGGATCGGCGAGCACCGCCTGCACGCACGCCCGTGCCGGAGCACCGCCCGCGGGAAGCCACGACGACCAGACCTTGTTCAGCACATCACGATCCTTGATGTCCCTGAGCCAGATCTGCGCCTGCAGCAGGCGTGTCTTGTCGGTGCCATGCTCCTCGAGCATCTCGTCGAGCTGATCGAGTATGTCTTGCGTCTGCGCGGCGGCATCGGCTTCCAGGTCGCGTGCCACCACGCCCTGGGTGAAGATGAAGCCGTGATACTCCACCACCTTGGAAAGGATCGGGTTCGGCTCGGTCCGGATGATCGTGCTCATGGCTGCGGCCTCCTCCTGGAGAACTGGTTCGGGGAACTGGCTGGATTTCTGGTGGAGCGGCGGTGGACGGTCAAGCAGGCAGCCTCACGACGCCGCATACGCGGCGAGGCGGTCCGGGGTGTCGAAATCCTCCAGCACGCCGGGATCGTCTACCGGCACCTCGCGCACCTGATACGCATGCTGCGCCAGCAGCAGCCGTCCGCCCCTGTCGCCCGACAGCGCGAGCAGTGCCGCGAACAGGCCGCTGTGCCACAGCACCGGGTTGCCGCGCCGGCCGTCCACGGTCGGAACCCACGCGACGGCGCCCGCATCCCGGTCGAACCTGGCCAGCAGCCGGTCCAGCGTTGCCGCCCGCACCAGCGGCATGTCGCCGAGGCAGACCAGGGCGCCATCCGCCCGGCCGTGGGCCGCGACCGTGATCCCGCGGCGCAGGCTGGCCGAAAGGCCCTCGTCATGGTCGTCGGCGTGGACCAGGCGCAGGCGCAGGCGCGGGTCAGGGTGCAGGTTCGCCGCGGCCAGCGCGGTCGCGAGCGGCGCGGCGCCGTGGCCGAGCACGACGATCACCTCGGCCGCCTGGCTGCGCAGCGCCGACGCGACGGTCCGCACGATCATGGGTGTTCCCTGGCGGTTGCGCGCCAGCAGCTTGTTGATCCCGCCGGCTCGACGCGACGCACCGGCCGCGAGCACCAATGCCGCCAGCCTCACCCGGCGCTGCCTGCCGGTGCGCCTGCGTCGGCATTCGCGATCGCGGCACCACGTCGCGCCGCGACGATCTTGGCCATACGTCGCACCGCGACGATCTCGGCCATGATCGACAGCGCGATCTCCTCGGGTCCGATGGCACCGATGGCCAGGCCGACCGGTCCGTGCAGCCGTCCCAGCGCGGCGGCGTCGTGGCCGAGTGCCGCCAGCCGCTCGTGTCGCGCGCGCTGCGTCCTGCGCGAGCCGAGAGCGCCGACATAGAAGGCCGGCCCGGAAAGCGCCGCATGCAATGCCGGGTCGTCCAGCCGCGCCTCGTGGCTGAGGGTGACGATGGCGCTGTGCCGATCGGGGGCGAGTGCTGCGAGGGCCTCGTCCGGCCACAGGTCCAGCAACGTCACGCCGGGAAAGCGCTTGGCCGTGGCGAAACCGCCGCGCGGATCCACCACCGTCACTTCCATGCCGAGCGTCGTCGCCAGCGGTGCCAGCGCCTGCGCGACATGCACCGCCCCTACCAGGATTAGGCGCGGGCGCGGCGTGTGCGCCTGGATGAACCACGGCACCCCATCCAGCGTCTCGACGCTGCTCCGTCCGGCTGCCGCGGCCTGCGCCGCCGCCTCGCGCAGGATCGGGTCGAGGGCCTGGGCTTCCCCCAGGGCCGGCGAGAGCACGCCATCCTGCTCAACCAGGAGATGCTGGGTGCCGTCAGGCAGCCGCGTCAGCAGGACCGATAGCTGCCGCCGGTCGCGCGCGCTGGTCAGTGCGCGCAGCAGGGCGGGGGTCAAAGCGGGCTCATGCGGTGCGCAACGCCTCGACGAACACCCGGATGCTGCCCCCACAGGGCAGGCCGACCGACCAGGCATTGCCATCGCTCACCGAGAATGACAGCAGTTGTGGCGGACCGCCCTCGATCGCCTCCAGGGCTGCCTGCATCACCGCGGTCTCGACGCAGCCGCCGCTGACCGAGCCCTCGATGCGGCCGGACCGGCTCACCGCCATCACGCTGCCGATCGGGCAGGGCGCGCTGCCCCAGGTCTCGGTGACCGTCGCCAGCGCGACCGCATCGCCCGCCTCGTGCCAGGACAGGGCATGCTCCAGCGCGTCCCGGATCACAGCAGCCCCACCAGGAACAGCAGCACGATCAGGAACAACGCGCCGCCGATCACCGACGGGTTGAGCAGGCGCGACATCATCGCCGGCCCGGCGAGCGCACCGGCAGGACCGGCCTTGGGCGGGGCATGCATGCTCGCGTTCGGCTGCGCGGAGGGTTCGGTCGCCGCCTGGACCGCGCCGGCGATGCCGCCGGCGGCGATCTCGCCGGTCCCGGCGACCGTATGCACCAGCCGTTCGAGCCCCTGGTCGATGCGCGCGCGCAAATTCTCCGTCCTGACGGAGGCGTCCTCACCGTCCGCGTCGGCCAGCGAGACCTCGTAGTGCAGCAAGGTGAAGACGCCCTGCTCGGTGAGCTGGACCAGGACCATCTGCGTCGCGGCCCCCCTGGGGTCGATGCGCCAGCCGAGCTTGGTGAACTGCTCGCGTATGGTCGGCTGCGCGCGCAGCGGTGCTGTGCCGATGCCGGACAGGACAAGGCCGTCGGCATCCTGCTCGATATGGCTGCCGGGCAGGCAGGCCTGGAGCACCGCGGGGTCGGCCAGCGATCGCCAGACACGCTCCCTGGGTGCCGGGATCCGTCGTTCTCCCGTGATGTGCATCGCCCGTGCTACTCCAACATTTACCCCGGCAGACTAACGCAGAACCAGTGCAGAGGGATCGCCCCGCCATGTCTTCCGAGTCGTCACCGAAGCTGGAAGTGGTCGTCGTCACGCCATTTCAACAGAACTGCTCGATCCTCTGGAACCCGGACAGCCGGACCGGCGTCGTGATCGATCCGGGCGGCGACGTGGCGCGGATACTCGCGCGTCTAATCGAGCTCGACATCACGGTGGAGGCTATCCTGCTGACCCACGGCCATCTCGATCACGCCGGCGGGGTCGAGGAGCTGCGCGAGGCGCTTGGACCGCAGCCGGACGGCGCGCCGGTGCCGGTGATCGGCCCGGATGGTCGCGACGCGTTCCTGCTCTCGGGCATCGCGAAGCAGGCTGCGACATACGGCATCCCCGGCATGCGAGATGCCAGGCCGGATCGTCTGCTCGAGGAAGGCGACGTGCTCGAACTGGCCGGCCGCCGGTTGGAGGTGCTGCTGGTGCCCGGCCACACCCCGGGTCACGTGGTGTTCTTCGACCGGGCGGCCCGCCTGCTGATCGCCGGCGACACGCTGTTCGCGGGGGGGGTCGGGCGGACGGATTTCCCTTACGGCGACGGCCCGCTGCTGATCCGCTCGATCAAGCAGAAGCTGCTGCCGCTGGGCGACGACGTGACCGTGCTGCCCGGCCATGGCAGCGCCACCAGCGTCGGCGAGGAACGCCGGAGCAACCCGTTCGTGCGATGAAGCCGCTCGACGACCAGGCCGCGCGAAGGCGCCCGCTCTACATCGGCAGCGAGATCTACCGGCACTCGTCCTTCGGGGGTTTGCATCCGCTGAGCATCGCGCGTGTCAGCGTCGCCACCGACCTGTGCCGCGCGATGGGCTGGCTCGACGATGCCGCCTACCGCACGTCGCCGATGGCCGAGGCGCACGAGGTGCTGCGCTTCCACGATGCCGCCTACGTCGAGGCCTTGCATTGCGCCGAGCGCGAGCAGGCGGTGGACGAGGCGGTACGCGCGCGGTTCCGGCTCGGGGTCGGCGACAACCCGGTCTATCCCGAGATGTACCGCCGTCCGATGACCGGCGCCGGCGGCCTGATGTTCGCGGCCCGCCTGACCGCCTCGGGGGAGGCAACGGTCGTGCACTGCCCGGGCGGCGGCACCCATCACGGCCGCCCCGACCGGGCCGCGGGGTTCTGTTTCCTCAACGACGTGGTGCTGGCGCTGCAGGTCTGGCGCGAACTCGGCCTGCGACGCATCGTCTACCTTGATATCGACGCCCATCACGGCGACGGCGTGCAGGACGCCTTCGACGACGATCCGCTGGTGCTCACGCTGAGCATCCACGAGGCAATGCGCTGGCCGCTGCGGAAGCAGGCACTGGGTGCGGATCCACGCGGCAGCGGGCTGGCCTGCGACCGTGCCGGGGGTGCGGCGCGCAACTTCCCGGTGCCCGCCGGCCTCAATGACAGCGAGATGCGTGTGCTGATCGACCAGGCGGTGCTGCCGCTGCTGGGCGCGCACGAGCCGCAGGCGATCTTCCTGCAATGCGGCGCCGACGCGCTGGAGGAGGACCCGCTGTCGCGCCTCGCGCTGTCCAACAACGCGCACATCGAGGTGGTGGGCCGGCTTCGCGCGATCGCGGCGGCGCGCGGCATCCCGCTGATCGTCAGCGGCGGCGGAGGCTACAACCCATACAGCACCGGCCGCTGCTGGGCCTGCGTGTGGGCCACGCTGAACGGGATCGAGATTGCCGATCGTGCGACGCCGGCGGCGGAAACCGTGCTGCGCGCGTTGCATTACCCGCGTGCCGCCGGCCGCAACCCGCCGCTGCACTGGCTCACTACCTTGCGGGATGAGCCGCGGGAGGGTCCTGTGCGCGACGCGGTGCGCGATCTGGCGGCACAAGCGCTTGAGAAGGTGTAGCTTCATGGCCTGCCGCTGGACCGATATCGTGCCGTTGCCCCTGCTCATGCTGCTGACGGCAGCGCCCACCGCCATGGCGCAGGCCGTGCAGGGCGAGCCGACTCAGGCTCAGCCCGAGTTGCAGAAGCAGCCCCTGACCATCGTCTCGCGCGGCGGCGTCCGGCACGAGTTCGCCGTCGAACTGGCACGTACCCCACGCGAGCAGCAGGTCGGCCTGATGTTCCGCACTGCCATCCCCGACAAGGGCGGCATGCTGTTCATCTGGCCCTATCCGCAGGAGAGCGAGATGTGGATGGAGAACTGCCCGGTCCCGGAGGACATGCTGTTCGTGGACGCGGACGGGGTCATCCACAGCATCGCCGAGAACACGGTGCCGCAGAGCCTGGCGCACATCCCCAGCAACGGCCGGGTCAAGGCGACGATCGAACTGCACGGCGGGATCACCGCGAAGCTGGGCATCCGCGTCGGCGACCGGATCGAGAGCAAGGCGTTCGACCAGGCCAGGCAGCCCGCCGGGGGCTGAACCCCCGGCGGCGGCTCCGGCGCTACGGGATCAACGCTCGCCGGTGCCGTCCCCGTCACGGATCGGGCCGGTCGGCTCCTGCACATGCGCCTCGAGGAACCAGAGCTGCTTGTCGAGGCCGCGGGAGACCTCGGTGAACAGGTCCGCGGTGTCGGGATCGCCTGCCTCGTCGACCTCGTCGATGCTCTCGCGCACCGAGTTGGCGAACGCCGCGTAGCGATCGATCAGCGCCGCGAGGTGATCGGCGATCCGATAGATGTCGGTCGGGTAGGCGGTGAGCTGGCTGCTCTTGGTGATGTCCTGGGTGGTGCCGTATGCGGTGCCGCCGATGGCGGTGATGCGCTCCGCGGTCTTGTCGTTCCAGTCGTCCTGCTCGGTGCGGAAGCCGTCCAGCATCTCGTGGATGCCGATGAACTGCGGACCCTTCAGGTTCCAGTGTGCCTGCTTGGTGATCAGGGCGAGGTCGAGGCCGTCCGCAAGGCGCGCGTTCAGCAGCGAGATCGCCACGTTGCGGGCGTTGGACGGCATCGAGTTGCGGGTGGTGTGCAGGCGAGGCTTGATCAGGGGGGACTTGGAAGAGGTTGCCATTTATCAGGTCTCCGATGCATCGATGTGGGCGTTGCCGCTGTTGAACGCGGCACCTGAAAAGGCGTTGCGCGACGCTTCCGTCATCCTGTCGATCGTCCGGCGCGTCGAGGCTGCCTCAGATGCCGCTAGGCCATTCGCGATCGGGCCTGTGCGCGTCATACACCGCGACGCCGGCGTCGTCATGCGGCAGGGTCAGCCAATGCCGGTGCGACAGCGTCTCGTTGGTGTCGCGCATGCCGGCCTCCCAGTGTTCCGCCATGGAAGCCGACGAGAACTCGAAGTCGCGTGCCTGCCCTTCGTAGGTCGCCTCGTGATAGATCAGGTGCAGGATGTTGATCTTGGGCAGGAAGGCCAGATCCGCCTTGAGCGTGCGCTCCCCCGCGCTGAGCGTTTCCTCGGGGATCTTGGCGAGCAGCCGCCGCATGCGCACGCGCTGGCGGTGCAACTGCATGTAGTGGTCGGTGGTCAGGCGCGTGCGCGAGGAATACTGGATCTCCTTGCTACGTGCCTGCACGTCGAACATGTCGCGCGGGATCGGGCCGCGTGCGCTGAACAGGTCGACCTGGAACACCAGGATGTCCTCGCGGACATTGTCGAGCAGGTGCTGCAGCGGCGTGTTCGAGACCATGCCGCCGTCCCAGTAGTAATCCTCGCCGATCCGCACCATCGGCATCGCCGGCGGCAGCGCGCCGCTTGCCAGCACGTGGGGTGCTGCGATGGTGATGTCCTTGTTGTCGAAATAGGCGAAGTTGCCGGTGCCGACATTGACCGCGCCGACCGCGAAACGCATCCCGCCGGCGTTGATGCGGTCGAAATCGACCAGCTCCTCCAGCGTGCGCTGCAGGGGTGCGCTGTCGTAATAGCTGGTGGAGCCCTTGCTGCCGCGGCTGGCGAGCCATGGGTTCGACGAGCGCGGCTTGAAGAAGCCGGGCTGGCCGAAGCTGCCGGTCATCATCGACGACCAGGCGTTGTGCAGCTTGCGTATGCCGTCGCCGCCCGGGGTATCGCCGATCCAGACGCGGCGCGAGGTGACTCGTGCCCAGAACTCGCGCAGGCGTGCGACACGCGTCTCGGGCGGATTGCCGGCGATGATCGCGGCGTTGATGCCGCCGATGGAGACCCCCGCGACCCAGTCGGGCTCCAGTCCCGCATCGTGCAGTGCCTCGTAGACGCCAGCCTGGTAGGCGCCGAGAGCACCGCCGCCTTGCAACACTAGGGCGATCCGTCTCGGTGTGGCTGCGGAACCGGTGGCAGGCGCACCTTCGCTGGCATCCCGGCCGCCTGCTGTGTTCATGCGTGCTGTCGCTCCCTCTTCCAGCTTCCAGGCGGCCACTGCAGGTGCCGCGACCGGACGCAACCTGACGCGGCTGCCTCCGGACGGTCGAGGACGGGAGACCGTCGCACGCCTGCTTGCACGCGGCCGTTCGGCGGCGCAAGAGCGTCTGCGGCCGGGTGCGCAGGGAAAGCCTCATGACGATCTTGGTAACCGGCTGCGCGGGCTTCATCGGAGCCCATGTCGCCCACGCCGTGCTGGCTCGGGGCGAACGGGTGATTGGCATCGACAACCTGGACCCATATTACGATCCCCGTCTCAAGCAGGCCAGGCTGGACCGTCTGCTAGCGGAACCGGGCTTCCGTTTCGAGAGACTCGACATCACCGACCGCGAAGGCCTCGCCGCCCTGTTCGTGCAGGAGCCCGGGATCGCCGGCATCGTGCATCTGGCGGCCCAGGCGGGCGTGCGCCACTCCCTGGTCGATCCCTACGCCTACGTGTCGGCCAACGTACTCGGCCACGTGACCCTGCTGGAGGCGGCGCGCCGGCTGGACCGGCTCGATCATCTGGTGTTCGCCTCGTCCTCCTCGGTCTACGGGCTGAACCGGAACCTGCCATTCCGCGAGACCGATCGGGTCGACACGCCGAGTTCGCTCTACGCCGCGACCAAGCGCTCCGGCGAGCTGATCTCGCACGCCTACGGCCACCTGTTCGGGCTGCGGCAGACGGGGCTGCGCTTCTTCACCGTGTATGGCCCATGGGGCCGGCCCGACATGGCCTACTACGCCTTCGCGCGCGCCATCGTCCAAGGCGAGGCCATTACACTCTACGAGGGCGACGGCCTGGCGCGCGACTTCACCTACATCGACGATGTCACCGACGGCGTGCTGCGCGTGCTGGAACACCCGCCGGACGCGACCCAGCCGACGCGCCTGCTCAATATCGGCAACCGCCGCAGCGAGCCGGTGGCAGCGATGCTCGCGTTGCTGGAGCAGGCGCTCGGGCGGCAGGCCACGATCCAGATGGTGCCGCGACCGGATACGGACATCGAGGCGACCTGGGCCTCGGTCGAGGCGATCGGGGAGGTTGCCGGCTGGACGCCGCGGACGCGTCTGGAGGAAGGAATTCCACGCTTCGTGGACTGGTTCCGCCGCTTCCACAGCACCGGCGACGACGCAAAAATGCGGTTCACGTCATTTTCCTGATTGACCCTTCCCTGTGTCGGGCCTAAATCCCCGTTTGTCCGGCGGGTGGTGCACAAAGTGCTTGGCACGGTGCGCTAAGTTCGCTTGGGGCTTTGGCTCCTGATCCGGCTGTTCATTG
>JAABUX010001061.1_pt1 | contig 43164 bp, 40 predicted proteins | sample 5561851 | NCBI WGS metagenome assembly JAABUX01 (sample SAMN10711883, study PRJNA513361) | rock metagenome | isolation source: Antarctica rocks | place: Antarctica: Victoria Land, Richard Nunatak red sandstone | collected 2016-01-03 | reverse complement strand
TTCCGGCGCATCCTGATCCGCTGGGAGAAGAAGGCGGTCAACTACCTGGGGCTGTTGCATCTGGTCTGCGCCTACATCAGAACATGCGCGGGACTTTCAGGCAAGCCGGCCTAATGGGATAGGCTCTAAGTCACCCCAGCCAGTCCGGGTTCTTGGCCGTGCCGTCGAAGTGGGGCGTGGTCTTGAACAGTTCGGTGGTGCCTTCCAGGGCCGCTGCCTGGGTGCGCCCCAGCAGGGCGGCCATGCGGGCGGTGTCCACCTGTTCCGCTTGGCCTGCGATATCGCCGAGGGCTACACGCCCCTGAACCGCTCAGTCACGATGTCCTATACCGCGCCACCGCTCAGTTCGCTGCCATGTAGCGGAACGGCTGCACCAAGTATTGCTACTGTGCTGCACCAAGTATTGCTACTGTCAGGTTGGCCTATTGCTCTTCAGGGCGGCGGCATCTCCTCCGGGCCATCCAGCGGGATGGTGAAGGAGAACGTGCTGCCTTCTCCGGGGACGCTTTCGACGCCGATGTGGCCGCCGTGCGCCTTGACCGCAAGCTTGCAGAAGGTCAGCCCCAGACCGGTGCTCATCGTGCGGCCCCCGTGGCGCGAGGCCACCTGGCCGAACTTCTCAAAGATACGCTCGAAGGCTTCGGGGGGGATGCCCTCGCCAGTGTCGCGGATGGAAAACACCAGGGACTGCCTGGTCTCACCGAGCCGCACCCCGGCCGTCAGGGTCCCGCCGGCGGGGGTGAATTTGATGGCATTGCCCAGGAGGTTGACCAGGACGCGGCGCAGCTTGTTTTTATCCCCTCGGAACGGGGGCACGTCGGCCGCGATTTGCCTCCTGAGCGTTAGGCGTTCGCTTTCGGTGAGGGAAGCCACCTGGCCGGCGGCGTCGGCGACAAGCTCGGCGGCATCCAGAGTAGCGTAGTCGAGCTGCATCAAGCCGGATTCCATCTTTTCCACTTCCAGAAGGTCGTTGATCATGCCCAGCAGCGTTTCCCCGCCGTCTATGGCGATGCCGACCATTTCACGCTGGACCCCGTCCAAGTCGCCGACCAGTTCCAGCGTCTGCATCCCCGCGATCACCGAGGTCAGCGGCGTGCGGAGGTCATGGATGATCATGTTCTTCAGGTCGTCGCGCAGCTTTTCGAGTTCCTGTAACCGCCGGTAACTCTCCTGCAACCCCTCGGTGAAGCGGATTTCCAGGTCATGGACGCGCCGCCGCTCGGTGACGTCCTCCATCGCCAGCACCAGCATTTCGGTGTGGTTTCCGGCGCGGAGCTGGCGCGCGTTGAGCAGCATCACCTTATGCCCGATGGCCGGGAAGTCGTGTTCCAGTTCGTAATCGCTGAAGACCGACCGCTGCGGGACGATGTCCTCCAGCAGCGTCCGCAGGGCGGGGATGTCCCACTGGCCGTTGCCGAGTTCGTAGATGAGGCAGTCTTCGGTCTCTTCGGGAGAGACCTGGAAGGTCTGGTAGAAGGCGCGGTTGGCGCTTCGTACCCGCAAGGTGGGGTCAAGCATCAGGAGCGGCTCACGCACCGTATCCACGATGTTCTGGGCGTAGGTCTCGATCTCGGCGAGCAGCCGTTCGGCGCGTCGGCGCTCCGTCACGTCTTCCATCGCCAGCACCAGGAACTCGGTGTGGTCGCCCGGCCGCAGCGTGCGGGCGTTGAGCAGCATCACCCTGCGCCCGATGGCCGGGAAGTCGTGCTCCAGCTCAAAATCATTGAAGACCGACGTTTGTGGGATGATGTCTTCGAGGAGTGTCCGCAGGGCGGGGATGTCCCACTGGCCGTTGCCGAGTTCGTAGATGAGGCGGTCTTCGGTCTCTTCGGGAGAGACCTGGAAGGTCTGGTAGAAGGCGCGGTTGGCCGAATCCACGCGCAAGGCGGCGTCGAGGATCAGGAGCGGCTCGCGCACCGTGTCCACGATGTTCTGGGCAAAGTTTTGAACATCTTCCACCAGTGGTTTTCGTTTCATAATAGACCGTGACCACATCTTACCCCGAATCCCCGGCAAAGTGGCCGCCAGCCCCCGACGGCCTCCGCCGGGCCGGGCGGTTGGCCGAAGCGGAGGCCGCGTTAGGGGAAATATCGCGATTGGACAAGCAGGGCCATTTCAAGGCGGCGGTGGAGAAAAGCTTGGAGGAAGCCCGCCGGGATCGCCGCCGGTGACGTAACAAGCGTACCAGCAGGCCATCTGCCTCAATTACCCCAGCCAGTCCGGGTTCTTGGCCGTGCCGTCGAAGTGGGGCGTGGTCTTGAACAGTTCGGTGGAACCGTCCAATGCCGCTGCCTGGGTGCGGCCCAGCAGGGCAGCTATCCGGGCGGGCGGCATCGGGGTGAACGTCTTGGCCGCGTTCAAAGCCTGGTCCAAGATTTCCATGCGGTCAATGCCGGTGATGACGACCGAGACGGGCAGGGTCATGGAGTAGTGCAGCATCTCGGTCGGGGTCGCCAGCTTGTCGGCCAGGACGCGGTCGAGGATGAAGTGGTCGCCGAACGTCTTCATCGCCAGGACGCCGATGCCCTTCTGAACCGCCAGCGGCAGCATCTGATGGGTGAAGGAACGGAAGTGGGCGTCCATGACGTTGACGGGCATCTGCACAGTGTCGAAGTGGAAGCCGTGGTGGTCGGCCACTTCCAGCATCCGCCGGTGGACGAGCGGGTCTTTGTGGCCCGTAAAGCCGATATAGCGGACCTTGCCGGCCTGCTTCGCCGCCACGATGGCTTCCAGCGCGCCGCCTTTGGCGAAGATGCGGTCAGGGTCCTCCATGCGGAGGATTTCGTGGAACTGGACGAGGTCCACATGGTCGGTCTGGAGCCGCGTCAGAGACTCGTTGAGCTGGCCGGCCGCCGAGTCTTTGGTGCGGCCGTCAATCTTGGTCATCAGGAACACTTTTTGGCGGTAGCCGCCCTGGGCGAACGCCTTGCCCATGCGGACCTCGCTGTTGCCGTTGTGGTAGTCCCAGCAGTTGTCCAGGAAGTTGATGCCCCGGTCAACGCCGGCGTGGATGAGCTTGATCCCCTCGGCGTCGCTGTCGGGCGAGCCGATGTGGTAGCCGCCCATGCCGATGAGGGAGACCTGCTCGCCCGTCCGCCCCAACTGCCGGTAGGGCATGTCGCCCCGCTTGGCGCTGGGCGGCGTCGGCGGCATGGCCGCCGTCTCCGGGGCGATGTCGGTGAGCGTGGTCTGCGCGCGGGCGGTTTGAGGCAGGGTCAGGCCCGCCGCCGTTCCCGCCAGGGCGGCCCCGGTCTTTAGAAAATCGCGTCGTGTGGTGCTCATGGGGTGTCCTTGTTAGCTGAGGCCACGGGGCTGAACCCCCGTGCTTTAGGAAAGCAACTCCCCGCCTTCGCGGGCAGAAGAACCGTAGGGGCGCTGCTTGCCGCGCCCTCTTTACCTCGCCCGCGAAGGCGGGGGATTGCACTTCCAAAGCCCTACCGTTCAGGGCAGGGGAGACGGAGGCAAAACGTTATTGTTATCGCTGTGCGTTTCTTCTACCCGATGTTTCCACGTCTAAACCGCCGGGTAAATCCACCAAACCTATGCAAACACTTTCCCGTTTCCTCCCGGTCAACGCCGTGAACACTGCGGACGCGCCGCAGCCCACTCTGGAAGAGAAGTATGCGTCTCTCCGGGAGACGCTGCGCGCGCTCGGCACGGTCGTGATCGGCTTTTCCGGCGGCGCGGACAGCGCCCTGCTGGCCAAAGTGGCGCATGACGAATTGGGGGAGCGGGCGCTGGCGGTGATCGCCCTCTCCGAATCCTACCCGAAGCGCGAGCGGGACGACGCGCTGGCCCTGGCGGCCGCCATCGGCGTCCCCGTGCTGACCGTCGAGGCGCGCGAGCTGGAGGACGAGAACTACGCCTCCAACCCGACTAACCGCTGCTACTACTGCAAAGCCGAACTGTTCACGCACCTGTCACGGGTAGCCGGAGAGCGGGGCATCCACTGGATCGCCTACGGGGCAAACCACGACGACCTGGGGGACTACCGGCCCGGCCAGGAGGCCGCGCGCGAATTCGGGGCGCGCGCCCCGCTCCTGGAAGTGGGGATGACGAAGGCCGAGATACGCCACCTCTCCAAAGCGCTGGGCCTGGCGACCTGGGACAAGCCCGCCCTGGCCTGCCTGTCGTCGCGCTTCCCCTACGGGACGCGCATCACGGCGGAGCTTCTGGCCCGGCTGGACGCCGCCGAGGATTTTCTCAGGCACGACCTCGGCTTCCGGCAGGTGCGCGTCCGCCACCACGATGCCATCGCGCGGCTGGAAGTGGACCCCGAAGAGATGAACCGGCTGCTCGACCCTGCCCTGCGCGGGCAGATCAGCGAGCGTCTGAAGGCGCTGGGGTATACCTATGTCGCCGTGGAACTCGGCGGCTACAAAAGCGGCAGCCTGAACGCGGCGCTTGGGGCCGGGCATGGACATTGACCGGCTGGCCGCATTGCTGCAAGGTGTTCAAACAGGCGAGGTGGGCGTCGCGGACGCCCTGGAGCGTCTGCGCTCCCTGCCCTACGACAGCGTGGGCGACTTCGCCAATTTAGACACGCACCGGGCCGTGCGGACAGGGGCACCGGAAGTCGTCTACTGCCCCGGCAAGTCCGAAGACCAGATCGCGGCCATCATGCAGCGGCTCTTTGCCCACTCGGATCGGGTGCTGGCAACCCGTGCCAACCCATCTCAGTTCGCCGCCGTGGAGCAAGTGCTGCCCCAGGCCGTCTTCCATCCCCTGCCCCGCCTGATCACCGTCGGCGAGCCGCCCGTGCCGACCCACCCCGACCGCTACGTCGCCGTGCTGACGGCGGGCACGGCGGACACCCCGGTCGGCGAGGAAGCCGCCCTGACGCTGGAATGGCACGGCAGCCGGACCGAACGCCTGTATGATGTCGGCGTCGCGGGTCTGCACCGGCTCTTGGGCCGCTTGGACGTCGTCCAGAACGCCCACGCCCTCGTCGTCTGCGCCGGCATGGAGGGCGCGCTGGCGAGCGTCGTCGCCGGCCTGGTGGCCCGTCCCGTCGTCGCCGTCCCCACTTCGGTCGGCTACGGCACGTCCTTTGGCGGCGTTTCGGCCCTGCTGACCATGCTGAACTCCTGCGCGGGCGGCGTCGCCGTGGTCAACATAGACAACGGCTTCGGCGCGGCGGTCTACGCGCACCGCATCAACAGTGACTCACCACAGTAGGCAGAAAAATGCGGGCCTTCTCACCTGAGCCTAGCCGTTTCGCCATCAATATCCCCTTGCAGGGTCGATTATACGAGTACGCTTCCTTGCGCTGATCGGTATAGGTCGTGGAATGAAACCAGCGGGCCATTTAGTGTTCTTATCGTATGTAGCGCCATAACCATTGGCCCCAGTCCAGATTACACCGCGTAAATCGGCACCGCGTAAATCGGCACCTTCGAAGTCTGCTCCAGTGAAGTCTGCTCCTGTTAGCTTTGCCCCTTGCAGATAGGCACCTGACAAGTTAGCCCCTCGAAAGTTAGCACCATCCGAATCTAAAAGGTTGAGGTTTGCGCCGCGCAGATCTGCTTCAGAGAAGTTAGTCATTAACAATGAACACTTGCGAAGGTCAGCACTTGTCAAATTTGCATGCGAAAAATCGCTGTGCGACAACAGCGCTCCCGTTAGATTTGCCTCAATCAACGAGGCACCCTGAAGGTTTGCGCCCCTTAAATCCGTGTTTCTCAAGTCCGTCCAACTTAATCCTGAGTTCTGCAAGTTACTATAACTTATGTCTGCGCGGCTCATCAGCGCGAGCATGAAATTCGTACCGCGAAGACTGGAGTTCCTTACATTTGCACCACGAAGGTCACAATACATGGCAGATGCATTATCCATCACGGCATTGCGTAAATCAGCCCTCACCAGAAACGCTCGACTCATATCTGCGTACCTCAAATCGCTGCCTTTAAGTCGAGCAGGTTTCACTTGGGCAATCTCCATGTTGTCTGCGTCCAGCGGTTGCGTCATACGCTGATCGAAGGCAACGTTCTGGTACGGAGAAGGCGTAATACTGGCGTATCGATCTACCCAAGTGGCCGGTTTGACGGAGACATCAGCGTCATTAAAGTTTACGAACGGCCTAAACCCTACCTCTTCAAGTACGCGAGGGACCCACCGCCGCAGGTTGAACATACTTAGCGCAGGCCCAGACTGGCGATGTGGTATATACCTCTCCCGAGGTACGCCATTGAATGCAGACACAGAAAACCAAAAAAATACGCCACCGAGTAGAAGCGCTGTCGTGATGTTGAGAATCTTGACTTTATACCAAGTAGGACGCCGCAACGTAACCCAATCGGAAAGACGTTCGGCATCGTGTCGCAGTGTGATGACAGCAAGATAGTGGAAGGCGATTGCAGCCCAGGCAAATAGGAACAGCAGTAAAACGTGAGTACCAGTAATGATCCAATCCCGGCGACATAATGCTCTTGCCCAAAAAGGAAGAGTCACGAGCGGAATAAACCAGTATCCCAGGAACGAGAACAACATACTCTGTGCGAAGGAGAGGGGCTTTCGCTTTGAACGTAGCCGTGGAAAGTAGTCGCGAACAAGGTCACTTAGCAACCAGGGGTAGGTTTTCTGGTCTACTGTAGCGCCATCAGGAAAAATCGCCGGAAGAACGGCTAGAGACTCCCAAAGCCGTTGCAGATAAAGATGAAAAGCGACGTAAAGCATGAACAGAACGACGGGTGCAAGCCCGAAAAATGCTCGGACAGAAATGTCCACATCTAGAATAGGTAATTTAGCCACCCCCGAATCGGTTATGAGTTGGACATCTTGCGTCTTCTCAATGGTAAGCAGCATAAAGGCAGAAGCCAGCAACATGGACAAGAACAACTTTCCGGCGTTCTTGGCGAGTTCTTCAACGTTCTTCAACCCATCAAAGGCGGTAATGGCTTCGGGCAATTTCGCACGGCGTAGGTTGGTTCCGCCGAGTTGTTCACTAATAAGGCCATGTGCTTCGGTGAGATCAGCATTCTCAAAATCCGCATCTGTCAGAACAGCATCCGTTAAATCCGCCTCCTTGAAGATACTCCCTTTCAACTCTGCTCCGCGAAAATTAGCCCCCACCAGTTTAGCCGATGAAAAGTCTGTGCCTGAAAGACTCTCACCATCAAGCTTCCATTTGTGGAAATCAAACTCTTGACCCGTGCTGCCTTCCGACCCCGCCCAGTTTTTATGTTCCGCCAAGGCTTCAGCCAGAGTTTGAGCGGGTGGCTGCTGTTCCGTCGGTTTAGCTGGCTCCGGCAGAGTGACAGGCATAGACTGTGTAGTGTTCGGATTGGCGGCCAATCTTGATGCCCTCGTTTTTGGATGATGTTTAACCTGTCTCACATCCCCTTAGACACCTGCACGGTTATAAAGTTGCACTTGAGGTAGCCACGGCAAGCAGGAATCAATAGGAATATTTTAAGTATTTGCCGGGTGGAGGGTAGAGGGACGCGAGGCGGACGTGACCGCCCCCAGCACCGCCGCAGCACAAACGGCCTACAGCCCGGCGTGGAAGACGGCGAAGAGGGCGTGGGGCGGCTCGGAATGCGCCAGCACGCTGTTGAAGACCGCGCCGACGATGCCTATGCCCAGGACGTTGCCCAGGTTGCGGGCGGTCGCGCGGACGCCGCCCGTGCCCCCTGCTAGTCGCGCGGCGGACCCCATCAGGGCGCTGTTGTTGGGGGACAGGAAGACGCCGCCCCCCGCCAGGGCGAATTCGCATGCGTCCGTGGGCAGGGGGGCGTGCGGGCCGAGCCGCGTCAGCAGCCCCGTCCCCTCCGCCAGCAGGCCCATCCCGACGGTCGCGGGCAGGGCGGACCCTACCCGGTCGGACAGCCAGCCGCTGCCGGGGGCGCAAACGGCCATCGCCAGAGCCGAGATCACCAGCCCCGCGCCCCGCCGACGGCCCCAGGCCCTCGATGAGATAGAACGGCAGCAGGAACAGGAAGCCGTTCAGGCTGACGAAGTTCAGCAGGTCGCTGAAGCCAGCGGCGGAAAACCCCCGGCTAATCTTCGCCCGCGAGGGTGTTTCCCTGCCGGGGCTTTCCACAGCCCCGGCACACTCACCTTTGCCGCAGCGCGGCCTCGTAGACCCGGCGCAGCGGGACGGCGTGGGCCTGGGCGGCGCGCTTGCAGTCATCGTATTCGGGGGCGGCCGTGACCTCTTGCCCCTGCCAGGCGCCCGCCTTGAGCCGGATGTCGCCGAACTCGGTCTGGACCGTGCGCCACGACCGGGCCAGCGTGTAGCGCCGCTGCTCGCGGACACGGATGCCGAACGTGCCGGTCTCGCGGAACAGCAGGGCGGCCAGCGCGTCGGCTTTGTCCGGCGGGCAGAGGACGGTCAGCAGGGTCGCGGGGCGGTTCTTTTTCATCCCGATCGGCGTGAAGAAGACATCGAGGGCGCCGGCGGCGAAGGCGCGCTCCATCAGCAGATCAAAGCCTTCGGGGTTCTGGTCGTCGAGGTTGGTTTCCAGCACGGCGACTGTCTGCGGCGTCCCGTCAGTGACTTCACCAGCGCCTTCATCCGTTTCGCCGAGGATGACGCGCAGGAGGTTGGGCATGTCCGCCTTGAACTGCTTTTTGCCCGCCCCAAAGCCACTGGCGAGGACGCGCATGGCGGGCATCCGGCCCGCCGCAGACGGGTCGGACAGCGTGGTCAGCAGGGCGGCCCCCGTCGGCGTCACCAGTTCCCCCTTGATGTCCACGGCGTGGACGGGGAAACCCTGCAACAGCTCCATCGTGGCCGGGGCCGGGACCGGCATGATGCCATGTTGGCAGGTAATCGTCCCGTAGCCGCAAGGGATGGAGGACGTCACGACCCGCTCGACGCCCAGCATGTCCAGCAGCAGGCACGACCCGACGATGTCCACGATGGCGTCAATGGCCCCGACCTCGTGGAAATGGATCTCCTCGCGGCTCGTGCCGTGAATCTTCGCCTCGGCGTCCGCCAGCCGCGCGAACACGGCCAGGGCGCCCCGCGTGACGCGCGGCGGCAGAGAACTCCTGTCCAAAATGGCTGTGATGTCCGACAAATGCCGCCCGTGCCCCTGATCCGCTTCCAGAAGCCGCACGTCCACATCAGTCGCCATGATGCCTTCGCGCGCGACGCGCCTGACTACCAGCTCATAGCCGGACACGTTCAGCGCTCCTAGCCGCTGACGGAAAAGGGCCTCGTCCGCGCCGCAGGCCAGCAGCGCCCCCAGCGTCATGTCCCCGCTCACCCCGGAAAAGCAGTCGAAATAGGCAGCCTTCATCGTTTCCCCATCAGCCGTCTTGGATTTTGCCCCTATTTACCCACCCGCACAACTGCGGGAACCGCCGGGGCGGAACTATCTGGCGGGCCGCGCCGTTAGGCATCTGTGACCCTTCCAAGCCTTCCGCCGACGCGCCGCCCCGTCTTCCTTTGGCCGGTCGGCAGCGGCCTTCTCCTCCTCGCCTGCACCCATCTTTTCTCGTCCCTCCACGCGGTCCACCGCCTCGGCGACTTTTTCAGCCACACGCTCTACCAATCGTTTATCGGGCTGACAGCGATCTTGCTGCTGTGGCGGGCGTTCCGGGTCGGCCCCAAGCGCCTCGGGTGGTGGCCGCCCGCCGTCGCCCTGGGGTCCGGCCTGTGCGTGGAAGGGCTGAAGCGAGCGACGCGCCTGCCGCGCCCCGACGGGGACCCGACCGGCTTCCCCAGCGGCCACACCACCTTCGCCTATGCCCTCGCCTGGCTGCTGACCCAGACCCATCCCCGGCAGGCGCCGCTCTGGTACGGCGTGGCGCTCGCCATCGGCTGGTCCCGCGTGGAAGGGCAGGCGCATTTCCCCTATCAGGTGCTGTGCGGGGCAGTCTTGGGGACCGTGATCGGCTGGGGCGTCAGCCGCATTCCGACCGGCCGTGGGGGGCGGGGCGCTCCCACCCTGTGATGTCTGCCCTGTGCCTCCTGCCTAGTGGGTCGGGGGGAAGATGGCGGCGGGCGCGTGGTACTTCCTGCGCCAGTCCCCCACTCCACATCGGAGGGACACAGAGCAAGGGCCACGACGCGCCAGCGCCCCTGTGTCCGATGCAGCAGAGAGTCTCCCTCATCGCTCTCGTGGTCCCGGTCAGCGTTAGGCAAAGGTCTGATGTAGGGGCGCGATTCATCGCGTCCTCCTGAGAGGCGCGTTAAAGAACCGCCAGCCCGCCGTCGGGCGCGATGTTGGCCCCGGTCACAAAGCCTGCCAGTGACGAGGCATAAAATAGGACGACGTTCGCCACGTCCTCCGGCGTCGCCAGCCGCCGCAGCGGCGTCTGTCCCGCCACGCGCGCTTTCAAGTCGTCCGGCAGGCCCTGCGAGTAGTCCGTCAGCGTCATCCCCGGCGACACCATGTTGACCGTGATCCCGTGCGGCCCCAAATCCCGCGCCAGGGTCCGCGTCAGGCCGACCAGCGCGCTCTTGGCCGTCGTGTGGACGATATACTCCGGCGCGGGCCGCTGCACCAGCGTCGCGACAAAGTTCACGATGCGCCCCTCGCCTTGGTCCTTCATCACCGGCACGACGGCCTTCGTCGGGTTGACCGTCGCCCCCACCACGCCCTCAAACTCCGCCCGGAAGTCGTCCCAGGTCGCCCGGTCAAAGTCCAAATCCGCCGCGAACGACGCCGCGTTGTTCACCAGAACGTCAATCCGCCCGAAATGCGAAAGCGCATCCGCCACCAGCGCCTCCGTCGCCAACCCGTCCGTCAGGTCCGCCTGAAGCGCCACCCCGCCGATCTCCAACGCCAGCGCCTCCGCGGGTTCGCGGCTGCCCCGGTAGTGGACAATCACCTGCGCCCCTTCCTCGGCGAACCGCCGGGCGACGACCGCCCCGATCCCCCGCCCCGCCCCGGTGACGAGGGCGACTTTGTTTTCCAAAAGCATAAGACATTGGTCCAAAAACATCCGAGGACAGGCTTGATTAAAAGGATCGCGGCTTCTGCGGTGGTTTGATCTTGATGCGGCCTACGGCTTGTCTTATTTCCTCGACATTTTCTTCTAAGATGACACCGCCGAAGTTGCCATGACGCATTGCCCGGTCTATGGTAGGCTCAATGCTGGCCTCATGCAGCAGTTCAGCAAAGCGCATCACGACATACTCATCCAGCACCTCATAAGGCAGATACACGCCGCTGTATCCGTATTCGGGGCCGCCCTCCGTCCCACCGACGGCTTCCTCATTGACCCCGATATGGATATTCTCGCCATCGCCCCATATGGTAGTAGTCGCCTCGCAGATAAGCCATACGTTCCTCCGTTTCAGACACGCGCTCGCCGCCCGGTATAACTTGTACTATGCCGCGAGGAAGCGGCTCACCCCCATCGGCCTTACAGCCAGGTTCATCAGCCGCGTCCACCGCTCACACAGCCACCCAGGTTTGTAGAGCGAAATGTGACGGTCGGCGTCGGCTGCAACGCAGTGCTAGGCCGCACTCGCTTCGGCCATTCGTCGCCATGCCGCAATATCTATGGCAAGCATTTCGTCAGCGATGGCCTCATCCGTTAGCCCTCGCTCACGCATTTCCGAAAGCGACCATGCCTCTGCCGATGGCGACCAACCACGCTCTTCTGTAGCCAGTTGGCGATGCTTGTACGACAGTGTTAGGCCAAAAACAAAACACGCACTCTGAAAGCCTAACAAAAACGTGCTGGCCGCAGAGGCCGAGTTACTCCCCATGAACATCATTCTTCGACCCCGCACTCGCTCTAACTCTTGAATGATGTGCAGAATACGTTGGTCTTCCATGATGATCTCTCCTCAACAACTCCGCGAACAAGTGGAAGAAAGACTTGCCAAGAATGCAAGCGGACAACTACTGCACTTCTGCGGCATCACACGGCGCAAAGGCTTACCATGCGATAACTGTTAGACCGGCGATCTCGTTGAAATGGGCGTCGCGTGAAACCAAAACCAGGTTATGCTGCAACGCCAGGGCCGCGATCCAGATGTCATTCTCTGGCAGCGGCCTGCCTTTGGCGCGAAGCGCCTCCCGGATTAGCCCGTACTGCTGGGCGGTTTCCATGTCACACGGCAAAACGACGTTCTGAGACGCGAACTCATCTACGCGCTGAACATTGGCCGCAGCGCGCCCCGATTTTCGTGCGCCATAGTAAAGCTCACCCAAGACAATGGACGGCAGAAATATCCCGACCGCTTGCTGAAGTTGTTGGAGAACGCCCGCCTCTTGCGCGAACAGCGCAACGACAATGTTCGTGTCAAGCAGAAAGCGGCGGAGCAAAGGGGTGAGCATACAGCCTACCAATCTTGCGGAGCGATCTGTTCACAGTCCTCGTCTGCGGCTTGTGACATGATCAAAAGGTCGTCCTTTTCTATCGCCCCAGAGAATGGCAATAAAGCAGAGCCTGGAACTCCGTGGGGTTGAGCCAGAGACAAGGCACGCGCGAAATCGAGGACCTGGCGCTGCTGAGTTACGGGCAGAACTTCAAGGTGTTGGTGTAGTTCTTGTTCAACAACCGGACTGAGCATCTTGGTTACTCCTTTGCGCCATTTTACCACATAGCCGGGCGGGGCTTTCAGCGCCCGACTGCCGCCATCCGCAGCAGCTTCATCTCGCGGGGCGGGGTGAAGGCGACGTCCTCATCGCGCACCTTGATCTCCTCCACGGCGGAGACGCCGCGCGCTTTCAGTTCGTCCAGGACGCCCTGCACCTTGTCTTCGGGGGCGCTGGCGCCGCTGGTGACGCCGACGGTTTGGGCGCCCGCCAGCATGTCGCCGGTGATGTCCTCGCGCCCGCCGATGAGGTAGGCCCGCGCGCCCAGCATTTCGGCCACCTGGCGCAAGGACTTGGTGTTGGAGGAGGTCTGCGACCCGATGACCAGCACGACGTCGGAGCGCGGCGCGATGACCTTGATGGCGTCCTGCCGGTTCTGGGTGGCGTAGCAGATGTCCCCCGTCGGCGGGTCTTCCAGGCGCGGGAACCGGGCGCGCAGGGCGTCCACGATGTCCCGCGTCTCGTCAATCGAAAGCGTCGTCTGCGTCAGGTAGATCAGCTTGTCTTCGGGCGGGTCGGGCAGCCCGGCCACCTCGGAGACGTGTGTGACCAGATGAAGACGGCCCGGCGCTTCGCCCAGCGTCCCCTCGGTTTCCACATGGCCCTTGTGCCCGATGTAGAAGATGCCGTAGCCGCGACGCAGGAACTTATGCACTTCCAGGTGAATCTTGGTCACGAGTGGGCAGGTGGCGTCAATGACGTGCAAGGCCCGCGCCGCCGCCTCGGTGCGGACGGCGGGCGCAACGCCGTGGGCCGAGAAGATCAGCACGCTGCCGTCGGGGACGTCCGCCAGGTCGTCCGTGAAGACGGCTCCCCGTCGGCGCAGCCGGTCCACGACATGCTCATTGTGGACGATCTCATGGCGGACATAGACCGGTGCGCCGAAGATCTCCAGCGCTTCCTCGACGACGTCAATGGCCCGGTCCACGCCGGCGCAGAAGCCGCGCGGGCTGGCAAGAAGCGCTTTCATCGGGCGGCCCCCACAGGCTCGCGCGGGGCGTTGTTGGCGAGCAGACCTTCCAGCACGTCCGTCTCGATTTCCCGTCGTAAGGTGGGGTCGAAGCGGACATCTTTCACCGGCGCTTTGCCGAGGTAAGCCTGGGCCTTCTCCGATAGATGCACCCAGGAGCCTTTTAACTCGTTCTCGGAAACATCTCGCAGCAGGAAGACTTGGTAGACATCGGGGTAGTCATCGAGGTCGTCATCAAAGGCGCTCTCAAACAAGAACTGCTGTCGGCGGTAGGTCACTACCAAAAAGCGAGGGACATCATAAAATTCGCGATAAACGAAAGGCGCGGCGCTTGACATGGTTTTTCTCCCAGCTACTGGATGCGCTCCGACTTTGGGACCGGGTTCGGAAACAGTTCCGAGAAGACGGAAGGCCCTTCGCCTTCCACAATGTTGACGTGGTTCTCGTTCAGGACGCCGCTTCGGGTCAGGTCCGGCTCCCATTCAACGGAACCACCGCCCGCGCGGATCGCTCCCGCCGTGGTCGCCCGGATCGTACCGTAGGGCACGGCGGCCCCCGCTTCTTCCAGCGTCCGGCCATAGCTGCCGGAGAACGGCGTTCCTGGCTCCGGCAGCGGCGACTGCCCGCCGCGCACTACGACATCCGTATCGAGAACCTGTGCCATTCCGTTGGTGTCCTCACCGTCCGTTTCTGCCGATGATAACGGTATTATACCTGAATACGGCCCGCGCGGGGCGAACAAATCGCGGCGGCGTGTTACTCATCAGGCCGACGGATCAGGAGCGATAAACGCTCCGGCAGCACAGGGAAAACAGGGCCATGATTAGGGGCGAGCCTTGTGTTCGCCCTTTTTTTGTTCAGTCCGCGAACGCCGCAAAAATTGTCATAAAAATATCTCATCCAACCCATTGACAAGTCTCAGGCAAAGTGTTATCATAGATACACTTGCCGTCTTACTGCCACCCCGCCGCGTGGCCCTGACCGGGAAAGCTTTCGGTTGAACTCGTCGGCTGGCTGTTACCCGCCCATACGACACCGTCTTTTTAGTTTTTCTTCGTCGCCCGCGAAAGAGAAGTCAAAGATGCAAGAACCTCAAGTTCCCGCCGCGCCCGCTCTGCCCCGCGCCCGCTCTGCCCCGCGCCCGCTCTGCCAAGCACCCGCTCTGCCAAGCACCCGCTCCTCGCCCGTTTAGCCGAAAAGCAGTGGGCGCTGACCGGGCTTGCGCTGGCCCTGCTCGTCCTCCTCGTCCTGCCCAGCGCCCAGATCAAGCTCGGAGCATCACAGCTCAACGGACTCATCGGCAGCTACACCTCCGGGGGCCATCTCTGGCAAGTCTCCTACAGCAGCACCGGCACCACCACCTGGCACACCATCGGATCCGACGGCACCGCCCAGCAGGGCAGCCGCCAATGGCCCGCCACCGGATCGGGGGACGGGTTCCAAGACAGCACCCGCCTGGACGGCACCACCAGCGGCACGGTCACGGCGACCCTGACGTGGGTGCCTTCCACCGGGCAGGACAACACCACCGACCCGCCCTCCTCCTCGGTCATCGTCACCGAGAGCGGCTCGGCGAGATGGGGCGGGGGACTGGGCACGGGGAACGCCGACGACGGCTGGGGCGACCCGGTGCAGTACGCTGCTTCGTCGGGGGTCCACTACGAGGTCAAGGACGGCTCTTCGGGGACGATCACGATCACCAAGAGCCTGAGCGCGAGCACTCCTCCCAACACCACGCCTAATGGACACGGCGGCTTCGACCGGATCGGCGCCTTCGTCGCCGCCAGCCTCAGCGTCGCCGGGGACTCCGCCACGATCACCCTTGATGGCACGACCCTGGACAGCAACGGTAAGCTGAACATCCTGGTCGGGCAGGGCTGCACCGCCAGCTTGAACACGCCGCCCTTCAGTGTGCAACAGCAGTCCGGCTGGACTTGGACTATCCCCGGCATCACGTTCCAGAGTTGGAACGGCGACTCCGGCACCGTTCCCGTGACTGCTGACACCGGACCCGGTCTGACCAACCAGCGGACGGCTCATTGGTACTGGAACGACACAGCGGGTCTCAAAACCGTCACCTGTACCGCGACGGTGACACCGCCAAGCGGTCAAGGCTCACCGTTCACTCTGACTGTCACACAACAGGTCAACCTGCAAACGCCTACCTGGACAGCTAGCAACCACGGCGGCCTCGGATACATAGTTGATGTGTCATCGATTTATAAACTTGAGGCCCTTCCCTCTCCACTCATGCTAAATCAGGGCTTCTCTGAAGGCTCTACTTGGCATACTACGGTGTCAACACCGCCGCTTTTCAGCACCGGCCAGTTCAGTTACGCACAGATCATCACGTCTGGGGAGTATCTGACGCCATACGGCGGCACGGAACAAGCTTCGCCGGAGACCGGGCAGACAGAACTTGACACGATGTTCCCATATCAGATATACAGTGCTGATGGTATGGCCCACGACGAAGGTGACTCTCCACGGATACCATTAAATACACTCCAGTCGTCACCGGACCTTATGGGCTATGTCAGGCTGACTGACACCTTTAAAACTTACCTGATGTTCAGGCCGGGTACTGGCGACACACAATGGGTTCCTCTGGCCGAGAGCGACTGGCATCTCAACATGGGCACATATAGACCACTCACAAGGCATTGGAGCGACTTCCCTCCAAACCAGTCTGTCGGCGGAGTGTACATCGACTCTGACTTTACGCCTCAGCCGACACATCCCTCTTGGGACCATGTGTCGGCACCGCCACACTGATAAACCCGTGTCAACCAACAAACTCGTCTAGGAGCTAGAACCCATGAAACCGATGATCCTTTCTATCGCCCTGCTCACTATAACCCCGGCCCTACTGTGCGCGGCGCAGACAAGCGCGGCTCAGACAAGCCCGACGCCAGGGAACATCTCTCCTCAAGCGATGCAGGTGATACTCAACTCCCTTTTTCGAGAGGCCCGCACCATGCACCACGCCGACCTCACGCCGCAGCAGAGGGCGCATGTAGAGGCGGTACACGCACGGGTCAACGATCTGGAGCGTGCCGGGGCGAAGGCGCTCCATGAGGGGGACTTCGCCGCCGCCGAGGCCGACTTCCGGGAGAGCGTCAGCATCACCCCCGCGCCCAACACCTATTACGAACTCGCCGAAGCCCTGACGGGCCAGGGGCGGGTCGCGGAGGCAATCGCGGCCTACCGGGGCGGCATCTACGGACCTCCCTACACCGTCGCCATCCAGAACGACATCGCCGTGCATGGACAGTTCAACCCAAACGCGCGCACCTGTCCCGGCGGGGGAGCAGAGGCATCCTGGATGAAGTATGCTCTGCTGCTCAGTCAGACCGACCAGGGAGCGGAAGCCATCGCCATTTACAAGAAGGCATTGCCGCAGGTGCCTGACGCAAACCATCCAGGGATGGGCCTTTCCCTGGACTCGGACACTCCTTCGCCGGAAACGTTTCAGGCGGCGGCGCATATCGCCCTGGGCTTGTGCGTGACCTTCTCCGGCGCCGGTCACGACCAGGCGATGAGCGAATTCGACGTGGCACGACGGTTGCGCCCGGACTTGCCGCTGACGAATTACTACTTCGGCTACGGCTGGAAGCAGCTCGACCTAAAGGGCGTGGCAAGACAGGCATATGCGGCGCAGGCGAAAGCGGCGTTCCAGCAGGCGGCGGCGTTCGGTGAAGGCGATGTCAAGAAGGCCGCCGAGGAGGCATTGAAAGGCTTCAAGTAGCCACGTAACCTCTTGAAGCGGAAAATGCCCGGCCTCTCAATAAGAAGCCGGGCTTTCTTCTTGCCGCCCCATGTCCACATCTTAGGTAGTGGTCTTATGACGGTTGTTGGCCTCGGTGAGTAGATTTTGGACCTGGTTATTCAGCCCTCACTGCCAAAGACAGAATTACAGAGAGTCGTCTTGCTAGACAACAACCGTCATAAGACCACTACCACATCTTATTCGAATCTTAAAATGACCCAGCAAGATGACCCCATCCACTGCCCTTGACACCGCCGAGACGGAGGCGACCGAGACGAGCGAACCGAAAGGCGCGTTCGCCGCCCTCAGAGCCAGCGCCCCCGTCGCGCTCCTCCTTCTGGGCATCGCTGTCCACCTGCTGTTCCTGCTCTCCCTGCGCTTGGGCTGGCTCAACCCCCTCTTCAACGACACCTGCCACCGCTTTGGGCCGGGCGGTGATTTCTTCTCCATTTATGCCGCCGGCGTCGCGGACCAGCCCGTAGCGCAGGGCGGCGGTGGGTAGGAGGATGAGCGCGACGGTCAGCAGGGACCAAGCCGTGAGCTGGAACCGCAGCGATTTTGTCCAGGCAGGCATCCTGGAGGCGAGGGAAAAGTGCGTCATCCCAACTGATACCCGACGTAGCGCAGGGTGCGGATCAGCTTGCGGTCAGCGTCGCGGTCTATCTTGGCGCGCAGGTAGCTGATGTAGACGTCAATGACGTTTGAGCCGCTGTCGAAGTCGAAGCCCCAGACGTGCTCGGCGATCATTGCCCGCGTGACGGGGCGGCGGGCGTTGCGCATCAGGTAGTCCAGCAGGGCGTACTCGCGGGCGCTCAGGTCGAAAGTCCGGCCCCCGCGCCCGGCCAGCCGCGTGCGCGGGTCCAGGGTGAGGTCCTCTACGATCAGCAAGGGCATCCCCCGGCCCTCGCCCCGCCGCAGCAGGGCGCGGAGGCGGGCCAGCAGCTCATCAATGGAGAACGGCTTGGTCAGATAGTCGTCCGCGCCCGCGTCCAGCCCGGCCACCTTGTCGCCCAGGCCGTCGCGGGCCGTCACCATCAGGATCGCCGCCGCGCTGCCCTCCGCCCGCAGCGCGCGGCACACCTCCCGCCCGGTCAGGCCCGGCAGCAGGTGGTCCAGCACGAGGACGTCGTACTCCGCCGCCCGCGCCCGGTCCAGCCCCGCTGGCCCGGTGTGGGCGACATCGGCGGCATAGCCCGACTCTTCCAGCGCCTGCTTCAAGAAGGAAGCGACTTTTTCTTCGTCTTCGACGATCAGGACGCGCATGGCTCAAAAATCATACTTGCCGATGTTATCTTTGGTGAAAATCAGGATGTCGCCCAGCAGGATATTGTCGCCCGCGATCTTCTTCTCGCCCAGCCGCCCGGCCTTGAACGCGGTCGCGCCCGGCTTCAGCTTGCCCGTCGCCACGGCCTCGGCGGCGTAGACGGTCAGATACCCCAGGTCCTGCGTGTTCCACAGGATGACCGACTTCACCGTGCCGTCCTGCACATACGCCTTCATGGCGTTGGGCGTGGACAGACCCGTCACCAGCACCTGCCCGCCCTGGCCGGCCTGCTTGACGGCCTCCGCCGCGCCGGGAAAGGCGACCGAGCTGATGCCGAAGACGCCCTTCAAATCAGGGTACGTCTTGATCAGGTCCTGCGTTACCTGGAAAGCCACGTTTTGGTCCTCGTTGCAGGGCTTCACGGCGACCAACTCCAGTTTGGGGTACTTTTGCAGCCGCGCTTTGATGTACTTGATCCACTCGTTCTGATTGGCCGCCGTCAGCGTCGCCGTGACGATGGCGACCTTGCCGGACGGCTGCCCGCCCAAGTCCTTGACCATCGTGTCCACCAGGGCGTCGCCGATCTGCTCGGACGTGGCCTGGTTGACGAAGAACTCGCGCGCGCCCGGCTGCCCGTCGGCGTCCCAGGTCAGCAGGTGGACCCCTTTCGCCTTCGCCGCCGTCATGGCCGGGGCGAGGACGCCGGGGTCATTGGGCGAGACGGCGATGACATCGGCCCCTTTCAGCGTCCAGGTCTCGATCAGCGACGCGGCCTTTTCGGGCGCCCCGTCGGTCGGCCCGTCGTAGGTGAGGTCCACATCGCCGAGTTCTTTGGCCGCCTGCTGCGCCCCATCGGCGCAGGAGGTGAAGTAGGCGATGCCCTTCTTCTTCGGCAGCAGGTAGACGCTGACCCTCTTGCCGCCGGAAGCAGCGGGCGTCGTGCCGCTGGAAGACGCGCCGCCGGGCGACGTGTCTTTGGGACCACACCCGGCGGCAAGGGTGGCCCCGGCGAGCAGGAGCAGGGGAAACGAGCGGGTGATGGTTGGCATGAAGGGTCTCCTCGATGAGCGTGGGCTGTTGCCGGGCATTGGAAATGCCCGTCTAGGAAGCCTATGGCTAAGGCTTTATTGGGGTGACCGTCCTGCGGACGGGATAACAGAAAGGCTCGTGCAAAAAGGCTCGTGTCCGCAGGACACTCGGCGAAGCCTCCCAGACGGGCATTTCCAATGCCCGTTCTTACGGGGTTATGCTTACGGGGTTATGTCCCGGCGAGCACTACCGCTTTCGCGGCGAAAGCAGGCTGTCGGCCAGCACGGACAAAATCAGCAGCGCGCCGATGACGATTAAATTCAGCTCGTCCCGCGCGTACTGCCAGCTCACGAACTCCCGCGTCTCGTGGATCAGCAGGACGCCCAGCACCGTTCCGAGCAGCCGCCCCCGCCCGCCGAAGATGCTGGTCCCGCCCAGCACGACGGCGGTGATCACGTCCAGTTCCATGCCCGTGCCGATGTCCGCCTTGGCCGTGTTGCGCCGGGCGACGAACAGCAGGGCCGCGACGGCGGCGGTCAGCCCGGACGCCGTATAAAGCCACAGCTTGATCCGCGTGACGGCCAGCCCGGAGTAGCGCGCCGCCGTCTCGTTGTAGCCGATGGCGGACAGCCGCAGGCCCAGGGGCGTCCGCGCCAGCCCAACGGCCGTCACCGCCAGGGCAGCCAGGAACAGGACGCCGGGGATGGGCAGGCCCAGCAGATAGCCTTGCCCCAGCCGCGCGAAGCTTGGGGGGAAGCCCGAAAACGGCTGGCCCAGGCTGATGCCCTCGGCGACGCCCCGGTACGCGGCCAGCGTCGCCAGCGTCACAATCAGCGGGTGGACGCGGACCGACGCGACGAACACCCCATTCAGCAGCCCGGCCGCCGCGCCGGTCAGCAGGGCGAGAAGGGCCGCCGGCCACACGGGAAGCCCGTGCGCGGAGCCTAGCCCGAAGACGATGGCGGACAAGGACATGGTCGAGCCGACCGACAGGTCAATGCCCGCTGTCAGGATGATCAGCGTCATCGGCAGGGCCAGCAGGGCCAGTTCCCAGACGTGCGTGGACAACTCGACCTGGGCGGGCGCAGCCAGAAACGCGGGGCTGAGACGCCGCGCCAGCCCCAGCAAGCCGGCTAAAAGAAGCAGCAGCACGGCCTCCTGCCGCACCGAAAGGAGAAGGCGGCCCGCCGGGAACGGCTGAAGACGGGGAGCAATCACGGTCTGCCTCCCCCAAAGGGGCGCGCGGGCCGCCGGCCCAGGTGGTCCGCCAGCACGGCGGCCAGGATGAACGCGCCCTGAATCGCCCGCTCCCAGTACGCCGCCGACTCGCCCAGCCGCAGGAAGATCAGCATGGGCCGCACCAGGCCGAGCAGCAGCGCGGCGAGGACCGAGCCGATCACGGTCCCGCGCCCGCCGCTGATGGACGTGCCGCCGACCACGACGCAGGTGACGACGAGTAGTTCAAACCCTTGCCCCACGCCCGACTCGATCACCGACAGGCGGGGGACGCTGACGACCGCCGCCACGGCGGTCAGAAAGCCCGTCAGGGTGAAAACAAACAGCGTCAAGCGGATGAGGGAGAGGCCCGTCAGACGCGCCGCCTCCGGGTTGCTGCCCGCCGCGTAAATCCGCCGGCCCGTCGGCGTCTCGCGCGCCAGCCCAACCGCCAGCAAAGTTACGACCAGGGCCGTCCACACGCTGATGGGAACCGCGCCAACCGTGCCCAGCCCTAGAGCGCGCAGGCCCGGCGGCATGTCCGTGATCTCCTGGCCGTTCAGCAGCGTCAGTTGGACTCCGTGCAGGACCGTCAGCATCCCCAGCGTGACGATGATGGATGGCATCCGGCCATACGTCACCAGCAGGCCATTGATTAGCCCCAGCCCCAGGCCAAGCAGCAGCGTCAGGCCGACGGCCCCGCCGACCGGCCAGTGCGCGTGGGTGGGGGACGTGAGCTGCCCCATCACGGTTGCCAATAAGCCAAGCTGCGCGCCGACCGAGATGTCTATCTCGCCCAGGACGATCACGAACGTCAGCCCGCAGGCGACGATGACGGTGGGGGCCGCCGACACCAGCATGTCCCGCAGGTTGCCCGGCGCGACAAACGCCGGGTTGACCAGGCCCACGGCCAGCAGTGTGAGCAGCAACAGGCCCAGGACGCTCCATTCGCGCTGCCGTGCCAGCCGAACCGGCGGCAGCCGCCGGGTTGTCGGCTGGGAGGACGTCATCATTCCGCTCCCGCCGGGTCGCCCGGCAAGGCCAGCGCCAATATCTTCTCCTCCGTCGCTCCGGCGCGCGGCATTTCGCCCGCGATCCGCCCCTCGCGCATGACTAAAATGCGGTCGCTCAGGGCCAAAATCTCCGGCAGGTCCGATGAGATCACCAGGGTCGCCATGCCGTCCCGCGCCAGCCTGCGGATCAGGCGGTAGACTTCCGCCTTCGCGCCGACATCCACCCCGCGCGTCGGCTCGTCGAGCAGCAGCACGCGCGGCTGCGTCGCCAGCCACTTGCCCAGCGACAGCTTCTGCTGGTTGCCGCCCGAAAGCGTGTTTGCCGGAACGTCCAGCCCGGCCGACTTGACCGCGAGGCGCCGCATCAAGTCCGTTACGAGGGCTTGTTCCCGGCGGGGCGCGCGAAATCCTGCCGCCGTGAGAGACCCCTGCACCGCAAGCAGCAGGTTTTGGCCGACGGAAAGGGGCAGCACCAGCCCTTGATGCTGCCGGTCTTCGGGGACCAGGGCGACGCCGCGCGCCAGAGCCGCCGGAACCGAGCCGGGCGGCAGCGCCTCGCCCGCGACCGTCACCGTGCCCGCTGTCGGGGCTTCTATCCCGAAAATCGCCCCGGCGACTTCGGAGCGGCCCGCGCCGACCAGTCCGGCCAGCCCGACGATCTCGCCGGCCCGCACCGAAAGGGACACATCCTCAAATTGGCCCGTCCGGGTCAAGCCGCGCACGTCCAGCAGGGTCGCGCCCTCCGTCCCCGCCGTCTCCTGCCGCTCCTCTTCGAGCAGTTCGCGACCGACCATTCGCCGGATCAACTCGTCCCGACCGACTTCCGCCAAGGGATACGTCCCCACCCATCGCCCATCCCGCAGGATCGTCACTCGGCTCGCCAGGGCGTACACTTCTTCCAGCCGGTGGCTGATGTAGAGGACGGCGACGCCCTCCGCCTGAAGCTGCCGGAGGATGCGAAACAGGGTCTGCGTCTCGCGGGCCGACAGCGAGGCCGTCGGCTCATCCAGGATCAGCAGGCGGCTTTGATGGGAAAGGGCGCGGGCGAGGCCCACCATCTGCCGCTGCGCCAGCGGCAGTTCTTCCAGCGGGCGGTGCAGGTCCAGCGTCTCGCCCAGGCGCTCCAGCAGCGCCCGCGCCTCGCGCGCCATGCGCGGCCTGTCCAGCAGCCCACCCAAAAGGGAAGGGGAGCGGCGCGGCTCGCGGCCCACGAAGATGTTGTCCACGGCGTTGAGGTGGGGAAAGGCGGTGGACTCCTGATGCAAGGCGACGATGCCCGCCGCTTCCGCCGCGCGCAGGTCGCCGGGTGGCAGCGGAACGCCGTCCACCCGCACCGCGCCCCCATCGGGGCGCACCGCCCCCGAAAGGCACTTGATGAAGGTGGACTTGCCCGCGCCGTTCTCGCCCAGCAGCGCGTGGATTTCGCCGGGCGCAAGGCTCAGGTCCACTTGGGCGAGCGCGTGGACGCCCCCATACGTTTTGCCCAGCCTGGAGACTTCGAGGAAGGGAGCATCCATAAGTGCGCTATGGTAGCACGGCGTCCGCCCCTTGTCAAGTCAAGCCGCTTGATTGTGAAATATGTCACAGGGTACAATCATGCCGGAAGGGGAGGGGGAAGCGATGGTTTCGATAGACGACATGGGGGATAACCCGGACTGGACGGCAGGGATCGCGGAGCGCAAGATTCAGGACGCCATTGACGAGGGCCTGTTCGACAATCTGCCGGGCCGGGGCCGTCCGCTCGACCTGTCGGTCAACCCGTTTGAGCCGCCCGGCATGGGCGCGGTCAACCGCCTGCTCAAGCACAACAAAGTCCTGCCGCTCTGGCTGCTGCTGGAACAGGAGATCGAAGCTTCCCGCGCCCTGGCCCTGGCGACCCTGGCCCGCTGGGAGGCGGCGGAACCCGACCTGCGTGAGACGCCCGACTACCCTCGCCTGCGCGCGGCGGCGCGGGAGGCGTATGCGCGCCACCTCAAGCAGACCAACGACCTGATCCTCAAATACAACTATTCCAGCCCGTTCGCCTTCCGCGCTCCTATCCCCTTCATGCTCAAGCGCCGCCTCCAGGAATTCGACGAACAGTACGGGGCGGATGATGAAAGCGCCGGGGCAATTGCATCCAACGTGCCGGTTCACCCAGCGGTCCCGAACAGGCGTGAGTAGCAGAGCTTCAGGGTGTTCAGGTCCCGCCGGGTCACGGGGCGGACCGGGGACGGCAAATGCTCGTTCAGGGCGGAATAATAGCGAGTCATGGCGGGGAACATCAGGTCCGATGGGTCATCGCTGTGGCCCTGGATGCCCAGGGCGTGGCCGAATTCATGCGCCGCCACCGAGCGCAGCTCCTCGGGCAGCGTGTTCCCTGTCGCCAGCCGCATGTCGGCCCGCCGCAGCGTCGCGCCCGCATAATGGACATCGGTCGCGCCCACCGCGCCCACCGCGCCGTGCACCGTCGCCGCCGAGGTGAAACGCACCGTGATGTCGGCCTCGCCCGGCGAGCTAACGATGGTGTAGCGGATGACGCTGCCCGTCGCGCGGACCCACAAATAAGCCCCGCCAGCGCGTCCCGCCCGTCCTGCTCCTCGTCCGGGCCGTGGGTGGCGACAAAAACGCGCACGGGCAGGCGCGGCCAGTGCAGCAGGCGGTCCAGAGTCGGCGCGTGGGCGTAGTTGGGGGCGAAGGGGTCCGAGGCGACTGCCGAGGCGTGGGCCTGCGCGGAAAGAGCGGTCGTCAGAATCCCGCCGCACAGGGCCAGCAGGAGGCAAAAAGAGCGCGGGAAGCGCGAAATCGGAGCCATGCGTAGTCCTACGCGAATCCGGCGCAAAACATCGCGCCGTTTCGTCCCCTCCGCCATCAAGTTACGGCGCGCCGGCCGAGGCGTGGCCGCCGGACAAGGGGCCGACCAGCAGTGCCTCCCCATGCCACAGCGAGACGAGCTGCTCGCGCGTCACGGTCCGCTGCCCCAGCGACGGGTCCGCCAGCAAATACTGCCGGCCCTCTCTCCCGCCTTGTCTGCCGTCCTGTATTCCCGTTAGGACGGCAAAGTGGCCGGGGTGGAAAAACAGGATGCACGGCAGCGGCGTCCGCGCCAGAGCGTCCGGCGTCACCTGCACTCCCTCGGCGGCCAGCCCCTTGGCCTGCGCCGCCTTCTGCAAGCCCCGCATGGAAGTCCCCCGCGCGTCCGTCCCCGCCAGACGCGCGATCTCCCCCTCCGTCGCCGCCATCCCGAAGTGGCGGCACACAGAGGCCAGCGCGGCGGGGCCGCAGGTCTGAACCGTCTCCTGCTTCTGAAAGACCGACGGCGGCCAGACCAGGGCGCGCGTCACCCGCTGCTGGGCCGCGATGACGCCCCGCGCCCAGCCCAGCCCGCCCAATAGCGCCAGAGCGCAGGCAAAGAGCGCCGCCAGGGAAACCAAGCGAGAGCGTCGGAGTATTTCCCCTCCTGCTCCCCCAGGATTGGGGGCCGGGGGGCGGCCTGATGCCACCAGCCCCGCCAGCAGCCACAGGGCGGCGACGGGCTTGCCGCCGTGGTGCAGCAGCGACGTGGCGGGCCGCCAGTAGACCTGCGGGTCCTCGTTGTAGCCCAGGCCCGGCAGGTCGTAGAGGGCGAACAGGCCCGGCAGCGCGCTGATCAAGAACGGCGGCAGCCAGAGCCATTTGCTCTCCTTGCGGAGCGCCAGCAGGACCAGGGGCGGCAGGAGCAGCACATAATGGTGCTCCCACACGTCCTTGTAGGCCAGCAGGTAGGCCGCCGAGCAGGCCGCGTACAGTGCCACCATGCGCCCCTCCGCGTCCCCGCCCTTGCTCCGCCGGACTCTCCAGGCCCGCCAGGTCAGCCACGCCAGGGCCGTTCCCACTCCCGCCAGAGCGATGGCGCGGGCCACGGAGTACGCCCCCTGCCGCTCCCCGACGGCATGATACAGAAGCGCCATCAGCCCCAGGTTGCCCGCGTGCCCTGCCGGGGCTTCCTCGGCATTGGTGGCCGCAAAGACCGTCCAGTCCTGCGGAAACTGGGCGAAGTAGAGCGCGCTGCTGGCGAGGAGGACCAGCACGACGGCCAGCGCGCTCCTCCACCGCCCGCGCAGGAGCATGACCGGCAGGTACAGCAGCGGCATCATCTTCAGCCACACCGCCGCCGCCCACAGCCAGTCCGCCTTGCGCGCCGCCCCGCCCGATGGCTCCCGCCAGCCGAGGTAGGCCCAGAAGACCAGGCTGGCCGTGATGAAGGTGAACTGGCCGACGAAAAGTTCCAGGTAATAGGGCGTGAACAGCAGCCACAGCGCCGCCGCGATCTGCCCCGTGCGCCGGTCGGGGGCCAGCGCCAGGGTCAGGCGGATGTTGCGGAGCAGGGCCATCTCGCAGCCGATGAGCCAGGCGGCGTAAGCGGCGAGGGCGGGCAGGCAGGACAGCGCCGCGCCGACCGTGTAGGCGACGAGGGGGGCGTAGCGGAAGGCGTAGGCGTAGGGGACGGCCTCGACGTGTCCGCCGATGGTGTAGACGGACTCGCCCGCGTGGGCCTTGACGCCGGCGGCGTAGATGGAGAAGAAGTCGCCGCCCGGCCCGAAGCGGTGCATGGTGTCGTTGAAGAGGGGGTTGAGCCAGCCGAAGCGCAACGACAGCAGGAACAGGAGGTGGACGGCGACGCCCAGGCCGAGCAGCGCGGCGGGGGCGTGGGATCGAAGGGTAGCAGACGCCCTTGCCGCCCCGCCCGTCCGAAGCGTCGCTGGCTCAAACATTTCAGGGGCAGTGGATGGGGTCATCTTGCTAAGTCATCCTCAGACGTGGACATGGGAGGCGGCAACAAGAAAGCCCGGCGACTCGCTTGGAGGCCGGGCTTTCTGGCTCGTGGCACATCACGCGGGCTTGTTAGCGGGCTTGTTGAGATCATCCAGTACCTTCTGGGCAGCTTTCTTGAGGTCGCCCTTGCCCAGCAGGATTGCCTTCTGCAAGGCCGCTTTTGCCTGCTGCATACTGCCCATCTTCGCCCGCTCCTTTGGGTCCAGATTCCGCCAGCCGTACCCGTAGTGGTAGTTCGCCATGTCGGAGTCCGGTGCCAATTGCAGTGCCTTGCTGAACTCGGCCATCATCTCCTTGTGCTGGGACTCTCTCGCCCAATCGTCCGCCGCTCCGTATGTCAGTCCCAGGGCAATGTGGATGGCTACCGCTAGTTCCGCCGGCTCCGGCACGTCGGGCGAGAAGTGGCTGTTCGCCCGCATGACCTCCCCACTGGCGAGAAGGGGCAGTGCCGCATTATAGGCACTAACCGCCTGCGCCCACCGACCCGACTTCAGCAGAAGCAGGGCGTAGGGCAACAGGTTACGCGGAAACGTATCTCCCGTGTCCGCCATCCCCTTATAGGTCTGAAGCGCCTCCTGTTCTTTGCCCTGCGCGTCCAACGCCCGCGCCAGTATCTCGTCGGGTACACCAGAATTGATAGGCCAAAGAGCGATAGACTGCCGCACGGTGGCTTCCGCCTCCGCATACCTGCCCGCGTGCAAGGCTACTGCCGCGTCGTGGTCCAGTTGACCAGCCTCAGCCATTGCCGCCAGGGCTTCCGGGGCGATTGTAACACCCCTAGACCCCGACATCGCGCCGAGTTGGGCTTGGGCGGGCCGTCCGGCTAAAGCGCAGGCAGCGGTGAGCAAGAGACTCAGTGCGACACAGCGCAACGGCGTTTCCAGGTTCTTCTTCACGGTAATTTCCTTCCGAATTTGGGCACTTGCCCGTGCAGCAGACACAGCCTTACACTCAGTAAGCCTGAGGGATGTTTATGATAGTCCACGAAGGGAACGTATTGTCCGGTTTAAATTTGGGCTGGTCAGCGTTTACTGTCCCCGCCGAGTCCGAGCCGTGAACTTTCACATAGTCAGCCCATCCATTCGGCCACTTGACGGGGTCCGGGAGGGTAGCACTGCTCGTGACGCTCCAATGGAGCGTCCCGAGAGGGACCCAACTGACGCTGGTTCCACTACTAGGAGGTTGGTACATCAGGTAGTCATAGTAGTCGCCGTTAAATGATGCGGAGGCCGCCACGAAATTGCTTGGCTTGCCATTCAGCAGTAATCCAGTCAGTTTTAGCCCTGGAGCATCGCCGTCTATATACGAAGCGTTGGGATCGGTTGATTCCGCAAAAACATGACTCTGGTACGGATACTTTAAATCCAAACCTTTGCTGTGAACAGAAGTGTTGAGCGGATCAGTATGTGTTTGGACAGGGTTTGTATTGGTCGTATAACTGTCGTTAGGCGTGTCGAGTTGTACAAGCTCTAGACTCCCAAGCCCGAATGCGACAGGAGTTTGTGGGGTATGAGCCTGCGCTTGCCAGAGGATACCGCTATCCCAGTTGGCACCGGCTACTGGCCCTGCCCAGAGTGCATAATTGCCCGGAAAGGAGGAGTCAGACGTGTTGACTTGCATATACCCCGTTGCCACACCTGATATCAACTGTGGAACCTGCACGGTTACTTTCTGCGTCGCAGTAAAGGAAAAGGGAGACCCCTGACCGGCGGGCGGCGTGACGGTCGCTGTGCAGCTTACCGTCTCAGGTGTCTGCTGGAGGTCATTCCAGTACCATTGTGGCGCCGCCTGTTGGCTGGGCCATGAGCAAGGGACGTAGGAGGAGGCGTTTGAGTTGGCAGACGCAGTCGCGGTGGCTGGCGTGGTTGGACTCCAGCTCTGAAACGTGGTGCCGGAGACGTTCCAAAGATAGGTAGGAGGATTAGATGCCGTGAAGAGGTTCGGAATAGTGGACAGACTAGGAATACAGCCCTGGCCGACAAGGATGTTTAGGTTGCCACTAGCATCTGGGGTCGTCCCACTTAGAGTAATGCTCATGGGATAGACAGAGCCCTTGGCGGTGGCGCTGGCATTGGCCCTCGTCTGACCAGCCCCCGGTCCTGCGTAGTAGAAGTCGTGGTCGCCCGGCACCCAGGTCGCGTAGACCAAGCTGTTCTTGGTGGTCGTGCTCGCGCTCGCCGACAAAGACACCGTCGCGATGCCGCCGCTCGCCGACGCCTGCTGCGCCTGCCAACTGCCCCCGGTCTGGGACCCCGCCGAGCCGGCGTCCCCCGCAGTCGCCGTCACCGTGTCGCTGCCGAGTGTCACCGTGGAGGTGCCGGACAGGCCGCTGGTCTTGCCCGAACTGCCGTAGCCGACGGACGCACTGGCGCTCACGCTGGTCTTGATGATGAAGGTTGCCTGGGTAGGCGCAGGGCCGGGGCCTGTCCAAAGGAAGCGGGCCTTGAGGGTGTCGCTGCCGGTCGTGGTGACGCTGCCGTTGAGGTTGGGCGGGAGCGGCCCGCTGTCACTCCGGTCACCGCCGTAGTTGTTGGGGTCATAGAAGCCGATGGTGCCGCCATTCGGGGGCGAGGTCGTGTTGCCCGCGCTGCTGCTGGTGCTCAGGCCCCCGCCGCTGCCGGGGTAGCTGCCGCCGCCGGTGGGGTAGGGTCCGCCGCCGGGCGCCTGGGGGGAGTAGCAGCCGTACCACCAGGAGTCCGCGCCCGTCTTGGGCACGGGGTAGGTGTTGTCGGCGGTGGGCTGATTGCCGGTGTGGAGCAGGGCGGCGCTGCCGTCGCTGTTGAGGCCGGGGTCGCCGGAGGGGAGCGGATTGCCGCTGGCGTCGCAGGGGACCCAGCCGCCGCCCCCGGAGGTGTAGCTGCCGATGAGGCCGTTGAGTTGTGATGCTCCCAGCTTGATCTGGGCGCTGGGCAGGACGAGGAGCACGAGCAGGGCCAGCGCAAGCCCGGTCAGCGCCCACTGCGCCTCCGCCAGTCGGGCGAGGAGCGGGCGCTTGCCGGAGCGGGCGCGGGGCAGAGCGGGCGCGGAAGAGGTTTGCAGATTCTGGTCGGGCATCGGTGTTCCCTCCGATAATGCAAGGCAGGAAAGAATGCAAGGCAGGAAAGACGGTGACTGTAGCCATTATAACAGAAGGTGCGGGATTATGCAAGAGGCAAGACGAACTTTTTTATGATTATTTTGCCGGGCCGCGCCCGCTATTCCTCCTCGCCGCGCCCGCTATTCCTCCTCGGCGTCCAGGGCCGCGCCGACGGTGTAGGCGACGAGGGGGGCGTAGCGGAAGGCGTAGGCGTAGGGGACGGTCTCGACGTGCCCGCCGATGGTGTAGACGGACTCGCCCGCGCGTGCCTTATAGCGCTCCTGCGCGAGATGGATCAGGCGCTGGCGGGCGGGGCGGCCTCCCTCCTGCGGCAGATCGCCAACCCCAAGGCGGCGGAAGCGGACGACGACAAGCACCCGCCCGATGCCGTCGCTGTCGCATCGTCGCGCCTCGCGCCGGCGACTCTGCCGGGGATCATGCAGGCATTCTTCGGCAGCCGCCTCATCGGCCACTTGCAGGCCGCGCTGCTTCAATAGGTTAACTGATGTTACGCAGAAGAGCGAGCGAGAGCGCGTCAGCGAGTAAACTCGCCGCTGTGTGGCGGAGCGCCACGTCTGAGCCTGCGCGCAGACACTCCTTGCGGAGATAATCCTTGCGCAGACACTCCTTTCCCCTCTGAATCCTTTCCCCTCGGGTCGCCTGCTCCCGTCTCGCCGAAGGGCCAGAGTTGGCGCTTCGCCACGCAGCGACGGTTTCAACCGTTGATTGGCCCTGCACGATTTCAACCGTTGAGGTTCTCTTGCGTAACGTCAGTTATCAACTCTCGTCTATTTATCGGCTCTCGTCGCAACCCGCTTTACCGTGAGAGCCGTAAGGCCCCTGCCTTTAGGCATGGGGATATAAGGCTCCGTGTCTTTCCAAAGTGAAGAATAGAGTTGTGGTGCAATTATTCAGTCTCTTGACTCAGGAATGGCTTTTCTTGCCGCTTGGAGCGGCTGTGAGGCCCCTGGTGACGATAAATTGACAAGATTTTCATTCAGGAAGCTATAATGCGCTCAGGGAGCCTTACAGAGCCAAAAGGCTTATTTGCACCACAACTCTAATGAATGAAGACACGATATTCGTGCCTTCCGTTTTAGATGTATTGACATTAGATAGCCTCTTGTGGTATACTATTCACATGAGGACAGAACTGCGCTCAAACAACAACGTAGCCTATTCCTGCAAGTACCACGTCATCTTTTGCCCAAAGTACCGCAGGAAGGTTCTGACCGCCGACATCGCCGAGCGGTTGAAATCCATTGTCCATGAAGTCGCCGAGGAAACTAAGTGCGAACTCATTGAACTGGAAGTCCTGCTTGACCACGTTCATCTGCTCTGCGGGGTTGACCCGCAGTTTGGAGTTCACAAGTTCGTCAAACTCGTCAAAGGCCGCTCGTCTCGGTATCTGCGGCAAGAGTTCCCAATTCTCACGAGCCGCCTGCCGTCTCTTTGGACGAACTCATATTGTTGTATCACCGTCGGGGGTGCGCCTCTCTCCGTCGTCAAGCGATACATCGAGAACCAGAAGAATGTCTGAACAAATGTCTGAACACAGGCTTGCCTATGTTTTTCGCGTCTATCCGACGAAGGCGCAAGAAACCGCCATGACGGGAACACTGGAAACCTGCCGACAGGTCTACAACAGCCTGCTCAACTGGCGCAAGCACGACTACGACGTATTGGGCAAGTCGCCGTCCAAAGTAGAACAGCAGGCTGCGTTTCCCAAATGGAAACAGGAACACCCTGAACTCTGTGATGTCTACAGCCAAGTTTTACAGAATGTCGCCGTCCGTGTTGACCTTGCTTTTGACGCCTTCTTTCGCAGAGTCAAGAGCGGCGAGACACCAGGTTTTCCCCGCGTCAAGGGTGAAGGGTACGACTCGTTCACCTACCCGCAATCGGGTTTTGGTTTCTACCAGGGCAAACTGCGTCTCTCCAAAATCGGCGACATTGCCATTCGTCTGCACCGCCCCATTGACGGCACAATCAAAACCTGCACCGTTCGCCGTGTCCGTCACAAGTGGTACGTCTGCCTGTCCTGCGAGGTCGGCCCCGAACTTCTGCCTCCGTCTACTGAGGAAGAAAAGACTTATATCGGCATTGACGTTGGGCTGAAAACCTTTGCGTCCCTGTCCAACGGTGAGAACGTCGCCAATCCGCGCTTCTTTCGCCGTGACGAGAAGGCCCTTGCCAAAGCACAGCGGAAGTTGGCAAAAGTGAAAAATGAACAACAAGTTCGCGGCTCCCGCAAGAGGCGAAAAGCCAAGAAGGTCGTTTCCCGTATCCATGAGCGTATCCGTAACCGACGCCATGATTTTGTTCATCAGACGGCCCGCAAAATCGTCAACCGCTACGGCGTCATTGCCGTTGAGAAGTTGAACGTCAAGGGTATGGTCAAAAACCATTGCCTTGCCAAGTCTATTTCCGATGCTTCCTGGTCAATGTTTCGGAACGTACTTTCTCAGAAGGCTGCAAGAGCCGCTAGAACGTATGCCGAAGTCAATCCCGCTTATACGTCCATGACCTGTAGCGGGTGCGGACACATTGAGAGGAAGACACTCGCCCAGAGGCAACACGATTGCCCGATGTGCGGCTTGTCTTTGGACAGAGACACCAACGCCGCCATCAACATACTCTCTGTAGGGCAATACAGAGTAGCAGCGTAGACTGCTAAGAAGCCCCGCCCTTTAGGGCTGGGGAATTGTCACCCTTTCCTTATTTCTCGTGTTCCTGTCTGCTCCAAAACAAACCGCATTCCTGCCGCCTCTTGCCCCGATGCGGTATACTAGCAGTATCTCCCGCGCACCCGACCGTCAAGGCCGGATCGGACCCAGAACGAAACCATGCAAGCCACGCTCGACGCCATCACCGAAGACCTGCACGCGCACCGCACGGCGGCCCTCGTCCCCAAATTGGAGGCGGGGCTGAACGAGCAGCAGCGGCAGGCGTTCTTCCACGACACCGGCCCGGCCCTCGTTTTGGCAGGCGCCGGTAGTGGCAAGACGACGATCTTGACGCGGCGGGTGGCGCGGCTGCTCGCCAAAGGGGTGGACCCGCAGCGGCTGTTCGTGGCGACGTTCACCAAGAAGGCCGCCGATGAGATGGGCCTGCGCCTGGCCGCGCTGCTCGGCGACGGGGGCGAGGCCATCGTCGAGAAGATGTGGATCGGGACGTTCCACGCGCACTGCCTGCGCATCCTCAAGCACGAGTGGGCACACCTGTACGGCAAGGCGGGGTACTTCCAACTGGCCGACGAGAACTGGCAGGTGCGGGTCGCCAAGGCCATTCTGGGCGACAAGGACTGGATGGCGCGCGGGCTTCCCTCGCCGCCGTTCGGGCTGAACGTCGCGTATGACCCCAAAGGGGCGCTGTCCGCCGTATCCGCCGTCAAGAACCGGGGCTTCAAGGTGGAGGAGGCCGAGGCCGCCTTTCGGGCGCATGAGCCGCTGTGGGCGGACCCGGCCATCCAGACGCTGTCCAAGTTCTGGCGCTGCTACGAGCAGGCCAAGCAGGCCAAATTCGACGTGCTGGCAAAGAAGCCCTCGCGGCGGCTGGACTTCGATGACTTGTTAATTGAAGCGCTGATTCTGCTCCAGGAACAGCCGCAAATTCGGACGAAATACCAGGGGTTCTTCCAGTATCTGTGCATTGACGAGACGCAGGACACGAGCGCGGTGCAGTGGGAGATCGCGCGGCTGCTGGCGGCGCAGTCCGGCAACATCTTTATCGTCGGGGACGTGGGGCAGGCCATTTACAGCTTCCGGGGCTGCTCGCCGGAGGCGACGGTGGGGCAGTTCGGGGCGGCATACCCGAATGGGACAATCATCCGGCTGCCGGCGAATTACCGGTCGTCGGCCACCATCGTGCGCGTCGCCAACGAACTCATCGGGCGGTCGGGCATTGACGCCAAATATCGGCTGGAGATGGCGGCGATCCACCCCGAAGGCGAGGACCTGTCGCAGCACGAGCACGAGCACGCCGAGGCCGAGGCGCAGTTCGTGGCCGAGACGCTGAAAGAGTTGCAGGCGGCGGGGACGTCCCTGCGGGACTGCGCCGTCCTGTTCCGCACCAACGCCTACTCGCGCGCCCTGGAAGAAGCGTTCGTCAAGGGCGGCGTGCCCTACGTCCTGCAAGGGGCGATGGGGTTTTACGCCCGGCGCGAGGTGCGCGACCTGTGCGCCTTTTTGCAGCTCTCGGTGGAGCGGGACACGCCCGCCGCCGATGAGGCGGTCAAGCGGGTCATCAACATCCCGTCCAAGACGTTCGGCAAGCCGACGCATTTTCTGGGCCAGGCGTTTCTGGCGGAAGTGGAGACGCAGGCCGGGCGCAAGGGGCATTCGCTGTACCGCGCGCTGGCCCTGGGGCAGTTCAAGACGACCAATCAGGGCCTGGCGGTGAAGGACTTCCGGGACTTCGTCAAGGGCGTGGCCGAGGCCGGAGACGGGGTGGAGGCGCGTCTTCGCAAGGCGCGCGAGATGGGCTATGACGACTGGCTGCTGCGCGAGGAGGGGCATGTGGAGGACGAGGGCAACTCGCGTTTGGACAACCTGGAAGAGCTGTGCGCCTCGGCGGGCGCGTTCCCCACCCCGGCGGACTTTCTGGCCTTTGTCGCCGCCCAGAACAAGCCCAAGGAGGAGTCCGAGGTCGGCGACGCCGTGGAGATGATGACGATCCACCGGGCCAAGGGCCTGGAATGGCCGGTCGTCTTCGTGGTCGGCTTCGCCTTCGGGATGCTGCCCCACCACCGGTCGCTGCGCTGGGGGGACGACGACAAGACGCAGCTCCTGGCGGACAGCATCGAGGAGGAGCGGCGCTTGGCCTATGTCGCCATCACGCGGGCCAAGCGGCGCGTCTATCTGTCCTGGCCCTTGCAGCACCAGACCCGCGCCCTGACGCGCTCACCGTTCCTGGGCGAGATGCCGTCGTTGGGTGAGGTGTTCACCCTGCCTCAGATCACCCCCTAGCCCCCAATTTTGGGGAACCGGAGAAGAGGGCGCGATGAATCGCGCCCCTACGGGCGTGTCCTTTCCGACTCCCCCGTCGGGTGCAGTTGCGCCAGAATTGGGGCGGGGGGCGAGCCGTAGCCGACACAAAAACGCCCCGGCTTCTTGTCCAGAAGCCGGGGCGTTCCCGCCTCACGCCTTTACTGCGTGCGCCGGTCCACGATGATGGTGTCGCCGTCGCGGGTGACGTTATCCGCATCCCCGGCGACATGGGCGGCGTCGCCCGTGGTGGTCGCGCCGTGGCCCAGGCCAGTCACGGTGTTGTCGTTGTCAACTTTGTCCACGGCGGCCACGCCGACGCCGCTGGCAGCGCCCCCGGCGACGGCACCGATGACGGCCCCGACGGGGCCTCCGGCCAGCGCGCCGACGACGGCTCCGCCTACCGCACCGCCGACTGCGCCCTTCTCGGCGTCGTGGTTCGGGTTGTCGTCAATGCCGTGCTGCACACCATCACCGGTGCGCGTGTTGTCTGTGATGTCGGCCATGTTTTGGGTTCTCCTTGATGTTCGTGTCTATTTTTCTTACACTTTCTTTGTTCCCGAAACCAGCCCACTTGACACCTAATTTTTAAGCCCGCTGGGGCGGGCGGTTCGGCGGGATGGGCTGCAAGATGCGGCGCTGGTCGGGAGTGACCCGGTCCAGCAGGGGCTGGGAATACTCGTAGCCGAAGCGGGCCGCGTTCCACTTCGGGCCGTAGCGGTAGATGGTGACGCGCCGCTCGTCGCCCTCGGTCGTCCGGCTGCTGCCGCCGTGCATCAGGGCGTCCTCGAACAGCACGGCGTCGCCCTTGTTTAAATACACGGGGATCGCCCCTTCCAGGTCGTCCATGCGCTCACCCAGCAGGTAGTCGGCGGCCTGGGGGTGGGCGAAGTTGGACTTGTGGCTGCCGGGGATCACCATCGTCGGCCCGTCGCCTTCGCCGATGTCGGTCAGGGCCAGGATGACGTTGCACTGCCCGCACCGGAATAGGCCGTGCTCGTACCCATAGCCGCAGCGCAGGGGGACCTGGAAGCCGCCCGAGTGGACCTGGTGGAAGCCGCCGGACCGCCGAATGGAGGCGATGGCCTCGTCAATGAACAAGCCCTCGACGTAGGTCCCCTCTTCGCCGCAATAGCGGCGGACGTAACTGATCCAGCCGGGGTTATCAATCAGCGCCTCGAACGGGAAGCCCGCCTCAACGCAGTTGTGCAGCTCAAAGCCGGTGTCTTTGGTGTAGTCGCGCCGCTGGGCGTTGCCCCACCACTGCATTGGCTCCAGGGGCGGAAAATTGTCGAAAGCGCGGTTCAGGTCGTCTACCAGGGCCGCTTCGACGGCGTTTTTTAAGATAAGGTAGCCGTTCAGGTCGAACAGAAAATCCTCCAACGGAGTGGGGAGACGCGGCTCAGAGGTGGCCATCAGCTGGGTTGTATTGACGGGGATAGTCAGGGTCATACGTGTTCTCCTTGCGCTGGATGCGCGAATGTGCTATCATTATAATCACTCTCAGCCGTGAATTCTTCTCGTATCAAGGCGTTATGTTATCATTTCCTGCCGCACCCGACGATTCTCATTCCTTTGGGACACACGAAGGTCGCTTATGGCTGCATGGGTCCACCTCGCAGATGCGCACGCCGCACCGTCACGCGGAAATCGAAATGAACCTGGTGACGGCAGGGCGGGCGGCCTATCTGCTGGGAGACCGCCGGTACGACCTGACGCGGGACACGCTGGTGTGGCTGTTCCCCGGCCAGGACCATATCCTGCTCGAAGAATCAGAAGACTATGTCATGTGGATCGGCGTCTTCAAGCCTGCCCTGCTGGCGCGCGTCTGCGTCACGCCCGCGTCGGCGGCGCTGCGCGAGCCGGACCCGCCGGGGCAGTGGAGTCGGCGGCTGGCTTCGGAACAGAGCGCGCGCCTCGGGGCCTTGTTCCAAGAATTGTCCGAGGCGCGCACGGACACCGCCCGCTACAATGCCGGCCTGGGCTACGCCCTGCTGTCCGCCTGGTCGGCCTATCACGAAGCAGCGGAGCAGGCGGCGGGGCCGGATGTCCACCCCGCCGTGGAACGGGCGGCCCGCTTGCTGCGTGATGAATCAGAGCCGCTGACGGTGGAGCAGCTCGCCGCGTGCGTGGGCCTGAGCGGGTCACGTCTGAGCCGCCTGTTCCACCAGCAAACGGGGATCGCCCTGGTGGACTTTCGTAACCAGCAGCGCCTCCAACGGTTTCTGCGCCTGTACGGGCGCGGGCGCACGGTGTCGGTCCTGGACGCCGCGCTGGACGCGGGGTTCGGGAGCTACCCGCAGTTCCATCGCGTCTTCAAACAGCAGATGGGGTGCAGCCCCACCGAGTACCGGCGCCGCCAGCAAGAGGAAAAACAGAAGTGACAAAGAATGTAGCCGTCTTCAGGGGAATGATAGGCGGAATTCTCGCCTTGTGCCTCATCATGATTGTTCCTGGAGCGCGCGCCGCCACGCTGCCATCGTCCGCCTCGGGTGTTAACGTCTCTATAGACGAGGCAACCGGGACGTACAAAGTTGTTACGCGCAATCCAGCCTGGGCCTTTCTGGGCAGCGTCGGTGCACGGCTCTCGAGTGTAACGACTACACGGGGCCGGGATCGAGTCGGCGCATACCAGGGGATCGCGTTCCACTGGCAATCGGGGCTGGCCTACGGCGGCGCGATCCGGCGCTACGCGGACCGGCCCGTCGTGCTGTTCTCGCTGACGACGCGCCAGCCCGCCGCGCACCTCACGACGGAGTTCCCGCGCTTCACGGCCTTTCCCCACGGCCTGCACCCGATGAGCTTTGAGGACAGCGCATTCAGCCCGCACGCTTTCCGGCTGGCGCACAACGCCACGCCTTGGGTGCTGTTCGACGACCAGGCGCACACAGCCGTTTTGTCCGCCGCGTCGGACTTCATCGTCTCGCAGATGCACGGCGACGGCACAGCCTTCCTCGCCAGCGGTCTGAACCCGGAACTGTCCAATCTCCCGGCAGGCTTCACCCATCGGAGCCTGCTGGTCGTCGGCGGGGGCATCGGACATACCGTGCGGACTTGGGGCAAGGCGCTGACGGACCTGACCGGGAAGACCCGGCCCGGCGCGGACGCGGACCTCCTCTTGAAGTACTTCGGGTACTGGACGGACAACGGGGCGACGTACTACTACAATTACGACCAAGATAAAGGCTACGCGGGGACGCTGCTGGCCCTGCGGCGGCGGTATGGGCAGGAAGGCATCCCACTCCGCTACCTCCAGCTCGATAGCTGGTGGTATCAGAAGACCCGCACCTCCCCGGCGGGCAAGCAAGAAGGGGCCAAGAACCCCCGCCTCCCGGAAGGGACGTGGAACGCCTACGGCGGGACGCTGGATTATTCGGCCTCGCCGGCCCTGTTCCCGCAGGGCCTGGCCGCATTCCAAAAGCAGGTCGGCCTGCCGCTGGTCGTCCACGCGCGCTGGATTGATCCGGCCAGCCCTTATCATCAGAAGTACCGGATTTCGGGGATCGCGCCGACCGACCCGCGCTGGTGGGACGACCGGATGGCCTACCTGGCGGGCAGCGATGTGGTCTGCTATGAGCAGGATTGGCTGAGTGAGATCTACCCGCACTCCCCGGAAATGGCCCGGAGCCTCCAGTCCGGGGCGGCCTTTGCGGACAACATGGCGCGGGCAACACGGCAGCGCGGGCAGACGATGCAGTACTGCATGGCGACGCCGCGCTTCTTCCTGCAAGGGGCCAAGTACAGCAACCTGACGACGATCCGCACCAGCGGCGACCGCTTCGAGCGCGGCAAGTGGAACGACTTCGTGTACACGTCCCTGCTGGCCCAGGCGCTGGGACTGTGGCCCTGGGCGGACGTGTTTATGAGCACGGAAACCGACAACCTGCTGCTCACGACCTTGTCGGCGGGGCCGGTCGGGACGGGCGACGGCATCGGGCGCGAGTCCCGCGCGAACATCCTGCTGGCCGTGCGCGGCGACGGGGTGATCGTCAAGCCCGACGCGCCCCTTGTTCCCACGGACGCCAGCATCCTGGCTGACGTCCGGCAGGCGCACGCGCCCCTCGTCGCCGCAGCCTATACCAACACCGGCGCGGGGCGCACGGGCTACGTCTTCGCCTGCACCCGGCGCGGCGACGGCTCGACCGTAGCGTTCTCGCCCTCGTCGCTGGGCTTCTCCGCTCCGGTGTACGTCTACAACTACTTCGACAAGACCGCCCGGCGGCTCGGCCCGACCCAGACGTACCAGGACACGCTGGGGCCGACGGGCCGCGCCTATTACATCGTCGCCCCCGTCGGCGCTTCGGGCATCGCGCTTCTCGGGGACGCGGGCAAGTTCGTCGGCACGGGCCGGCAGCGGGTGGCGGCCCTGCGGGACGCGCCGGGGCGGCTGACGATCACTGTCCTGTTCGCACCCGGCGAGCCTACTGTGACACTGCACGGCTACGCGGCGACGGCGCCCCGTGTCGCGGCGTCGGGCGGCGCGGCGGGTCCGGTGGCGTATGACTCGGTGACCGGGCACTTCATGGTTACCGTGTCGCCCAGCGCGAGTGCGCCCAGGCAGGCCGGGCCTGATCCAGCCCGGCGGGTGACGGTGGTTTTTCAGTCTCGCAAATAGGGAAGGGATTAACGGGCCGTGCGGCGAACCTGACCGCACCGTATTCACCCACAAGAAGGACATGAACGAAATGCCGAAAATACCCATCGCATTGCAGATGTACACCCTGCGCGACGACACCGCCCAGGACTTTGCCGGGACCATCCGAAAAGTCGCCGAAATCGGCTATGCCGCCGTCGAGCTGGCTGGGCGGGGCAATTTGTCCGTGCAGGAGCTGTCGTCCCTGCTGGCCGACAACCACCTGCGCATCGCCGGCAGCCATATCGCGCTGGACGCGCTCGAAGCCGACCTGCCCAAAGTGATCGAGGAGAACCTGGCCCTGGGCAACCGTTACGTCATCGTCCCCTACCTGGCCGAAGAGCGGCGGCGGACGGCGGACGACTACAAGCGCCTGGCGGGAACGCTGAACGAGTTCGGCGAGACCCTGCGGTCGAGCGGCCTGACCCTGGCCTACCACAATCACGATTTCGAGTTCAAGCCCCTGGACAATGGGCAATTGGGCGAGGACATCCTGCTGGAGAACACCGACCCCACCCTGGTCAAAGCCGAGGTGGACACCTACTGGGTGCTCAAGGCCGGCCACGACCCCGTCGCATTCATCCAAAAGAATTCGGGCCGCGTCCCGCTGATCCATCTCAAGGACATGGACCCCGCCGACGACTCGTTCGCCCCGGTCGGCACGGGCAAGCTGCCGCTGGACGCCCTGGTCGCCGCCGCGCCCGAAGTCGGCGCGGAGTACCTGATCGTCGAGCAAGACGTGTGTAAAGGCCCGGCCATCGAGGCCGTGACGCTGTCCTATAACAACCTGAAGGCAAAGGGGTATGCGTAGCCTTCGCGCCCCGCGTTAGGGAACCCGGCCCTGAAGGGCCGGGCTACTCGCGAGTGGAAGTCGCTTCGCGACTGAGGACAGGTGCTCGTTAGCCTTCTCAGTGCCGGAGGCACTTCCACTAAGGGTAGCCCGGCCCTTCAGAGCCGGGCCTTGAGAAAAGCCCATGCCCCGCGCCGCCTTCGTCTACGCCGACGCCTACGTCGGCTACCACCTCTCGGACACCCACCCCTTGCAGCAGAAGCGGCTCCGGATGACGCACCGCCTGCTGGACGCCTACGGGGCATTCGACGGCCCCCATTCCGACCTCATTGCCCCCACCCCGGCCCCCGAAACGGACCTGCTCCGGGTCCATTCGCAGGACTATCTGGATGCGCTCTGGAGGCTGAGTGAAGGCCGCACCATCGCCGACAGGAAGCGGTTTGGATTCGGCAGCTCCGACACCCCGCCGTTTCCCGGCATGTGGGAGGCGTCCCTGCTCTACGCGGGCGGCTCGCTGGACTGCGCTCGGCTGGTCTCCCAAGAAGGCTATGACGCCGCGTTCAACACGTCGGGCGGCCTGCACCACGCGCAGCGGGATCGAGCGGCAGGGTTCTGCACCGTGAACGACTGCGCCCTGGTCGCCCACTATCTGCTCGACAGGGGGGCGAAGCGGGTCGCCTCTGTGGACATTGACGCGCATCACGGGGATGGGACGCAGTCGCTCTTCTACGATGACCCGCGCGTGCTGACGCTGTCGGTCCATGAGACGCCGGAAACGCTGTTCCCGCGCGCCACGGGGTTTGCGGACGAGGTGGGAGAAGGCGCAGGTATCGGTTATAACGCCAACCTGCCGCTGGCCCCCGGCAGCAATGATGCCGTGGCCGCCGAGGCGTTTGGGGCGGCGTTTCTGCCGCTTCTGCGCGCCTTCGACCCCGACTATATCATCTTGCAGGTGGGCGCGGACGCCCACTTTCAAGACCCACTCGCCCACCTGTGCCTGACGACGCGCGGCTGGCTAGGGCTGGCGCAGTCGGTTCTCGCCCTGGGCAAGCCGGTCGTGGCCCTGGGCGGGGGCGGCTACAACTTGGGGACGGTCGCCCGGCTGTGGACGCTGCTTTACGGAGCGATGTCAGGGCAGACGTTTCCCCAAGCCGTGCCCCAGGCTTACGCGGACGAATCGGGCATCCGCGCCCTGCACGACACGGCAGGGCCGAGCGCGGAGGAGGAAGGGATGGTCTTTGACCAGGTGTACCGGCGGCGTCACGCGGGCGCGGCTATCAAGGACGCACGGGCGTATGCGCGGCGGGGCGTGGAGGTCATCAAGGAGCGTGTGTTCCCGGCGCATGGGCTGGGGCGTGGATACGTTTGAGCCTAGATATAGCAACCGGGGGCAGGGTGAACGGGAGTGCGCCATGCATTTGCATCGTCATGGGTCCCCTGCCTGCACCCGTAAACACATAGCTGGGCTGGCTTGAATCGCCGCGCGCGCACTTCCAGGCGTTGTAGCGGTCGCACAGGTCTTGGCCCAGGGCGTCCAGTGGGTTCGATGGCGGGAGGGGGTCGGTGGCACGCGCCGATATGGTCAGGTTGCCGTCGTTGACGGTGGTGACGACCTGCCCGCCCTTGTGCCGGATCTGCACGGTGCGGTTTCTACCGGGGCCGGGCGGAGGCAAAGAGATTACGCCGGAAGGCCGAGTCGGCACCGCGCCGGGGCGCGGGAACGTCCTCACGGTCATCGCCAGTTGGTCGTGGTAGCGGGCGTACCAAACGCCGGGGAGCAGCAGGAGCAGGGCGAGCAGGAGGGCGCCCATCAGAACGCCCGCCCGCGCCGCCCCCGGCTTCTTGGGGCTGGAAATACCCTCCATGCGTCGCGCCCCCTACTTCACCATCATCGCCGCCGGGCCGCTGCCGCCGGAGAGAAGCGTCGGCGTGACGAACAGCAGGAGTTGACTGCTGCCCGCCGCGCCGTGAAACAGGTTGGTGAAGACCAGAGTGTCCCCGCTTCGGACGGTGCGCGTGCTCTCTATATCTCCCGTGGCGGTGGCGGGCGTGCCGTCCGGGTTGGTCTTCCCGGCGACGCGCCAGGTCGCCTGGGGGTGCAGCACCAGCGTTACCGTGTCGTCGCTGTTGACGCGCGGCGTGGCGGCAAAGGTCAACGCCTCCACATCGGGCAGAGCGGGCAGAGGCTGACCGCCGGAGAGGCTGACACTGGCGTTTACGTTGTTGGACGTGGTAACCACCGGCCCCAGGGTGACGACGCCTTTTTTCGTGAGCTTTTGGAGGAGCGGAGCGACAACACTACCGGCCGCGTATCCCAGATCAGACTCCGTCGGGTGCGGGGGGATAGGATAGGGAATAAGATCGAAGCGGATGCCGGACGCCTTCAGGTCGGTGGCGATAGCGTTCGCCAAAGCGAACCTGATCTGCACCCGGCGCGGCTCGACATCCAGGGCGCGGACGAGGTCCCGCACCTGGGTGAACCCGGCGGGAGTCGCCCGGACCAGAAGCGAGTTGTTGCTTTGCAGGGCGTAGACGTTCGTGACTCCGGCGGGCAGACCGGCGGCCTTGTCCCAGTGCAGGGTCTTGAGGATGTCGCCGGGGACGACGTGCTGCAAGAGCAGCGTCTGCCAGTGCATCTCGCCCGCGATGGGCGCGGCGGGTGCGTCGGCAAGGACAGGCAGCGAACAGAGCAGCGCGACTAGGGTCAGGCAGGCGCGGAGGTTGATCAGCGGCATAGCGGTTCTCCTTTTCGGGTGACGCGGGAAAGATACGCCGCGCCGCGTCGTGGTTCCTTCTATTCCAGAGCGCCGGGCGCGTCGTCTTCCATGTCTCCGCTTTCGGCGGCGTCCATATATTCGTCGAAGTCGTCCCCCAGGTCCTCGCCCATTTCCTTGCCCATCTCTTTGGCCCAGCGGCGCATGGCTTTGGGGTCGTCCATGTCGCCGATCTTGTCCGGGTCGGCCAGATCGTCCATGAGGTCGTCGTCGCCGCGCCCCCGCGCGAAGCGGGTGATGCGTTTGGTGGCCTGGTCGCCCCCGCAGTGGGGGCAGACATCCGTGTCACCGCCCGCCGTCATGCCGACGAGGACGGTGTAGCGCTTGTGACAGTGGTTGCAGGTGTATT
>JAABUX010001059.1_pt1 | contig 43287 bp, 42 predicted proteins | sample 5561851 | NCBI WGS metagenome assembly JAABUX01 (sample SAMN10711883, study PRJNA513361) | rock metagenome | isolation source: Antarctica rocks | place: Antarctica: Victoria Land, Richard Nunatak red sandstone | collected 2016-01-03 | reverse complement strand
TTCTTCGCCAAGCTCAAGCAGTTCCGGGCTATCGCCACGCGCTACGACAAAACCGCACGCAACTTCCTCGCCGGCATCCACCTCGCCGCAGCAACCATCTGGCTCAATTGAGGACACGCCCTAGCAGGCCAGTCTCCACTCTTTGTACAGTGTCATCATCGTAGTTGCAGTTTTGAGCAAACTGCTTGTGCCCACCATTATCAATCTGTGCTATGTAGAAAGATACCTTATTCATGTTGTACAAAAATTCAGGAAACTCGCCGAGTCGCAACTGCGCCTCTTTCATCGCCCATTGAAAAAGCTCTGAAGCACCTCGCCAGATTGACCAGTCATCCTGTGGATCGATGTCCGAGGAGTCCAAAAGAACTCTGCTTATCAGAGTGCCGTCAAGCTTCATTGCAGATATTCCTGATGGAGGATACTCGGAAATTTGGACGAGTTGATCGACAATTGACGCGCTGCATGACGGCTGGCCAGGCTTCCACATCGAAAATGGCGGAAGATGCCCAAGTCTTACAGTATTGAGAAGTCGCCCGTCCTAGCACAAGACTGCATCCTACCCGATGCGTTAGCTGAACACGTTCTCAGCTTATCGTATATAATCTTCGATTGGAGCAGGAGCAAACCGGAGATTTTTGGAGTCTTATGAAGTGTTGTCTGAAATTGTAATCAATCTTAGACACAGGTCGCAGGCTACTTAGTCTTTCGGATCGAAGACGGCGGCTTCACAAGCCTACGATACTGCTGTCTCGGCGCGGAAGGTGGTTTTTGCAACATCCGGTCTCACCGCCTGCCGCTGATCCAGCGCATCCCACATCGCGCACAGCCACGCCACCCGGTCATCCAGCGCCGGCCACCGCGGCCCCGCCGCCGGCCGGGGCGCCGCCGCGACCGCGTCCACCAGGAACCGAGCCTCCGCCACCGTTGGCCGCGCGTCCACCCCCGGCCCTGGCCGCACCGCTTCCGCCACGCTCCGCGCCAACAGCCGCAGCTTCCGCCGTCCTGGCACCACCGCCCGGCGGCTCACGCTGTCGCATCCGTTGCGCGCCACCTCCGCCCCGATCTCCGCGTAAAGCCGCCGCGCCGCGCCAATCCCGGGCCTGCACGCCAGCGGCAGCCCGGCAATCCCCGCATCCGCTTGAGCATAGAGCCCCTCCGCCGCCGCCAGCACCCGCCCCACCACCGCCCCGATAGCCGGCGAGAACACCGGCGCCGCCAGCCAGGCCGCAGGATCGACCCCGGCCTCCCGCAGCCACCCCAGCGGCAGATACAGCCGCCCCGCCCGGGCATCCTCCCCCACGTCCCGCGCGATGTTGCTGAGCTGCATCGCGATCCCCAGGTCGCACGCCCGCGCCACCCCGGCCGCCGAGCGTTCCCCCATCAGCAGCGCCATCATCGCACCCACCGTCCCGGCTACCCGGGCGGCGTAGGCGTGCAGGCCGGCCAGGTCCTCATACCGGCGCCCGGCGGCGTCCCACTCGAACCCCTCCAGCAGCGCATCCAGCAGCGCCCGCGGGATGGCATGGCGGGCAACGACGGCGGCCAGCGCGCGGTCGGCCGGCACTGGCGCCGGGCAGCCGGCATAAACCCCATCCAGCCGCGCCCGCAACACGACGAGCGCCGCCGCGCCGCCGCCCTCGTCCACCAAGTCATCCGCCACGCGGCAGAACGCGTACAGCGCCGTCGCCGCCTCATGCACCCGGCGCGGCAGCAGGCGCGCGGCTGCGGCAAACGTGCGGGACCCGCCGCGCAGCATGGCACGGCAGTCGCCCAGGTCCGTCAGGTAGCCCGCGTTAGGCCAGCACGGTTGCGGCATCGGGCACCACCTCATCCAGGACTTTCGCAGAGCACAGCACGCCGGGCAGCCCGGCCCCGGGATGGGTGCCAGCCCCCACCAAGTAGAGCCGGTCCACCTCCTCGCTGCGGTTGTGCGGGCGGAACCAGGCGCTTTGCATCAGCAGCGGCTCCATCCCGAACGCCGCGCCGCGATAGGACAGCAGCCGGTCATGGAAGTCCTGCGGCGTCATCACCCGGCTGGTCACGGTCGCCGCCTGCAGCCCCGGCAGGATCGTCCGCTCCAGTTCGGCGGCGATGGCGGCGCGGTACTCCTCCGCCACCACCGCCCAATCGGTGCCGCTGTCCAGGTGCGGCACCGGCGACAGCACGTAAAACGCATCGCACCCCGGCGGCGCCATCGAGTTGTCCGTCGCGGTCGGACGGTGCAGGTACAGCGAAAAGTCGTCCGCCAGGCGGTGCCGCTTGAAGATGTCCCGCAGCAGCTCCTTGTAGCGCGGCCCCAGCAGGATCGTATGGTGCGCCACATCGTCATACTGCCGGCTGGTGCCGAAGTACCAGACGAACAGGCTCATGCTGTGGCGCGACCACTTGATGCGCCGGTCGGTCCAGCGGCGGCGCTTATGCCCCTTCGACAACAGGTGACGGTAGGTCCACGACGCATCGGCGTTGCTGACTACTACATGCGCCGGGATCGCCGTCCCATCCTGCAGCCGCACCCCGGTCGCGGCCCCGTCGGCCACGGTGATCTCCGCCACGTCGCTGTTCAGCCGCACCTGGCCGCCCTGGCCCTCGATCAACCCGACCAGCCCCTGCACCAGCGCCCCGGTCCCCCCCATGGCGAAGTGGACCCCCCACCGCCGCTCCAGGAAGGCGATCAGCGCGTAGATGCTGCTGGCGCTGAACGGGTTGCCGCCAACCAGCAGGGGATGGAAGCTCAGCACCGTCCGCAGCCGCTCGTCCTGGATGTGCTTGCTGACCAGCCCGTGCACGGTCCGCAGGCTGCCCAGCCGCAGCAGGTCCGGTACGGCGCGGGCCATGCTGGTCCAGTGCGCGAACGAGACGTGGCCCAACTTCTCGAAGCCCACGCGGAATATCGCTTCGCTGGCGGCCAGGAAGCGGGCGTAGCCGGGAACGTCGGCCGGGTTGAAGCGCGCGACCTCGGCCCGCATGGCGTCGGCGTCCCCGGTGTAGTCGAACTGCGCGCCGTCGTGGAAGCGGATGCGGTAGAATGGCGTGATCGGCCGCAGCTCCACGTCGTCGGCCAGGCGGCGGCCGGCGAGCGCCCATAGCTCCTCCAGCAGGAACGGCGCGGTCACGATGGTCGGCCCGGCGTCGAAGGTGAAGCCGTCCTGGCGATGCACGATGGCGCGCCCGCCGGGGCTGTCGAGCCGCTCCAGCACCGTCACGCGGTAGCCGCGGGCTCCGAGCCGCACGGCCGCAGCCAACCCGCCGAAGCCGCTGCCGACCACGACGGCATGGGGACGGGGGTCGGTGGGGGAGGGAGGTCTTTCAAGGGTGAGCGACATGGTACGTCAGAGTGTAAGCACGTCCTGACAGTTGGGGAAGGGTGGTGACGGCACGTTCAGGACGCGCGCAGGATAGGGCGCCAGCTTTACCGGGACCGTGCGGGAATGCAGCCCGGCCTCCTTGCAATGGACGCCCCGCGATGCCCGACTACGAGTTCGTCACCACCGACGTGTTCACCGACAAGCGCTTCGGCGGCAACCCGCTGGCGGTGTTCCCGGATGCCCGCGGCCTGTCGGACGCGGACATGCAGGCCCTGGCGCGGGAGTTCAACTACTCCGAGACCACCTTCGTCCTGCCGCCTGCCGATCCCGCCCACACCGCGCGGGTCCGCATCTTCGTGCCCACGGCGGAAATCCCGTTTGCCGGGCACCCCAACGTCGGCACGGCCTTGGTGCTGGCCGCGCGCATGGGCACACCCCCGGAGGCGATGGTGTTCGAGCAGCCGGCCGGCCTCGTCCACATCCGCCTGACCCGCCCGAGCGGCGTGCCCATGGCGACGCTGGAGGCGCCGCAGCCGTTGCAGACCGCCGCGGAAGTGCCCGTGGTACTGGTGGCGGCCTGCGCCGGGCTGCGGCCGGCCGAGGTGCTGGCCGGGACGCATCCGCCGGTGGTGGCCGGCGTGGGCTACAGCTTCGTCATCGCCGAGGTTGCCTGTGCCGTGCTCGCTTCCGCCACGCCTGACGCCAGGACATTCCAGGACGCGGCCGCCCAGGTTGCGCCACCCGGGGGCGGGTTCGCACTGCTGATCTATGCCTGCGACGGCGCCGGCATCCGTGCCCGCATGTTCGCCCCGCTCGCCGGCATCCCGGAGGACCCCGCGACCGGCAGCGCCGCCTGCGCCCTGGCTGCGCTGCTGCTGTCCCGCACCGACCTGAAGGAGCACCGGCTGACGATCCATCAAGGTGTCGAGATGGGCCGCCCGAGCCTGCTGCACGCCTATGCCCGGCGCACCCCGGACGGCATCCGTGCCGGGGTAGGCGGCGGTGCCGTTATGGTGTTGCGGGGGGTGGCGTCCCTGTAGCCGCCGGTCCAACTTATGCGAGCTGCGCGCGACGAACGGTTCCAGGGAGAACGGGCCTGGGAAGGGCGGCGCTAGGGCAGGCTGCTGAGCCTGGGCGCACCCCGGCGCTGCCAGCATCGCAGCGGCACCGAGGAAGGAGCGGCGGGTAGTCTCCGCGAGGGACATCGTTGCTGCATGCATGGGATTGGACGCATTCCATGAAGTCTTTCGTCCCTTGAGCTTCAGTTAAAGTAGGTTTTTGCTATGCTGCCCTTTCGTTGCGCTTATGGTAATCGGCGGGGTAGTCACCACGCTGTGCAGGCGATAGTTCCCCAGGCTGCAACGGGGCAGATAGCGCTTCCCCATGCGGCTGCGTTCAACGCTGGTGCGATGACGCTTGCAACAATGCCACCTTGTCAGGTTATGTTGCTGCCAGCAGGCCGTCATAACGCGGTCGCTGAGGGAACGGAGACGATTTGTGAGAAAACAAGCGTTACTGCGCTATACCGCCATTTTTGCGACAACGACTGCAGCGTTCGGCATGGCCACCGCCGCACAGGCCGCCGACGTCAAGAGTTACGACAGCAGCCGCCCGAGCTTCTGGGCGCACCCGCCGGCCGACTGGTTCCTGGGCGACGAGACCGTGGCGATGAAGGGCCTGGCCCCGCCGGTCGGCCCGGCCACGCCGGCGACGCTCGACGAGCTGCAGGCCAACCTGAAGAACGTCAAGCTGCCGCCGGGCTTTAAGATCGAGGTCTATGCCTCCGGCCTGCCCGAGGCCCGGCAGATGGCCTGGGGCGACAAGGGCACCCTGTTCGTCGGCTCCTACAATGCCACCAACGTCTATACCGTAACCGAGCAGGAGGACGGCAAGCACACCGTCCGCACCATCCTCAAGGGCCTCAACATGCCCACCGGCCTCGCGGTTCGGGACGGGGCGCTGTACGTGATCGCCATCGACAAGCTGCTGCGCTACGACAACATCGAGTCCAACCTGGACCACATGCCGGCCGCGGTCGTCGCCTATGACGACATGCCGCCCTACGTCGCGCACGGCTGGAAGTACCTCGTCGCCGACAAGGACGGCGGCATGTACATCCCGTTCGGCCCCCCGTTCAACGTCGGCATCCCACCCACCAGCGTCTCGCAGATCCGCCGTGTCGATCCGAAGACCGGCCTGGCGGAGATCATGGCGCTCGGCGTGCGCAACAGCGTCGGCGGCGACATCGACCCGCGCACGGGCGACTACTGGTTCACCGAGAACGCCCGCGACTGGATGAGCGACGAGGTGCCAAGCGACAAGCTCAACCACATCACCCGCATCGGCCAGCACTTCGGCTACCCATACTGCCACCAGGGCGACCTGCCGGATCCGAAGTTTGCCCGCGGCCACCAGTGCAGCGAGTTCACGCCGCCCGTGGTGAAGCTGGGCGCGCACGTCGCCCCGCTGGGGATGAAGTTCTACACCGGGTCGCAGTTCCCGGCGGAGTACCAGAACAACATCTTCGTCGCCGAGCACGGGTCGTGGAACCGGCACAAGTACCAGGGCGCGCGCATCGACCGCATCGTCGTGGACGCGGACGGCAAGAACCCGCATCAGGAAGTGTTTGCCCAGGGCTGGTTGACCGGGGACCAGGACTATTCCGGCCGGCCGACGGACATCCTGCAGGCCAAGGACGGCTCGCTGCTGGTGGCCGACGACTGGGCCGGCGCGATCTACCGCATCAGCTACGCCAAGTAGCCTCTCGCCACACCCCGCCCCGGAGGTCCCGGGGCGGGACGCAGACATGGATTGCAGGATGCACCCAGCGTGGGCCGCGGTAGCGGCGTTTTGCCTGATGTCAGCCCCGGCTCTCGCCGCGGCCGACCTGACTGCCGGCCAGGAGCGGGCCGAAGCTTGCGGGGCCTGCCACGGCGCCCGCGGCGTGTCGGAGGACCCGGCGGTTCCCTCCCTCGCCGGCCAGCAGGACCGGTTCCTGCAATGGCAGCTCGTGTTCTTCCGGTCCGGCCGCCGCGCCAACGAGATCATGGGCGCCATGGCCGCCGACCTGTCGGATGCGGATATCCGCAACCTCGGCGCCTACTTCGCGTCGTTGCCGAAGGACCGGCCGCCGCCGCCCGAGGCCGACCCGGCGCTGCGCTCTGCCGGGCAGGCGTTGGCGGAGCAGAACCACTGCGCTGCCTGCCACACCGACAGTTTCGCCGGCAAGCAGGCGGCACCTGCCATCGGCGGGCAGCATCGCGAGTACTTGGTGAAGGCGCTGTCCGACTACCGGTCCAGCGCGCGGCCCAGTACCGGAGTCGCCGCGATGACGGAGGCGGCGGCCAACCTGGGCGATGACGACATCCAAGCCCTCGCGACGTTCCTGGAGGCCTACCGATGAGCCGTGCCGTTTCCATGCCGCCGTCATGCCGTGGGGACCGCACTGTCTTTCTGTTCCTCCGGGAGAGGGCTGGGGTGAGGGGGGGCGGGAGAGCAAAATTCTGCATGGTTTGGAGCGGGTTCCGGCGTTTCTCGGGTAAGGTGGGCCCTGTCGGCCTCCCTCACTCCAACCCTCTCCCTGAGGGAGCCGTAGCAGGCAGCATCCTTGCGGCTGGCGTGATCGCCTTGTTGTTGTGCGCCCCTATTTCCGCCTTGGCGCAGGCGCCCGGCCCGCCGGACCGCACGGAGGCATTCGAGCGCAGCGCCGCCGAGTCCTACTACACCTTTGACGCCTGTGGGGACGGCCTGGCCGGGCGGCTCTATCGGCGTGCCCTGGCACAGCGGTTTGCCGCCTGCCCCTTTGCCCCGGCGGCCCGTGCCCGCTACGGCCAGCGTATGCAGGCGCAGGGCGACAAGGCCCGGAAAGCCATCGATGGCATGATAGAGGACCAGGGCGGCCTGCCCGTGCAGCTCGACGGCTTGTCCGGCACATGTCACGCGCATTGGGCCGATGAGGGCTATGGGCGGCTCCGGCGCCGGCTGCTGCAGTATTCGGCGGGGGAGCTACCCGCCGCAGCCATCGTAACCGCACCCTGCGACGCGCCGACGATCACGCCCGAGGCTGCCGCAGCGGAGTAGCCCCGTCCTCGGGACCCCCACCCACAGGACCCCGCCCACAGGATTGGGCAGGTCCAACCACTTGTCATCCCTAGACGGCTTGCACCACCCAGCAGGATGGCGGATGACGCTACGTCCAACATCGCGGACGCAAGACCAGAGGAAATCGCCATGTCTGTCAACGTGCTCTACAAAACCCAGGCCACCGCCACCGGCGGGCGCGACGGCCATGCCGCCACCAAGGACGGCACCCTAGACGTCAAGCTGTCCACCCCGAAGGAGCTGGGCGGCGGCGGCGGCCCCGGCAACAACCCCGAGCAGCTCTTTGCCGCCGGCTACTCCGCCTGCTTCCTGGGCGCGATGAAGTTCGTGGCGTCGCAGGGCGGGCCGAAGGTGCCGGAGGCCACCACCGTGACCGCCACCGTCGGCATGGGGCCGCGCAGCGAGGGCGGCTTCGGCATCGACGTCGAGCTGGCCGTGTCGCTGCCGGGCCTGGACCACGCCGAGGCCGAGGCGCTGGTGGAGAAGGCGCACCAAGTGTGCCCGTATTCCAATGCTACGCGCAACAACGTCCCGGTCCGCTTGACCGTCGTCTAATCCCACCTGGCCCGGCCGCACGGCCGGGCCAACCCTTGGAGGCCCGCCATGGACAACGTCATCACCGCTGTCTGGCACCAAGACGGCCCCGCCCCGGCCCCCCTGCCCGGCGCCGGCGCGGCGCTGCGGCAGGTCCACATCAAGGCTGGGCACATCTCCGCCCGCCACAGCCATCTGCATGAGCAATTCCTGCTGGTGCTGTCCGGCGCCGGCCGGCTGGAGTGCGAGGCTGGCAGCGTGCCGCTGCATCCCGGCACCGCGATCCGCTTCGCCCCGGGCGCCTGGCACAGCGCCGAGTTCACCGCCGACACCGTGCTGGCCGAGTTCAACCTGGCCGAAGCCTGACACCCTTGCCAGCGACCCCGTCCGGGCAGGTCCGGGCCGCCATCGCCGCCGACCACGCCTACGCCGACCCGGCGCTGTGGATCCATCGTGTCCTGGACGCCGACCTGCTGGCCCGCGCTGCCGTGTTAGAGCGCGAGGGGCCGCAGGACCGCCCGCTCTGGGGCGTGCCGGTCGCAGTGAAGGACAACATCGACGTGGCCGGGATGCCAACGACGGCGGGCTGCCCGGATTACGCCTACATGCCGGACGCGGACGCGACCGCGGTGGCCCGGCTGCTGGCGGCCGGCGCGGTCGTGGTGGGCAAGACCAACCTGGACCAGTTCGCCACTGGGCTGGTGGGCGTCCGCAGCCCCTACGGCGTGCCGCGCAACCCGTTCGACCCGTTGCGGGTGCCGGGCGGGTCGTCGTCCGGCTCGGGCGTGGCGGTCGCGGCGGGGATCGTGCCGGTCAGCCTGGGCACCGACACCGCCGGGTCCGGACGGGTGCCGGCGGCGTTCGGCAACATCGTGGGCTTCAAGCCGACGGTGGGCGCGATCCCGTCGCGCGGGATGGTGCCGGCGTGCCGGTCCATCGACACGATCTCGGTTCTTGCGCGCACGGTGGACGAGGCGTTGATGGTGGCGCGCGTCATCGCCGGCTACGATGCGGCGGACCCCTACTCCCGGGTGGCGCCGCCGGGTTACCTGCGGCGGAGCGCGCTGGCAGCCGGCGGACGGATCGCAGTGGCAGATGACCTGTTCGCCTGCGACGCGGACGTGGCCGACACGGTGCGCCGGGCCGCGGCATCTGTAGGGGCGGAGAGCGTGCCGGTCGCGCCGTTCCTGCAGATCGCGCGGCTGCTGTATGACGGTCCCTGGGTGGCGGAGCGCACCAGCGCCCTGCGCGCCATGCTGGACCGCCCCGGCAGCCTGCATCCCACAACGCGCGCCATCCTGGCCGGCGGCCTGGACCGGCGGGCCGTGGACGCCTTCGACGCCTTCCACCAACTCGCCGGGGTGCGCCGCCAGGCCGAGTCGCTGTTCGCCACCTACGACGCCCTGCTGATGCCCACCGCCCCGTGCTGCCCGACGCTGGCGGAGGTGGAGGCCGACCCGATCGGCCCCAACAGCCGGCTGGGCGCCTACACCAACTGGGTAAACCTGTGCGGCCTGTCGGCCATCGCCGTGCCGGCCGGCATGGGGCGGGACGGGCCTGTGGGCATCACCGTCATCGGCCCGGCCTGGGCAGAGGGCCGCATCGCTGCCCTGGCCGACAGGCTACACCGCGCCGCAACGGACCAGGTGGGCGCGACCGGGCAGCCCCTGCCACCGCCCGCTGCCCCAGACCCGCTGGCCCCGGACGAGACGGCGCTGTTCTGCGTCGGCGCCCACATGGCGGGCCTGCCGCTGAATGGCCAGCTTACGGCGCTGGGCGCGCGGTTTCTGCGGGAGGGGCGGACGGCGCCCGAGTATTCGCTGTATGCCCTGGGTGCCCGACCCGGCCTGGTCCGCGGCGGAACGGGCAGCATTGCCGGGGAGGTCTGGGCGGTGCCGACCACGGGGATTGGCGCATTGCTGGCGCAGGTGCCGCCGCCACTAGGCTTTGGCACGGCGCAGTTGCTGGACGGACCATGTTTGTCGTTCTTGGCGGAAACAGCAGGTATCGCCGCGGCGAAAGACATCACTGGCTTAAAAGGCTGGCGGGCCTTTATGACTGAACCAGGCGCGGCGTAGGCAAGTCGCCCTGATTGTTAGCCCGGCAAATCGGCTAGAGAAACCGGGATGTCCAAACCCCGATAAGACCGAGGATCAGCAGGGCGACTGGTTCCATCAAGGCTTGGATCCAGAAATCAGGCATCCCGAAAGCCTCCCCAATACCACTTGCGCCGATGCATCTAAGCTGACGCCTACTACCAAGCAAGCGGAAGCAATAAGCGCCAGCAACGGCGTCGAGGTTGCGGCAAAGGTTCCATAGACCACGCTGAGCATAGGCGCGACCGCCCCTGTCACCAGCACGGCAATGCCCAATGTGTTCAACGCGTCCGACAGCAGCTTCACCCGCTTGTTATGGACCAGGTGCAACCCGGGGCTACCCCGCGGCTGCCAGCGCCGCCGTCACCCGCCGCGCGAAGCCAGCCGGGTCCGCCGGCATGTCGCCATCCTGCACGCGCGCCAAGTCCAGCAAGGTGTATGCCGCCTCCGCCACGTCCCCGTCCGCGTCGGCGCGGGCGGCCAGGCTGCGGATCAGTGGATGGCGCGCGTTCACCTCCAGCACCGCAGCCCCCATGCCGGACTTGCCGTGCCGGCGCATCAGACGCTGCATCTGCAGGTCCGGCCCATAGCCACCCGCCGCCAGCACAACCGCGCTGTCGGTCAAGCGGTCCGTCGCCCGCACCTCCCGCACCTGGTCGCCCAGCGCAGCCTGCAGCGCGGGCAGCAGCTTGGATACGTCGGCCGGCTCGCCCTCCGGCTGCGTCGTCACCTCCAGCTTCGACAGGTCCGAGGCCCCAGCCGTTACGCTGCGCAGCGGCTTGCCGTCCCAGTCGTGCAGCCGGTCCGGCCAGAAGCTGTCCACGGGGTCGGTCAGCAGCAGCACCTCCACCCCGCGCGCGCCAAAGCCCTCCAACTGCGGCGACTTCGCCAGCGCCTCCGCGTCGTCGCCGGCCAGGAAGTAGATCGCCTCCTGCCCCGGCTTCATGCGGCCCGCGTAGTCGTCCAGCCCGGTCCAGCCCTCCTGTGTCGAGGAGCGGAAGCGCATCAGCCCCGCAACCTCCTTGCGATGCTCGCTGTCCTCCCAGACGCCCTCCTTCATGATGGCGCCGAAGTTCTCCCACAGCTTGGCGAAGTCCTCCGAGTCCTTGGCGCGGCCCTTGATCTCCCCCAGCACCTTGCCCGTCACGGCCTTGCGGATGCGGGCCAGCACCGGGGTCGCCTGCAGCATCTCGCGGCTGACGTTCAACGGCAGGTCCTCGGTGTCCACGACGCCCTGCACGAAGCGCAGCCACGGCGGCAGCAGCCCGGCCTCGTCGGTGATGAACATGCGCCGCACATGCAGCCGCACCCGGCTCTCACGCGGTCCCTCGACGGCCTCGAACGGTTTCATGCCGGGGATGAACAGCAGGGCCGAGAACTCCAGCGCACCCTCCGCCCGCCAGTGCAGCGTGGCCCAGGGGTCGTCGAAGATGTTGCCGAGGTGGCGGTAGAACTCCTTATACTGCTCCTCGGTCACGTCGGACTTGGATTTGCGCCACAGGGCGGTGCCCTCGTTGGCCGGCTTGTCCTCGCCGTCGGTGGCGATGGTGATGGGGACCGTGATGTGGTCGGCCCACTTCTTGACGATGGTCTGCAGGCGGAGCGGCTCCAGGAACTCCTCGGCGTCGGGCTTTACATGCAGGACGATGGTGGTGCCGGGCTGGTCGCGCTCGGCGGGGGTTAGGGTAAAGGCGCCCTTGCCCTCGCTGGCCCAGGTCCAGGCCTCGTTGGAGCCGGCGCGGCGGCTGGTGGCCTCCACGCTGTCGGCGACCATGAAGGCACTGTAGAAGCCGACGCCGAACTGGCCGATCAGGTCCACCTTCTCATCGGAGCCCTTATCTTTCTGGGCTTTCGCAGCCTCGGCCCCAAAGGCGCGGGTGCCGGAGCGGGCGATGGTGCCGAGGTTCGACACCAACTCCGCCTTGTCCATGCCGACGCCGTCGTCAGAGACGGTGATGGTGCGGGCCGCCTTGTCCGGCACGATACGGACCTTGGCGTCCGGCGGCAGTGCGAGGGCCGGATTGGTCAGCGCCTCGAAGCGGCGGCGGTCGGTGGCGTCGGCGGCGTTGGCGACCAACTCGCGCAGGAAAATCTCCCGCTCGGAATACAGCGAATGCACGACGAGGTCGAGCAGGCGGCCGACCTCGGCGCTGAACTCGTGACGCTCGGTTTGCGCTTCGCTCATTTAGGGCACCCTCCAGGCTGTTGCCGCGCCAGCGATATGCCGGCCAGGCTGGAGGGATTCAATGCCCCTTGTTTCCGCCGGGGCAATCGCAAATAGCGTGCCGTCGTTTTCTGCCTGCCCGTGCCACGCGGAAGCAAAGGGTTCCGCCGGGACTGGGCTGCAAGGGCCGGGAGGGCCGCGCCACTTCCTCACCCAGGTCCTTGCCGGGGGAGCAGCGCGCAAGGCTTGCTACTGCCCTTGGTTGTCCGCTCCGCTGCCTCGTCCGGATACCCCGGAGCGGGACGGCGCATCGGACCGTGGCTCGACCGTGCGGGACATCGCCTCGATCTCCAAGTCATCTTGTGGCCCGGCATCAGCACCGGTGGACCCATCGTTCGGGTCGCGCGCGCGCTCCTGTAACACTGCGACCACCGCTAACACTGCGACCACCGCATCCGGGTCGGCGCGGTCAGCCTCAGCGAATAGCCGGTCGGCTTCGTCGTCGTCCCCCGCGGCCTGGGCGGCAATCGCCTGCTCGGCCAGCAACCGTGCCGCGCCGTGCTTGCCAGCGGAGCCGTCAGTCTGTTCAAGGTCCTTCATGGTCGGTTCTCCTCCGGCACCCAACGCCGCGCCGCACCGGCCAGTTGCGTATGGCAGCCCCCGCCGAATGAACCTGGCGCTATCCCGCCCGTTGGTGGCACACAGCTTGACGGCATACAGCCTGATGGCCCAAAGCCTGGCACGCCGCAGGAACCCAAATGGTCCAAGTCCGCCACCACAACCCGCACGATCCCCTGCCGGAAGGTGGGCGCACCGTGATCGTGCTGCATCGTCTGGATGAGGACGACCCGCGCCGCACTGTCACGCAGATCATGCTGACCGGTCGACCGGGCCAGGGTGAAACGGTGCACCCCATGCGCCCGGATGGCCTTCCAATGAACCTCGATGAGGCGGTCGCAGCCGCAAAGCTGGTGGCTGAAAGCGAAGGCTTGGATGTCGTGCACCTAGTGGACCGCACCGAAGGCTCGCGTGAGCAGGAAGCGCTGACCCATGGCGGCGACCACACCGTGAACATGGCATCCCTTGACGACACCGACATGGAGGAGGGGAAGCGGGGATCTGACATGCGCGACCGCAATCCGCACTGAATTTTGCGATGCCGCATTCCTGCCACACCCCGAGACGATAACCGTTGCAGATCAATGCATTCGGCATTCGATCACGCGGCTGTGACCCTGCATTGAATCATTCCGCAAACAGGCGTTGCCTTTTTATGACCATTCGGACGCCTATCTGCACCTTCGCCACCCTTGGCCGCCCGTCCGGCGCGGCCGCCAACAACGAGAGAAATCCTGATGCCTGATACCGGGCTGGACGTGTCCACTACAGGACGACGTGTGGGCGTGCTTGTCGTCGGCAGCGGCGGCGCTGTCGCCACCACCGCCGCGGCTGGCATCGAGATGCTGCGCGCTGGGTCGAATGACATGGCGGGCTTGCCACTGGCCGGCGTCGGCGCGGCTGGGCTCGCGGCCTACCGCAACCTGCACTTCGCCGGGTGGGACCTGCACGGCGAGGACCTGAACACCGCCGTGCGCGAGCACCGCGTGCTGGACCGCGAGCAGGCCGAGCTGGTCGCCCCGGCGCTGTCCCAAATGAAGCCCTGGCCCGCGGTCGGCAGCGTCGATTTCTGCAAGAACGTGGACGGCGGCAACAAGGTCGTCGCCAAGTCGCATCGCGAGGCCGTCGATCGCATCAGGGATGACATCCGCCGCTATCGCGAGACCTCGGGCATCGAGAATATCGTGATGGTGAACCTGGCCTCCGTTGAGCGGTGGCCGGACCAGGGCCTGTCGGTGCTGCACACGCCGGAGGGCTTCGAGAAGGGTCTGGACAGCAGCGACCCGGCGATTAGCCCGGCCATGCTGTATGCTTACGCCGCGATCACTGAAGGCGTGCCGTACGGCAACTTCACCCCGAGCCTCGCCGCCGACGTGCCGGCGCTGACCACCCTGGCGCAGCGGCGCAACGTCCCCGTGGCCGGCAAGGACGGCAAGACTGGGCAGACCTTCATCAAGACCGTGCTCGCCCCGGCCTTCCGCAGCCGCAGCCTGTATGTCGAGGGCTGGTTCAGCACCAACATCCTCGGCAACCGCGACGGCCTGGCGCTGAACAACAAGGACAGCCTGCAGAGCAAGCTGAACACCAAGGGGTCCGTGCTGGACGACATCCTGGGCTACCCGGTCGAGGACCACATCGTGGACATCCGGTACTACAAGCCGCGCGGCGACAACAAGGAGGCCTGGGACAACATCGACCTGGTGGGGTTCCTTGGCCAGAAGATGCAGATCAAGGTCAACTTCCTCTGCCGGGACAGCATCCTGGCGGCGCCGTTGGTGATCGAGATCGCCCGCGTGCTGGACCTGGCGCGGCAGCGGGGCGAAGGCGGCATCCAGGAGCAGCTTGGGCTATTCTTCAAGGCGCCGATGACTCCGGCGGGCAAGCGCGAGGAGCACAGCTTCCCCGTGCAGGAGCGCGTGTTGCTCGACTGGCTCGCCGCCTAGACCCATGTTGGATAGCGTTCCCGGCCAGGCTGGCCAGTCTGACAGGACATTGGCCAGCCTGGTGCCGCTTGCAGTGGAATTGTGCGGCTTGAAGCGGGTCCGCGACGCGTCCAGCGGCGACAGCCTGGCCAGCCGCATGTTCCACCGTGGGTGGGGCGCGCTGCTGGCCGGGCAGGACCCGGTAGCGGTTGCCATGCAGGCCACCGCCGATGCCGTTGCTGCGGCCCGGCTGGGCGGCATCGACCGCGACGTTCTGGCGGCGGCTGGCGTGGCGGGGGATGATGCAGCAGCCATCCTGGCCCGTTCGTTCGACGAGGTCGCTGGTCCCGTCGAGGCAGGCTGGTGCGACCAGTTACGTGCCCAGCTCGGCCAGCCCTACCATTCCGGTCCGGCGCCGGCCTTTGCCGAGGCGCTGATCCGCCAGCCCCGCGCCGGCGCGACTTGCCCCGGCAAGCCCCGCATCATATTGGAACCGCCCGAAGGTCACGGCGACCATTGCCTCGTCGTCGCCGTGCTGTCGGCGTTGCTGGCGCCTCGTTACGCCGCGGACCCGGCGATGGCCTTCCTGGCCGGCATGGCGCACCACCTGCACAACGCCGTGCTGCCAGACAGTGGTTTCGCGGGTGAGATGTTGCTCGGCGAACATCTGACGCCCGTAATGCAGCGCCTGTTCGCACGCGAGCTGGCCACCCTGCCGGAGCCGCTGCGCGCCGCAACAGCGGCGGCGCTGGCAGCCATCCCGGACGCCTCCACCCCGGTCGGCCAGGCGTTCCATGCGGCGGACGTGATCGACCGGGTGCTGCAGATGCGGCACTACGACCAGGTGGCGCACTTTACCATCGATCAGGCGCTGGACGACATGGACCTGGTCCATGCTGGGCCGACGCAGGCGTTCCATCAGGCGGTGCTGCGGGACGCTGGGCTGCCGTGACTGCCTGGTCATGACGCATTGGACTGCTGGTGCGCTGCACAGCCCGATCACGGGCCGGCCGCTGCTGGCCGACAGCCCCTACTCCATCACCGCCGGCGAGGAGCGTTGGCCGGTGCTCGAGGGCATCCCCTTCCTGCGTGCTGACCGCCGCTCCCTGGCCGAGGCCGCAGTGGCCGCGCTGGATGCCGGCGACCCGGAGGCTGCGCTGGTCCTGCTGCTGGGCGACCAGGACAACTGGGCGCGCACCCCGCCGCCGGACGAGGCCGCCCGCCGTGCCCTGGTGCGGGAGGCGGACCGCGTGACGTTCCGCGACGCCATGGACCGACTGGCCTTCGGGCCGGTCGGCACCTACTTTGCCCATCGCTGGTCCGACCCGACCTTCCTGTCCGGCCTGGCGCTGGCGGAGGCGCACTGGACCGCCCCGGCCCGGGTGTTCGAGCTGGCGTGCGGCGCCGGGCATTACCTGCGGGAGTTCGCGCGGGTCGCGCCGGGGGTGTGCGGCGCGGACATCGTGTTCGCCAAGCTGTGGCTGGCCCGGCGCTACATCGCGCCTGCTGCGCAGCTTGTGTGCTTCGATGCGGCGGCGCCCTGGCCGCTGGCGTCCGCCTCGGCTGACCTGGTGTTCTGCCACGACGCCTTCTACTTCCTGCCGGAGAAGCCGCATGTGGCGGCGGAGATGCTGCGCGTGGCCGGGCCGGGCCGGGTGCTGGTCGGGCACGCGCATAACGCGCTGGTGGACAACCTGTCCGCCGGCAGCCCGATGCCGCCCGCAGGCTACGCCGCCCTGTTTGGCGCCCCGCTGCTGTATGACGACCGCGAGCTGACTCGGGCGCTGGTCGAGGGCCGGGCGCCGGCGCCGGCCGGTGCAGACGACGTCGCGGATGCGCCCGCGGTGGCGTGGGCGACCGGGTCCGGCGCCCCGCGCCCGGTGACTGGTGGCCTAGCCGTGCCGCCGCCGGGTGCGCGGCTGCAACGCAATCCGTTGTATGCCGGGGAGGACATCTGCTGGCCCTCCGACCGCTATGCGCGCGAGTATGGCCCACTCGCAACCTATCCATTGCACGCGGAGGGGCCGGTGACGGCCGTGGCCGGCGCAGACGCTGTGACCGACGCGCTGGCCCGGCGCCGGGTGCTGCTGGACCTGCCGGCATCATGGTAGCGTCGATGTCATGGTAGGGCCGGGCAAGTTAGGCTGGGGTATCGCCGGCTGTGGCTGGGTGGCGCGGGACTATGTCGGCCCAGCCATGCAGGCGTCCTGCAACGGCCATGTGGCCGCCCTGCATGACCCAGACCCTGGCAGCCTGCAGCGAGCCGCCGCCCTGTTCGATGCCTCGGCCCATGCGGATTTGGATGCCTTCCTGGCCACACCCGGCCTGGGCGCCGTGTATGTTGCCACTCCCAACCACGTCCATCGCCCGCTGGTGGAGGCCGCCGCCCGAGCCGGGCTGCCAGTGTTGTGCGAGAAGCCGATGGCCATCACCTTGGCCGACGCCCAAGCGATGGTGGACGCCTGCGCCCAGGCTGGGGTGCTATATGCCACCGCGTTCGACCAGCGCTTCCATGCCGCCCACCGGGCGCTTGCCACGATGGTATCAGAGGGCCGGCTGGGCACCGTGACAGCCATCCGGATCGTGTATGCCTGCTGGTTGCCGGCGAACTGGGCGGGTGACGGAAGGCCGGGGGACAACTGGCGCATCGACCCGCGCCGGGCTGGCGGCGGGGCGCTGATGGATCTGGCGCCGCATGGGCTGGACCTATCGTCCTACTTGCTAAACGAGCCGCTGGTCGAGGTCGCTGCCATCGGTCAGGCCCGCGTGCACCACTACGGCGTGGAGGACGGGGCGCTGCTGATGGCCCGCGCCCGGTCGGGCACGATGGTGCAGATGCATGTCGCCTATAACTGTCCGGAAACCCTGCCGCGCCGCCGGCTGGAGGTGGTGGGCACCGCCGGCCAGGCTGTCGCCACCGACACCATGGGCCAGACCCCCGGCGGCACGCTAGAGTTCATCGACGCCGCCACTGGTGTCAGCCAGCCCGTGCCGGTACCCGGCGCCGACCGTTCGCCGTTCCTGAACCAGGTTGAGGCGTTTGCCGATGCCGTGCAGGGCGGCGCAGGCTTCCCGTTCACCGGCGCGCACGACCTGCATGTGATGGACCTGGTACTGCGGGCGCAGGCGCAGGCCGTGCCGCCACAGGTGGCAGATGCAGCGTAATTGCTTCCCCCTCTCCCAGAGGGACAGAAAGCAGCAGTCAACCCAGATCGAGCCATGACCGTCATCATCCAGCAGCGCCACCACCTGCCGGCGAACTTGCCGGACGCGGCAGCCGCCTACATCGCATCCATGCCGGAAGGCCGCGTAGAGCTGTTCCCGTTGACGCCCTTGGACCGCACCGGCGTCGCCTGCTGGAATGCTGTGTTCCTCAACGGCGACGGCACGCGCTGGCACGGCGTGGTGCCGCACGGCGTCGGCTACGGGGTGGATGACGACGGCGCCATCATCGGCACCACGGGGGAGCTGGCCGAGGCCGTCCACTCCGCCGTCGAAATCCACCGCATGCCCCGCCGCACCAGCAGCTACAACGCCCTGCTACCTGAGGCCGGCCCCCACGGCGTCGCCGATCCGCTGACGCTCTGCCTGCCTGCCGGCAGCGCCGTCGATGGCGACACCGTCCTGGAATGGGTGCCCGCCCACCGCTGGCCCGGCGGCGAGACGGTGTGGCTGCCCATCGACATCGCCGCCTGCTCGGTAGGCGACCTGTCGCCGGGCTACGAGCCGTTCACGACGCCGATCACCAACGGGCTGGGCGCGGGGCCGACGCTGGACTTCGCCATCGGGCATGGGCTGCTGGAGCTGCTGCAGCGCGACGGCAACGGCTTGGGCTTTCGCGCCATGGACCGCGGCATCGCGCTCGACCTGGGCGACGGCCCCGCCGATCCCCGCACCCGCGGCCTGCTGGACCGGCTGTGCACCCTGGGCATCGAGCCATTGCCAAAATTCGCCACCACCGAGTTCGGCACCGCCAACGTGTACTGCGTCGGCGCGGAGCGGGACGGGGTGGACGCTGCCTGGCCGATCATGGTGACCGCCTGCGGCGAGGCCGCCTCGCTGGACCGCGAGCACGCCCTGCGCAAGGCCACGTTCGAGTATGCCGCTGCCCGCGCACGAAAGGTGTTCAGCCACGCGCCGCTGTCCGCGATCGCCGGGATCACGCCGCCGGACTACCTGGACCGCTTCCGTGCCTACCACACCCTGGGCGGCGAGGAGGGCCGCAGCCTGGTCGCCATGAAGCAGTGGCTGCGTCTGGACCAACCGGCGCTGAAGGACTTGCTGGCTGACACCGTGCTGTCCCGCCACTCCACGCAGCGCTTTGGCGAACTGCCCACCTGGGACGGCCCGCTGTCCGGCACCGGCCTGGTGCAGGAGCTGGCCCGGCGCTTTGCGGCGGCCGGCATGGAAATCCTCTACGTCGATTTCTCCCCGCCGGGCGCGAAGGATGTCCACGTCGTGAAGGCCGTCGTGCCGGGGCTGGAGGTGGAGACCATGAGCTACCACCGCATCGGCGAGCGCGGCGTCCGCAAGCTGATGGAGCGCGGCAGCCCCCTGGCCGGCCTGGGCGCCCCGCCGCCCGGCGCCGCCCCGGTCCGCCTGCCCCCTGGCGCTGCGGAGCGGCTGGGCGGCCCGGCCTGGCTGGACGTCGCGGCGGTGGACCGCATCGTCGGCGTGCTCTATCCGCTGTACCGCGAACCCGAGGTCCACAGCGCGCCCATCTCGATGGAGCAGCCCGGGCCCGACGCACCATGAGCCTCCGCTTTGCCTACAACACCAACGGCGCGGCGAATCACCGCTTGGACGACGCCTTGGCGCTGATCGCCGATGCCGGGTATGACGGCGTGGCGCTGACGCTGGACATCCACCACCTGGACCCCTTCGCGCCTGACTTCCCGGCGGCCCGGCGGCGGCTTGCGGCGCGGTTGCGGCAGCTTGGCCTGGGCTGCGTCGTCGAGACCGGCGCCCGTTTCCTGCTGGACCCCCGCGCCAAGCACGAGCCGACCCTGCTGACCGCCGACCCCGCCGGCCGCGCCCGCCGGGTCGAGTTCCTGTCCCGTGCGCTGGAGGTGGCGGCCGACACCGGCGCCGACGCCATGTCGTTCTGGGCCGGCGTGCCGAAGCCTGGCGTGCCGGCCGCGGACGCCCAAGCCTGGCTGCGCGACGGCGCCGGGCAGGTTGCCCGCCGGGCGGAGGCGCTCGGCACGACCGCGGCGCTGGAGCCGGAGCCGGGCATGCTGATCGAAACCGTGGACGACTGGGCGGCCCTGGCCATCCCAGGCCTGCGCCTGGCGCTAGACACCGGGCACTGCATCGTCACCGGGGAGCGCGACCCGGCCGCCGCCGTGCAGGAATTCGCGCCGCACCTCGGCACCGTGTCCATCGAGGACATGAAGCGCGGCGTCCACGTCCACTTGCCGTTCGGTGAAGGCGACATGGACGTGCCCGGCGTATTGCACGCGCTGGATGCGGTCGGCTTCGGCAAGCTGGTCTGCGTGGAGATGTCGCGTGAGAGCCACCGGGCGGATACGATCATCCCGGCGTCGCTGGTCTATCTCAAAGCTGCGGCATGAGGGTTTGCTTCGTCAGCCGCCGCTTCTTCCCGGCGATCAGCGGCATGAGCGTCTATGCGCTGAACCTGCTGCGCGAGCTGGCGGCGGCCGGGCATGATGTCACGATGTTCAGCCAGTACCGCGGCGACGACTTCGGCCGCCGGGTGTACGGCGGCGGCCCCCCGCCCGAGGTCCCAGGCGTCCGCGTCATCGGCATGGAGCAGGTGGGCGAGCAAGGCACGGGGGACTTCGAGCGCGACGTGGCCGCCATGGTGGACGCCATCGTGACGGAGCACCGTCGCCAGCCGTTCGACGTGCTGCATGCCCAGTACGGCTATCCCTGCGGCTGGATGGTTCTGGAGGCGTCGCGCATCATCGGCGTCCCCACGGTGGTCTCGATCCAGGGCGGCGATGGCCACTGGGTCGGCAGTTGCTGCGAGACGCACCGCCTAGCGATGACCCGGGTGCTGGACCACGCCAACCGGGTGCTGATCGGCTGCCCGTCGTTCCGCGACGAGGTGGTGCATCGCCTGGGCACCGATCCCGTCTGCCTCACCATCGTGCCCGGCGCTGTGGACGTGCAGCGCTTCACCCCTGGCCCGGCCCGGCCGGACGGCGACGTGCCTGTCATGCTGTACCATGGCCGCGTGGACGCCCGGAAAGGCGTGCTGGACCTGCTGGACGCCGCGCGCCAACTGCATGAGGGCGGGGACCGGTTCGAGTTGCTGATCTCCGGCATCGGCCCGACCTATGACGAGACCGCCGCCAGCATCCCCCTGATGGGCCTGCAGGACCAAGTCCGCATGACCGGCTACGTCGATTACGAGCACGTGCCCGAGGTGTACCGGCAGGCCGACATCTTCGTCTCGCCGACCTACGCCGAGGGCTTCAGCAACACCATCCTCGAGGCCATGGCGAGCCGCCTCGCCGTCGTGTCCTGCCGCAGCGTCGGCGTGGTCGATTGCATCCGCGACGGCGAGAACGGCCTGCTCACCGAACCCGGCGACCGCCATGGCCTGGCCGATGCCTTGCGCCGGGTGCTGCGCGACGCCCCGCTGCGCCACCACCTGGCAGATGCCGGGCTGGACGAGTGCCGGCAGGTATATTCCTGGGCCAAGGTCGGCCGGCAGATCATGGACGTCTATGCCGAGGTCGCCGGCCAGGCGCCGGACCTGTCCTGGTCGCCGGATCTGCCGGTGACGCCTTGCCGGTTCCGGGCCGAGCCGCATCTGCTGTAGATGCCGACCGCGCTGGCCCTGTCTCCGCATCTGGACGATGCCGCGTTCTCCTGCGGCGGGCTGCTGGCGATGCTCGCCGACGCCGGGTGGCAGGTGGTGATGGCGACGGCGTTCACCCGCAGCGTGCCCGGCCCCACCGGCTTTGCCCTGGCGTGCCAGACCGACAAGGGACTGGCGGCAGACGTGGACTACATGGCGCTGCGCCGGGCCGAGGACGTGAAGGCGGCGGGGGTTCTGCGCGTGGCCGACGTGCGCTGGCTGGACCTGCCGGAGGCGCCGCACCGCGGCTACAACTCTGCCGTGGAGCTGTTCGGTCCGGTGCTGGACGGCGAGGATGTCTGGCGCCCGTTGGCGGAGCTGCTGCGCAGGATGCTGGCGGAGGTGCAGCCAGCTCTTGTGCTGGCGCCGCAGGGTCTTGGGGATCACGTGGACCACCGGCAGATGATCCGCGCCGTGCTGGCGGCCGGGACCGGGCAGCCGCTTGCCTTCTACCGCGACACGCCCTACGCGGTCCGCAACCCTTGTGCGGTCCCGGACGTAAGGCTTGCGGGATACGGCTCCTGCACGGCCGGGATTGCGGCCGGGCTGGACCGCAAGGTGGCGGCAAGCTGCGCCTATGCCAGTCAGGTCGGCTTCCAGTTCGGCGGGCCCCCTGCGGTGGACCGGGCCTTGCGTGCGTTTGCGGTGCAGGAGGGCGGCGGTACGCCCGCCGAGCGGTTTTTGGCGGCCTCGCCCGAGGTCATAGAGTTGTTGGAGGGCATGACGCCTTTGCGGCGGACGGGCCATCAGGCAGCCACATTGTAGGAGTTTATTCGTTGCTGTCCTTTCCTCCTGGGTTCAGGCCGCACCGTCAATGAACATGCAATCGCTCCGTGCTTCCGTACGTCTTGATGCCGACCTGCCTGGCCTGTTCCCGGGCAGCACCCCGGCCAGCCCGTTGCAGGCGGCGCGGCCCGCCTGGCCGCGCCGCCTGGCGTTCCTGGCGCCGGTGCTGGGGGCGACCCTGCTGGGCACTGGCCTGGCGGTCCACCTGACGGCTGGGCTTGCGGACCCGTTGCGCTGGCCGTTGCTGGCGTTACTGGCGGTGAACCTGCTGTATGTCGCGCTGACCGGCTGGCCGGCGGTGCTCGGCTTCCTGGTCCGGCGGTTCGGGCGCGGCCTGCGGGTGCAAGCCGCGCCGATGGGCCTGGCCCGCACCGCCCTGCTGATGCCAATTCATGAGGAGGACCCGCGCGCAGTGTTCGCCGCCATCGAGGTGATGGCTGCCGCCGTCGCCAAGGCCGGGCTGCGCGGGGTGGACTTCTTCGTGTTGTCAGACACCCAGGACCCCGCCATGGCCACGGCGGAGCAGGCCGCGTTCGACGCGCTAGCCGCCCGCGCGCCGGCTGGCTCCCATCCCGGGCTGCACTACCGCCGCCGCACCGGCAACTCCGGGCGCAAGGTCGGCAACCTCGGCGAGTTCTGCGCCCGTTGGGGCAGTCAATACGACTACATGGTGGTGCTGGACGCCGACAGCCTGATGGGCGCGGACACGGTCGGCACCCTGATCGGCCTGATGGACGCCAACCCGCGCGCCGGCATCATCCAGACCGTGCCGTATGCCGTCGGGCGGGAGACCCTGTTCGCCCGGATGCAGCAGTTCTCCGCCCGGCTGTACACCCCGACGCTCGTCGAGGGCCTGACGTTCTGGCAGGGCGGCGACGGCAACTACTGGGGCCACAACGCCATCATCCGCATCGCCCCGTTCATGGCGCATTGCGACCTGCCGGTGCTGCCGGGGCGCGAGCCGTTCGGCGGCGAAATCCTGTGCCACGACGTGGTGGAGGCCGGGCTGATGCGCGGCGCCGGCTGGGACGTGTGGGTGCTGCCGCAGGTGACCGAGAGCTACGAGGCGCTGCCGGCCAACATGGTCGACTATGCCAGCCGGGAGCGGCGGTGGTGCCAGGGCAACCTGCAGCACACGGGCCTGCTGCGCCACCCGGGGCTGCGCCCGGTCGGGCGGTTCCACCTGGGCTACGGCGTGCTGCATTATGTGTCGGGGCCGCTGGCGGTGGCGTTCCTGCTGCTGGCGACGCTGGATGCGGGCATGGGCGGCGGCTTCGTGCCGGCGGTGCTGTTGGGCAGCGGCGTGGCGCATGCGTGCTTGGCAGCGCTGGTGCTGGGCTTCCTGTATGCCGGCAAGCTGCTGTGCCTGGGCGAGGTGCTGGCCGACTCCGAGGAGTCCCGGCGCTATGGCGGGCGTATGCGGCTGCTGGCCGGTGCGGCGCTGGAGCAGGTGGGGGCGCTGGTAGTCTCCTCCGTGCTGATCCTGTTCTACACCCGCTACACCGCCGCCCTGCTGTGCGGGCAGACCGTGCGCTGGACGCCGCAGCCGCGCGACGACCGCGGGATATCCTGGTCGGAGGGCTGGGTGCGGCTGCGCGGCATGTTCGCCGCCGGGCTGGCGTGGATGGCGGCGCTGGCGGCGGCGGATGGCGCGCTGCTCGCCTGGTGCGCGCCGCTGCTGTTCGGGCTGCTGGCGGCGATCCCGGCGGTGATCGTGTCCAGCCGCACCACTTGGGGTGCGCAGGCGCGGCGCTGGGGGCTGTTCCTGACACCGGAGGAGACAGCGCCCTCCGGCATCCTGCGTGCCTACAGCCGCGCCCTGTCCGGCAACCTGATGGCGCACCGCCCCCGCCCGGTGCTGCTGCCCCTGCAACTGGCCCCGACTGCGGGTGACGGAGACTAGAGCATGACCCCCCTGCGCCCCATCCTGGCCGTCCTGGCCCTGTTGTGCCTTTCGACCATCGCACTGGCGCAGGAGGTGCACGCGGCGGACCGGACAGCGATCAAGGGGGTGATCACCCGGCAGTTGGAGGCGTTCCAGCACGATGACGGCCCCGGTGCATTCAGCTACGCCGCCCCGACGATCCAGGAGCAGTTCGGCACGCCGGAACGCTTCCTGGACATGGTGCGCCAGTCCTACCCCTCGGTGTACCGCCCGCGGTCAGTCGAGTTCAGCGAGCTGCTGGTGCAGGACGGGCAGGTGATCCAGCAGGTCGAGCTGGTGGGTCCGAACGGCGAAATGCAGCTTGCGCTGTACTTTATGGAACAGGGCACGCCGGGAACGTGGCATATCAGCGGTTGCACCCTGACCCGCAGCACGCGCGTCGGCGCGTGACCCGAGGCTCAATAAGGAGCGCACCATGATGATCCGCCTAGCACTGGCTGCCCTGTTGCTCGCGTCCACCGCCCACGCCCGGGTCCTGGAGGTTGGGGAGGGCAAGGAGTTCAAGCTGCCGAGCGAGGCAGTCAAGGCGGCCCGCAGCGGCGACACCGTGCAGATCGGGCCGGGCGAGTACTTCGACTGCGCGACCCTCGGCCAGGCCAAGCTGACGGTGGAGGGCGTAGGCGACGCCAGCAAAGTCGTGATGACCGACAAGACTTGCGGCGGCAAGGCGCTGTTTATCGCCAGCGGCGCTGACATCACCATACGCAACCTGACGCTGACCCGCGCCCGCGTGGCCGACAACAACGGCGCCGGCATCCGGGCCGAGGGCGAGACGCTGCTGGTGGACGGCGTGCGGTTCATCAACAACCAGGACGGCATCCTGTCGGGCGTGGACGGCGGGACGGTGACCGTCCGCAACAGCCTCTTCGACCACAACGGCACCTGCCAGGGCGCCTGCGCGCATGCCATCTACATCGGCCACTCGAAGCTGCTGCGGGTGGAGAACAGCCGGTTCACCGACACTAAGCAGGGCCACCACATCAAGTCGCGCGCCGAGCGCACCGAGGTCGTCGGCTGCACGTTCGACGACGGCGAGGAGGGCACGGCGAGCTACATGATTGAGGTGCCGAACGGCGGCAGCCTGACGGTGCGCGACAGCACGCTGACCAAGGGGCCAGAGTCGGAGAACCACACCGGCGCCATCGTGATCGGCACCGAGGGCGTGACCCAGCCGACGCGGGAGATCACCATCGCCAACAACACGTTCCGCAATGCCGGAAGCTACCCGACGTCGTTTGTGTGGAACCTGACGGCCACGGACGCGATGCTGACCGGCAACCGGATCAGTGGCCAGGCCAAGCCGCTGCAAGGCGACGGCAAGGTCGTCCGGTAGCCATGTTCCTGCTCCCTCTCCCCCCCGGAGAGGGCCTGGGTAAGGAAGGCTCAAAGCAAGCGCTGACCTCCAGAGAGCAAACGCGTCTGCCTTGCCACGGTCAAGTTAAGCGCTTGCCCGCCCCTTCACCTCGGCCCTTTCCGGGAGGGAGAGGGGGCAGAAGCGTGGCTCTGATGCTGCTGCTCGCCACCCCTGCCGCCGCCAAGACCCTGGCCGTCGGCCCTGGCCAGCCATTCGACCGTCCCTCTGCCGCCATCCGCGCCGCGCAGCCCGGCGACATCGTGCTGATCGAGCCTGGCGAGTACTACGACTGCGCCTCCTGGAGCACACCCAACCTGACTATCGCCGGCCACGGTCCCGGCGCCGTGCTGACCGACACCACCTGCCAGGGCAAGGCCATCCTAGTCGCTGGCGGTGCCGGCGCCACCATCCGCGACCTTACCCTGGCCCGCGCCCGCGTCCCAGACGGCAACGGCGCTGGCATCCGGCTAGAGGCGCCAGACCTGCTGGTGGAGCGCGTCACCTTCGCCAATGACGAGGCTGGCCTGCTGTCCGGCGTCCAGGGCGGTGCGATCACGGTGACAGACTGCCGGTTTGAGGGAGGGGGGTCCGTTGGGCAGCATTGGACCTACGCCATCCTGGCTGGTCCCGCGGCGGCGTTGGTGGTGCGCGGCTCGGTGTTCGTCGGCGGGCAGGGAGGGTACGTCTCGTCCGACGCCGGGGAGACAGTCTTGTCGAGCAACAGCTTCAGCAGCAACAGGCTATTGCCGGCGGTCACGGCATCCGGCCGGCTCACGCTGGAGGACAACACCTTCACGTCCGATCTGGAGACGGCGGGGAACCCGATGGCGGTGCTGGCGACGGGGGACGCCGGGCCGGTGCTGCGGCGCAACCAGCTGCTGCATAGCGCCACCCGCATGGTGCTGCTGCGGAACTGGACCGGGGACACCCCGATCCTGGAGGGCAACAAGGTGCCCCCACGCGACCAGGAGGTCTCCGAGGAGGGCGCCCTGCGGCACCGCCTGTCGAATGCCGCGCACGGCGCCAAGGATTGGCTGCACAGCCTAGCCGGGCGAGGCAAGCGGTTCATCCTGGGGCAATGAGAGCAGCGCTGCTTCGCCTTGCCAGCCTGGTCGCCTGCCTGATCGCCTTCCTGGCGCCGGCGGCGGCGGATGAGCGATGGGACGAGTACCAGCTTATCATGTGGCAGGACCAGCCCGCCGCGGCGCTGCCGGGCCTGCAGCGGTTGGGATTCACGGCCACCAAGCTGATCGGCAACGGCGGGCGCATAGACCCGGCGCTGCTAGCAGAGCGCCGCGCCTCCGGCCTGCCGTACTACCTCGAGAATATCGCCACCGACTGGTATGCCTCCTACCACCGCTACACGCCGGGCCAGCCGGTGACGTGGCGGTTCGACCGGGACCGTGCGCGGCGCCGGGCTGACCCGGGGGACGCGGGCGTGTTCGTGCGGGAGCCCAGCCTGTCCGACCCGTCCTGGCGTGCGGCGGTGCAGGCGCGGCTGGCGGCGCTGGTGCGGGCGCAGGGCGCCGACCGTCCCTTGTTCTACAACCTGGGCGACGAGACGGGGGTCGCCGACCTGGCCGCGCCCTGGGATTACGACCAATCCCCCCTGGCCCTATCGGCCTTCCGCGCCTGGCTGCGGACGCAGTATGCCGGCCTGGCCGCGCTGAACGCGCAGTGGAGCACGGATTACGCCGACTGGGATGCCGTCAGGCCGGAGCTGACGGACGCGGCGATGCGGCGTACCGACCAGAACTACTCTGCCTGGGCGGACTTCAAGTCGTGGATGGACCTGGCCTTCGCCGACGCCGTCCGCGCCGGGACCGACGCGGTCCACGCGGCCGACCCGGCGGCGCTGGCCGGCCTTGAAGGCGCCCAGGTGCCGGGGTGGGGCGGCTACGATTACGGACGCTTGGCCGACGCCGTCGACGTCATGGAGATCTACGACACCGGCAACGCGCTGGAGTTGGCCCATGCCCTCAATCCGGCGCTGCTGCCGCTCAGCACGGCGTTCGCGGCAGGCCCGCGCGAGGTGCACCGGGCCTGGCGCGACCTGCTGTGCGGCGGGCGCGGCATGGTGATCTGGGACGACGCCGGGGATGTCGTCGGTCCCGACGGCACGCCGGGGCCACGCGGCCTGGCAATCCAGGCGCTGGTGGCCGGGCTGCGGCAGGTGGCGCCGGCGCTGCTGGCCAGCACGCCGCAGCCCTCGGCAGTGGCGGTGCTGTATTCGCAGGCCAGCTTCCGCACCCGCTGGATGCTGGACCAGCAGCCGAAGGGCGTCCGCTGGTCCGACCGTGACTCCGAACGGGAGAACGACGACAATGCCTGGCGCGCCGCCCGCCGCCAGGTGGCGGGGCACCTGACGGAGCTGGGCATCCAGCCGCGCTGGCTTACCACGCAGACGCTGGAGGCCGGGGCGTTGCGCGATGGCGGCACGCGGGTGCTGATCCTGCCGCACGCCATCGCGCTATCGCAGATTGAGGTGGACGAGATCACCGCCTTCGCGGCCCGCGGCGGCACGGTGCTGGCCGACACCGAAGCCGGCGTGTTCGACGGCCACAGCCGCCGCCGGGACGCGCCGGTGCTGGTTGGGGTGGCGGCGATGCCCTATGCGATGCGGCCGGAGGGGGAGCCGGCAGGTCCGTCCGGGCTGCTGGGCCTGCTGCAGGCTGCTGGGGTGGAGCCGCCGGTCCTGGTGCTCGGACCCGATGGGGCGGCGGCGGCCGGCGTGGATGTGTACGCCTACAGGAATGGTGGCGTGACCATCCTGGCGCTGCAGGCCAGCCAGCCCTGGGCGGCCCCGCCTCGCGTCACCGTGCGCCTGCCTGCCCCGGCCTGGGTGCGCGACATCCGGCGCCCCGGCGATGCCGTGCAGGCCGGCGTGGTGCAGGTGGCGCTCGATCCCATAGAGCCGGCGATCCTGGTGCTGTCCCCGGCGCCGCTGCCGGGGCCGGTGCTGTCCAGGGATGGAACGGGAGTTCGCGTGGGGCTTGCCGGGCCAAGTCCGGCGGCGGCCTACGCCATGCGGCTGGACGCGCTCGGCGGGAATGGCGGGGTGCTGCATTCGGCTGTCGTGCGGACCGGACCTGGCGGCGTCGCGGTCGCCCCCCCCGCACCGGGCCGGCTGCGCGTGACCGATCCGCTGTCCGGCCGCAGTGCGGACCTGCTGCCGCCTTGATGGCGGGGGCCTTGGGAGCGGGCGCCTAGACCAGTGCAACCCGTGCCGGCCCTGCGCTGTTATGCCCGACGCAACCAGCGATCCGAGGGACGCATGACCGACAAGACGCACTCCGAGGCCACGCAGAAGATGTGGTCCATGATAAAGGATATCGGCTTCGCCATGATGACGACCGAGGACGGGGACAGCCTCCGCGCCCGGCCCATGGTCGCCGCGCAGAAGGATTTCGACGGCAACCTGTACTTCTTCACCCGCGCCAGCAGCCACAAGGTCGATGAGGTGCAGGACGACCAGCGCGTCGGTGTCACCTACGCCAACCCGTCCAAGCAGGACTACGTCAGCCTGTCCGGCCATGCCCGCCTGGTGCGCGACAAGGGCGTCGTCACGTCGCACTGGCAGGAGTCGCTGCGGACCTGGTTTCCGAAGGGCATCGACGATCCGGACATCGCCGTGCTGAAGGTCGAGGTGACGTCGGCCGAGTACTGGGACGCGCCCAACAGCACCATGCTGCACGCCTATGGTTACGTGAAGGCTGTCGTGACCGGCGCCCCGCCGAACCCGGGCGGCAATGAGAAGATCAGCTTTGCCTGAGGGTGTCCGTGTTTAGGGGCCAAGCCTTTGGCTGAACGCCGGGCGCCTGTGGAGACACGGGCGCCGACCCCCTCTGGCAAGGCGGACGGCAAGGAGCCGTTCGACATCGATGAGGTGTTCCTCCGCCTGCGCGCCGCATGTGCCGCGTTGCCGAAGGCGGCAATGTTCGACTTGCGAGACCGTGGCTACAGCACCCCGTTCGAGCAACTTGTGAGCAGCCTGATCTCCGCCCGCACCCTGGAGCATACGACTATGGCGGTCTCGCTCCGCCTGTTCGCCGTCGCGCGCACGCCGGACGCGATGGCGGCGCTAGGTGAGGACGAGTTGATCCGTCTGCTGCACGGAGCGACGTTCCCGGAGCCGAAGGCGCGCGACATCCTGGCGCTGTCCCGCGCGATCCGCGACGAGCACGGCGGCCTGGTGCCGGACACCCTGGAGGGCCTGACCGCTTTTCGCGGCGTCGGTCCGAAGATCGCGGCGCTGACCCTGGCGGTCGGGTTCGGCCAGCCAGCGATTCCGGTGGACATTCATGTGCACCGGGTTGCCAACCGCTGGGGCTACGTCGCCACCAGCACGCCGGAGCGCACCCTGGCGGCGTTGCAGGCGAAGCTGCCGCAGCAGTACTGGATCGAGATCAACGAACGGCTGGTGCCATTTGGCAAGTACATCTGCACTGGGCCGCAGCCGCACTGCCCGAGGTGCCAGTTACTGTCGATGTGCCAACAAGTGGGAGTCAAGCACGCCTCCGCTCCTGCTCCCTCTGGGAAAGGGCCGGAGTGAGGGAGGCGGCAAGAGCCTAACTCTTCCAAAATAGGACGAAGTCTGCTCCCAACCCGGCGGGGTCTGATCCTGGCGGCCTCCCTCACCCTGTCCCTTTCCCGGAGGTCAAGGGAGCAAGGAGGAATAGTCCTCATGCCACAGTTCGAGACCAGACCCGGTCACCCATCCTCATGTCATCGGACGCGCGACATGCATGGCGTACACCGGATGCGCCAGCAGCCGTTCATACCAGGCGCGTAGATGTGGCTGCTTCGGCCGGGTGATATCGAAGGCGAACCACCGGTGGACGTGCACGCCCAGCGCCACATCCGCCAAGGTGAGTTCCGGTCCCGACACGTAAAGCCTTCCATCCAGCGTCCCATCGAGCAAGGACCAGAGCCGGGCCAGGTCCACCACGGCGGCCTCGACGGCGGCGGCATCGCGCTGCTCTGGCAGCGTGCGAACCAGGCCCTGGAACACCACCGTCTGCGGCCGACTCAGCGACGCCTGCTGCCAGTCCATCCAGCGGTCGATGCCGGCCCGCGCCCGCACGTCGTCCGGCCACATCGGGTGCCCCGGCGCGTTCATGGCGCACAAGTAGCGCACGATAGCGTTGCTCTCCCACAGTATGAAGCCGTCCTCGACCAGGGTCGGCACGCCGCCGGTCGGGTTCATCGCACGGTAGCCCGGCGTGCCGCTGCCGCCGAACGGGCCGCCGATGTCGATCCGCTCATACGGCAGGCCCAGCTCCTCCAGCACCCAGATCGCCTTCATCACGTTGCTGGAATTGGCCCGGCCCAGAAGCTGGCGCATGTGCGGTCCCCTCGATGTCGGGGGCACCGTATGGCGGGCGGCTAATTGCTCCAAGGGGCGGCCCGGCCCATATCGCCGGCATGAGGACGCGATTCGGTAGGCTGAACGGGGCGGCGCTGACGGCCATGGCGGCAGCTGGGCTGGCACTTGGCACCGCTCTGGGGTCGGAGGCATGGGGCGGCCTGGTGCCCTGCGCGCTATGCCTGGTGGAGCGCTGGCCATACCGTGTCGTGCTGGTGCTGGCCCTGCTGGCGCTGCTGCTGCGCGGACGGGCGGCGCGGGCGATGCTGGCGCTGGCCGCGGCGGCGTCGTTCGCAGGCGCCGGGCTGGCGGCGGTGCACGTCGGAGTGGAGCAAGGATGGTGGCCCAGCCCGCTGCCCGAGTGTGCTGCCCCGCAACTCGGCGGCGGCACCATTGCCGAGCGCCTGGCCCGGATGCCCGCCCATCCTGCCAAGCCTTGTGACGAGCCGACCTACCTGGTCCCGGCGGTTCCAGTGTCCATGGCGGGCATGAACCTGGCGTTCGCCTTGGCGTTGACCGGCTTTCTCGCCATCTCTGCCGCGAGAGGCCCCGCACGGAGCAAGGCATCATGGATCAGATAACGACGACCCCGGTCACCGGCGTCAGGTCCGGCGTAGCCTCAAAGCCGCGCCTGCCCGGCGATCCCACCCCCCGCACCCTGCTGGAGCGCATCGTCCGTGTGGACCATGCCGGCGAGTACGGCGCGGCCCGCATCTACGACGGGCAGCTTTCGATTATGGGCAACGGCCCCAAGGGCGACCTGATCCGCCATATGAAGGCGCAGGAGCAACACCACCTGGACACGTTCACCGGCCTGATCAGCACCCGGCGCGTGCGGCCCACCCTACTGCTGCCGCTCTGGCGTGTGGCCGGTTATGCCCTGGGCGCCATCACAGCCCGCATGGGCGACCGCGCCGCCATGGCCTGCACCGTCGCCGTGGAGACCGCCATCGACGAGCACTACGCCGAGCAGGCCGCCGCCCTGGGCGAGGATGAGGCCCCGTTGCGCGCCACCATCGAGCGGTTCCGCGCCGAGGAGGCAGAGCACAAGGAGATCGGCCTGGAGCACGAGGCCGAGCAAGCCGTCGGCTACCGCCTTATGTCGGCCGTGATCAAGGCCGGATGCAAGGTGGCAATCGCGGTCAGCGAGCGGGTGTAGGCTTACATTAACATTATGTTCAGGCGGCAACCGGGCGCGACGGGTTCCGTTGGTGGGTGCGGCATCTGCCACCCACTATACGGGACGACGCACCATGTTCATGCGAATTGATAAGCTGCAAACGGAGCTGCCCGCTCCGAAGAAGCAGGATCCGAACGCCGCGGCGGCCTTGCAGGAGCTGCTGGGCGGCAAGTATGGAGAGATGTCCACACTGGGCAACTACATGTTCCAGAGCTTCAACTTTCGCAGCAAGGAGAAGCTGCGCCCGTTCTACAGCTTGGTCGCCAGCATCACCGCGGAGGAGTTGGGCCACATCGAGCTGGTCAGCAACGGCGTGGCGATGCTGAACGCCGGGCCGGACATGCCCGCGCACGAGAAGGGTGGCCAGGATGTCAGCGGCGCACCCTACAAAGACATGCAGGACATCCGGCTGGCGGCCTCGTTCCTGGCCAATGGCGGAGGTGCGCTGCCGATGAACAGCAATGGCGCGTCATGGAACATGGATTTCGTGACCACGACCGGCAACGTGATCGTAGACTTGCTGCACAATTTCCACTTGGAATGCGGTGCGCGGATACACAAGCTGCGCGTGTATGAGACGATGACCGAGGCGACCGGGCGTGAGGTCTGCGGCTACCTATTGGTCCGCGGGTCGGTCCACGCGCACGCCTATGCGCTGGCGCTGAAGAAGCTGACCGGCGTGGCCATTGAGCAGATGCTGCCGACGCCGAACATCAACCTGTCGAAGATTCCCGAGTGCCAGAAGTACCTGAACGAGGGATCGCATCGTCGGCTGTATCGGTTCAGCCCGGACGATTACAAGGAAGTGGCCGGCATCTGGGGCAATGGCGAGGTGGCGCTGCCGGGCGATCCGCCGGGCGAGCTGGAACTGGTGGACGGGCATCCCGAGGGTGGACGCATCCACAACCTGATGGGCGATACCCGCGCGTTCTCGCCGGATTACCATCCGGAGGAAATGTTCGAGATCGCGACGAAGCTTTACCACAAGGCGCACTGAACGGTTGAACACAGGGCTCGCTGCTCCCTCTCCCGTTTTGGGGGAGGGAGCAGGACAGCAAGATTAGCTCTCGAGTTCGCTGTCCCAGTACAGGTAGTCCCGCCAGCTCTCATGCAAGTAGTTCGGCGGGAATGCCCGGCCGTTCTCCTGCAGCACCCAAGTGGACGGCTGCGCTGGGGCCAGCCGAGGGTGCATATGGCATTCCCGCGGCAGCTTGCTGCCCTTACGCAGGTTGCAGCAGCCACAGGCGGTGACGACATTTTCCCATGTCGTGCGCCCACCTCGGCTGCGTGGGATCACATGGTCAAACGTCAGGTCCTGCGTGGGATAGCGGACGCCGCAATACTGGCAACTGAAGGCATCGCGCAGGAACACGTTGAACCGGGTGAATGCGGGCCTGCGTGCCGCCGGGATGTAGTCCTTGAGCGCGATGACGCTGGGCAGCCGCATGGACATACTGGGCGAGTGAACCTCGTCCTCGTACTCGCTGAGCACGCTCACACGGTCCAGGAACACGGCCTTCACGGCGTCCTGCCATGACCACACCGAGAGAGGGAAGTAAGATAGGGGCCTGAAATCGGCGTTCAGGACCAGGGCCGGATAGTGCATACCGCCGTCGGGCACTGCGTGCTCCTCCAAGAAGCCGGTGCGCCGGATATGGGTCCTTGCCAGGGACGAATCGCCGGGGATGCACCGACACGTACGTTATGTATCGCACCGCACTGTCAACTCGGCAAGGCAGGGCAGGCGTCCCGGCACGGCGGCATGGGCGATGTCACGGGGTCGTCATGCACCTGATCGGATGCCATGAGGGCTCAGGAGAACAGCCGTTGCAGGAACAGCGCGCCGGTGGAAAGCCCGGTGTCATCGATGGCGTGGCCTAGGCCGGGACGCCACAGGGTCTGCACGGGGATGCCGATGCGGTGCAGCGCGGCCTCGGCGGTGGTGGCCTGGGCGAAGGGCACCACGTTGTCGTCCTCACCATGTGCTAGCAGGGTCGGCGGGTGACCGGTGCAGGCAGCGGCCAGGTCGGGCGCGTCGAGCAGGGCGCCGGAGTAGGCCAGCAAGCCGCGCGGCGGCGGGCGGCGGCGCAGCCCGGCATGCAGCACCATCATCGCGCCCTGGCTGAACCCCATCAGCGCCACAGCGTCGCCGGGCAGGCCGATGCGCTCCAGCTCCGCGGCGACATAGGCATCCAGCAGCGGCGCGGCGCGGCTGACGCCGGCGAACAGCACGGCCGGGGTGCGGTCGATCAGGCTGAACCACTGGCGGCCGAGGCCCTCGGAGCCGCCGCCGGGCACTTGGTTGTCGTAGGGCTCCGGCCCGTGCGGGGCGACGAACTGCGCGTCCGGCAAGGCATGCGCCCAGGCCGGGGCGAGGTCGATCAGGTCATGCCCATCCGCGCCGACGCCGTGGCATAACACCACGAGCTGCCGCGCCGGGTTCCCGGATTTCGGCCCCCATCGCAGCCCGTCCAATCCTTCCATCGCAACCCTCCTTGATCCCGTCATGGCCATCATCACCCGATTTGCCCCTAGCCCGACAGGTCTCCTGCACCTGGGCCACGCCCGCGCCGCGCTGTTCGCCTGGGAGCGCGGGGGCACAGTGCTGCTGCGGCTGGAGGACATCGACCCCGGCCGATGCCGCCCGAAGTACGCCGAAGCCATCCTGTCCGACCTGGCCTGGCTGGGCCTGCGCCCGGACGGGCCGGTGCGGGTGCAATCCCGGCACCTGGCCGAGTACCGCGCCGTGCTGGACAACCTGGTTGCGCGCGAGCTGGCATACCCCTGCTTCTGTACCCGCGCCGACATTGCCGCATCTGCCGAGGCGCCGCATGGGCCGGACGGGGCGCCGCTGTATCCCGGTACCTGCCGCATGCTGGACCCGGCGCTGCGGGCCGACCGTCTGGCCCGCGGCGACCGGCACGCCCTGCGGCTGGACATGGCGGCGGCCTACCCCCAGGCCGGCCCGCTGCAGATGACCGATGCCGGGCAACGTGTCCCGTGCCGGCCCGAGGCGTTCGGCGACGTCGTGCTGGCCCGTAAGGATGCGCCGGCCAGCTATCACCTGTGCGCCACCTACGACGACGCCGTGCAGGGCGTGACGCTGGTGACGCGCGGCGAGGACTTGCGGCCCGCCGCCAGCCTGCATCGCCTGCTGCAAGCCCTCATGGGGTGGCCCGAGCCGGCCTATGCCCATCACCCGCTGCTGCTGGACGCCTCTGGACGCCGGCTGTCCAAGCGGGATGGAGCCGTGACATTGCACGCGTTGCGGGAGGGGGGCGCCACGCCGGAGGACGTGCGGCGGATTGCGGCGTAGCAGTCACGTCAGTTGCAGCAGCAGCGACTTCAGGTAGGCGCTTTCGGGCAGATGCGGGTGCACCGGGTGGTCCGGGCCGGCGCCGCCGGTATGGATGATGCGCGCCTCCCGCTTCGCCCGCAGCAAGGCGCCTGTCACCTGGGCGGAGAACAGGTCCAGCGGCGCGTGGTGGCTGCATGAGGCGACGAACAGGAAGCCGCCCGGGGCGACCAGGGGCGCGGCCAGCCGGGTCATGCGATGGTAGGCGCGCAGGCCGGCGTCCTGGTCGCGCTTGGACTTGGCGAAGGCGGGGGGGTCGCAGACGACGACGTCGAACTGCTCGCCGGCTGCGGCCAGGGCGCCCATGGCATCGAAGGCGTCGGATCGGGTGGCGGTGACACCGGGCAGGGCGTTGCGGGCGGCGGCGGCCAGGGCGCGGTCCAAGGCGGGCTGGCTGCTGTCCACCAGGGTGACGGCGGCGGCGCCGGCGGCGGCGGCGCGCAGGCCGAAGGCGCCGGTGTGGCAGAACACGTCCAGCACCCGGGCGCCGGCGGATAGGGCGGCCACCTGGTCCCGGTTGGGGCGCTGGTCCCAGAAGAAGCCGGTCTTCTGGCCGCCCAGGGGGTCGATGGGGAAGGCGACGCCGCCCTCCTCCGCCACGGCGTCCGCCGCGTCGCCGTGCAGCAGGCGGACTTCCTGCGGCAGGCCCTCCTGCACGCGGGCGCCGCTGTCGTTGCGGGCGACGATGGCGCGCAGGGGGAGCAGGTCCAGCAAGGCCGTGGCGATGTCCGGCAGCAGGCGGTCCATGCCGGCGGTGTTGGCCTGCAGGACCGCCACATCGCCGAAGCGGTCGATGATGAGACCGGGCAGGCGGTCGGCCTCGGCGTGGACCAGGCGGTGATGCGCGCCGGGGAGGATGCGGGCGCGCAGGGCCACGGCCTCGGCCAGGCGGGCGCGGACCCAGGCGGCGTCGATGGCGGCGCCGGGATCGCGGTCGAGCAGGCGGGCGGCGATCAGGCTGTGCGGGTTGAACATGAACGCGCCATGCCGCCAGCCGTCGTCGCCCTCGACGCGGATGATGGCGCCGGGGGGCCAGGCGCGGTGCTCCGGCGTGGTGGCCAGCTCGTTGCTGAAGGCCCAGGGGTGGCCGGACTTGAGGCGGCGGTCCTGCTTGGGGTGTAGGCGGATGAGGGGGTGGGGCATGGTGCTTCCTGCTCCCTCTCCCGCTTCGGGAGAGGGCCGGGGTGAGGGGGTCTGGCGGCGCGGTTGCCGGCCTGGGACGGGCCTATGCTTCACTGCCGTTGGTTGGTGCGGCGAGCAAGACCCGCGCACCCCGGTTCTCTCCTGGAGGAGGGAGAAGCGGGTTAGCGCACGAAGACGCGCACGTCGCGGGACAGCGCGGCGGCTTCAGGCCGGGCGACCAGGCGGACGCGGGATTGCGGCACGCCGAGCGTGACCAGCCGCCGGGCGACGTCCTCGGCATCATGGATGGAGGCGTGGGCCAGGTCGTCCGGCGGGGGGGCGCCGGGCAGGATGGCGATGACGTCGAACGCGACGTCGGGCTTGCGGGCGCGGGCGGCGGCGATGGCTTGGCGCAGGGCGGGGTCGCTGGTCGCCACCTCCTGCGGGGCGATGATCAGCAGCGGCGCCGGCCCGGGCAGCGGACCCTGCGTGAGGACCGGCGCCGCTGGCGGGATGACGGGGGCCGCGCCGGCGCCGGGCCGGAAGGTGTTCTGGTCGATCAGCGTGCAGCCTGCTAGCGTGCAGCCCGACAGCACCACCGCCAGGGCCAGACGCCTCACGCCGCGTAGTCCGGGCACTCGCGGTCCAGCGTGCGCTTGATGCTAGCCAGGTGCAGGCGCGCGGCCTCGTCGCCGCCGGACTGCATCTGCCGGGCGGTGGCCTCGGCGACGTGCGGCGGCACCGGCTTGAGCGGCCGCCCGGTCGAGAGCGCCAGCCGCTGCGCCTCGCAGGCGCGCTCCAGGTAGTAGAGGTCGTCCCAGGCCTCGGCGATGCTGCGGCCCAGCACCATCACCCCGTGGTTGCGCATGAACGCCACGTCGGCGTCGCCCATGCTGGCGGCGATGCGGTCGCCCTCCTGCGCGTCGTGCGCCAGGCCGTTGTAGTCCTCGTCCACCACCGTGCGGCCCCAGAACTTCAGCGCCGTCTGCCCGGCCCAGGCCAGCGGGGGGCCGTCCAGCATCGCCAGCGCCGTCGCGTTCGGCATGTGCGTGTGGAACGCCGCCCGCGCCCGGGGCAGGCGCAGGTGCAGGCGGGCATGGATGTGGAACGCCGTGATCTCCGGCACGCCCACGCCCGCCACCACGTTGCCGGCGAAGTCGCAGACCAGCAAACGCGACGCCGTGACCTCGCCGAAGCCCCAGCCGTAGGGGTTCACCAGGAACAGCTCGTCCGAGCCCGGGACCATGGCGGACAGGTGGTTGCAGATGCCCTCATGCAGGCCCAGCCGGTGGCAGGCGCGGAAGCAGGCGGCCAGATCGACCCGTGCCTGCCAGGCGGCGTCGCGGTCCAGGGGACTGTTGCTCAGAAGGGCGGGGGGCATGGCGGGCCTCGGGACGGGTTGCGGATGTGGTACGGGTGGGCATGATGCCCCGGCGCACGGGGACCGACAATCATGGCGGCTGGGGCGATGGAGGCGGGTATGGACGCAACGGGCCGGCAGACGACAGGCGACCAGGCAACGGCCACGCAGCCGGCGCCGGCCGCCACCAACCAGCGCATCGACGGCAAGCGCCTGTGGGCCAGCCTGATGGAGATGGCCGCCATCGGCGCCACCCCCAAGGGAGGCGTCCGCCGCCTGGCGCTGTCCGACGTGGACCGCGCCGGCCGCGACCGCTTCACCGAACTGTGCCAAGCCGCCGGCCTGCAGGTCCGCGTGGACGGCATGGGCAACATGTTCGCCCGGCGCGAGGGCGCCGACCCCTCCCGCCTCCCGGTGCTAATGGGCAGCCACCTGGACAGCCAGCCGTCCGGCGGCAAGTTCGACGGCGCGCTGGGCGTGCTGGCCGGGCTGGAGGTGATGCGGACGCTGAACGACCTGGGCCTGCAGACCGACGCCCCGGTGGAGCTGGTCAATTGGACCGACGAGGAGGGCGCCCGCTTCGGCCGCAGCCTGATGGGGTCCGGCGTATGGGGCGGCGTGTTCGACCAGGCCGAGACCCAGGCACTGCAGGACCCGGACGGCATAACGGTGGGCGCGGCGCTGGACGCCATCGGCTATCGCGGGTCCGAGCCGGTGCGGCCGTTCCCTGCCGACGCCTACTTCGAGCTGCACATCGAGCAGGGGCCGATCCTGGAGCGCGACGGCCTGCAGATCGGCATCGTCACCGGCGCGCAGGCGCAGGTGTGGTACGACCTGGTGGCGACCGGCCAGGACAGCCACGCCGGCACCACGCCCCCCAGCGCCCGGCGCGACGCCCTGGTCTGCGCCGCCCGCGTGGTGGACCTGGTGGGCCGCATGATGCGCGCCCGGGGGGAGCAGGGCCGCGGCACCGTGGGCCGGATGCAGGTGCGGCCCAACAGCCCCAACGTGATCCCCGGCGAGGTTCGCTTCAGCGCCGAGTTCCGCCATCCGGACCCGGCGGAGATCGACCGGCTGGCGGCGCAGTTCCCGCGGGAGGCCGGGTTCCTGGCGCGGGATTGCGGGGTGGACCTGCAGGTGACGGAGCTGTTCCGCATCCCGGCGCAGCCGTTCGACGCCGGGTGCGTGGACCTGGTGCGGCAGGCAGCGGCTCGGCTGGGGCTGCGCGCGCGGGAGATCGTGTCGGGGGCAGCGCATGATGCGGTGTATGTCGCGCCGCATGTGCCGACGGCGATGATCTTCACGCCGTGCAAGGACGGGCTGAGCCATAACGAGGCGGAGAGCGTGGAGCCAGGGGAGGCGGAGGCTGGGTGCCAGGTGCTGTTTGAGGCGGTGGTGGCGCGGGCTTGTCGGGTGCTGAACGGATAATAGTGATGATGGAAGGACTGACCCCTAGTAGTGAAGACAGCTCGAGGCGGCGACCACGAAGGTTAATCTGTCTAGGTTAAGTATCGGGAACCGCTCGAAGCTGCTTGCCGGTCTGCTTGGCAACCTTCTGGATGAACCGTGACCTGTGCTTACAGTTCACACCGTTTCTGCCGCTGTACTTACCTCGTTGTGTTACGCCTGAGATGCAAGTGCCACCCTCTCGCCGCATCCTCGCCCGAAGCCAGCGGTCTGACGCAGCACTGTTTGTCCATGCCTGTTTGTGATGAAGAGCTAGCCCCTTATCACGAGACACACCGCCTGAATACGGCCAAGCTGCAACACCGCAATGTCAAATATTGTTCGACACGGTGGAAACGCGGACAAGCCGGTATAAGAGAGACTTCGCAGCAGCTCAGGCCGATAACCAAACAGGGCAAGAAACGACGTTAGGTACTTGACTCCCTATATGGCACGCAATCTGCACTCAAACTGCGGCTACATAGGTTTGGGGGACTAGAGTTGACTGACAGCCGCTAGAAGGAGTGATTGCTTCAAATGATCGACCATAGTTTGGCCCTATTTATGCTTTGTATGGTTTCCATTGCCTGTATTGTCGTTCTTCTATGGTGCGCTTTCTCCATCTACGGTCAACGGAAAACCATCACTTCTTTTATCCTTGAGGTACGAGCGACGGATGGTGCGAAGCTGATAGCCAAAATGGATGGCCTTGGCCATCGATTCCTCGAAGAGTCTGATCGCCAGCGTCGTGCGGTGATTGAGTTTGACCAGGGACTTCGTGGCGAGTTGGCTGCAAGCGTCAGCGACGGAATGGCAAAAGCGTTCGAGAAAGTCCAGGAGGGCACCAAAACGCAAGCTGAAACGCTTATCCTCTTTGGCAAGGACATTCGAGGTGCAGTAGGCGGCATACGAGAAACGGTGGAAGAATTGTCAGAAAAGGTAACATCAGCGCTCGCGGGTTTGCAAGGAACACTGACGCTGAAACTGAACAATCTAGAGGTCTCCTCGGCTAATGGGCGGGCGGATTTGTTGAAAGACCTTTCTGATCGGCTTGCTTCCGTGACTACAACCACCCAGGGCACGTTAGACAAAGCAGTAGCAACATTTGCAGAAGTAAAAATCTCGCTAGCGGCGGCTCAGGCGCAAACAGAACGAGTGCTAGCCGAGCAAAGAGAGGCTGTTCTCACTCGTATCGGCAATGAGCAGAAATCAGTCACTGATATGTTGCGGAAGACTCTGGCGGATTTCCAAGTCCAAGTTGTGGGGCATCTTGATGGCATTCGAGTCGTCACAGAAGGAAGCTTGGAAAAATCCATTGCGACGCTCGCAGATGTTAAGGAAGCTATAGCAAATGGGCAAACCGCATCGCAGCGCTCGCTTTCTGAACAACGCGAGACTTTGCTTGAGCGGCTAAACGTCGGGCAGAGAGATGTTTCTGAACGCCTTGCCAGGGATTTGGGTAGTCTAAACGAACGAGTGCGGCTCGGCTTTGAGGAATTTGGCACCACTCTGCGCGAGGAGCAGGAGCGCTTGCGTGGGCAAGTTGATAGTAAACTGATCGAGCTGAGGACGAGCAACGAGGCTAAGCTCGAAGAGATGCGCAAAACAGTTGATGAACAGCTTAGGTCAGCACTTGAGCAAAGCATCGGAGAGAGTTTTACTCGTGTTGCAGAGCAGTTCGCCACCGTTCAGCAAGCTATTGGTCAGGTCCAAGGAGTAGCAAGCCAAATTGGTGACATCAAACGTCTGTTCTCCAATGTCAAGGCGCGAGGCAGTTGGGGGGAGGCGCAAATTCAAACACTGCTGGACGACGTTCTGCCGCCTGGGTCCTACGAAGCGAATCTGAAACTCGGTGACGGGGCTGAAATGGTAGAGTTCGCATTGCGTATGCCGATAAAAGGCGGAGAGCATCCAGTATGGCTGGCTATCGATGCAAAGTTCCCTACTGAGGATTATGATAGGCTTCTGATCGCTGCTGAGGCTGGCGAGAAAGAAGCTGAAGGAGAGGCTCGCAAGGCGCTGGAGCGTGCCATCAAGGAGCAGGCTAGAAGGATATCGACAAAGTACGTCAAGCCACCTCGGACCGTCAACTACGCCCTCATGTATCTTCCTACAGAAGGGCTTTATGCAGAGGTGGCGCGCACGCCCGGGCTTATCGAGTTTGTGCGACGCGATCACCGCATTCACGTAGTTGGACCAGCATTAATGCCTGCCATGCTCCAGCTAATACGTGTTGGCCATCTGACCCTAGCCCTTGAGCAGAAAGCGGGAATAATCGGAGAAACATTCGGAGCAGTAAAAACGGAATGGGGTAAGCTTACTCTGTCCGTCGAGGCTCTCGCAAAGGGCGCTGGAACGCTTACCAAGAAGATCGGTGAAACTCAGCGGAGAACACGGGCCGTTGGACGTGCGCTCAAAGCTGTTGAGGTGATCGAATTTGAGCGCGCAGATACGCTTCTTGGGATTGTAGTCAATGATTCGGTTTTAAGAGTGCCTGACGACGATACTGACGAGATTGCCGACGCAGCAGATTAGATTAACGAAATCCGTACTAATAAGTTAAGACAGCTAAGCCTTAAGGCTGAGCAGAAAGGTTGCCTCAGATCGGTTAGAATCGAAAACATGCTTTCGAGCCTGACCGATCTACTGCTTTCAAGCCAAATAGAGCTTCGATAGCAGTAGAAACCGGCTCGCCTGGCCAGGTTAGTGTAAGTCCCTTCCTCCCCCATTTAAGCGGCCGTGGACGCCTTGCGAGACTTGGCGGCCGAACGCGGGCCTGCCGTCTTGGCGGGGCGTCCCGTCATGGGGACAGGCACCGCCAGTTTGAAGCTCACTAGGCGGTTCAGGCTGACCCCGGCCTCAGCCGCCTCGATGGCCAGGGTCCGATGGAGTTGCTCGGGAACGCGCGTGACGAACTTGCCGGAATAGCTGCGGTCGCTCATCGCCTCGGGCAGGGCCTCGCCCGACGCGGCCATGTCGTCCACCACCGCGCCGACCAGGGCCGCGATGCCCTGTATGGCCTCGACCTGGGTCGCGGCGAGATGGGAGAGGCTGGGGAACTCGGTGCATAGCCCGACCCACTCGCCATCTTCCTGCGAGAACACGACCCGGTATGAGTAGTGCTGCGTCATCTCCCTCTTCCCTTCTTTCCTGGCACCACCGCCTTCTTTGCCTCAGCAGCCTGGGCCGCCTTGATCGCCTTCAGCTTGTCGATGGCCTCGATTGTCTGCACGACCTGATACTGTTTGGCCTTGGGACCGTCCTTCTGAATGTTGATCCTGGGATCGCCCGGCCAGGGAGTCTTGTAGATACGGTGGCTGCCCACGGTCCTTGCCTTGCCGAACTCGCTGAAGAAGTGGTCCCCGACCTTGCACGCCTCACTGAACGTCACGCCCGCTGGATTGGCACGCATCTCGCTGAGGATGGTTTCAACGTCGCGGGCCATGTAGGAACTAATATGATACTACTAATGATACCGTCAAGCTGTGCATGGACCCTCGCCGTTTCGTGCGCGGACATCCCCGGTCGCGCCGCCAGGTGAGTCGGCTGACGGAGGCTGCCTGCGAAGGGCTTCGAGGTTCGACAGAGCGAAACGTCCCACCGTCCCAGTGCAGCGTTTCCGTGCAACTGGCGACTCGCCTATGCCTGCCCAACGGCGGAGCAGGCTCTGACGGGACCAAACGGCGGGTTCCATGGAAAGCCCGCACCAGTCCACCCACCGCAACTCCAGCATCAACCCCCATCAAACCCCTACCCTTGCCCCCCAGCCCCACCCCCCATACAACCCCCTCCCACCCCCGCACGG
>JAABUX010001058.1_pt1 | contig 43374 bp, 31 predicted proteins | sample 5561851 | NCBI WGS metagenome assembly JAABUX01 (sample SAMN10711883, study PRJNA513361) | rock metagenome | isolation source: Antarctica rocks | place: Antarctica: Victoria Land, Richard Nunatak red sandstone | collected 2016-01-03 | reverse complement strand
GGCATTCTCATCCGCTATGACTTCCACGACGTGAACTACCTAGGATTGATCCAGTTGGCCTGCTGCACCTATTGGTATCGAAGGCTGTCACATCTGCTCAATGAACCGGTTTTGGGATAGTTTCTTAGTCGTCACCGGCGGTGCCGATCAATTTGACCGGCACCGCTCAATTTCTTGAGATTCACACACAGTCAATCAGCAGAGGCTATCGCGCCGGACATGAATTATCTTGTTTGCATCGAAGATTGGAAAGCTTCAATGACAATCTCATTGCTCCTCACTTCATGCTGTTTCACTGCGACTACTTGCCCCTCGCTAGCCGGCAACGACGAATCGAGCCAATCGGAGTCGGTCCGAGAAAACCCGATTGAGAAGAGTATCAAGGGCCATTCCCCACATGGCGAGGCGTTCGACGAAGGCCCCAGAAGACTCGCGGTGTCGCTGCCGGGGATGGGATTAAAGCCCTTTGCCGCCTCGACGGCCAGTCCTAAGTAACTATCTCAAAACCCCCGCTGAACGGCCATAAGTTCGGTTCGGAAAACAACTTGTGGCAAAATCTAAGCGTTGCGATCCAACTTGTTTCCCGGCAGTACTTTAGAACCGTTTGGGAGGGGTTTTGGGATAGTTTCTAACGCCAGGACGTTTATCGCTCAGGGGGTCGCGCAACTGCATTCCTTCTACTACTTCGAAGCTGAGCGTTCATTCCACACCGCCGCCAAGATTGATCCCGACTGTCCGATGGCTTATTGGGGGATGGCGCTGGCGAACGTCAACAACCCCAAGCGGGCGCGGGGATTCTTGGCCGAGGCGAACGCTCGGGCCGAAAAGGTGGAGTTGACTCCGCGCGAGCGGGCGTATCTGGCGGCGACTGGTTCGCTTTTCAAGGAAGAGGGGAAGAGCGCGGGGGGTGACGCTCAGTGGTTCCGGGGGTTGGCCCAGGGGCTTGAAGAGGTCATCAAGGTGGCGCCCGACGACCTGGACGCTCGCGCCTGGCTGGCCCTCGCCCTTTACCAGTCGGACCACATGGACAGCGTGCGGGCCGTCGACATCGTCTTGGAATCGGTTCTCAAGGCCGATCCCAATCATCCCGGCGCGCATCATTATCGGATTCACTTGTGGGATGGCCGGGACGCGACGCAGTCGCTCGCCTCGGCGGCGGCTTATAGCGGGACCGCGCCGGGGATCGCCCACGCCTGGCACATGCCGGGGCACACCTACACCGCCCTGCACCGGTATGCCGACGCCGCCCGCCATCAGGAAGCCGCCGCCAGGGTCGACCACGCGGCGATGACGCGGGACCGGGTGCTCCCCTTCGAGATCCACAACTACTTCCACAACAACCAATGGCTATGCACCAGCCTGGGGCACGTCGGGCGGGTCCGGGAGGCGGTCGAGGTCGCCCGCAACCTGACCAGACAGCCGCATGATTCCGAGAAGAACAATGCCTCAAATCCCGGCTCGGCTCAAAGACTAGGCCGTCTCCGCTGGGCCGAAGTGTTGTCGCGCTACGAACTCTGGGACGAGTTGCTCGCGGCGACCAACTCGGGGGAACTGGATTGGTCCGACCAGCCGACCGAGCAACTCCTCAAAGCGTATAGCCTCGGCCTGGCTTATGCGGCCAAGGGAGACGACCTCAACCTCGCGGCCGAGATCAAAGCGCTGCGAGAGATGGTCGCCGAGAGGGACCGCAAGGCCGCCTCGAAGCCGAAGAAGGTCACGTTCGAAGTCGAGCCGGATCAACTCAAACAGATCGACCCGGCGGAGGTCGCCCGTCAAGTCGTCGCCGGACTCAAGACGGTCGCCGATCAGGTCACTGGGCCGGACCCGGTCGGTGCGAAATCCAGTTCCGCCGAGGCTGCCGCGGCTCACCCCGGCCAGTGGGGCGAGTTGACCATCGAAGCCGCCCTTGCCGAGTTGGAGGGGTATCAGCTCCTCGCCGGCGGCGACATCGCAACGGCGTTCGTCCGGTTCTCCAAGACCACGGCGATGCGCACCGAGGCCAGGTCCCGCGCCCACCTTCGGGTCGAGAACTACGCATTCGCCCAGACGTCGGCGGCGACGGGAGTCGAGCGGGCACCCGATGAGATTCCGCCACTCGCCGCTCAGGTGGAAATCCTGGCGACGTTGGGCCGCGAGGACGAGGCCAAGCAAGCCTATCAGAAGTTAAAGGAACTGACGCGGGACGCCGACCGCGACTTGCCGGTGTTTCGCCGGATCGCCTCCCTGGCCGCCTCCTGGGCCGAACCGGGCGGCAACCTGGGCACGACCGACAACACCCAACAAGAGCGGCGGGCCGAGATGTCGAAGCTTGGCCCTTTGACCTATCAGCCCTTCTCGGCCGATCCTTTCGCCCTGAGCGACACCGCGGGAAACTCGATCAGTCTGGAACAACACCGCGGGCGGAATCTGCTCGTTCTTTTCTACCTCGGCGGCAAGTGTGCCCATTGTCTGCAACAGCTCAAGGAATTCGGCGAGGCCGCGAAATCGCTCGGCGAATCGGGCACCGACATCGTCGCTATCGGGACCGACGACGCGGCGGTCACCAAGGAGTTGAAAGAGAACGATCAGAGAATCAAGTTCCCCATGCCGCTCCTGGCCGACCCCACCTTGTCGACCTTCAAAGCTTATGGTGTCTTCGATGAGTTCGAAGGTCGCGCGCTCCACGGGGCATTCCTGGTCGACTCGCTCGGGAGGGTCCATTGGAGGCGGATCTCCGCCGATCCGTTCATGGACGTTGACTTCATCAAGCGGGAAGCGGCCCGAATCACCCGGATCAACAACGACCGCCGCCGTGGAGATGGGAAGTGACCGCCGACCCTTGACCAGCGATCGACCCGACGGGCCGGGTCCGCCGGTCGCATGCCTCGACCGAGCCGTTTGCCGACCTTGCATTCGCCGCGGCGAGTCGGTCATCGGGTGCGATCCGTTTTGAAGAGGAAAACCTCGAACCTATCAAGCGAACGGCCCGGTCCCGGTCGACTCGGCCAAGGCCAACGATCTCCGGGCGGCGACGTGCGGCTTGAACTCGCTCTTGTCGATCCCGTATCGCCGGAGCTTTTCGCTGATACTTCGCCTCGAAAGCCCGCAATGCTCGGCGCAGCGGTCGATCCGGCCTCGGTGCTTTTCGAGGACCCGTTCGAGGTAGACCCGCTCGATCCGCTCGGTCAGCTCGTCGGTGATCGCCTGGAGCGGGCGTCGGTGGTCGAAGTCGAGCCCGAACGGTTCTTCCCGGGTCGAGACGATCTGGGGCGGGAGGTTCTCCGGCTCGATCTCGGGGCCGGGCGTGGTAACAACCATCTGCTCGACGACGTGTTCCAACTCCCTGACGTTGCCCGGCCAGTCGTACCGGGCCAGCCTCGACAAGGTTTCGCGGGCGATCGTCTTGGTCGGGAACCGCCGCTCGCTCAGCCTGGCCAGGAAGTGGTCGACCAAGAGGGGAAGGTCCTCGAGGCGCTCGCGGAGCGGCGGCAGCTCGATCGAGACGACGTTGAGCCGGTAATAAAGGTCTTCGCGGAACCGACCGGCGGCCACCGCCTCGGCCAGGTCGACGTTCGTCGCCGCGAGGATTCGGGCGTCCGCCTGGATCATCTCGCCGCCGCCGACCCGCTCGAACGTCCCGTCTTGCAAGACCCTGAGCAGCTTGGCCTGCATCGCCAGGGGCAGGGCGGCGATCTCGTCCAAAAGCAACGTCCCGCCGCTCGCCTGCTCGAACCGGCCCTTCTTCTGGCGGTCGGCGCCCGTGAAGGCCCCCCGCTCGTGGCCGAAGAACTCGCTCTCCAGGAGCGACTCGGGGATCGCCGCGCAGTTGACGGCGACGAGCGGCCCCTGTCGGGCCGCGTCGTTGTAGTGGATCGCCTGCGCGACGAGTTCCTTGCCGGTCCCGGTCTCGCCAGCGACGAGCACGGTGCAGCTCGACGCCGAGACGCGGGCGACCCGGGCGAACACGTCGCGCATCGCCGCGCTCTTGCCGATCAGGCTGTGGTACGAGAACCGTTGGTGCAGCCCTTGCCGGAGCGAGCGGACCTCGTCTTGCAGCCTCCGGTCTTCCAGGGCTTTTTCGACCAAAAATTCGAGTCGGACGTGGTCGATCGGCTTGGTCAGGTAGTCGTAGGCGCCGAGCTTCATCGCCTCGACGGCGGAGTCGATCGAGGCATGACCGGTCATGACGATGACGGTCGCCGGGAGGTCGCGTTGGCGAATCTCTCGGATCAGGTCAAGCCCGCTGATCCCGGGCAAGCAAAGGTCGGTCAGGACGATCGAGAAGTTACGCTCGGCCATCCATTCGAGCGCCGTGGTCCCGTCGGGGGCCACCTTGATCCGCCGATCGTCGCGGGCGAGCAGGTGCGAGAGCTGCCGGCAGATCAGCTCGCTATCGTCCACCACGAGGATACGTCGATCCATAGGGCATTCATCCTTGGTTGCCGATCGTGATGCCGGGTCAGCCCGAGGGCCTTGGGGGCGACACCGCCGACCTCGTCGCTGGCGGGGAGCGCGGGCGCTCGATTGGCTAGGTTACGCCGTTTTCCCGGACTGTCAAGCTTGGAAACCGCGCCGAGACCGAATTAAAGACGAATGGAGTGGACGGGCGGTCCCACCGATGATAAAGGTGGTGACGATCGTCGGGTTTGGACGGACTTCGGCGGGCGAGTCGCCGACCGATCGAGGCGGAGGTCGGCTTCGCCTGGCCTTCAGATTAAGGAGACGCCGATGCGGGCCTTGAGGACGACATTGGCCGCGGCCTGGTTCGCGGGCCTGGCCCCCGCTCTGACACTGGCGGCCGACATCACCGTCGACCAGATGCTCAAATTTCAACCCGTGCTCAAGGGCGTCGAGTACGACATCCCGGCCGACGCGGCGGCGATCGCGGCTTGCAAGGTCGAGACCTTGCCCAACGGCAAAGGCGGGACCCTCGGCTGGGCGCTCCGCGACGGCCAAGGCAAGCTCCTCCGCCGCTTCGTCAACCTCCGGGCCAGCATCCTGCTCGACCAGTGGAGCTACTACCAGGACGGATTCGAGGTCTACCGCGAGGTTGATCTCAACGACGACAAGAGCCTGGACGAAGCCCGATGGATGAATGGCGCCGGGACCCGGGTCGCCAAGGTGGTCAAGGGGAAGATCACCGGTTGGTCGCGGATCTCGGCCGAGGAAGCCGGCAAGGTCTTCGTCCAGGCGCTGGTCCAGAATGACTCCGACCTGCTCGAGTCGGTGATGGCGGCCCCCGGCGAACTCGACGGCCTGGGGATTCCCAAGGTCGAAGTCGACCAGGTGGCCCAGGCGGAGAGGAACCGGCCCTCGGCGATCAAGGCGCTCCGCCAAGGGTTGGTCGGGTGGGATGCCGACACGATCTGGCTCGGGCTTGCCGCCGCCTTGCCGCACCTGATCCCCGCCGACGCCGGGGTCAAGGAAGACCTGATCCTCCACGAGAACATCACGATCTTCGCCGGCCCCGCCGGTGGCGGAGGAGGACAGAACAAGACCGCCTTCCTCCAGGTGGGCGAGATGGTCAAGGTGGGCGACGTCTGGAAGTTCGTCGACCTGCCCCGGGTGGTCGACCCGAAGGGGGGGATGGTCGCCGCGTTCGACGGCGGGATTCGCTCGGCGGTCTTCCGAAATGACGGCGGGCCTGCCGCCGGGGCCGAGAACCCCCAGGTGGCCGAGGCGATGGCCGCACTCGCCACTTACGACAAGACTTATGAGAATCTGTTGGGCGGCGATGATAAAGCGAAAGCCCGATTCCACGTCGGCCGGGTGGCCCCGCTCAACAAGATCGTCAAGGCCGCCGAGGCCGCGGGCGACGCCAAGGCGGAACTCGACAACCAGAAGCTGATCGTCGACAGCCTGGCCGCCGCCTACACCAGCGGGGTCTACCCCAACGCCGCCAAGCTGCTCGAAGACCTCGCCAACAAGGGGGGGAAGCTCGGGAGCTACGCCGCGTTCAAGTCGATCGAGGCCGAATTCGCCCTCCAAAACGCCGACCAGGGGAATTTCCTGGCCGTCCAAGACGCCTGGCTCGGCAAGCTCAAAGCCTTCGTCGAGAAGTACCCGGACAGCGAAGAGGCCCCGCAAGCCTTGCTGTTCCTGGCCAGCACGAACGAGATGAATGGTCGAGAGGTCGAGGCCAAGAAATATTACGCCCAACTCGTCGAGCAATCTCCCGCGACCGAGTGGGGCAAAAAGGCCGCCGGCGCCCTCAAGCGGCTCGACCTGGTCGGCAAACCCTTGGTCCTCAAGGCGGTCGACCTTAAAGGGCAAAGCATCGACGCCTCGGCTTATCGCGGCAAGACCTTGCTCGTCACCTTCTGGGCGACCTGGGCGGCCCCGGCGAAGCGCGACCTTCCCGACCTGGCCAAGACCTTGGCCAAGTACAAATCCAAGGGCTTCGAGATCGTCTCGGTCAACCTCGACAACGAGAAGGCCGACCTCGACGCCTTCCTCAAGTCGACCCCCCTCCCCTGGCCCGAAATTTTCGAGCCGGGCGGGATGGAAAGCCGACTCGCTTCCGAGTTCGGGATCATCTCGCTGCCGACGATGTTCCTCGTCGAACCCGACGGCAAGGTCGGCAACCGCAACCTTCGGACCGCCTCCGAGGTGGAGATCCTCCTCGACAAGACGTTGGCCAAGTCGGAAGGGGTCGCCCTCAAGCCGAGATGAGCCGGCGGAAGGGCCACTTGGCCGTCGCTTCCCCGGGGTCGGTCCCGACCGATCCCACCCCTTGACACCCTCGCGCTTCCTTTCCTCCGATCGAACCCACCCAGAGGCCGGCCCGCCCTTTGCCCAAGGGGATGGCCGGCCTCTCGGCGTGCCGCCTCGAATGCTGGCACCGTGATGAGTTCGCGCTATAATGGATCAACCGCCCGAGCGAAGGGGAAGCCAAGCTCCGCCTCGGTCGAAGGACGGCTTTCGCTATTGAGGAACCGGTCATGGACCATCGCCCTTCGGAAGACCTGCTCGAATCGAACCACCCGTTCCCCGGGACCTATCAGATCAAGGCCATCGGCGCGGTGGACGACGATTTCGTCGGTCGGGTCGTCCAAGCCGCCGCATCGGAGCTTGCGACCCCGAGCGAGCTCGACCACTCGATCCGGATCACCCCGAACGGCCGCCACGTCTCGCTCACCCTGGAGATGAACGTCCAGAGCGCCGACCAGGTCCGGGCGATCTACGCCAAGCTCCGCGACGTCAAGGGCGTGACCTTGCTGTTCTGATCCGATCTCCTCCGCCGATGCCCGTCGAGTCCGTCCCCATGCTCGAACGAATCGACCTTTCCCGAGCCGACGACCTCCGCGACGTGATCCATCGCGTGGTGGCTTGCCTGGCGAAAGGCGGGGTGGTGGCCCTGGCGGCCGACTCGGGCTTCGGGCGGCTCGCGTCGGCGATCAACCCGTCCTCGTCGATCCGGCTCCAAGGCCCAATCGCTCCGGTCGCCGAAGGCCGATCCCGCCCGTGGTCGACGACCTTGCTGGTCAAAGGTTCGGAAGACCTGGCCGACTGGGTCGACCTCGAAACTAGCGGCCCGGCGGGGCGAAAACTCCCCGGTCGGGTCTGGCCGGGGCCGGTCACGTTTCGGTTCCGGCCTTCAACCTCGGGCCTGCTCGACCGCTTGTCGGACGGGGTGGCTTCGCTCCTCGCCCCGGATGGTTGGCTCTCGATCCAAAGCCCGGCCGATCAGATCACCCGCGAGGTGCTCCGGCTCACATCCGGGCCTTTGATCCGGGTGGACGACCCGAGACTTCGAGAGGACGTGGCGATGGTCCTCGACTCGGGCGGGTCGGCGGGCGGCCGTCCGTCGACGGTGGTGCAGGTCGACGAAGCCGGCTGGTCGATCCTCCGCCCGGGCGCGGTCTCCGAGCGGACGATCGCGCAGTGGGCGGGGACGATCATCCTCTTCGTCTGCACCGGGAACACCTGCCGAAGCCCGATGGCCGAGGCGCTTTGCAAGGCGGTGATCGCGCGAAAGGTGGGTTGCGGACCCGACGACCTGGTGGAGCGCGGCTACGTCATCCTGTCGGCGGGGGTCGCCGCGAGCGACGGGATGCCCGCCGCGGCCAACGCCATCGAGGTGGTCCAGGGTCGAGGCGGGAGCTTGGTCGAGCACTCGAGCCGCCAGGTCACGCCGCAACTGGTCCGCCACGCCGACCACATCCTGGCCATGACGTGGGACCACCTCGACCTCCTGCTCGACCAGGTCCCCGAGGTCGCCGACCGGGTCAGACTCCTCGACCCCAACGGCTACGACATCGACGACCCCGTCGGGCTTGACCAGGCGACGTATCGAGAAACCGCCCGAGAGATCGAGCGTCACCTTGAGCATCTCTTGCGAGAACTTGGCCTTTGATCGCGCCCGATCATCTCTAGATCCGTTTGTCGGCCACGTCGCGCATCTGGACGCCGTGCGACAAGGTCGCCCCCGCCCGGATCGCCGCGGCGACCTGGACCGCCTCGGTCATCTGCTCGATCGTCGAGCCGTTCTCCATCGCTCCCCGGGTGTGGAGGTCGATGCAGTAGGGACACTGGAGGACGTTCGACACCGCCAGGGCGATCAACGCTTTTTCCCGAGCGGTCAACGCCCCTTCTTTGAAGACCTCGCCGTACCACTCCTGAAACTTCTCCCAGAGCGCGGGCGCCCCGCCGGCGACTTCGGACAACTTGGCCAGGTCGGCGGTTTCATAGTACGACGGCATCGAAGAACTCCATCAGGGCGGAGAAGCAAGAACAAGGTAAAGTCGAGTCTCGGATGGCCGACCCGGATGCAAACCCGGTTCCAGATCGGTCGAGCCGCGAGATGTTGGGCTTCGGAAATCAGCGTTCCGCCTTGTGGTCCGGCTTGTTGAACTCCCCCGAGGGGGAATTCTGGCCGAGCTTCGGAGGCTCGACGGCGATCCGCTCCACCCGAATCGTCCTGATCCGGTTCGGGTCGGCGCGGACGACGACGAGGCGATGCCCTTCGATCTCGACGCTGTCTCCCGGCTGGGCCAGGCGGCCGAGGAGGTCGAGGATCAGCCCCCCGGCGGTCTCGGCGTCGGTCTCGGGCAACTCGACGCCGAGGGTGTCGGCCAGGACGTCGAGCGGGCAAGTGGCGTCGACCTCGAAGACGTTCCCGCCCAGGGCGACGATCTGGGGCGTCTCGCGGTCGAACTCGTCCTGGATCGGCCCGACGACCTCTTCGAGGACGTTTTCCAGGCTGACCATCCCGACCAGGCTGCCGTACTCGTCCAGGAGCATCGCCAGGTGGACCCGGTTGCGCTGGAACTCGATGAGCAGTTGGTCCAACCGGAGCGAGTCGGGCAAGAACGGGGTCGGGCGGGCGGCTTTGCGGAGGTCGGGGCGATAGCTGGCCGTCCCCCCGGCGCGGAACAGGTCCTTGACGTGGATCATCCCGATCACCGAGGTCAGGTCGTCCTCGCAGAGCGGGTATCGGGTGTGGCCCGACTGGCGGGCGATCCGCAAGTTGTCTTCCACCGGCCTCGACAACGACAAATAAACGATGTCCGGGCGAGGGACCATGATCCGCCTCGCGGTCTTCTCTTCGAGGTTCAGGACGTTCTCGATCATCACCCGCTCGCTGCGGGACAGGTGCCCGCCCGCCACGCTCTCGGCGACGATGTGGCGAAGTTCTTCCTCGGTCGTGGCCACCTCGGCATGGTTCGCCCGGCCCAGGCCGATCATGCGGAGCGTCAGGTTGCTCGCCGCGTTCAAGAGCCAGATGAACGGGAAGAAGACATAGTAGAACCCGATCAGGACCGGCGCCGTCCAGAGCGCGATCGTCTTGGCCGACCGGATCGCCAAACTTTTTGGGGCTTGCTCCCCCAAGGCCATATGGAGGAACGTGACGAACGAGAACGCCAGGATCGAAGCCAAAGGGAGCTTGATCGACCCGAACCGCCAATCCTCCCCCCCCAGGCCGACCGCCGACAAACCGCGCTCGATCGGCCCGACGACCCGCTCGATCGCGTAGCCCAGCGCCAGGCTCGCCACCGTGATCCCCAGTTGCGAGGCCGACAGGTAGGCGTCGAGGTGGTCGAGCGCCTTGCTCGTCAGCTTGGCCGCCCAGTTCCCGTCCTCGACCATCTGGTCGATCTGGCTGGTCCGGACCTTGACCAACGCGAACTCGGCGGCGACGAAAAAGCCGTTGATGAAGATCAGGCCGACGATCACCAAGACCTGGGGAACGTCCATGAGTCGCGGGGTCCGGTCAAAACTTGCGACGACATCGAACGTCAAGGCGGATCGTAACCCCCCACCAAAGGGAAGCCGCCGCCCGTCGCTCGAATCGGGTCTCATCCTAAACCAACCCGGCCCCCGATGCAGTAAAATTCTTGGATTGAAGGGTACGTTCGTTCAGAAATTCGGTGGGGTCGAATGTCGCCCCTGGCTGAATGTCGGCAGTTTTTTTATAAAAGAGGTCGGATCACGACCCCTCACTTCGACGGGACGGAACCCGTTCCTTGCCCTCCGTCCGAAATCCTCGTTGATTGGAGCTCACCGGATGTCCCCTCTTGCTCGATCAAGCTACCGGGCCTGGCTTCGGGCCGTTGCGATCGCCGGGGTGGTCGTCTTGACCGGCCCTCGACCCGGCCAAGGCGACGAACCGATCACCCCGCCGCTCCCCCAGCAGGCCATACCGGCGGACGAAGTCAGTAAAATCATCGAGCCATTGCCCCCGGTCGGCATCCCCGACGACCCACCTCCGCATGAGGGGGCTTTATTCAACTTGCCATTGGTGATCGAACCGCCAGACGTCATCACGGTCGAGGTTCTCATAGCACTGCCCGGGAGGCCGATCACAGGCGAGCGGTTGGTCCGCCCCGATGGGACCATCTCCTTAGGGTTCTACGGCGATGTCCAAGTCCGGGGACTCACGCCCGCTCAAGCTAAGCTCAAGATCGTTTACCACTTGAGGAGATTTCTAGGAGACGATGTCCTCGGATTGAGGAGGATTTACGTCGAAGGATCAAAGCTCGAGCCGCTTCCCAAGCCCGGCACGAGAATTCCGGGAACGTTTTCGATCGAGCCCGACAAACGCCCGTTCGAGAAGCCCGACGTTGAGCGACCGGCTGCGCCTTTGGTCCCTGATATCAACAAGCCCGTCGAGGAGGCCCCGGCCAAGCCGGCAACCGAGGTCACCCCGAAGGCCGCCCGGGCGAGCCGTCGCAGTCGAGCGGATCGGCGACGCCCCCGGACTCGGATCACCGCCGCTGCTCAAGCCGCTAAACTCGACGGCGAGCCCAAGCAAAAGCCGGACGAAGCCGCCAAGCCCGAAACTGGGGAGGTCGTCGCCGGTGAGTTGGTTTACATCGAGCCGGCGGAAACGGAGCGAGTCTTTGTTGACATTGTGTCCTACAACAGCTCGGTGTATTTCGTGCAAGGAGATGTCGGGACGCCCGGCCGCTTGCCGTTCACCGGCAAGGAAACCGTGCTCGACGCCCTAACCTATGCCGGGGGTTTGGTCCCGACCGCCGAACCGACCGACATCCACCTGTACCGACCGGCTCGCGGCGAGAAGCCCGCCAAGGATCATTCGATCGACCACGCCGCGATCCTCAAAGGCGAAGCGAAGGCGAACTTGCAGATATTCCCCAACGATCGGCTTGTCGTCGGTCGCAACCCGATTGTCAAGAAGACGATCGACATGGACCGCGCCGCCGCGCCGATCAACAGCATCTTGAACTCTGCCCTGCAATATTCGTTCACCGCTCGGTCGATCGGCGCCGCCTCGGGCGATTTCAACGGGACAAATCAAACCCAACGCGACGAGGCTCTCAAGCGTTGGGTCGAATTCTTATGGAATTTTACGTCCAAGGATGGGAACAGCCTCCTCGACGAAAAAGCGCTGCGAGATGCGATGCTTCGCAAGCTTGATCCGCCCGGTGAGTCCAAGGCAACGACGACCGCACCGAAGTAAACGGACCTCTGACGACCCTTCGCGTCCCGATCCAGACGGACGCGAGGGGTTCGTGGACGCGAACTTCGACTACTCCGGCAGCGGTTTCCCCTTGGTTTCGGGGGCGAAGGGCAAGGCCATCAGGCCGATCAGGAAGACGCCGCACATCGTCACCCCGGCGTAGCGGCGGGCCAGGATCTCTCCCGATCCCATGTAGACCCGGCTGGTGAGCAGGCCGAGGAAGAGCGGGCCGATCGCGGCGACGAGGCGGCCGACGTTGTAGCAGAACGAAGTCCCGGTGCTTCGGAGTCGGGTGGGGAAGAGTTCGGGGAAGTAGATCGCGTAGCCGCCGAACAGGGTCATCTGGCAAAAGCCCATGATCGGGATCATCCAGAACAGGTCGTCGTAGCTGTCGATGAACCAGAAGGTGCCCGCCGTGGCCGTCATCGCCAGGAGGAACGAGATCGCGAAGGCGGGGCGACGGCCGATCCGGGCGGTGAATCGGGTGAAGGCGTAGACGCCGAAGAAACCGCCGAGGTTCTGGAAGAACGAGGTCAGGCCGACCAGGAAGGTCAACCGCCCTTTGATGATGTCGGGGGCGATCCCCCTGGCCCTCATGTCGGCCTCGAAGACGGGGCGGATCAGGTCGAACGAGAAGAAGCCGATCCCCCACAACCCGACGACGCCCGAGAAGCCGAGGACCATCCCGACGATCGCGTTCTTCCGCCACCGAGGGGTGCTGAAAAGCTCCGTGATCGAGCCCGCCTTGACCTCGGGGGCGGCGACCCCGGTCGACGTCTCGTCGGCGTGGGTGGCGGCCTTCCACTTCTCGGGCTCCTTCAAGCGGCGGCGGATCAGGACGGCCAGGAGCGCGGGGGCCATCCCGATCACGAACATCCAGCGCCAGGCCCCTTGGACCGCCCCGGTCTCCTCGAAGTGGCCCAGGACCATGCTGATCACGGCGGCGATCATGTTGCCCACCGTCGACATCGCCTGGACCAACCCCAAGGCGTAAGGCCGGGCGCGGTCGGGGATGACCTCGGCGACCAAGGACACCCCGACGGCGAACTCGCCGCCGACGCCGAGGCCGGTCAAGAAGCGGTAGAACGAGAAGTCCCAGACGCCGACCGACAAGGCGCTCAGGCCGGTGAACGCCGAGTAGGCCAGGATCGTCATGAGCATCGTCTTCGCCCGACCGATCCGGTCACCGAGGACCCCGAAGAACAACCCGCCGGTGGCCCAGCCGATCATGAAAATCATGGTCGAATAGCCGCCGTATTCGGCCACCGCCTCGGGCGACGGGGTTTGCCCCGAACCCGCCCGGAGCAACTCGGTGATCGCCGGCTTCCTCGCCAGGTTGAAGAGTTGCTGGTCCATCGTGTCGAACATCCAGCCGAGCGCCGCGACGATCAGGACGAACCAGTGGTACGAGTTCAGCGACTTGGTCCAGGACTCGCCGGGTATCGCGGCGCCGACGACCGGGGACCGAGCGGGATCATCGAAGTGCATGGGCGGTCTCCGGGTCGGCCTTGGGGCGAACATTGCCGGTGGCGGAAGCGGTTGGATGACTCCGAGGATAACACCCGCCCCCGGCCCGTGCCGCAAACGACCGGAGGAAATTGGAAAATGAGGGACGTCCGGGCCGCCCGTTCGGCTAAACTCTCCGCCATGAACCGACCCGCCGCGACCGTTGCGATCTTTCAAGGGTTGATCCTGGGCGGATTCGCCGTCGGGGTCGCCCGGAGGTGGTTCCCGCTCGGGGTGCCCGGCGAGTGGGAATGGCTCAGGTTGGCGGATTCGGCCCGGGTTGGCTTCGTCCCGCTCTGCCTCGCCGGGCTGGCCGTCGTCGCCTTCGCCGGGTTCGCGGCCGTGGGCGCCCGGTCGATCGCCCGGACCGATCGGGCCTGGCTCGAAGTGGCCTGGGTCGCGGCCCTCGCGCTCGTCTCGATCCCGGTCCAGGGGTTTGTCCAGGAGGGCGCTCCCGAGGGGTACGGGCTGGCCAAGTGGATCATCGCGCTGGAAAACTCGGGGTCGAGCGGCTACCAGACCGTCGCCAAGAACGCCATGCCCTCCGGCCTCGGGCCTTTCCTCCGCGAATATCCGAGCTGGATCAAGGCGCAAGACTCGCTCCACATCGGGACGCACCCGCCCGGCCTGTTCGCGCTGGCCCGGTCGATCGGCGACCTGACCCGGGCCAACCCCGGGCTGGCCCGATGGGTGGTCGACCATGCCCCAGGCTCGTCGGGGCTCGCGGTCCGGGCCTCGGGACTATTGGCACGCGATGAGGCCGCGGCGCTCATCTTGACCGGGGCGCTGACCCTCGTCGGTTCGGCCTTGACGGTGGTCCCGCTCTATCTCCTGGCCCGGGCGAGCGGTTCGAGGGGCCTGGCCTGGTCGTCGGCGACGCTCTGGCCGCTCTTGCCCTCCGCCTTGATGTTCCAGCCGACCGCCGACACCGCGTTCCCGCTCCTGGCCGCCTCGGCGCTGGCCTCGGCCGCCTGGGCGGTCCGGTCGAGCCGGATCACGGCCAGGATTGCCCTGGCGATGCTTTCGGGGCTGGTCCTCGCCCTGGGGATGGAGTTGACCCTGGCCTACCTCGCGGTCGGCCTGGTGGTGGCGATCGTCCTCCTGGCGTCTCCGGGGCGAGACGGTTGGCGGTCGCGCGTCGGCCTCGTCGCCGCGACGGGCTTGGGGTTTTTGGCCGCGACGGCCGCCTGGTGGGCGGCGGCCTCGGCCAACCCGTTCTCGATCTGGTGGACGAACCAGGCGCACCATGCCGAGTTTTATCGAGGGTACCCGAGGAGTCGGCTCGCCTGGGCCTGGGTGAACCTCATCGAGTCGACCGTCGCGGTCGGCCTGGCCTCGACGGTCTGGGCTGCCCTGGGATTGGGCCGGATTCGAAGCGTCCCGTCCGCGACGTGGGGGACGCTGGGGGTCCTGATCGTCTTGACGGCGACGGGGCGTAGTTTGAGCGAAGTCCCTCGGCTCTGGTTGCCGATGTACCCCTCGATCCTCCTGGCTGCGGGCATGGCCTGGGAGCGGTTCGGCGCCGGCCCATCGAGCCTGGCCTGGACGATCGGCCTGGTCGGGGCCCAGACCTTGTTCCTCCAGGCGATGATCCAGGTGGTCTACCCCGTTTGATGGGCTATCCTCGGACGATTTCCGGGGTCTCGCGCATGGCGAATCGCAGGGTTGCAAATTGCAAAGCCATTGAGACGATTGACTTTCCGTCTGCAATCCGCGATTTGCGATCTGTGATGAGTTCCCGGGATTGGTCAGAGGACCGAGACCGATCGCCCCAAGGTTCAAAAGAAGACCTGGGTGACGCGGACCCCGAGTTCCGTATCGACCTGGACCAGCTCACCCCTGGCGACGAGCCGACCGTTGGACGACAGGTCGACCGGCTCTCGGCCGTGGCGCGCGAGCTCCACCACGTCGCCCGGTTGGAGATTCGCCAGCCTTCGGAGCGGGAAGCTGACCCGGCCAAGCTCGACGGTCAAGGTGACGGACACGTCGCTCGACTCCAGCGGCGATCCGTCGGGATGCGGGGCTTCGGCGGGACGGTCCGGGTCAATCCGGGCGGAATCGGCCATGAATGGTTTCCGAAAAGTGGGTTGATGTTCCATCGAGGAGACGACGACGAGGCGATCGCCCGACGATCCGGGTTCGACCCGGGCCAGGAACCGGCTCAGGCCCGACCGGGTCCGCTGCACCAGGGCCACTTCCCCCTCGGGGCTGAGCGTCGTCCCGGCGATCGGGCTGCCGTCGATCAGGAGCAAGCGACCGACCTTGAGTTCCTCGGCCAGCGACCCGGTCGTCAGCGTGATCGAGCCCGCTTCGGCCCGCCAGTCGCTGGTGAGGTCTTCGAAGAGACTCGGGACGGCCGAAATCCCCGGCGACCGCCCCGAAGATCGAGGGAATCGATCCCGAGGGCCTTCGGCCTCGTCGTCGAGCCAAGGGATCAAGAGCGACTCGGGGACCCACAACCGGGCCGAACCGGTCGTACCGCCGATCCGGACCCGCCAGCGCATCGTGACGATCGAGCCGAGCTTGGCCACGTCGAACGGGTCGGGGCCGACGCGGTCGATGGTCAGGTCCCAAGGTCCGATCGGGCCGGGGGCGTGTTCGAGGCGCTCGAGTCCGCTCGCCGCGAGGAACGTCAGGACGCCCCACTCGACCGGCGAGACCTGCAACCTCGACTCGGCGGGGGTCCGCTCGAAACCGAGGAGGCGGTCGACCAAGGCATGCGCCAAGGGCGGGTCGATCCCGAGGCCGACCCGGGATCGGAGCCGGGGCCAGGCGAGGTGCGCGACGACCCCCGGCCGCTTCAACCCCGCGCCTCGCCACTGGACCCCGAAGCGGTCGGCCGTCATCCCCCCGCCGAGGAGTTGGTTCCAACCGTCGATCACCGCCGAGAGGTCCGGGCCAAGTCGGCCGACCCGGTCGTCGAGGCGGACCTGTCGACCGCTCAGGTAGGGCAGGCAACCCAGCGGGCCGACGTTGATGATGGCCTCGGGCCAGAGGTCCGGGTCGTCGAGTCTGGCGGCGTCGACGCTCAAGGTCGGCCCCCTTCCCCGCCGGTCCCGAGGCGCCCTTCGGACAACAACCGGGCCCAGGCCGCCTCGAAGATCCAGGCTTCCCAGGCCCGGATCGCCCGGAGGGGCAGGCCGGCGGAGGCGGCGGACCCGCCCCCTCCGATCGCGCCAACCCGCTTCGCAACCGGGTAGGGCAGGTGTTGGATCGCCCAACGGGCCCGTCGAGCGTCGACCGCCTTGAGCAGCCGGGCCACCGTGATCAGCCCCAGGGCGGCATATTTTCGCCGTCGATCCGGGGGGGCCGCCTCGAAGTCGCCCCGGGCGATTCGGATCAACCTCGGGTCGGCTCGACCGATGATCCTCCGGAAGTAGCCGAGTCGGACCCGGTCGCCGGCGACCGTCCGGGCCAGGGCTTCGTCCTCGTTGCTCGGCCCTTTCCCCTCGATCGCGAAGGCGTGCTTCGCCTGCCCCAACGCCCGGACCAGGCGGACCAGCTCGCGGGATGAGGACCGCGACAACGCTAGGATCACCGGAGGGTCGTCGGGCCTCTCGGCGACGTCCCCCACCAACCGCTCGGACCACAAGGCCAGGGCAAAGGCCGCGACCTCGGGGTTGGCGGGACGGGCCGGTCGGGGAGCTTCGCCGCTCGGGATCGCGGCGGCGAACCGGCCCCGGATCGCGGCCCGGATCGGTTCGGGGGCCTGGTCGGCGACCAGGCTTCGGACGGCGGGCGACTCGGCTTCGAGGACCCGGACGAACCAGGACGGGTGGACCCGTTTCGGGTCGAACCGGCTCGACGCCCGGTGTTCCAGGAGCAAGGTTTGCCGGGCGGCCTCGGGGGTCGTCCGCGCGGTGGCCGACCAAGCCTTCATGAGCCGTTCGCGGAAAGGCTCGGAGAACTTCGAAGCCGTCGGCAGGTCTTCCGGCCGGTTCGACCCGTCGAGGATGCCGCCCCAGGCCCGGATCGCCCGGACGAGCGCGAGGTCGGGCGGCGAGCTGGCGGCGAGGGGGCGGCCGTCGGTCGAGGGCAAGTCGGAACCTCTTGGAGTCTCAAGATCAACGGGCGTTGGTCATCGCGTCTGGCCGATCCGACAGGTCAGGACAAGTTGCCCTCGCCCGTCGATCCGGTCGAATCGAGGCTCGTCGAACGGTCCCGAACCGACCAGCGCGGCCAGCGCCTCGGACGGCCGCCCCCGATGGTCGAGGGCCATCGGCTCGCCGCCGAGCCACTTCGGGTCGAGGTTTCGGAGCGTCAAGGTCACCCGGTCGACGCCCCTTTCGTACTCGAGGACGGCGGGCGGACCATCTTCGCCCATTCGGCTCCAGGTCCTGGCCTGGTCGTCGAGCCCTTCGAGGAAACGACCGAGGTCCAGTCCCCGGGCGGCGAGGGTGCTTCGGAGTTGGCCCAATGCGCGGAGCGGGCCGAATTCCCCGGATGCGTCGAGGGAGATCGAGATCGACTCCCGGTCGCGCTCGACCTCCCCGCGCCAGGCGTCCGCCCGGACGATCGCGGCGAAGATCTGGTCGGGGGTATAGGGTTTGGGGACGTACTCGGTCGCGCCGGCGCGGAACCCTTGAATCCGGTTGTCCGAGGCGAGCCGGGCGGTGACCATGATGACCGGGATGGTGGTGGTCTTGCCGTCGCGCTTCAGACTCCGGCAGATGTCGAGCCCGTTAATGTCGGGCAACATCAGGTCGAGGAAAACGAGGTCGGGCTTGGCGCGGTCGACCTGGGCGAAAGCTTCCGACCCGTCGAAGGCCGAGATCGTCGAGTACCCTCGGAGCCGGACCAGCATGGCCAGGAGCCGGTTCGCCTCGGGTTCGTCCTCGACGATCAGGGCGGTTGGCATCGCTTGGGGTTCCTTGGCGGATCGGGCACATCTCGAAACGGACGTGCCGCGCCCTTTCATTCTAGCGAATCGCTCGCCTTTGCAAACGGCCGGCGAGGGAGCCGGACGGCAATCCTCGTTCCTTCCCCAAATGTACTCCGGGCCGACACGGAACCCCCGTGGAGTTCGACGAACTGGCGGACGATGCACAAACCGAGGCCAAGCCCGCGTTTCTCGAACCCGAAGACGCCCGACGAGTGGCGGCTGGGGTCGAACTCGGTGAAGAACGGCTCGAACAACCGCTTGAGCGACCGAGGTTCGAGGCCGATCCCGCGATCCTCGACGACGACCTCCGCCTCATCCTCCCCCGCCAGGGCGGCCGAAAGGGAGAATTCTCCGCCGTCGGGGGTGAACTTGATGGCGTTGATCACGAGGTTGAGCAAGACGTCGGCGATCTTCGCCGGGTCCAACCGGAACTCACCGAGGTCGTCGGCGATCCGGGCCTCGAACCGCTGCCGACGGGCCTCGATGAACGGTTTGACCCGGTCGATCACGTCTTCGATGAGCGACCGGAGCGGAACCGGTCGGGCGTCGAGGGTCTGCCGGAATTCATCGGCCCGCATCAGCGTCAAGGTGCTCGCCACCAGCTTGGCGAGCTGGCGGGCGGACCCGACGATCCGGTCGATCACCTCGCGCTCCTGAGGCTCTCGACCGGGATCGAGCAGGCGGAGGAGTTCGCTCAGGCCGAGGACCAGGGTGATCGGCGTGTTGAACTCGTGGCTGGCGACCTCGAGGAACGCCCCCTTGAGCTGGTTGGCCTCGGCCAGCTCGCGGTTCGCCTCGGTCAGCCGGGCGTTGGTTTCCTGGAGTTCCTCGACCAGCCGGTTCCGCTCGGCGATCAGCTCGTGCTGCTCGGCGGCCTGGCGGACCAGGGCCTCGAGCTCCAGGGGGTCCCAGGGTTTGAGGATGTAGCGAAAGATCCGCCCTTCGTTGACCGCGCTGATGACGGCCTGGATGTCGGCGTAGCCGGTGAACAGCATCCGGATCGCGTCGGGCCTGACGTGGCGGGCGTGGGCCAGGAAGGCGTCGCCGGTCATCCCCGGCATCCTCTGGTCGGACAGGATGACGTGGACGTCTTCATCCCTGAGGATCGCCAGGCCGTCGATCCCCGAGGATGCGGTCAAGACCCGGTAATCCCTCCGGAACAGGTGGCGGAGACTCTCGGAGACATCGGGTTCGTCGTCCACGACCAAGACCACCGGGCGCCGACCTGACATCGCCTGCTCCACGCTTCATCGGCGGCGGTCAACCGGGTCCGCCTCGACCGAATCGGGTCCGAAGAATCCAAAAGGAGTTCGTCCAAGGGGCGAGGAGCCGTCAAGTCGCCGCGCCGGTGTCCGCCGAGACGGTCCGCCCCGTCGACGCCCCTCCGAGGCGATGGACCTCGGATTCGAGGGCTTCGACGCGGGACTGCAAATTGTTGATCTCGGCGCGGAGCGTGTCGCCCACCTCGGCGTCGGCGATCAGGCGTTCGTATTCGATCGCGGCCTGGCGGACGGCTTCGAGCAGCTCCTCGGGCTCCCAGGGCTTCTTGAGGAACTGGTAGACGTGCCCCTGGTTGATCGCCGCGATGATCGACTCGAGGTCGGCGTAGCCGGTGAACAGCATCCGGACGGCCTGCGGGTTCTTCGCCTTGATCCTGGTCAAAAGCTCGACCCCGGAGACCTGGGGCATCCGCTGGTCGGTCATGATGATGTGGACTTCTTCTTCCTGCATGATCCGGTACCCCTCGACGCCGCTGTGCGCCTTGAGGACGCGGAACTCGCGGCGGAGGAGGTCGTGGACCGAGTCGCAGACGTCGGGCTCGTCGTCGACGATCAGCAGGGTGTATTTGGACTTGGGTCGCATCGCGGTTCCTCCTGGGGTGGGGCGATCGGCTCGGCGAACTCGGCGGTCGCGTCAGGTGGCGGCGGCACCGAGGGGCAAGAGGATTCGGAACGTCGTCCCGACGCCGATGTTGCTCTCCACCTCGATCCTCCCGCCGTGCCCGGTGACGATCCCGTGGCTGATCGAGAGTCCCAGCCCGGTCCCCTCGCCGACGGGCTTGGTGGTGAAGAACGGGTCGAAGAGCCGGGGCAAAGAGTCGGGGTCGATCCCGGGCCCGTCGTCCTTGATCTCCAAGGCATAATAATCGGAGCCGGGGCAACTCGATACGGTGATCCTCCCGCCGTGCTCGGCGTGGCCCGACTCGATGGCCTGGACGGCGTTGACCAGGAGGTTCAGGACGACCTGGCTGATCTGCGACGCCACGCAAGGCACCCGCCTCGGGTTCTTGTGGTCCTGGACGACCTCGACGCCTCGGCGGCGAATCCTCCCCTGGATCATCTCCAGGGCCGGGGCGATCAGGTCGACCAGGAGCGCCGGTTCCATCTTGGGGGGCGAGGTCCGGGCCAAGCCTCGGAGGTTCTGGACGATGTTCGCCACCCGCTGGACCCCTTCTCGGGTCCGGGTCAGCATCCGGGGGAGGTTGGACCGGACGTAAGGCCAGTCGAGGTCTTCGGAGATCTCCTCGACCTGGGCCAAGGCGGCGGGGTCGACCTCCTTCAATTTCGGCTCGGCCGCCTCGTAGCACGCCACCAGCGACAAGACCCCTTTGAGGTCGCGCTCGAGGACCGCCAGGTTGTTGGCCACATACGCCAGCGGGTTGTTGATCTCGTGCGCCACCCCCGCGCTCAGGAGTCCGATCGAGGCCAACTTCTCCGACTGGACGAGCATCGCCCGCATCCTCTGCCGCTCGGTCTGGTCGCGGATCGAGCCGATGAATTGCAACTCGCCGCCCGACTCCACGGCGCTCAGCGAGAGTTCGAGCGGGAAGGAGTCGCCGTCCTTCCGCAATCCGGTCAACTCGACGGTCCGACCGACCACTCGCGGTACCCGGGTGGCGACGTAACGCTCGATCCCGACCTGATGGGCGCCTCGGAGGGCTTCGGGCATCAGGTTGCTGATATGTCGCCCGACCATCTCCTCGCTCTTGTAGCCGAAGGTCCGCTCGGCGGCGGGGTTGAACAACGTGATCCGCCCCTCGACGTCGGCGACCACCACGGCGTCGTGCGACCCTTCGGTCAGCATCCGGTACCGGGCCTCGGACCGGGACAGGTCGCGGTTCTTCGAGGCCAAGGTCCGGGCGTTGGCCAGCTCGGCATCGGCCAGTTGGCGGCGGGTCGCTTCCAGGGCCTTCCGGTCGGAGATGTCGCGCGACAGCGCGAGGATCGCGTCGGTGTTCTCCAGGCGGATCTTCGACGTGCTCATCTCCACCGGGATCACCCGCCCGTCCTTGGTGATGTGCCGCCCCTCGAACCGGACGTTGCCTTGCTCCAACTGCTGCTCCAATCGCTCCTCGAAACCTTCGGCGAAGCCCGGGGCGTCGACGTCGCGGGTGCTGAGCCGCAAAAGCTCGTCTCGCGTGTAGCCGAACCGCCTCAAGGCGGCGGGGTTGGCGTCGAGGATCCGCCCTTCATGGTCGTGGACGATCACGACGTCGTCGATCCCCTCGAAGAGCGCCCTGGCCCGGCGCTCCGAGGCGACCAGGGCCTGCTCGGTCTGGACCCTCGCCGACACGTCCCGGACCGTGCTTCGGAGGCCGATGACGCGGTTCTGGCCGTCGAGGCGATACCCTTCCTGGATCGAGACGATCAGCCTCCGCCCGTCCTTGGTCATGTAGGGCCGCTCGATCGTCGAGAGCGGCCGGAGCCTGGCGACCTTCTCTCGGACGGCGGCCTTGGCCGACTCGCGGATCTCCTCGGCGACGAAGTCGAAGATCGGCCGGCCGAGCATCTCCTCCCGGGTATAGCCGAGGATCTCCGCCTCGGTCCGGTTGATGTTGACGATCCGCCCCTCGGCGTCGATCTCGTGGTAGCCGAACGGGGCCTCGTCGTAGAGCTTGCGGAACCTCCGCTCGGACTCCCGGAGGGCATTCTCGACCGCTTTCCGCTCGGAGATGTCGGTGACGAACGCGAAGAAGCCGCGGACGGCGCCCGCCTCGTCGCGGTCGAAGTCGAGGACGACTTCCACCGCGACCGTCGCCCCATCCTTGCGGGACAGTTCCTGCTCGAACCGGATCGACTCGCCGACGCCCCGGAGCCGGGCGGCCTGTCGCCCGATCGCCTCGCGCCGGCGGCGAGGGGTGAGGTCGGCGACGTTCATCTCGCGGAGTTCGGCGGCGGTGAACCCGGTCAACCGCTCGAACGCCGGGTTGGTCAGGGTGAACCGGAAATTCGCGTCGGCCGCGGCGAACGGCTGCGCCGTCGATTCGATGAGCCGGGAAAAGGAGAACGTCGGCGAGTTCGGAGGCGACAGGTCCACGAGACTTGACCCCTTTTCGGTCGAAAGAATTGCCCCAAGTGGGCGGCGACCCGGAGGTTCCGATCGCCCTCGACGTGTTTGACCTTGGCCAGTATAACCCAGCCTCATGGGCGAAGCGCCACCCTGGCTCGGTCGAGAGATCGGGGCCATATCGCCCCTCGGCCAGACTTGACCCGAGCCGATCTCTTACCAAGGATAGGTTATGGCGACTCGACCCGCGAGGCACAACGGCCAAGTCGACTCTGGTACGGCGGGGTCGAGCCGGACGACGTCCCCCGGATCGTCGACCGGACGATCGCCCGAAGCGAGGTCTTGCCCGACCTCCTGATCGCCGACACCCGCCTGGACAACCCCGACTGCCCGCACCGAGCCGGAACGATGAGCCATCCTCGAGTCGAACCTGACGTCCCCAGCTCGATCGTCGTCGCCCGGACGATCGCCGACCTCCGGGCCGCCGTCGCCGACGCTCGCCACTCGGGGCGGACCGTCGGCCTGGTCCCGACGATGGGGGCGCTCCACCTCGGCCACCAAGCCCTGGTCGAGGCCGCCGCCCGGAGGACGGGATATGTCGTCGTGTCGATCTTCGTCAACCCGACCCAGTTCGGACCCGGCGAAGACCTCGACAAGTACCCCCGGACGTTCAAGCGGGACCTCGACCTCTGCGCCCAAGGCGGGGCGAACGTTGTGTTCGCGCCCGAGGTCGACGAAGTCTATCCTCGCGGTTCGCTCGGCGCCTTCGTCGAGGTCCCCGCCGACCTCGGCGAGGTCCTCGAAGGGGCAAGCCGTCCCGGCCACTTTCGGGGGGTGGCGACGGTGGTCCTCAAGCTGCTCCACATGGTCCAGCCCGACGCCGCCTTCTTCGGGGCCAAGGATTACCAGCAACAACTCGTCATCCGCCGGATGGTCCTCGACCTCGACGTCCCGGTCCGGATCGAGACCGTCCCGACCGTCCGCGAGCCCGACGGTCTGGCGATGAGCAGCCGGAACCGCTACCTGAGCGAAGCCGAACGCTCGGCGGCGACCGTGCTCCATCGGGCACTTATGGCCGCGAAGACGGCGGTCGACGCCGGCGAGTGCGACGCGACTCGGGTTCGACAGATCGCCCGGTTGACGTTAGAATCCGAACCATTAGCCGCGGTCGAGTCGATCGACGTGGTTGACGCCGACACCTTGAAACCGGTCGATCGGATCGGGGACCGGCGGAGGGTGGTGGCGCTCTTGGCCGTCCGGGTCGGTCCCGCCCGCTTGATCGACAACGCCTTGCTCGTGGGATAGTTGCGTCGAGTCGTGTGTGCGAAGATTCCCCCCGTGACAAGATGAGGCGACGATGCGGCAGGTCTTGTTCGAGGTCCCTTACGTCGGAGTGAAGATCTTCGGCTACGGCCTGATGCTCTTCTTCGCCTTCCTCGGCTCGATGAACCTGGCCGCCCGGAGGGCCCGCCGCGAAGGGCTCGACCCCGAGCTGATCTACGACCTCGCCTTGTGGGTCTTCATCGGCGGATTGCTCGGAGCCCGAGGGTTCTACGTCGCGCAATACTGGGGGACCCGGATCACCTCGTTCGCCGAGATTTTCGAGATCTGGAAGGGTGGGATCGTCCTCTATGGGAGCGTCCTCGGCGGGGCGGCCGCCTTCTTCGCCTACCGGGCGGTCCGCCCGTTCCCGCTCCGGCCGATGCTCGACGTGATCGCCCCGGCGATCGCGCTGGGGATCGCCATCGGCCGCGTCGGCTGCTTCCTGAACGGTTGCTGCTGGGGCGACGCCTGCGACCTCCCCTGGGCGGTCTCCTTCCCCCGCGAGTCCCCCCCCTGGAACGCCGAGCTGGCCCGAGGCTTGATCCCCCCCGACGCCCTCCACTCGCTCCGCCTCCACCCGACCCAGCTCTACTCGACCATCGACGGCCTGATCCTCGTCTTGCTGCTGAGCGCCTATTACCCCCTCCGCCGCCGCGACGGCGAGGTCATGGGCCTCTTGATGCTGACCTACCCGGTCACCCGCTTCTTCATCGAGCAACTCCGCGACGACGAAGGCGTCTTCTTCGCCGGGATGACCGTCTCGCAAGCCATCAGCGTCGCCCTCTTCGCCGGGGGCCTGATCTACTGGGCCTTCCTGCTCCGGATGCCCGCCACCCGCTACGCCGACACCGCCGAGCCGATCATGACCCCCGGGACCAGCCCCATCGCCACGACTTGAACGAGCCCTAGAACGGCTTTCTTCCTAATAATCGGTCGAAGAAAAGGGGACGGTAACCGTTCAGTCCTACTTCGGCATCACCAATGCCGGGGCGGGCGTTCCTGATCGATGAGCGATCACCGACTCTTCGAGGAAGTCCAGGACCGATCGCTTTTGCAAGCGCAGGGTCTGGACCGCCGTCAGTATCCGCTCCATGAACCGACAGCCCGATTCGCTGTGACAACCAAAAGCGTTCTTTCGCCAGAGCACGCCCATCCTCAAGATCCGCTCGGCATGGTTATTCGTCGGCTCGACCTCCTCGACCCCGGCGAACAGCCGCGACGCCGGATACAAGACCGGCGAGTTGTCGCGGAACGCCATCACCTGGGGGTCGGCGCAGCCCGAACCCCGCTCCAACGCCGCGCGGAGTTCCTCGACCAGTGGCTCAAGTTTCGTCCCCAGGTCCGGGCGATCGATCAGACCTTCGCGATACTCCCACCAGAGCGTGAAGACGTCCTCGACCACCATCAGGCCCACATCGCCGACGACTTTGCCAGGGCCGCCCCACTCCTTGCACTTCTGGAAATCACGCTTCAAGTGCGCCCAGCAAACTTCAAACTTGCCTCCGCTCCAGCGGCAGTCCGTTGTGGCCCCACCAACGGTCGCTGATGACGACCCCGGTGATCGCCTCGCCCGAGAGCGCCTTGATCCCACGCGCGCCACGTCGGACATGGATCACGAAATAGGCCGCCGTGACCGTGGCCGCCGTCCCGAGCCGGCGTCGGGCACCGGCTCGACCAACTCGCCGACCGAGCGTTTGCTCAGGTGGAAGCGGCCGCTGAGGTAGCTCATCATCGCCGCCAGAGGCGGGCCGATGACGTGGGCACGAACCTCGGCGGGGATGGCGGCGTGGTTGAGCGGGCCGCGGCATGGGCAGGTCCGGGCGCGGGCCTGATGCTCGGTGACGACGGCGGCCGGCCTGGGGAGTTCGGCGACCTGATGCCAGGAGGGCTCGAGGTCGTTGAGGCCGGGTTCGATCGGCAGAGGCGTATGACAGTTGGTACAGACCGAGGGGACGTAGGTGAGGGTCGCGTTGACGCGATTCGCGGGCAGAGGAATTGCGTTGGAGTTGGAGGAGGAGTTCCTTGAGTTGAACTTCGAGCCCTCCGACTTGAGCTTCGAGCAGGCCGACACGAGCCAGGGCGGCGTCGAGTTTACGACGCGGTTCCAGGCATCCCGGACAGTTGGTGATCGGAGTCGAATCAACGGGAATCATGAGATTGGAGAGTACGCCATTGCTCGACTGAACGGTTACTAACTTTTCTTCGGGATGCGGCAAACTCCCGAGGAACCGCGGACGCAAAATGGCGAGTCCACATGATTTCGCTCACAAGTCGCCCATGGAATGTCCTGGGGACATTCCATGGGCGACTTTTCAAAAAACAAGCCCATGGAACAAACTTTTGTCTGCGGTATTATTTTGCCTGACCTCCGGCTCGTCCCGCTCGACCTCGCCCCGGTCTCGGCCCCGAAGGCGGTCGCGGCTCGTTGATCTTCACCGATCGTCATCGATGCCCGACGCTCAAGTCAGGACGGCGTCGATGACGATTTGCGACCAGGTTTCCAGCTCGCCATAGCGGGCGATCAGTTCGTTGATTGTCAGGAAGTAAGGGTCGGCCAGGGCGTCTTCGAGCGAAGCGACCTCGGGTCGGTCGAGGTCGTAGAGGTGGACGACGCCGATGTGAACCTCGCCGACGGGGTTCGAGTCGTCGTTGATCAGGCCGACCGTGGAGAGTCGACCGGGGGTCATAATCGCGACCTCCTCGGCGAGTTCGCGGCGGAGGGCGACCTCGTAGGCGTCCCGGGTCGCCCGGCCTTCGGCGTCTTGTTCGGCGACGTGGCCGCCGACCCCGATCGACCGGAGCTTGCGGAGGCGGGCCTCGGTCCCGGCCTTGCCTCGGGCGTAGCTGAAAACCTGGTCGCCCGAGCGGAACACGACGTAGGGGATGATCTGCTTGAAGTCGCGGTCGTCCTCGACTTCGGACCGGGGGCGAAACGTCGGGATGTCGGGGGCGAGCAGGGCGTCGAGGTAGCGGTCAACTTCGGGCGAGAACCCTTGGAATCGCCCTAGGCGGTCGAACTCCGATGAGGGGACGACCAGGACCCGTTCGGACAACCCCATCGGCCCACCTCGCGATTCGCTCGAAAACCGGGACGGCTCGGGTCTGGAATCGACCCGGGCGCCCCTCCGGCTTGAATCAGTCTTGGTGGTAGAACCGGATGTCGAGGCTCCGGAGGTAGGTTTGCAACCCGGCGTCCTGGATCGGCAATAGATACGCTTCGACCCCCGACTCGTTGAAGTGGGCATGCCACTCGCCCGGCGGGGTGACGAATACCGACGCCGGTCTCCAATCGCGACGGACGGGGTCGAGGATTTGGCCATCAGGCCCCAACTCCTTGCCGACCAGGGTATAGCAACCGGGCCGGCAGTCGATGATCAGGTCGACCGCGACCGACTGGTGCCGGTGCGGGAGTTGGACCGCGCCGATGGGCAAGATCCCGAGCATCGCCCACAACACCGGGGTGACGGTCAAGGTCTGGTCGCACTCCTTGTTGGCGAGCAAGACGCTGACCCGGCTCCGGTTGGCGGCTTCGGGGTCGTTGGCGGCCAGGGCCAGCTCGCGCAAGGTCTCCTCGGCGCGGTATAAGGTCGGGGCGAAGGTCGGCTCGGAGGCTTTGGCCCCGAGGTATCGGAGCAGAGGTTCGTCGGTCACCCAGTAAAACGCCGAGTCGTCGTCAGCCTCATGCACCGACCCCGAACCGGCGGGCAAGGTCAGGAGATCCCCCTTGCTCCAGGGAATGACGTGACTCCCAAACCGGGTCCGACCCGCTCCCCGGAGGACGTAGTAAAGCTCGGACGATGCGTTGGCCTTCGTCTCGACCGACTCCCCCGCTTCGATCCGGATGAAGTGCGCCGCCAGGCCGGGGCTGGTGAGCGGGCCGACCTTCTTCAGCTTGCTCGACAGGTCGAGCGGGATGATCCTCGAAGGCCCCGACTCGTGGAGTCCCGACGAGAACTCGGCATGGGGGATCGCCGGGGTCGCCCCCGAGGCGATCGGGTCGGCCGCCGTGCTGTATTCGTAGATCCGGACGTTCCGGGTCAGAGCCTCGTCGACCGGCTGCGCCTGGAGATGCGCCGTCGATCCCGATTGAACAGAAGTCGCCATGACCTGAGCCTCGCACACCCGCCCAACGATGTCCCGTCGAATCCGCGACTCGACCCGTCCCCTTTAGTATGGGAGATTGCCTGGCATGTTCAAGCCAGTGATGAACGACGACAGTCAAGTTGACCGGAACCTTTACCAAAAAGTCGAATTGTTGATGTTTTCCAACAGATCGCCACGACGGAATTGAGCGGCGACCCGCTGCAGGCTGGTCCCCTCATCAACAGCCAAGTCACTCAATGATTGCCTGATAATTTGCACGGCTTCGTCGTAAAGTTCTCTCTCGCAACCTTGCCAACCTTGCACGATTGAAGCGAAGTTTAGATGTGTGACTTGCTCGGGGAGAATATTCAAGCGCCTCATGAGAAGTCGCCCTACGATCATCGCCAAGTGTAGCGATGCATAGGGTAAAAAGATCGGCGGGTTTGGGCGGGTCGGCTTTCTCCGCTCATTATGCATTGCGCGATAGAGCAGAACAGCGAGGACAACTTGTGCTCCGGTCAGGTCGGGTCGAAAAATCTCATCATAGAATTGGTCGAAAAGTTTGGTCGTAGCGAACTTAGCCAGGTGGGGCTTGAGTCGCCAAACCGCAAGCACCGCTTCTGCGGCGACGCTCGATGGGATTGTGGTCGACGCTGCAACCGAATTGTCTCGTTTCGATTTGTATTCGTACCCTAACGGCTCCAGATCGATCCGCAACCGCTTCTGAACCTCATCATTGGATCGAAGGTCGCGCAGTTCTATAGGCGATTGGCTATTCGTCGCATTCGTAATTCGGTGGATCAAACCTTCATCATCATTATCAAGCTCGTACAAACGAATTAAAACAAAAGCTTGACCAAAATCGGCGTCGATCGGCTCGGAAAGGGCATGATGAATCGACTGACAAGTTTGACCTCCATTGATGATTTGTAAATCGGTCGCCTTTACTACCCAATTTTCATTCTGCAAGGCGTTATGGCCTAACTTGCTGCAAATCATCGTAATACCATTATTATAAAAATAAAAGTTTTGCCGATCAGTCTCGGTAAGCAAGGTATGAATCATCCCGGAGTTGACCCGGTTGGTTCTGCCGAGGTAACGGCGAATGTTCTTGTCAAATAAAAGATCCCCATGTTTTTCAACTAAGCTGCGGATCTGTTCCACCTTGACTTTACCGATCAGCACACGCCGAAAATTAAACGAATCAACAACCGCTTTGCCATCGAGTTGAATGTTCTCCACAATCTTGACTTGAGGCTTGAGGAGGTCGAGCAGTCGGTCGTGGTTGAGATGCTCGAACGAAACTTGATCCGACGACCTCAAGCCGGACTGCCTGATTCTCATCTCGGCATCATCCGACCAGCGTACGCCGTTGTTGCAGAGGACAGCCCGTACCTGCGGCACAGCCCCATCACGGATCATCGAGCGAATCTCCGCGACGGTCGGTTCAATATCTTTCATTCCTTCTAACGACGCACCGGGATCGAAGATTGCGTTGATTGTGGCAATGAGCTTCACGATCGGCTCCGACTCGAATCCCCTCCTACCTTCGAGCTTGTTGTCGTACTTGGCTTGAAATAGGGTTACGACAAATTCTCCTTCGACCACCTCATCATAGCTAATCGCGTCGACGCCGCCGTCCTGCCCGCCGTCGGTCAAACATTGAAGGGCTTGTTCTTCGTCCATCGCCAAAAGCGTCTTGACGCACAGCAGGCAGAAGGCGTTCGATCGGCGTCGATCCTCGGTGTCGACGCCACGTTGGATTAACTCCGAAGGGTAAAATTCCGCGATCCGACGAACGTATTGGTCAATAATTCCAGCATTTATGTCCATAGATATTCCAGTATATTAATAATTAGTCGGGCGTGTTTACCGCGACTAGTCGGGCGTGTTTACCGCGACACCTCGAAACATAACATATTCGCCCTACTGTTAGCGATCAAGATCCAGGCCGTTGACGGTTAATCGTGGTGGTTGCCCCCGAATGGGTCATCTGGGAGGCCAACAAACACCGCCCCCGCTTCGACCTTGACCGGGTAAACCGGGCAGACCACCGCCAGGCCGTCGGCGTTCGAGCCGGTTTCCAGGGAGAACCGCCGGCGGAGGCACCCCCGGCGCGGGCAGGTGACGGTCATCCGCTCGGGATCAACTAGCCCGCTGGCCAGGTGGGCTTTTTGATGTGGGCAGAGGCCGGCCAGGGCGGTAACCCGGTCGCCGACGCGGAACAAGGCGTAGGGTCGACCATGATGGATGAACTCCCGGCCCGACCCCGGCGCGAGGTCGTCGAGTCGAGCCGCTTCCACCCAGGTGAAACCTTCGGGCGCGGGCGTCATAGGATCAGCATCGCGTCGCCGTAGCTGTAGAATCGGTAGCGCTCGCGGACGGCCTCGGCGTAGGCGTCTCGGATCAAGGCGACCCCGGCCAGGGCCGACACCAGGACGAGCAGGCTGCTCCGGGGGAGGTGGAAGTTGGTGAGCAGGGCGTCGACCCCTCCAAAGACATGGCCGGGCTGGAGGTAGAGGGCGGTTTCCCCCCGGAATGGGGCGAACCGGCCCGAACTCGAAGAGGCTTCGAGGACCCGCGCCGAGGTGGTCCCGACGGCGACGACCCGGCCCCCGGCACGCTTCCGTTCGTTGAGCGTCGAGGCGGCTTCGGCGGACATCTCGGCGAACTCGGCGTGCAAGGTGTGGTCCTCGATCCGAGTCGCCTCGATCGACCGGAACGTGCCGATCCCGACGTGCAAGGTCAGGTCGACCCGACTTATCCCCCGGCGGTCGAGGCGTTCGAAAATCTCGGGGGTGAAGTGCAACCCCGCCGTCGGCGCCGCCACCGAGCCGGGAACCCGGGCGTAGACCGTCTGATACCGTGCCCGATCGCCGGTCGCCTCGACCCCCTTGCGGATGTAGGGCGGCAGCGGGACCGAGCCGTGAGTTTCCAAAAGCGTCTCGGCGGTCCCAGCTTCCGAGTCGGGTCGGACCGCCCAGCGCCCTTCCCCCAGGCGTTCGAGGAGGATCAATTTCAGACCCTCGCCGACGACGACCCGCTCGCCGATCTCGGGGCGGCCTCGGGTCTTGGCGAGGACCTCCCAGGTCCCGTCGGCGAGGGTCCGGAGGTACAACCCCTCCCAGCGCCCGCCGGTCGCTTCCCGGACCCCGACGAGCCGGGCCGGGACGACCTTCGAGTTGTTCCGGACCAGGACGTCGCCGAGGGTCAGCAGTTCGGGCAAGTCGGCGAAGGCCCGATGCTCCCAGGTCCCCGGGTCTCGGCGGACCACAAGCAACCGAGAGGCGTCGCGCGGGTGCGCGGCCTCCTGGGCGATTAAATCGGAGGGGAGGTGAAAATCAAACGCCGACGTGTCCAAGCCGAATGCCCTTCCGCTCCGAGGGGATGTCCTGCAAAATTGTACTCGGATCGACCTCGTCGGGCGAATCGACTCCGGATCGGACCAAAGGACCGAGGCAACCACCGTGGCCACCGCGACTTTCACCTCGAAGCCCGAGTCCGGCGACGTCTACCCCGACCGAGACGGCAAGCCGATGGCCGAGACGCCGACCCACCAAAACGTCATGATCGACCTGATCGTCGGCCTCCGAGACTGGTTCGCCGACGACTCCCAGGTCTACGTCGCGGGCAACCTGTTCGTGTACTTCGTCGAGGGCGACCCGACTCGAAATGTGGCGCCCGACGTGATGGTCGTCCGGGGGGTGGACCGCGACCGCGACCGGAATTCCTACAAGACCTGGGAAGACGGCGGGATAGGACCCGACCTGGTGGTGGAAGTCTCGTCGAAGTCGACCCGCCGCGACGACCTTCGGCACAAATTCCTCCTGTACCGCGACGACTTGAAGGTCCGAGAGTACATCCTCTTCGACCCGCTGGGCGAGTACCTCAAGCCTCGGTTGCAAGGGTTCCGGCTCGAAGGGGACGACTACTTCGCCATCGACCTCGAAGCGGGGCGACTGCCCAGCGAAGTCCTCGGCCTCCACCTGATCACCTCGGGTCGGTCGGTCCGCTTGTTCGACCCAACCCTCGGGCGGATCGTCCCCAACCGCCTCGAAGAGATCGCCGCCGCGAAGACGTCCAATCGCCGTCAATCGGCGACCATCCGCAACCAGGAAACCACCATAACGCGGCAGGCGGGACTCATCGAGCGACAAGACGAGACGTTGCGACAGTTTGAGTTGGAGCGCCAACAACTGCTAGCCGAGATCGCCCGGCTCCGGTCGCCGGAACGGTCGGACTGACCCGCGTGCGACCGTTGGCCCAACTCCTGGCGACCACCCCCCGCGCCCCCTGGCCCGACGCCCCGGTCCGGGTCACTTTGGCGATCACCGACCTCGACGTCGGAGGCGCCGAGCGGGCCTTGGTGGCGCTGGCCCTGGGGCTTGATCGGCGGCGGTGGCGGCCTTCGGTGGTGAGCTTGGCGGGCGAAGGGGCCTTGGCCGGGCCGCTCCGGGCCGCCGGGATCGAGGTGGTTTGCCTCGGGGTCGACCCGAAGCGTCCACTCCAATCGGTCGGGAAGCTTGTCGGGACGCTCCGGACGCTCCGTCCCGAACTCTTGCAAAGCTTCCTGTTCCATGCCAACGTCGCGGTGAAGCTGGCGGCGCCGATGGCCGGTCGCCCCTGGGTAGTGGGTGGACTCCGGGTGGCCGAGCGGCAACGGAGATGGCATTTGACGTTGGACTGGCTCACCGCTCGGTTGTCGACCGGCTCGGTCTGCGTGTCGGAGGGGGTCCGCCGGTTCAGCGTCCGCGAAGGGCGGCTCGACCCGGCTCGCTTGGTCGTCATCCCCAATGGGGTCGACCTGGATCGGTTCGACGTGGCCATCCCCGTCGATCGCGCCTCGATCGGGGTACCTCCCCGCTCGGTCCTGGCGTTGTCTGTCGGCCGGTTCGACCCGCAGAAGGGGCTGGATATCCTCCTGGACGCCGCCTCGATCGTCGCCCGATCGCGCCCCGACTGGCACCTGGCGATGGTCGGCGACGGGCCGCTCCGACCGGCCTTGCTCGACCAAGCCGCCCGCTCGCCCGCCCTCGCCGGACGGGTCCACTGGCTCGGCCGCCGCGACGACGTGCCGGGACTCCTCAAGGCCGCCGACTTGCTGGTCCTCCCCTCGCTCTGGGAAGGGATGCCCAACGTCGTCCTCGAAGCGATGGCCGCCGGTCGCGCGGTGGTCGCCACCGCCGTGGAGGGGACCGAGGATCTCGTCGTCCCCGACCAAACCGGCTGGCTCGTCCCCCCCGGCCAGGCATCCCCCCTGGCCGAAGCCCTCCTCCAAGCGGCCACCGACGCCGATCGACGCCGCCAATTCGGCCAGGACGGTCGGGGCCGGGTCGAGGCCGAGTTCACCCCCCGGCAGGTTGTCGCCGCTTACGAACGGCTCTGGGCGGGCGTCTTGGGGTTTATATAACTGATCGACTCCGCCCTATGAGCCAGCCATTATTGAGGCCCAAATCGTGCAGTCCAATGCTTCGGGGAGCAAAACGCCCGGAGGCGACGACCGCGAGGGCCGCGGGTCGAGGTCGGATCTCCCCTGCCGGCGGTCAAAGCCCACCCGGCGGGGGCCGGGTCGAAGCTTCGGCGGTGGGGGGTCGGTCGGGCTCGGTCGGCATCGGCATCGGCGTCAACCCGTTGGGCATCTCCTCGGGGGGGTCCTCGCGCGAATCGAACCCGTTGGCCGACGCTCGCCTCGGGGCGGGAACCGTCGGGGGGGCGGGGGCGGCGGGGTTCGCGGGGCGATCGCCGAGGCCCGAAGGGTCGGGGGGGATCGTCCGGTTGATCGTCCCGGACGTCGCGAGCCGGACCGGCTGGGGGAGCGGACCCGACGGGCCCCAGCGGGCCCCCGGCTGGCGGGCGACCGACCGGGGGAGGGCCAGGCGGAACGACCGGGGGGAGTCGGGGGAGTTGATCATGGTCTGGCCGGTCGTCGGCAACCGCTCCCAGACAACCCCGTCATACGAGCTCGAGCCCGACTCGCGGAAGGTCGCCGGGTCGTCGGCCCAGGTGCTGAACCCCCGGATCGGCGCCTGGGGGCGCGAACCGCCCGGCCGGAGATAGACGGCGACCTTGGCATACAGGTTATCAGAGCCTCGCCATTCGAGCCGGTCGGGGGTGTCGATCGCCACCAGGGTGCTGGGGGTGAATTCCGCCGCCGAGGGGATCGGCCCGAACACCGAGTGCCGGGCCAGGACCCGGGGCGAAGTCCCCAGGAACCGGAACATCGGCCCGGCGCCCATCAATCCGCTGACGTGTTCGAGGCGGAGTTCGCCCGGCGTCGCCGACGGGTCGGCGTTGTCCGACCAGATCGCCGCCTGCTCGCCCAGGGTCGCGCCGAAGGCCGCATCGCGGATCGAAACATCCACCGGCCCCGACATCAGGAGGCCAACCTGGTGGCCGTCGAAGTCGCTGGCGTCGATCACCATCGAGGCGACCGGGTCGTCGGTCGCTCCTCGGGTCGTCGAAGCTCGGGGGGTGGCGTGCGACCGGATCGCCGCCGGCCTCCCGATCGAAGCCAAGCCCGATCCCGGGCCGGACGACGACCCGCCGCTCCTCCGGAACGAGCAGCGCCGGATCACGACCTCGGCGTCTTCGGCCGAGATCGTCGCCAAGACCCTCGTCCCGGAGCCGGAACCGGCGGTTCGATCGGCCCCGAAGGCGGGTTCGAAGCTCGAAGCGTCGACCAGGAAGTCGAGGCCGTCGAACGTGACCCGCCCGCCCCGGATGTCGATCAGCGCGGCGGTCGGCGACGATGGGTTGGCGGCGGGGGCCGGGGCGAAGTCGCGGGCGAACCGGATCAGGGGGCGGACCCCGGCCTCGGCCCGGATCGTCAGGTCTCGGCGGTCGAGGCGGATCGGGCGGTCACTCCGGAGTTCGTAAGGCCCCCGCTCGACGAGGAGGATGCTCGACTTCGGCGGGGCCTCGGCCAGGATTTTGGCCAGGTCGTCGGTCGGGCCGACGGCCACCTCTCGGGGGGGGATCGGCTCGGCGGGCGGGTCCGGCTTTGAGGTCGAGTCGGGGCGAGGGGGCGACAACCCCACGCCGGGGGTCCGGCCCGCGAACGGCCCGGGGGCGAACGAGGGGGTCGTCGCGCCCTTGTCCGGGTTGTTCGAGGAGATCCCGACGCCGGTGAAGGATTTGGGGCTGGAAGGGCCGTCGCCCCACCAGGCCATCGCCGCCAGGAGGAGGAGGAACACCAGGCCAGGCCCGCCCCAGAACAGGTGCCTCGCCCAGTTCGGCGTCGAGGACGGGGAATAAGCCAAGGGCGAGATGGGCAGCGGCAGCCCGATCGTCAGGGCGCCGGGGATGGCGATCGCGCCGAGGTCGCGGGCCAGGTGCTCGGGCGTCTGGTAGCGGTGGTCGCGCTCCTTGATCAGGAGCTTGACCAGGATCGCCGCCAAGGCGTCGGGCACGTCGGGGTTGAGCCCCCGGATGTCGGGCGGGGTTTCTTCGCGGTGCTGGATGAGCTTCTGGAGGACCGTCCCCTCGGGGAACGGCGGTCGACCCGAGAGCATGTGGAACAAGGTGCAGCCGAGCGAGTACAGGTCCCCTCGGATGTCGACGTCGCGGGGGTCTCGGGCCTGCTCGGGGCTGATGTAGTCGAACGTCCCCAGGGTCATCCCGGTCTGGGTCAGGTCGGCGTCCCCTCGGCGCTCGAACTGGCGGGCCAGGCCCATGTCGACCAGCTTGGCCCGACCGCCCGGGGTGACGATGATGTTCGACGGCTTGATGTCGCGGTGGACGACCTCGCGCTCGGCGGCGTGGATCAGGGCGTGGGCGATCTGGAGCGTGAAATGGATCGCGTCGGCCACGGCGAGCGGGCCGTCTCGGATCACCATCTGGCGGATCGTCACCCCTTCGATGTACTCGAACGCGATATAATGATAGCGGCCGTCGTCGCCGATCGTGTAGACCCGGGCGATGTTCTCGTGGTCGAGCCGGGCCGCCGCCCGCCCTTCCTGGTGGTATCGGCGGACGACCTCGGGGTCGACGGCCTGCTCGGGGGGGAGGATCTTCAGCGCGACCTGGCGATCCAACCCGACGTCGACGGCCCGGAACACCGCCCCCATCCCCCCGGCGCCGATCGACTCGACCAGGCGGAACTCGTCGATCTTCTCGCCCAGGTTGGGCAAGGCCCTGGACTCGAACCGGCCGTCGCGACCCGAGCCGAGTTCGCGGCGCCCGGACGAGGGTTGCGAGGAGGATTCGGCCCCTCGGGGCGACGAAACCGGGTGCGCCGCGATGACGTCGGTGTCGTCGACGGGCGAACCTGGGCGAGACGACGCGGACGGGTCCGAGCCAACCCCCGAGGGACGAGACCGGTCCGAGCGTGGCGGTTGATCGGACTCGGGCATGGCAAGCACGACCTCGGGGCGGGGCGAAACCCCGTTTCGACAGCGACGACCCGTTGCAAGCGCCCGGTCGACCCGCCCGAACGCACCGCGACAGATCCGAAGGCACCCGAAGGCGCAGGCGGTCGCATCGAACGTAACGCGACTATAGACGGTTCGTCCCGGATCGTCAATTGTTCGAGGGCCGCCGCCAATTTGTTCGAGCGCCGGTCAATTTCCCCAAAACCGGACGGTCGAGCACGATTGCGAACCGAGGCGGATTCGAGGTACGATCCGCCCCGGACACCGCGGCGACCGCGATCATGGACGACCCTTGAGGCTCGACGGTTCGATGGCAGACGACACGCGAGCGATCCACCTCCGAGGGGTCCGGGTCCACAACCTCAAGGGGGTCGACCTCGACGTCCCGCTCCACAAGCTGGTGGCGTTCTCGGGGGTGAGCGGTTCGGGCAAAAGCTCGCTGGCGTTCGACACGCTTTATGCCGAAGGGCAGAGGCGATACGTCGAGACGTTCTCGGCCTATACCCGGCAGTTCCTCGAACGGTTGGACAAGCCCGACGCCGACCGGATCGACAACATCCCCCCGGCCATCGCCGTGGCCCAGAGGAGCGGGGGGCGGCGAGGGGCGAGGAGCACGGTGGCCACCGTTTCGGAGATCCACGACCACTTCGCCCTGCTCTACGCCCGGCTCGGGGTCGTGACCTGCGTGGTCTGCGGCCGACTCGTCGAGCCGAGCGACCCGTCGTCGGTCGTCAAGGCGATCGAGGCTTTGGCCGAAGGCACTCGCTACCTGGTCGTTTATCCGCTCGACATCCGCCCCGATTCCGACCTGGAGGGGCTGGCCGAGGCGCTCCGGGAGGATGGGTTTAGTCGGGTCCGCGTCGGCGGCTCGGTGGCCCGGATCGAGTCGGGGCCGATCCCCGACCCCGGCGAGTCGGGCGGGGTCGACGTGGTCGTCGACCGCCTGACCCGGGGGTCCGAGGCGAGCAACCGTCGACTCGACTCGATCGAGACGGCGTTCGCCAAGGGCTTGGGCCGGTGCCGGGTCGTGGTCGAACCCGACGGACCCGAGCTGACCTTCTACCGGAAAAGGCGATGCGGAGGCTGCGGGACCGACTACGCCGACCCCGACCCCCGCCTGTTCCGCTACAACAGCCCGATGGGGGCCTGCCCCACCTGCCAGGGGTTCGGCAACGTGATCGACCTCGACCTCGACCTGATCATCCCCGACAAGACCAAGACGATCCGAAACGGGGCCATCGCCCCCTGGAACACGCCCAGCTCGGAAGACGAGCTGAGCAACCTCGTCGCCCGAGGCCCCTCGATCGGCATCCCGGTCGACGTCCCGGTCGACGCCTTGACCCCCGAGCAACTCAAGCTCCTGGTCGAAGGCGACGGTCGGCGGTTCCGGGGGATTCGAGGCTTCTTCAAGATGCTCGAAGCCAAGACGTACAAGATGCACGTCCGGGTCTTCCTGAGCCGATGGCGAGGCTACCGCCCCTGCCCCGACTGCCGAGGCGCCCGGCTCAAGCCGCTCGCCCTGGCCGTGAAGGTCGGCGGGGTGGACGTCTCGAAGCTCTCGGCGATGACCGTCGGCGACGCCCGCGACTTCCTCCGAACGGTGGCCGAGGCCGAGGCCGACAACCCGGTCGGGCGTCAAGTCTTGGGCCAGGCCCGAGGGCGGATCGACGCCTTGCACCAGATCGGCCTGGATTACCTCGCCCTCGACCGCCCGGCGCGGACGCTCTCGGCGGGCGAGGCGAGGCGGCTGGCCCTGGCCTCGGCGCTCGGTTCGGGGCTGGTCAATACGCTCTACGTCCTCGACGAGCCTTCGGTCGGCCTCCACCCCCGAGACGTGGGCCGGCTGGTGGCGACGCTCGAAGGCTTGCGCGACGCCGGGAACTCGGTGGTCGTGGTCGAGCACGAGGAGGCGATCCTCAAGGCCGCCGACTGGCTGATCGACGTCGGCCCCGGCGCGGGCGACGCCGGGGGGCGCATCCTCTATGAGGGGCCGCCGGGGGGCGCCGGGAACGTCGCCGAGTCGGCCACCGGCGCGTTCCTGACCGGCCGGGCACGCATCCCGATCCCCGACCGCCGCCGAGACCCCGAAGCCAAGGGCCGGATCACGCTCAAGGGAGCCTCGGGCAACAACCTCCGGGACCTCGACGTCTCGTTCCCGCTCGGCGTGCTCTGCGTCGTCACCGGCGTCAGCGGCGCCGGGAAAAGCACGTTGATCGAGGAGACGCTCTACCCGGCGCTGGCCAAAGTCCTCCGCGACGAGTCGATCCCCGGCTTGCCGTTCCGGGGGGTGGGCGGCTACGAATCCCTGAGCGACGTCGTCCTGATCGACCAGTCGGCGATCGGCCGGACCTCGCGCTCCAACCCCGTCACGTATCTCAAAGCGTTTGACGAGATCCGCCAGTTGTTCGCCGCCACGCACGAGGCGAAGACGCGGAACTTCTCGGCGAGCAAGTTCAGCTTCAATGTCGAAGGGGGACGCTGCGGTGTCTGCGAAGGGGCGGGCGACCTGACGGTCGACATGCAGTTCTTGGCGGATGTCCGGATGCGGTGCCCGGAGTGCCAGGGGACCCGCTACCGGGCCGAGGTCCTCGAAGTCCGGTTCCGCGAAAAAACCATCGCCGAGGTGCTCCAACTGACGGCCCGCGAGGCGTTTTCATTTTTCCGGAACCATCCCAAGGCGCAGGCCAAACTGCGACCTATGATGGATGTGGGGCTCGACTACCTCCGGCTGGGCCAGCCCGCCACGACCCTGTCGGGCGGCGAGGCGCAGCGCCTGAAGTTGGCGAGTTTCCTCGCCTCGACGCCGTCGGCGATGACCCGATCGGCCCGAGGGCCCAAGACGTTGTTCCTGCTCGACGAGCCGACCACCGGGCTGCACCCGGCGGACATCGCCAAGCTCCTCGACACGTTGACGCGGTTGCTCGACCTGGGCCACTCGTTGATCCTGGTCGAGCACGCTCCCGATGTTCTCCGATCGGCCGATTGGATCATCGACCTTGGCCCCGAAGCGGGCAACCAAGGGGGCCGGATCGTCGCGGAAGGCACTCCCGAAGCGGTCAGCGAAACCTCTACCCACACTGGTCGGGCACTCGATGAACTCCTCAACCCTCGGATTCAGCAGCCCGGCGATGCCGGGACCCGGTCGGCCCCTTCGATCAAGACCCGACCGTGATCGGGATGGGTTGTCGCGTTTCGCCGCCGGTCTTGATCTTGAATCCGCGAGCGACCATCGCGCCGACCAGGGCGAACACCACCGCGAGGCCCATCATCAAGGCCGAAGCGGGTTCGGGAACGACCGCCGGGTTCAGGTCGCCGGGGGGGTTGGGAGGCGTCCCGGTCCCGGTCCCGGCGGGCGGGGGCAACAGTTGGCTTGGCGGGGTGGTGGGAGTTCCCCCTCCGGTGCCGGTGCCGGTTCCAATCCCGGGGACGGTCCCGGTTCCAGTCCCGGTCGTCGGACTACCACCCAGGGATTGCCCGGCGGGCATCGGGGCCGGCGGGGTGATCGGGGCCGGCGGGGTGATCTCGAACAATCGGCCCAAAAATGGATGCCAGTGGTCGAACCGGGTCGTGTTCAGCGCGTGCTTGTCGCCGGCATAGGTGAAAAAGCCCCCCTGCGGCAACAAAGGCGCGGAGGCGCCCAACGTCCCCTGGCGCTGGAGCTGGTCGCGGTCGAGCAAAGCGGCGAGCACGACGTTGCCGCGATCAAACCGCGTCGGGTTCGCGTCGTGATGGCTCCGAAGCGCGTTCCAGTAGTGATCCTTGGGTAGTTCGCCCGTCGCCGCCAATGATTTGAGGGCAACCGCATCTTCGTGCGATAACCGCGTCGACTCGTGATAGCTGTAAGGCATCTGCGAAAACCCCTTCACGAATAGAATTCAGCCGCTGTTGCGAAGATGAATTTCAGCGGTCGATGACAACCTTCGACATCATTACGTCGCCTAAGTCCCATTCGTGACTTCGTGACCTAGCTTATTGTTTTCTCTTGACAAATCGATCCGCCTCGCCTCTGGGACGATGATCAGCGCCGGACCGATGATCGTGGCCGTGTTTGACCAAGATCCTGAACGAATCCGACCACCCATCGAGGACCGTCGAGGAAGAACGACACCGATGATGCGAGAGAGTCGAAAAAAATCGAAAACCCGTCAACCCCATTAAAAACACCTTTCGCCAGATTGCCCAATCGCTCAGCCTTGAAGTAGACTTCAATTCGACGGACCGAACTCCTCCCCGAAGGTTTCCAACGCTCCGGCTTCAATCCCAGGACCCAAGCGAACCCAACATGAGCCGCCAATCTCCCCCCGTTGGTCTCCGCCGTCGCCCTCCGACTCGCCCCCGTGTGGAAGCGCTGGAAGGGCGAGCGCTGCTCGCCACCTTAATCGTGTCGACCAATGCCGACTCCGGCCCCGGCTCGCTCCGGGACGCGATCAACCAAGTCAACACCTCTCAATCCACAGCCGTCACCACCATCGACTTCGCCATCGGCACCGGCGGCTTGCAAACCATTGCCTTGCAGTCCGCCTTGCCCCGGATCAATGCCCCCGTCACCATCGACGGGTCGAGCCAGCCGGGGACCCTGACGACCCCTCGGATCGAGATCAACGGCTCGGCGGCGGGCGGAGCGGTCATCGGGCTCGACCTCTTGGGCGGCTCCAGCACGGTTCGAGGGCTGGTGATCGACGGCTTTGGCCCGTCGACCGGCGTGTCGATCGAGCCTGGCGTCGGGATCTACCTCGAAAGCGACGGCGACGTGGTGCAAGGCTGCTTCATCGGCACCGACCCGACGGGCACCAAGGCTTCGGGCAACCAGGTCGGGATCAACGTCGCCGACACGGACCCGGGGATCAACCCCCTGATCGGCGGGACGACGGCCGCCGCCCGGAACGTCATCTCGGGCAACCAGACCGGGATCGTCCTGGCCGGAGGTACGGTCGAGGGGAACGACATCGGGACCGACCCGACCGGGACCGTCGCCATCCCCAACGCCACCGGGATCACCGCCGTCGGGGGTTTCTTCGTGAGCCGGCCCCCTCCGGGGACCGCCCAGGGGACGATCGGCGGGAGCGTCGCCGGTTCGGGCAACCTCATCTCGGGCAACTCGGCGAGCGGGATCGTCTTCCAGGGAGGGTTCAACTTCCTGACCCAAGGCAACACGATCGGCCTGGGGGCCGACGGCAGGGTGTTGGGCAACGGGGCCGATGGGATTTCGTTCTATCCGGTGCCGGACGCGATCGGCTTCTCCGCACCCGTCTCGTACAACGACCCGATCGGCGGCCCGGAAGCCGGGCTGGGCAACACGATCGCCGACAACAAGGGGGCGGGCGTCGGCATCATGGCGAGCGTCGACCGATCCACCCTCACCCCCATCAGCGTCGCGGTCCGGGGCAACTCGATCCACGACAACGGCGGGCTGGGGATCGACCTCGGCGACGACGGCGTCACGGCCAACCCGCCGCAAGGCCCGTCGGGCGTCGGACCCAACTTCTTCCAGGCGTATCCGGTGATCACGTCGGTGACGGACTCGGGCGGCTCGACGACCGTCGACGGGACGTTCGACGGCAGCCCGGTCTCGTCGTACACGGTCGACCTCTACGGGAACGCCGCCGCCGACCCATCCGGGTTCGGCCAAGGGCAACAATACCTGACGTCCGTCACGGTCATCACCGACGGTAATGGCCACGGGCAGTTCTCGACGACCTTCCCGACCCCCTCGGGCCTGCCGTTCATCACCGCGACGACGACCGACCCGGTCTACAACGACACGTCCGAGTTCTCCGAGGCGACGTCGACCACATCCACTCCCCTGGCGTCCGACGTGTCGGTGACGGGTTCGGCCTCGACCAACCAGGCGAGGATCGGCGACTCGGTCGTCTTCAACTATCTCGTGACGAACAACGGCCCGAACCCGGCGGTCGGGACGACCCTCTTCGAGAAGTTCGATCAGACCCTCGGCTCCGGCTTCGACGCCTCGAAGTATCTCGTCGGCTCGACCGACGTCACGACCTCGGTGTTGGCGCTCGGGAGGATTTCGCTCGGGACGATCGCCCCCGGCAAGTCGGTCACGGTCCAGATCACCTACTCGTCGGGGAACGGGAGCCATCAGTTCAACGGGAGCACCGGGACCGACACCGACACCGTGACGGCCGTGACCGCGACGAGCGACCCGAACTCGTCGAACAACCAGGTCAGCCTGTCGTTCACCCAGCTCGCGGACCCGTATGCCAGGCTCTCGCTCGCGACGACCCCCCTGTCCGGCACGTTTCGCCAGGGCGTCCCGGTGACGATCACCATCCGAGCCACCAATGTCGGCGATGCCGACGCCTCGGGGGTGTTCGTCGGCGAGACTCCGCCCGGCGTGATCGACTCGTTCCAATCATCGCAAGGCACTTCCGCGCTGATCAGCGGCACCGTGGAATTCAACCTGGGGACGATCGCCCCGGGGGCGACCGCCACCATGACCGTCGTGATCACCCCGACCGTCCCCGGGCTCCAGAACAACAGCGGCGGCGTCCAGACCTTCTCGACGGTGGGCATCGTGTTGAACGGGTTCTACAGCGGGACGGCGAACTTCGGCCTCCTCGTCCTCCCTCGCGACGTCCGGGCCGACTTCGAAGGGACCGGCCAGACCGACATCGCCGAGTTCATCCCCTCCACCGCGACATTCGCTATCCGACCGTCGTCGGGCGGACCCGACAAGATCATCCAGTTCGGCATCCCCGGCGCCGGTCAGTCGATCCCGGCCACCGGGGATTACGACGGCGACGGCAAGACCGACCTGGCCGTGTATCTCCCGTCGATCGGGGCGTTCGCCATCCGACCGTCGACCGGAGGGCCGGACCGGATCATCCCGTTCGGGATCGCGGGGGCGGGCCAGTCGATCCCCGCCCCGGGCGACTACGACGGCGACGGCAAGACCGACCTCGCCGTGTACCTCCCCTCGATCGGGGCGTTCGCCTATCGCCCCTCGTCGGGCGGACCCGACCGGATCATCCAGTTCGGGCTTGCCGGCGCCGGGCAGTCGA
>JAABUX010001057.1_pt1 | contig 43399 bp, 39 predicted proteins | sample 5561851 | NCBI WGS metagenome assembly JAABUX01 (sample SAMN10711883, study PRJNA513361) | rock metagenome | isolation source: Antarctica rocks | place: Antarctica: Victoria Land, Richard Nunatak red sandstone | collected 2016-01-03 | reverse complement strand
GGGGAGGGGATTGGTTGAGGATGGAGATGCGGATTAGAATCGGAGATTGCTGTGGTATTTCATGATTGACGTGTCATGTTGTAACGACCTGGATTCCATGAAATCGATTTCGGAAACTATGAATGAAAAGACGTAGCTAGGTAGGTAGCTTCCGCCGACTCGATCTTTGTAGAATTTATTGAGAGGAGAGAAAACCGTGCTGGAGGTGGTTTTTGGGCTTAAGGTGCGTATGTTGTACATGGTTTTGAGAGAGGGGTTGAGTGGATGGATTGATTGATTGAGAACGTAGGTAGAAAGTGAGGGTTGGTTGTATGGAGATTCTCTTGCATTTCATGAGTTCCATTCTTGTTGTGATGGTGAAAAGACGAAAGGAGCCGGATCCATTAACCCTCTTCTCGACAAGGTTTCCTACCATATCGGCGACGAATTTGTCTTGGTTGGGAAGACAGATACGAGAAATCATCTCTCTTGCATTATCATGACGATCATGATAGTCACACACCAGTCGTTGGAAAAAGACACGACGATCCGGATCTATAGCCTCCTCTTCTCAACAAGCTTCCCACCATATTCACATTGCAGACGAACCTGCACAAGGCTAAGCCCCTGCCTCCGACCCAGTTATATCGCCATCTCCTTCTCCCTTCACAAACGCGTCGATGGCATGTTCGCCGTTGCTAAAGTCCTCCTTCTCTTCTTCATCTTCCTTTCCCTCCGTAGCAGCGATAGTATCCACGTAAGCTTCGATGGTCAGATTGGCCGCAGCGGCCTGGTCTTCGAAAGCCTTGAATTGCTTCTGTAGGAATGCAGTGGCGTACTTGTCGGCACCTTTGGCTTCCATTTTCGTCGCGACGTGGGCCCACATCTCGGCTTCGGCTTCCTTCTTCGCGGTGATGAGGTGGACGGCCTGATCGGATTCATGTTAGTAGAGGATACCGGAGTATAGGAGAAGCTTGGCTCACATCTCCTTCTTTAAGGTGCATCATGTTGACTTTAATGCGCGCGTAGCGGTTGGGGAGCGTACTGGACTGTGTTTAGCTCCAAGTAACGAGCATAGCGAACGTGATAGGGAGCATACCTGTTCGCGGTTTCCTGGCCAGTGGCGTCCTTCCACGCTTCGCGGATTGCAGCCCAATCGTCTCCCTTTTCTTTCATCATAACCAACATCCTGTCGGCGTCATCTGCAGTTTCCCACGAGGTGGGTATGCCACGTGGAGCAGCCATAGCCTTGGACGGGGCAGCGCGCTGACGTGGCGTATTTCGAACCGTACTGTCGCCGTCCTTGGTGGGGGAGATAGACTTATCAGCATCACCCTTTGCAGCCTTCTTGGTGGGGCTTCGCTTCTTTGGGTTGGGAGTCGTAGTTCCTTCGTCGTGAGAAATCGCTCCATTGTCATTGTCATCGTCAACTTCCGTCTTGATAGCATTGCCAGTTGTCTTCTTTCTCGGTAAGGCGCGCTTCTTAGGAGAGGGAGTCTTGGGTTCTTTCACACCAGCTCCGCAATGCGTCTCAATCTTCGCTTTCTTGATGGTGGGTTGTTCCGTGGCAGCGGGAACATCGTCACTGAAGCTCTGGGCGGTTGCTGTTGTCCCGCGCTTCTTTTCATTCGTCTTGCCATGAGCCCTGGTCACTTTGATTGACTCCTGGGAAGGATCAGTCGAGAGCTTCTCTAGTTGGTAGAATTCGCATGTGAGAGGATCAGGTACACATCTTTGGAGACGCTCAGAGATTAACAAAGATCGCTCCAAGCTGTACCTGCTTGCGCGACTTCAAGGGGTGAGGGAATTTATCATGCGAGCAAAGTTGTATAATGAGAAAATTGTGACGCTATAGTCACAATATTCGCGACGACTGCAACGAAGTAGAAACCGTCTGATTGGCAATGCAAGTAGTTGATTTATGAGAGCATTGAAAATCATGGCTAGAGTCTCATCAAGCCTCAACTTACGTCCTCGGCATGGTCGACCTTGTTGCCGACGTGGTCGACTGGGACCAGATCTCCGGCCATAGCAATGAGACCGCTGGGTCCGTTTCCATCGGACGAGTCGCTACCATGGACATGACCATGTGCGAATCCATTCTTGATGGCGTTGCCTTTCAGATCAATTTCCCCGAGGAGCATTTTATCTTCTTGGGAGAGCGGAGGGGACATGCTAACAATGTATGATGAAGCTAATGCGATGCTTGAACAAGGATGCGATAAGATTGTATAAAAAATGTTTTGAACATGGATATAGGATGTCTGAAGATGTTGGTGGCAAGGAGGAAGAAGTGAGGTCAATGAATGTGAGGGTGATCGTGGGGTTCAAGCATCTCCTCGAACAGTGAGGTTCACGATACCGAACGGATCTTTTGGATACGACCCCAGAACAGGTCATTGGGACCAATCTCCGGAGTGAAGGGCGGAAATTGAAGATATCCTGGGCTTGGCGTTATTGGTGTGCCAACTTAGATTTTTCAGGCACATCTTCAAGGACCATGTGCAACGGGAGAAGGAAAGTAGAACCTGGAGCAGTGGCATGAAAATCTCCAATAGTGCCCCGTTGCTGCTTTCTGCTGACAAGGAGGCATAAAGTCGCTTGGGACGGTGGTCTTGGCTGTCCTCTGGACTGCCTGATATCTGGGTGGCGTAAAAATGATAGGGGACCCATCCAGCAACATCTCCAACTTCCGGATAGGAATGCTTTACCAACTAAGTATCATCATCTCCTGCCCAATGCTCACGGAAACGCACAGGGCGTGATGCCAGTATGTCCTGGGACTTCTTGCTTTCAGCACTGGATCCAAGTCACCATGATTACCAAAGTTGAGGACACGTGTTGTGATTCGCATATGCCGAGGAATAGCTCACATTGTCACCACTAAGTTTGTACGACTGCGGACTATGGGCGAAGGGATGGATTTGAGAGATGTGTTGAGGCTGGACGTCGACCTAGGTGTTCCAGCGCAAGCTTGTCAGACTAGTCTAGCTCAGGACTAGTGCCATCTGTGGTGAAGATTGCCAAGAAACGTTTCGCCATTCCAGTATTCTAGCGTGGACGCGGACAAGCTTGGCACTCAGTACGCTAGTAATTTCCAACCCCACACGAAAAAACTCCTCACTCGGAATATCTGATATATGTTACTATCCAATTTCATCTAGATATCCTCAGATATCGATCTTACTACCAGCGAAGTATCGTCCCTCGCAATGTACATATTGTGCTGATAACGGCGCCCATCTATGCCTGGTATATGTGACACCAAGCGTCTCTTGACCGTTTCACAAGTTGGGCTGAGCTTGTGGCTGAGTCAAACTACCTAGTCATGTACGAGATGCTGCGTCGAATCAACATCGGCCTTTACCTCACAGTGATCTGTTGGCGAAGGGCTGCTTTGTTACCACCAGGCTGAAAAGCTTGGCAGCTGAAGGACGCTCTAAACTGCAATGAGGAATTGACAATCACTGTGCCGTTGCGTTGCAGGACATGGTCTTTGCTAAAAGCGCCACGCGAAGTTTCTTAAAACGATTCGGATATGCAGTCTTCTTGTGCCTTTCCCGCATTATTACACCATAGTCATGTCCAGTATCTGGCCACGCGTCGCCTTCTTGGTCCTCCGATAATTGCGAGTTCTTAGCAGAAAATCCCATAGAATAGGTCGAGCGCTATTCTACGCCACCCGCAGAGTCCACCTACAAAGTCTCGAAATGAATCAACAGAACGACCAAGCGACCTACGGGTACGGCTTTGCCGACCGTTCTGGTCCATATCTTGTCAGAACCAGGAAAGCCTTCCTGGAATTGGTGAATCCAACAACGGCAGCTGAGATGAGAGCCAATGTCACAGGGTGCATCCTTCATAAGTTCACCGAACTGGACAAAGCCTTGTTCTCATCCCGGCAGTACATTCTGACGCTTTGGCCGGCATTCGTGGGCGCAATCGTCGCCCTTGCTCCTGATCCGTCGATTATGGTGTACGACAATATCTGGTGGTCAGTTCTATTTGCAATCACCTCTGGTGGTCTTCCCGGAATGGAATCAGCATCTCCACCACATCACGTAGATGCAATCTCCGAAAGAGAAGGTCAGGCCCTGTGTGAGGCATGGCACTTTGACCCTTCCAGGCCACAAATCATGTCTAAAGAGAAGACTATGGGATCATACACCCGAGGAAAGGGCTTCATTCTCTTCGAATGGGCATCGTTCTTCCTGAGTGTCGTTTTATGGCTCTACTTCTGTGTGCGTTTTGGCCAAACGTTAAAGCTTGCCTTGGATATGACTTTCGAAAGCGAATGGTTGGCTGGAGCTTTGTGGTACTATATTTCGGCCAGCCCGGCGGTCATTGGCCTTGTTCTCGAACTGATACGCAACCGCGTCGATTTGTACGAGCCTGCTAATAGAATTGAGGGCGAGATGGAAGCTTCAAGGAAGGCCGAAGAAGGACGAATCAGATCGTTGGTAGAACAACAACACTTTCACCAAGTCAAAGTCAGATCGGTCTTCAGCCTCTGGTTGCGGGTCTTACGGCATCAGTGGCGACGATCGCAGTATCGAATTCTCGTTCGAAATCATCAGTCTTATAGATATGAGTGGCTGTTTGTGCTGGGACGTTCCGTTGTTGGCGGGAGTCGTATAACGATTTTTACAATAGGCTCGATCACGATGGGAAACATCGTCCTTATGCCGGTTCCTGATGACGTGTATCTTTTCGTTCTGTTATTGTTCACTACAGGAGTCCCTCGGCAGCTTTGGTCGGCGTTCTGGACGAACGGCAACCGAGGAGCCGATCTTGTTGTTTGGGTCAAGACTGTCAAGATGATGGGACCAGATGGTGCTGATTGATGAAATTTACCAGCAGTAGGCATATTCGCCGTAATATTATACAACATGTCTGGACGTTCAATGGTAGGAGTTGTTCCTGTCCATAATCTCGGAATCATCTAAGATGTTCCGATTAAGATTGTTAGGTTTATGACGTGGGACTGAATTCAGGTCCCAGCACAGCCTGTTCATCTCGTCATTTGCAATTCGGGGAGTGAAAAGAAATCATGAACGTTGCTCATCTGATCTATATCTCGTTGGTTACACCAACAGCTTCAAATGATACACCAACCCTTCGATAAAGCTCTCTGCAAGGCCCAGTCGCTCCAGAAAAAGCCCATATCAAGAACTAGGCGACTTCGAACACAAAGAAGCGCTTCCCACTCGAACAAACGCGAAGCTCTGAACAAAAAGAGCCGACTGGCTGCTATCACCGAGCTTGTATACGATGAAGAAGAAGGCTAGAGCTAGTCCCAAGGCCTTTATCGAGGGTTCACATAAGGGATCATATTCTTCAATCTTCGCATTCGAGCTATCATATTACAATCGCATCCTCTATGCCAATCTCCTCCTATTTCTGTCTCTCTAAAGCTACCTTACCTAAATCATCTACCGCATCATCTCCCACTAACGATTTAAGCCGCTTTGATCAGTACGACCTACAGAAAAGGCTGCTAGCTGAGTAGAGATAACAGATCACTGCTTCACATGCCGGAGATCACCATGTGTAAAGTGTACCAACCCCTGGTTTATTTCCCGGGTAATCTCGTATATATTATACAAGCCACTACCCTTCCAACTAATCTACTGCGCACCAATGATCCGTGGATGCCCAGTCCACAATCCTGATGGCTTCGCACGCGGTATATCATCTTCGTCCTTCCTGATGTAACCCATCATTATGCTCCCTTCCAATCGTTCGTCTGCGATCTATAGATAGCATTAGGCCCTTTTCTTTAACCTTCCTTTGTCTAGTGATGGCCGGATGGTGTCCTCACAGGAGCTTAATTAGTGCCTTGAGCCAAACGTTGAAGGTACAAACCCGAGCTTTCGAGGCTTTCTTCGTGAGTCATCACTTTCTCTGCCGCGATGATAGGGTGCTGCTGCATGCTTGCTTGGCTTGCTGTGGTCTGGCGAGAGGGGAGGAATGGCGATCGATTGTGTCTAGCCTTGCATATGGGGTTGAGAATGACGGCGGTCAAATTCAGTCCTTTACTGTCTAGGTATGCCTCGATGTTTTTTCTCATGTCCCTTCGCAAAGATGGTTTTGAGGAAGGATGATAATGATCATTGGTTTGGTATAATCTCCTATCATGATGTCTTCAAATCTCCACTAGATATCAGCATCAAACCTATACAGATCGTGGCTTGACTAATTTTCCTCGGCGCTCTTAGGGCGATACTTTCGCTGAATGGATCCCCACATGTCTCGATCATGAGCACTAAGCTATCGATGTATCACGAAATGATTGTCAGGGGAATGCAGCCGTTGGTCAGCTGATATCGAACCTTCAACAGTCAACAATGTATGGTTTACGAGGTTGAAAGCAATACGAATCGAGAATCAGCACTTTCAACTCAAGATTGGCCAACGACTTCCACCAACTCTGAATATCTGACGTGCATCACCAGAACAAATAGCGCTGTATACCGCATCTTTTGAATTGAAGACATCAGCGATGACTGGACTTATCAGCACAAACCGTTGCAACATGTTGAGGTAGAGCACCATCTGATTCGAAGACCACGGCACAAAGGTGACAATATATAAACGTGCACTTAAGTGGATCGATCTCTAATGGCTGGGTGACAACACCTGATCATAATCTCGACTGTTTGATTCGTTTTCCCCGACAGACTCCAGCCTCGCCGCGCTCAGACCCCGGGATGACCGCATCCACCATGGTGGTGAAGTGGCGGACGCAGCGCGAGCAGCCAAACGCTTTTTCAAAGCTGCGACGAGACGGCCACAAGCAAGTAGGGGAGCGCGGAAGGATAAAAGCACCCCTAATCCATCAGCATACCGCAAGTGCAACACCAGCTCAACCCCATCATTGCGAACCTTCAAGCACTTTTTCTTCAACCGGCGACACCTCCCGCAGACCCTGGCGGCCTTCTTGTCGTCGGTCAACTCGGCGTAGCTAGGACAACATCAGCCTCTAAGGCCGCCGAGTCTAGGAATTGTCCAACCCGCTTTCAAGACTTAGCGATGATGGTAAGTAAGCCGTCGGGATAATCGGCAGCTGTGCACGGCAAGATAAGGTAAAATCTATAATGACGGTGTGGACTTGGCGGTCAGGAAACGCTGAATGTAGATTCGCAGGTATTTTGTCAAACGACGCATGTATATCGAAAAAAGCAGTCGCTCATATATCCGATGGTAATCACCGTGATATTGTCGGTCGTGAGCGAGCTCGAAGACGTCTTTTTTCAACGCGTGGCTATTGTCGTTTTTAGGTAAGGAGTTCACCGCATCAGCTTGCAGATCATTCCGTTCATTGTCTTCGCCCCCCTTTGCCTTTGCTCGCATCTGGTAAGAACGACATCCCTGGTACCATGCTTGGACATCTTTTACTCTGGTTGGCCATCTATCCCATATCCTGCAATCACAACGGACCTTATTGTCCATGGACTTCCGATTTAGATACTTCCATGCATGTCTGGCTGTATACTGTGTCTCATTTGTCGTTCTTTTTTTGAGATCAATAGGAGGCTTTGTTGCATTACTGAATTGATCTTGTAGACCTCGACAGATCGCTCAATTGGAGACAATAACGTCTCAGTCTTCGTATGTAGTTTTTGAGCAGAACTTCTTTACCCAAAGAATCAAGATCGGCCTCAACTCTTGTGGGATCGTCTTGATATCGCAATCAAGTGAGCCTAGTGTAAGAGGTCTCTAACAAAGCAGCCCAGAAGCAAAAGCTCAACTTCCATCCTCAGATCCTAGATGCGATAAAAACTGTTGCAAGTGTCTTGTACACAACGATGTCCCAGTTATTAGAGTATCTATTGGCTTTCGTATATATAAGCACCATTGGCTTGAATGATCGATATTCTGTTCTATGATGATTCCATGGAGTATATGTTGGCAGCCAGCAACTCAACACCCTCCGCATAGTTTCCCTTCTACCATCGCCGTTATTGAAACGATCATTAGACTATATCTCCCGAGCAAGCACTTTCAATTTCTGTACTCCGATTTTTATCCGAGATCCAATGCTATGCCAGTATTTCCTGACGTCTTGGGCTTCTGGGTAGAGATGTGGCTATCTTCCACCTTCGTGATATCATTGCAAGGTTTCCGTGATGCTCTATGTAAACGAGTCCTGGAAGCGAAATGTAATGCAAGGCAGATGCAACGCAAAAAAGGCAATGTGCCTCGAGGCGAGGAGTGGTTTGTAAGATTGTCTTTCTTTCTTCAAGTACGTATACTCAATAATGATGGGCCAATATAGATGAGCTCTTATATTAGCTACTATCTTAGCGATAGTATCCAAAGTGGAGTCCACGGTACCGCTTCCTAATAGCGATATGGTATAGGACCTCGAGTCTTGATTAAGTGGTTCCAAAGATTGTAAAAGTAGGGAAGTAAGAGATGGGAAGAAGGGGGATCACCGACCGATTTGCCGCTTCCACCTCGGTGGTGAAGGTGGCGACGCGTGCCGTAAAAGCAACACGACGAGCAGAACATTTTCCTCGAAGGGCGATAGCAGGACCACGACCAAAGAGGCGGGAGACACGGCGGCGAAACGGAAGGGGGACTTATAACCTATTAGCATATCGCAGGCGAAACTCATCAAGATCCCATCATAACAAACCGAGCGACACTTCTTATGCAGGCGTCGACACCTCCTATAGGCCTTGCTGGCCTTACGGTCGCACTATAACCCGGGATTCGAACCGAGGTGCTTCGCGCACCGGAGGTAGTAAGGCCTCGGGAGTGCTGATACGCCGGCGGCACGATGAGGGAGGGCGGCGCGAAGAGAGGAATGAACTATCTATCACTAGTGCCAGCCATTACGGAAACCTTCAATCGTAACGAATGTGGGAATGATTCGAAAGGAGTGTGAAGTGATGGAATGTCAACAAGGTTACTTAGAAAAAGCTTATAAATAATTTAAAAGTTAAAAGGTGTTAGGGTAGTAGGTATTTAGATAAATAAGTGACTTACCCTAGATAGTTTTGAGGTTGACTCTACCGTATGTATGACGAGGCACATGAGTGCAGGTGCGAGGCTCGCAGACGTTATTGTGATAATTGCCGCCACATGAAGAGGACGCTATGCCCTCATCGCTATCCATCGCTTCTTGCGAGCAGTCTCCTCCTAATTAGACTTCTTTCGCTCGGTGTCATTCGCCTTAACCTGAAAAAAGGGCGCTCCCGGCTGTTCCACCTTCTTGACTGCAGATATCGGATTCACTGTCTCCTGGTGCTGGTCAATCCTTGCTTCCCTTTCATCGATGATGTCCAGCGAGGCAAGGTAGCAATGCTGCAACTTGACATTGTTGTATGCCCTGGCTATCTCTAGGAGAACTTTTTCCGATACTGACTGTATGCCTTCGTCGTTCAGCCGATCGGGTTATCGTAGCTGAAGTGTCATCGGTGATTCAACATAATGTGAGCAGTCACTGAACCAATCACCCTTGACCGGGCTTCCCATGATTTTTCGATCGTCAATATAGAAGATTTGACAGCCCTCATCCACCATTGAGACAAGATTATTCATGGCTTTTCTAGTATGGAAAGCATGGCAGAGCCGTTCAGCACGTCCGCACGGCACCCATTGGAAATTTCTTGTTTTCTACCGCCCATCTAGTCATATGATCACCTCAGAACCCTTAAATATATATATAAACCATACTCACGCGAGAAAACATTCACTGCTCTTAAAATCAGAAGCGATCAGTCGGCCTGTGATCGCGGACGTGTCCGGCAACGAAAGGAAATACTATCGTTGATATTCCCTCTAGGCGAGCAGGCGCTCGGTTGTGGTGCAGCCGTAGAAGTTGAAGGGGATGAGCTATTGTTATGTGACACGTAAAGATTCGGGAGTCGAAAGAAGCTTAGCTGGGGTTTCAGATGAAAGGTCGGCAATGATATCGAGGTATATGGCTAGGCTACCATTTCGGACATCCACTGAAAACTGGAATCACCAGTGTACAGCAGAAGAGAACAGAATATCTCTTCATTTCCCTCTCCAGATCCAATGTTGTTCCAATTCTTGTGGGAGCTCTAAATTCTCGGCCCAATTCTTCTCAACGGATACTTTTCGATTTAACTGTCGCGTCGTTGATCGCGTTGTATTCGTGGACCATGCCTGATATTAATTCTTTTTGATGATGAATGGACACGTGGGTTCAGTGTGCGCACCTTGGAAGATTGATATATGTAATAATGCCTGTCTCGATCAATTTTTGAGCTTCTTCAGGGCTTCTTGCTTCATGTGTTCCTCCACTTTGGGATCACGTTGGATACGTCGGCAGGCATGAGTCTTCTCTCCGAACAAGAGTTTGAAAAATATAGCGGGGAGTGTGGTGTGTTGTTCTCCTCCTGCCAAATATTTGGTGTTAGATCGGTGCCGAGTCCTCACTTCCGCTGGATGTGTTATTCTTCGCGGACGCTAATCAGGGCCAGAATTGGCTTTGGCCTCCTGAATCTCCTTGTGTGTCTCGTTGGCTTCAGTGGTTGGTGCCGTCTTGCTCAGACCCGCAGTTATGACGCCGAGGCATCGGATCAGGACAGTAATGTTTGTCAAGTCCAATTTCGATCCATTTCAAGAGAACTGCGTCCAAGGTCTCTGGAAATCCATCGACAGCAACTTCGAATCGACCAACACATGCATTTTCTAATACCCGCGGTCTTGGTTTCTTCGAACTCTTTCTGATATTCCGATGACTACACAAAGTTCTCTCTCTTCTTGGGTCCGATTTGTTTTCCATTCCTCCGCATAACAATAGTCTCCTCCACTATTGCCGTTTTGAGGATTCTCGAAGAATCAGCTCGCCCAGGGATTAATTTCTGAAAGCATACTAGACTGTTGAAGAATCGCATCAACAAATCTTTATCCATTGGTATTGGCCAATCTCTAAATTGACGGAAATTATCCTCGGACGAACGAATACCTTCTTCATTTCGGTGGTGGCCTAGGATTTCGGCTTTCGTAATAAAGAGGCTGCCACCAAGCATTCGGCGGTAAAGAGGCGTGGGATTTAGCTGCAGCAGTGCTTATGCTAATTGAGCGCGAGGATTTGAGGCTAGATGTACGAGTTGTGCAAGGAATGTTCTCGCTATTGTGTTTTGTAGACGTAAAAATGCCCGTACTCAAACTCGACAATGCGTAACACCCTGTATCAAAGTAAAATGCATAGTCCGCTATCACCTCGCCATTACCCTTCGAAGCGGGATGAAGCCATCCACCTTACCTGTTTGGAACTCATCATCCTTCCAAAACCTATACTCGGCAGGCAGACCTTTATCCTTGGCCGTTATGTCGTATCCATCCATTCACTGGCGGTGTGAGGACCGTTGATCGTAAGATTTGCGGTACAGCTGAATGCACTACTCGAGGATGACTTGATTTTTCAGCTTCCTCTTGTTAGAGTCTTTTTCTGGCCTTGTCGTCTGCTATGACGAGCTTGCATCTCCTCCGTTACCTCGATTTTGCCCTGGCTAGCGATTTGGCCGAGGGTTTTGTTGACTGCGGTAGCCTATAGGAACAAGGGCTGATCGTGCAACTGGTCGAGGGTTAGGATGGCCATGTTACAGAGACTGCCCTCAACCTTAGATATCGGCTGCTACGACGCCAGCCTGTATTGCCTCTATTACCTCGATTTGATTCTGGTCAGTGATTTGTCCGAGTATCTTGTTCGCTGCGCGAGCTTGTAACGCCTGATCATAGGAATGGTCCAAGGTCAGGAGGACCATGCTATAGCTTTGGCGGCGGAGTGCACAACGGAGGCTTTGCAGGATACTATTAGCGTTAGCAGGCACGTCAATGAACACGTAGTCCGCGCAGGCGTGGTGGAGGATGACCGAATCCACACTCATAGCAACACTCGTGATATTCGTTCGGCCCCTCAAGGTCCTGTAGGCGGTCGTATAGATCCGCCTTATATATAAGAAATCGTTTGGGTCATTGAAGGCAATACGAGCAGCGGAGCGCCCCTGCGCACGATCAGCGGAGTGGACACAGAAACAGCGAAACCTAAGATCAGTAAGGTAGTCCAGAAGGTTCAGGAGGGTGAGTGGCCAATTGCAAAAGAAGGAGAATTTCCTCCATCTATCGTTCAGGACGTGGTCAGCATGGCCTGCCAGCGAAGTGGGAGGAGGATTTCGTTGCCATATCGTGAGGCTTGAGCCACGCCGCAGTTCTCGAGAGTTGTGGAGTATGGTGGCTTCTGGGTCACCGATCATATTATCTGTTTACATCCTTCTCAAAGCCAGCAATTCCAGGTGTGGATTCAGTGTGCCAGGTGAGAGCCGACGGTGTCCTTTAACTTGACCGTGAATGATAAGAAGGACTTGTGCGCTGATTATAGTATATAGTAATATGAGAATGGTCTTTATAATTTTCGGGAATCTTATAGAGTGAGATGATTATATATATGAAAGGTTTTCCAATTCAACTTCAGGTAAGAAGAGATGAGAATGTTAAGACAGCAACAGTCACCTGCGATCGATTCCATCGTCTTTCAGAGCTGGAAGCTCAAGAGAAGCTTGCAAACTCAGACAACGGTCCCTCTCCGTGAACCCTTCTGATCAAGAGCTGGCATCATCGAGGAAAGCGAATTCCAATAACGACAGGCTTTATCTAAGAAGCTAATGATCAGCTCCGTACTGATTTGGAGATTTATCTCAGTGCTGACATGTCCGAATGATAAAGTGGATATACAAAGGTATGTGAAGGAAAAGGGGGCAATGGGCCGGTGGGCTGATACCGCGGCTTGTATTCCTCAGGCCAGAATGGGTCCATTGTAAAGATGAAGGAGTGATGGATGCTTACGGGGACTGTAGGAGGACAAGTAACATATTAGCTTGCCTGACGATGGAAGTTGTGGTTCATAACGCGAAGTTTTGTCAAAGAAGAATTTCCAATTGAAGTGTGTTCATAATCGTAGACCGATTCTCATATCGCTGATCCTGGATGTCGTATCTAATCCCAAATCATCCGATCTTTCAGCAATCTCCATATCTTAATCGTTTCCAGAAGTAATGAAATTCCGCCTGGCGTACGCTCTCACGGCATACGAGCATGAGAGAAAAGTCGGTGCCAATGTACTTTGATTTTCCAAAGACTTCTGTGAAGTCAGGGACTCCGATTTGGAGATAATCCCGAACTTCGATAATCAGCAACAAGGCTTAATCGCCCATCCTCGAATTCATTCGATTCCACTTCTCATTTCACTGCAATGACGAATGGACTGTGAACTGTGAACTATTTTCACACGAGAGCCAAAGAGGTTTCAGCTATCGAGAAAGGGTTGCCAATTGTAGTAAGACCGAAAACACGCTTCCAGATACAAGTCAAGCTTCACTGTATTTCATCAACAACCAACATTGACGCTTTGGAATCATCTTATCAGATTATAGGCGAAGCTGCCAAGTAATGGTTGACGTCGGCCTTTGCCCAGTAAGGATTCTCCTTGTTGTCAACGAGGATACTCGATCCCTCCACAGCGTGTGAACGTCGTCATACAATTTTTTCTTGTTGCCGTTGATCAAGCACAACCTGAATCTGGCTATCTTCCGTCTCAGTACAACATATGCGGATAGAAAGAGAAAATGAGCGGTGCTGAGTCGACGATCCTGGTTTGATGACCCTTGGCGTTTTTGTCCTTGGCAGGTCGATGCTGGTGGAAATCATGAAACTATAGCCATTTCAATGTACGCATCATCTTCATGATTACGATGCATAGCTATGTCAGAATTAATATGAAGGCCCGGTGCTCTGGAGCTGAACCATGTCCTTCGTCAAAACTTCATCAAACATTAGTACGAAAGAACAGCACAAAGGCGAACCACAAGGTATATATATATTGGATTACAGATGATCACCAAAGTGCAGAGACAGCGATGTACAACTTAGAGAACATAAGAGAAAGGGTGCGATGTCAAGCAACATGGCATGGATTTCGACGCTTTATAGAGAAGATCGAGAAGAGAAAGTTCGCGAAGTAGTGAATTGACATCTGGAAGATGAACGCTTGATGTTACTGCGCCGGTTGGCAACAACCATCGACAGTAAATTCTGACTCTCAAAAGCCATCATATTCAATCTGCTGAATTCTCTTGATGTTCTTGACACGAGAGGATGGCCATGGTTGTGGTTATTTCGCATATCCACGAAAGAGATGTAAGTCGGTCGCCAAGCGTTGTATTGTAAGCGATGTTTTATCACTATTTGCTCTGGTATCACAAGGCACTCTTGCTACCGCGGTACAGCCGAGAAGAGTACCATAGTTGCCACAAAATGACCCCTGAGACGAGTGCCTTGCCAGGACATGGGATACTTGGGGCTGTAGTCGACTGGTTCCAGTAATCTCAAGACCAACACTAAAATAAGAGGCATTTGTAAATATCCGCGACAGCCTAGGGATTTGTACTTCAAAGCACACGTAGGCTCGATGGCGCACAAGTTCGAGTAACAAAGCACCGTTGGTCAAAAGTTTGTGAAAATTTGGGTGAATCTGGCCGAAGATAGTAGAAGAGTTCACCCCCTTCTGGTCTAAACTTACTTCTGGTCCACGCCCTCTTATGCTATATCGGCCGACTGTTTTAGCTTATTTTCGCTATGAATACTGTAGAAAACCTTAGACCAAATAGATCTTACAGTGAAATGTTTTATAAAATAAGCCTGATTAAGCATCTATAACAGCGAACGTTAGTAGGCCTAAGGGTAACCTAGCACGCTGGAGCTAGACCCGGGGCTCCGGAGCTCGAAAGTTCTGGGCCGCTAGCCACTTAGGGCTGGACTAGAAGTAAGTTTAGACCAGAAGGGGGTGAACTCTTCTACGTCTCGCTTAGAAACTTGAAGGTTGGTAAAGGCAAAGGAAGGTGTAATTCTTGGTAATCTTGAATGAAGTGCCCAGCGCCAATCAGACCTACTACGAATTAGCGGAGTGACAATGAAATTATTCATCCGGATAATGCAGTGAGGTTGGCCTATTAGACTGCTGTACCGAAAAGGAAAAGTAAATAGTTATTCAACATTTACATCAAAGACGGACACGTTCATGGAATGAAGATGCTGATGCAATCCTCGAGTAGATGTTGGGATGGAGACAGTGGCAAGATCCCTGGAGGCTCGGTAAGTCTTGAGGATATTCAATGACGCTCGTAGTAGGGTTCGCAGACCCTGAGTACCTGATTTCATGATTTTTCCTATTCTCATACTCAATCAAACTTGTCAAAGGGGAGAAGCTCACAACATACATCTTATATCGCGTTCTGTGAACGGTCTTCACCTTCGTCGTCCTTCACTTTGACGTGAATTGATAAGATGACCCTGAGAGAGACCAAGCCAAGCAACGCCGCCGCGACAAACCAATGATCACTTCAGGGAGCCATCTCGCCTTATGTCTAATTTTCGTTTACTGGTCAGTTGTGAACACATCCACATGAGAATTTCATGCGGCCTCCACTTCAAATAACGTCCGCACGCTTCCATGATCGATAACGTGACCTTTAGCCATCTCCCAGTCTTGACTATGTGTATCTCTGCAATCTGTATCAAAGGCGCCCATGCTGTCTTTCTGCGTGCTGTGTACCGCGATGGTGTCGCTAGTCAGTGAATGCCGTGGGCTCGCGCTGGTGTTGGAAGGAGGCCTTTACCTGGTTGTAAGCCACCTCAGCCACCACCTTAGTAGAAGAGAGGCTTCATGCCTGGTAATGCCGAAAGGTGATGAACTCTGGTCAATCAGTGTTGTTCATTAGTCGCGCAATCTTGAAATGGCGTAGTGTAGTATGACTGGTTGCTTCAGCACAAGATCAAATACAATGAAAAACAGAGCTCTGTATTACGATCTAGGGTCAGAGATCATAATCGTTCAATTACCAATTGCCGTAAGCCTTCCATAGATGGTGCTCCGTAAAATGAGAAATAGATGTCAATGAGGTGGTTCATCCTTAAGACCACGACAAGGCACAATGGCAAAAGCCATGTATAAATGTTGTTGTCGCATAATTTCGCAATCACTCAGCCAAGACGCTTGACAGTGACAGTGCTACAGATGTTGGACTCGGAGAGCAAGGAACAATTGATGAATGTTGATGGCTTTTGGAGGAGCATGAATTCATCGGTAGCATTCGTGATCAACTGCCGAGAGTTTCAAGTGCTGGTGACAGACGTTGAAAATCTGGGATGTCCTGAAACTTGAGCAATCAGAAGCCAGTACCAATGGTTGACCCCGCTTCTCTTACGATTTGACAATCCAAACTCTGATGTGTTCTGCATCGCACATGCAGGGCGCAGAGCGGTCTGAATTCTCATATAACCTAGCATTCCAGCGTCACAATGCACTGCACTGTGGCCGGGACTTGCGCACTGTCTCCCAACGTAACTCATGGGACTCTGGGCATAAGAATTGAACGTTGCATAAGGTTCAGTCATGTGACAGAGGAAAGAGGCGGAGAAAACATCCATGTCCTTGTAAAACATCCTTCTCGGGACCAAGGTGACCAATCGTGCGGACCCGGGAAATTCTGAAACGTGTGACAGTACTGGATGGTTTCCCATACTTGTGGAATCCAGGCTATGCATCACTTTATCTCATGGTCGAAGCTCATGATGGAGATAGTGCTGATGAGCCTTGTTGCAAGAGTATTCGGAGTCTATGTGAGAGCCCAAGAGTAAGATCAGTAGCCCATGGTAATGTGCCAAGAACTAGATCAGAAGATGTCGTAGAGAGATCACGAGTAGATTCACTCCCAACTGTGCAGCTATTCGCATGCATCCTATGTCTGCAAGACTGCAGGGTTGTTATTGTCGTCCCTGCCGCGTGGCCGTGGGGCAAAAGTGTGAACTGTGAACTCATCGTCTGGGACCCTTCTATGTAGTAGCCAGCCTTTCGGAGACGAGATTGAGGAGATCGTGAATGTTTATTGGAGCGAGTGTAAGGAAGCTGAATGTGTAAAGGAGACAGCACAGCAGAGGTATCTTCCATTCTGACATGTTACTTTTTCGGGTTGCATTTTTAAGGTTGAAACGACGATCTTCCCGCTAGTGCCAAATCTTAATATATTTTTGGATATCGCACTAGTGTCTTCTCCTTGCTTTCCGTTTTTCTCAAAAGATCGTCCAACTTGATCGCTCACACTTTTGCAGTTGCTGGCTATGGGTCTATTCAGCCCACCAACAAGGATAGTCATTCCCGAGCTTTGCAGCAACCTCCTGCTGACGCTAGGTGACGATCATGCTGTACCAGACCAGGATGTGCTGTCAATCAGGTACGAGCCAGTTCCGACCTACTGACCCTACTATGGGACCATTGAGTGGCCAACGACCGGCTACAGTCCCGTCCTTGGACATCACATTCCAGATTCAGATCTACCTAATCATGATGTTGATTCTTGAGAAATCCATTGGAGCATCGCTACTGGGCCAATTTACACGACAGTTGGCGTGGAACGAATTACCAACGGCGTGGCTATTGAAAGAAGTATCAGTTCGTAGCCCAATGTATCTTTCAACAGCGCAACATCTCGCTTCCTCAAAGCTTCGCCTTATTGACAAGCATTCTCGTCATTCATCTTCTCTCCATTTCCGGCTATCTCCATCTCTGGGTGTTTGAAGCGGTCTGAAGCCCCACGATACTGTGTGAACACTAAGCGTCGGAACTTGGATCAATATCTTTTGGCACTAGCCACTTTATAGTTGGTGCTTGTATCCCACTCTCTACCTCAGCGTTCGGTATAAGAAACTGCGGGTTGTAAAAGTACAGAGTGGGAAGAATATACCCGCTGCAATAGTGTTCCCACCCTCGTCACTTAGCGCACTCCGATCCCTCCCGTCGCCGGCTCAGCCAGATTCTTCGAGCCGTGCAACTGGCGGACCTTGTATCGGAGTTTGATCTTGAGGCTTTGTATGTTTCGCCATTGATTTGGGATATCTCTTTTGGTGAGGGGAGTCAGGAGAGGTACTTGGCCCTTGCATGGTTGCATTGCCCCTCCAAAGCGACAACTTTTATACGGCTTATACTGAATCACTTCGCAAAGACAGGTCCTTACCTCCGTCCTATTGCCGCTCGTTCACCTCTTGAAGATTCAGATCATCCATCGGTCACAACCACGTTCTTTGTTCCAAGGTAAGCAGTTCACGAAGTCATGCAGCCATGCGAAAGCAATTCCACATATAGCACGCTGCCAATCGATGATCGGACAGTCGTCGTCTTAGATTCGTTGTTCACATTCGGAGTGCCCCAGATTCCTGGATCCAAGTTCCCCGAGACCCTTTTCCGTATCTAGAGCAAGTTGCACGAACGAGGCTCCATCCACGACGAACCATTGCAACTGCGGATCATAGCGCCTATGCTCAACAAGCTTATCTATGGTATCGACCTGGGACCCAGATCTAATGTCTGAAGTATTTCAAGCAAAGCGCCTAATCTCCTGCTCCTTACATCAAGAAGCCTCCTTCTTGGAGCATCCTAGCACAACTTCCTGACCCTCAGCCCCCAACCCACGACAATTCACGGCTTGTTCAGGCTGGATTCACTATTTATCTCGGAGCTGGCAGTAAGTACAGATATATTTAGCCCGCCTAAGGGTCGTTATTGTAGTATCTTCCGAGGAATGCACTACGCGGAGTATTCCACATGACAACATTACCCGCGTCATCTTCGGAGAACATCGTAAAGGCACCTCTTGCGCCTTGCAGCCGCTACTCTCTTCACCCATCCTTCATCGCAATGACTACGCATAGTGACTGCACAGCAGCTCATACATCCTATGCTGATGGTCTGATCAAAGCTAATGTTTACATCCATCGCAGACTCGCAATTACCCAGTCATTGTCGGAGATCGCTACGAGCTCGCAGAGGCTGTAGCAACGTCCTACGGTGGCGAGTCTCGCGGTGGCCTACTGGCCAAACCAGCATACGGTGTCATTCAGCTGCTTATGTCAGGCTACGAGAAGTCTCCTATTGCCGATTTAAATGGTAGTAGCTCCAATCTTGTCGAACGTTATGGGCTGTTGTCCTGTGACCATGAGGGAGCGCATTCAGGCTGACCCCAGCCTTACAGATTTCGACGCCAGAAAACAGTCACAAAGCTTCTGTAGCCTCATCGACTACAATGCAAGCCGTACTCTACAAGAGCCGATGTACCTGCAATACGCTCTACCTGGGCAATCAGGCTCCCAATTACAGCCCGCTCCTATGGCATATGATGCACAAGCATATGCTTCACAAACAGGTCAAGTGACGGCATACGGCTCAAGCTCCGACCTTCAGCCGCGTGCAGTATACCACTCGACCGAATCGTTGTACAATCATGTTGAGCCTCGTAAGATCCCCGAGATCTCCACCACCTATGAGCCGCAGACAGGTACATATGGATCTCAAATCTACGTGTATATCGATTCAAGCAGCAACCTGTTCGAACCTTCACCCTTGATAGTGAGCCTTGTATTTGCAAAACGCCGAATATCGGCTTCATTCACGGCTCTGAAGACTCAAGCGCACGATGACTGCTTCAAGTACGTGGTCAGCAGCAATGCTCCCATGTTCTCGGAAACCGAGTCATCAAGTCCCCTCGTCTCTTTACGGCTCCAATTTCAAGAGTCCACCGGCCTTGATGCGGGTTTGATCGATGTTGGACTCTGGCGATATGAGGTTGAAGAACAACTGGACCTACAATCTTCGCCAGGAATCACACGCAAGAGGAAGAACATACTGGACCCACAAGGAGCATCAACCTCAGCGAAGAGGATCTCACCCACAGAAACCCATATCAATGCATTGAACAACGTTTCATACTCGTACGCCCCAGACTCCACCATGGCGTATCCACAGGCGTTGCACTCCATCGATCTGAGTTCTATGCAACGAAAGCTCACACCTTACGGAAGATCACAGAATCTAAGGAATGTGCAAGATGATGCAACAAGTTTGGGCGTTCAGAATCTGTCTGGTAGTTTTAGAGTCTCACAGCCCCTCATGAAACCTCCAACGATACAGAGACCGATTTATGGTCCTTCGTACTTTAATTCTTACCAATCCAACAGGAGCCCGAAGCCGGATCCAATACCAGGCTTTCAGATGTCGTCTTCAGTGGCCCTAAACCCTGCAAATCCCCCTCTGGTACGCGCATCCACTCTACAGCAACAGCCAAGCACCATTTCAACGCCTGCCACCTCTTCCAATGATGTTACCTTTAATTCATACGCAATGTATCCCGATAGGGCCATCATCAAGATACGCGGTGGGGACCTCAACTCAATGCAAGACAATTGGACTGCCGATGAACGGACAGCAAAACGACGACTGGTCCGCTTCCAAGGGGAGCAAGACGGGAGTACCATCAATACCTACTTCAAGGCAGTCAAGCCAGAGGATCAGCCTTCTCTGCATGAGACGCGGGAGCGTCGCGTTAGCTGCATATACTGGGAGGAACGTGACGAGTATTTTGTCACCAGTGTCGATACCATAGCCCTGTTGGAAACATTGGTGGGTGCTCGTTTCACCGTGGAGGAGAAGAATCGGATCCGTCGCAATCTCGAGACTCACCATCCATTGACTATATCCAAAGCAAAGCCAGACACCGAAAGCTTCTTCAAGGTCATCATGGGATTACCGAATCCGAAGCCTCGCAATATCGAGAAAGACGTGAAAGTGTTCCCGTGGCCAACATTGGGACAAGCCCTGAGAAAGGTCATTAGCAAATACGTGAGTTACTACGCAAGTGAGCTCTCCTGGTAGCTAAATTGCGGTAGTCGGCAAGTCCAGCATCCACTGTCGGGCCACTTTCCACTTCTCGTCCCTCGTACAGCGGAGGGCGCTCCGACACGACGTTGGACCGATATACCCATCTCCCATCACGATCTTCCACGGGCTCTAGCACATACGTCTCGACCTTGAGTTCATCAACCCTCTCACCACCGACGCCTTCACATGGCCTACCCGCGCAGTACTTGGAAGCGTCGCCACTATCTATGTCCGTCTCTGACTTATCACAATCCTATACCGTTCCGGCTCTGGCAAATCATTACTCGCCCGATGGAAGGTCTTCGCTTGACACCAAGTTCTCTGGGCAGACTGCCACATCGGACCTGTCACCTGCATATTCTGCATACACCAGGCCGGCCTCTGGCAGACGCAGATCTAGTGAGGTGACAGCCGAAGCGTATGGCACTACACCATACTCTGCCAGACCTCGTGCCAACACCTCGTTCCCAGCCCTGTACCAGGCAGTACAGGACCCATCATCAGACTATTTGCTCTCACAACTGCCGAGCGGCGTTCACTCGGGTCGTGACTCCTTGGACATTTCTGCATTCCTCCGCAGCGAATTCGGGTCTTTCAGCCACGGCGATGCACAAGGGACGCAGTACAAGCTGCCCAGCAGGGAAAACTCAAATGCTTCGCAATACCCACCAGCCACTACAGATACATCAACATCGCAAGCGGCCATTCAGTAAGGCATCAGATGACGCCCGCCGCTCCACACGTATTAGGCTTGCAGCACAATTGCCGATGGTGGCCAATCCTGATGGTGTACAGCCGCATCAGATGAGGCGATCATGCGCCACACTCTTCATTTCGCGCTAACTACATTCGACCCACACCGCTTTTAATCTACATGAATCCTTCAAGGTGACTAATAAATTATTGAGTGACGACTACTATGCTTCTCTCCTATTGCAAAATAGCCACTGTACTGATTTAATGTTTAGCTTGTTGCATCAGCGAAGGGTGTTTCGGAAGTACAAGATCTCGTTGTGGCTTTAGCCTGAGTGGCTGTGAGACTTGGCATTGGTAATTTTAGGATTCAGTTGGGAAATACCTTGGGGCGGATATATACCTATTTTAGCATTTACATGGGCAATAGGAGGTTGTCTGTATAATTGTTGCTTGATCGACCAGCTGGATTGTGTATGCGCGATGGCTTTGTAATACACTTCTGAGTTCAAGTGCTTTTAGTGATTATGCGAAAATAGGCTTCTTCGTTGCCGATCATGCCTGTGTTTGATATGGATCAAGACGGAAATAGCATTGAGCCCAGCATGGCTCTATAAGAACATCCTCGAGTCACAATGCATGTACGTCTTCTTGGGGGCTGTGCTAATACTTGCATATTCCCAGACGACGGCGTGAATCTCATGTGATGGCGTGCTGGTAACGAAGCTGCAAGCTGCCAGGATCTCAGCTCCAGGTTGAGAGCTTGTGATACATCAAAGGTGCTTTGGCGACGTATTGGGAGGATGGGAAGAAACTTAACGGTCCGAGAGGTGAGCGTTCTCCTCATGCAGTCAGCTCTTGCATGCAAATACAGCTGTATGTCCAACATTTTGTGTCGTTACTGCACCTATTAAACTCTCAAACAGCTCAACAAAGACGCAAGCTGTCAAGTCGGTCCAATCACAACATTTCAACAATGGCTCAATCGTCCGCCCTCCTCCCATCTCAAAACCCGCCGCATGCCAACGCGACCAAAGATATTTACGCATGCCTCTCCATACACATCCAACAAAACCCTAAACCCCATCAGCACTCATCCCAAACCCCTCATCGATACGGACTCTCAAATCCCAAACCTCTCGCCCTCCCCTCCGATCTCCCAAACGGAAACCGACGTCGTCTCCTCGGCTCCCTCACCGATCCAGCCGCCTCCTCACCCTGAAGCCAATTAACCCAATACTCATCCCTCGCACGCCTCCCTCGCGCAGGTGGTTCTCTATCCGCTCGCTGACGACTATCATGCACCGGCTCCCTACCCGCCTGATGACGACCCGAATACTCCCCCTCATCACGCCTCTCATCTCGAGGATACCGCGGCAGAGTATCCACACTCCGATACGGAGGCGGCGATGGCGATCTCCCGCCCACCCCCACTTCTCCATCATAACCCTCCTCCGCCCTCTCCCATGCCGGGCGCTGTGGTAGTATGCGCGGTGTCCGAGGCGGAACGAATGGATCGCGCCTTCTACTGTTTTGATCTCGTGCCCATCGGTCCTCTTGGTTTCGGAACGTTTCGTTGCCTGCTTCTCCCCATGATCGGTTGGCGAAGTCGTCGCGTTCGGCTTGGAGGTTGCGATCGGTGGCTCGTTGGTTGTGGCGTTGGCGGATTAGGAGGGGATCTGGGGCGCGGCGGCGTGGGGACCACATTTGGTGGGGAGGTGGTTGTGTCTTTGCACGCGGTTGCAGGAATTTACTTGACGGAGCGTGCGGGAACGAAGGACTGTGTGGTGCGAGTAGTGGTCTAATGAAAGTTGTCGTGATGCTGACGTTACTCGAGCATTGAACGAAAAGTGGTCGACGGCAAGAACCTGCTGTCCTCAAGCTCAATCTATGAGCAGCAAGATGTAGATTCTGTCGATTGCACAGATGTCTACGTCTGGACTGACACCATCACAGACAGTACGATATCTGATAATGTCACGAATCTCAACAGTCCAAGCATTCCCCATAAATGAGTATGAAAGAAACCCCAAAAGCCAAAGACCAAAACCACAAAATAATACTCGAACATCGTTGCCCAACCCCCGACCCTCCATCCCCGTTGCCTCGCCTCATCAATTCCAACTCCAACTCCAATATCAAAATCATTCGTCGCCCTGTTGTCCCGCTCCTCCCACCTCAAACCACCATAATCGCACAATTTACCACCTACACCCCCGAAGCAAGGCGAAAAGCGAAAAGCGAAAGGCGAAAGGCAAACCCCACACACCACATCCCCTCAGAAAAACCATCATCCAATGCCAACTCCCCCCCTCCTCCTCCACTTCATTAAAGCCATCACATAAACCCAAAGAAAAGATAGATGGCATGCATGCATCAACGATCAAAATGCCAGACACTGATACGGTTGCCTCGCAGTAATGATCGCCGATACTGTGAGAGAATGATTCCAGAGGAAATCGTTTGATTGCACAGGAAATCTCACAGTACACCAAACACCACCGCCTGCACAGCGGTCTCGGAAATAGTCACAACACATTCCTTTCCTCCACGTGCCCCTAATTGCTATCTCCGACTCTTATTAAGACTCTCCCCCCACCCCAATCCCTACCATCATCATCCCATTCCTCACTCTCACTCTCTTCGCTTCGCGATCCAGGCTAAACCCTCTCCACCCAAAGGCCAACTCATCTCATCCTCAAAGACAGATAGTAAACCACAAACCCCGCCAATCGATCAACATATGACTATAAATCCCCTCTCTTCTAGAAAGGGCAGCGGAAGCTAGGATGGAAAGTAGGACATGAGGTATAATTGTCTTGATTTTGAGACGTATTGACTGATGCAAGGGTTGGGGCTAGAGGACGATGGGAGATTCTGGTGTGGAAGGAAGTTTGGGCGGATGGGGGTTGGGATGACGATGGAATATAATATTAAGAGTGTAGTAAATACATGGAAAACACGAACGAGACTGCTGAATAATCAATATCAGCTGATCCACCCTCGATCTCAGAGACCGTGTTCGAGCATGTATGACCGCTTACCAGTAACGGCAGCTGATCTCGACGGTCTTCCGATGCGATTTTGGTTGACACGCTGTATTTCGCCACTGGGGATCCTGTGTTTGTTGGGGGAAAGTGATGTTTCTGCTGTCTGTTGGTGGAGTTTTTGTTTTGGGGGATGGGGGGGGGAATGAGGTTTTTTGTGGGTGGGTTTGTGAGATGTGACAAAAGGGGTTTTTTGGGTGGGGGAAGGAGGGGGGAAGGGGGTGTTGGAGGGGTGATTTGGAATTGGTAGTAGAGTTCTTAATCTGTCTGTCGATGCACGCTCTGGGCATCCAATCCTCTCCGATCGACGGATGCCTTGAAATTGAGTTAGCAATCTCCACTGGATTCAGGTTCGGTGTTCGTGTGAGGAGTCTGTTCGTGATTGCGGACTTCCTCATTTTCACGAACGATTTCGATACCGGGTTTTCAGAACCCGGACTGCTGGCCTTCCTCTTCCCATATCTACATATACGCACCCACCAAATAATCATCCAAATACAACATCCCTTTCCAAATCCCACTCCTCCCGTATCTTCGACACCCTCACAATCTCATCAAGATACCGCTTCGGCAACCCTCTGACTTCCGGACTTTCAATATAAGCCGATAGGAAAATGAGGACCGATGAGAAGGTCATTTCTTGATAGTTCGACGTTATAGCCGTTAGGTATGCGTCGAGGAGAGCATGAAATGCGTAGTTCCCGTGAAATCACCTCGCTAGCTTCCAAATGTATATGTAACACAGAACTCCAACCAAAGGTCCAAGTCGACTTCCGGCCTAGGATAGTATGGGTCGCTGGAGAAGAAGGCGGGTATTAGTTTCCTATCAACGTCGTGCGCGGTGAGTTGGATGGGTGTCGCTTTGTCGAAGTCTAGCATCCATAGGTGTATTGCTCGGCGTTTGGGCGGGATGGTTTTATTATCGTGCGGTCCGGCATCTACATTGGTATATCCCCGTGGTGGACGTTCGATATCCCAAGCTGCGCAGTTGCCTAGGACGAATTCTACGTCCGTGCCGTCCGACATGGCCTGCCAATGGATTATTGCCAGACCGATTGCCATTTCTTTGGCGAGAGTGGCGATGTCGAGATTGAGATCTTGCATCATATTGAGTCTTAGTTCGAAGTTTCGGAGCGAGTCGTAAGTACCAGATTGTTGCTTAATTCGATGCCAAATGCAAGTACCCTGTCAAGAGATCCTAGGCCGACTGGATAGTCTTCTCATAGCCTGGTAGGCTTGAGAAGAACTCAACAGCCCAGCTTTCATCCACCTTACAAGTAATGATCATGAACCAGAGACTTTAATCACAGACTGGAAAGAAGTGGCAGCGAATATCTTCCAACTTTATATTAGGATACAATGCAGGGGGCTATGGCTCGCCCACAGCAGCCACCGGATCTGCTTTATATATTTTAATCGCCCATGCAGTATGGGCAACCCAGGCATCCCCGTTCTGATCTTTGTATGACAGCTGCTTGACGTCTGCCGCTATTCGGGCGAGGCCTGAAGTTCCATTTGCTTATAAAAGTGACCATTGCGGCTATAGCAGAGTACAGCCATATAACCGTCAACTGCAGAGTCAGCAACCCATTCATATGGCATGAGCGAAACGAGATCCTTGGCTGTAATGATACCAGGAGCTTTCGTCCTACCTTCTATGGAGGCAATGCCTATCGTGGTATCGTAGGGATCCATCATTGGCATCATCAACTTACCCGGAGGGACTCTCGTTCTCCGAGATAGACTCGTATGAGACAATCTTTGTTGTCTTGGGAGGTCTTTGCTTCCTTTTGGATAGTGTCGTTGCAGTCGAAGTATAGGTCTATTAATGCCTCTCTTGCTGCTTGAGGTAGTGGGGGTATGCGATCAACGAGGAATATTGGTTGCTTCGTTCGATGTTCTTTTGGAAGTCTTCGAAGATTTTCGGACCAGAAGTCGTCGTTCTCGGCTTCTGAAAATTCATAACAGAGCGGGGTCTGCGGAATTTTGTTATCTGGGAATGCTTTACGCATCACTGTCTGGACATCTTGAAGATATGGAGCAAGCATCAAGAAGTCCTTGGTCTCGGCACTGCGAAATCTCAGCGTCCTCACTTTTGGACTATCTACTCTGTTAGTGTAACAATAATCCCGCCAAATGCTATCCTCTATCGTGCCCTTCTTGTATGCGAGCTCTGTTCCGGGGATCTCGAAGACATTACCGCAACTGCCTTTCCCAATGACTCTGAGATCACCCTGCTTTGGTATTGAATATGACGAAGCTTGTTGTATCCTCGAAGCTAGTTCTGGTGTCGATGAAATCACGGATGTGATTGATAATACCCTCTTCAGAAGCTGAACGCTGCTTTCGTTGAGCTGTTCTGGCTTTCCTGCCTCGTCTGGCATGGTGGTCATTGCAGAATCAGTCAGCTGAGATTACGCAAGTGTACGAGTGAAACTCTCAGACATTGTAGATGATTGGCTCTCGACCGAAAAGTCTCAGTCAGAGTCGTCAGTTAGTTTGAAAACAATTGAATAGAGACTTGACAGATGTGCAAGCAATTGAGCGGTGTATATATAACAAGCTATAGCAAAGAAAAGTTCCATAAGGTTGGGGACATGCCAAGTCCTCCCCTCAGGTGGCTTGACCGAACGTCAAAGTAATATGGCTGTTTAGCTATGGACTCATAATGTATGTATATATATGTGACTATCATTGGCCTACCTTTTCGTTCAGGACTCAGGAAAGAATTCAGCACTGACTGAGAGAAGAAACAATCTTTGAGCAAATTTGGGCATATCAAAGGGATATATCACTGGAATTGTCTGCTCTTAAATTTCAATGCGTTGATTTTCAGTGGTCGCTTGCGAAGTAAAAGCTTTCACAGACTATTGCCCCGTTCAAATAATTTTAGAGATACAAATTACGTTCATCTCCTTGAATAAACCCATAAGACGGTGGTGGCAGTGACTCAATAAGCAAGCCATGTGAGAATGAGGCTACTGTTCAACGTTGTAAGAATACTGGTAATGACTCAAAAGAAGCAATAATGGAGAGTGATGCGGAAAAGTTGAAGTCAAAAAGATTGCATGCCAAGGTGCTAATTATGTAATATCCTCCACCAATCAGATTTCGTATCGATAAGAGTGAATGAAATTTTATCATATGGACTCTGCAACCTCTCCGAAACTTTCCAAAACATATATGATTGGGAGGTTATTAGTTTGAAGCCCAGTTAAGATCCACTGCTTGTAGCAAATTCCGAGCTGGAGTCGTTCACTTCTCTCCTCAATGGTGAGTCATTTACGCTAGAAATGTCGCATTCTGCCACCTGTTCCTGACGTTGAATCACTCGGAAAAGCCATTTGTCTGGACTCAAAGACCTCTCATTGTCCCCGAAAATCAATTCACGAGCCAGGAAATTAGACTTTCGCAGTGTGATACGTCGACGCAAAGTAAAGGACGTACTCTTCCAAAAGCTTGAGAGGCATCAAATTCAAGTACGACTGACAGCGTAGGGACTGCAATTCAGGCGAGTATTAGGGCACGGTGATGTTTTCGTGGCTTAGATGCTTGCAGGCGTTTGCAGTTTGATACTGAGAAGGACTTCCTTTCATGTCATTTCATGGATTTCATTGTAATCCGGAGTGCTCTATCAAGTCTATCCCAAAGCTTCATTCATCATCACGAATCACCAATCTCTGTCATTTCTGGCAACTTCGCTCTCATCACTACCCCCTGATGAACCTAGGTCCAAACTCATAATGTTATCGAGGCCCGGCATAGATGACCTCCGGCTTATCCTCAACCATTTTCTTTCCAGCTCGCAGCGCCATGTCTAGCATAAAGGACCTCTGACCAGCAGCCTTTCGTTCATTCCGCCCTCCACTCTTCCGCTCCTCCTCAATCATCGCAACCGCTTCTTTCTGCACTACTTCCAAAACCTCGCGGGCCTTATCGGCCACCGTCCTCAACACGCTCATTGTACCGCCGCCATCTCGTGTGAAAGATCCACGGCCAACAGGACGATAGGTTTTGACGACTTGTACAAGGCCGTCGTCACTAGAAGAATCATCTGAGTCGCTTTCACTGGAATCGCTATCACTCGAATCCTGTGACTATGTTAAAAATTTCACATGGCATCTCATGAGCTAGCGTCACTTACCGTATCTGATTGACTGCTCAAGAGATTGAGTGATAGATCTTTCATGAAATCTGTGAGAGGAGTCCAGGGATCTTCTCGGCGACCGGTGTATCGCTCAGACCTATTGATTCGACCATGTTGACCTTGGTCCGCTGAATCGTGCCGATTGCTTGACAGAGCATGAAACCAATCCTGCACGTAATCGGTAATTTCAACCCAATCTCCGCGTCTGCCAGAGCCGAAATTAGTCACATTGGTTCGATTCGGTGGACCTGGCTCCGTTGAAGCCTGCCGATTGCTTGACAGAGCACGAAACCAATCTTGCGCGAAGTCTGTGATTTCAATCCTATTTCCATGTCTGCCAGAGCCCATATCAGACACATCGGATCGATTCGGCGGACCTTGACTCGCCGCAACCTGTCGATCTCTCGGAAGGACACGAGATTGAAGATTCTTCATGAACTTCATAACTACGGCCCTGCTGCTGATCCTCGTTCTGGAACCTTGGCTGCGATCGATATTTCGATCCTCTTGAGGCTGTACAACTGATTGGGTGCTCTGTTGATTTGGATATAAAGCCAAAGACTCCACAGTCTTATATGGGGGAGGCGCTGTTGCGCAACTTGGTGGAGGACCAGGGCTGCCAACTCGGCTCGTCCCATCGTTTTCGGCAGCATCAAAGTTGAATCGAGAGGATGATGAAGCTCTGTTGCCGTTGTCATTATCGGACGGTGACAATGACAATGGTGGTATTTGACGGCGTCTGTTCGCCCGACTGCTATTGTCCCGTACAGTATTTCGCGATGAGTGAGGTAGACGATTATCATGATCGTTGTTGTTGAGTGAAGAGACACCAGGTAGGATCCGACCATGACTGTTCTCTGGTCGATTGTCCCCTCGAGTACCGTTACTCTGTGCGATCTCCCGGGACTCACGACCTAAATTCAAATTTGTAGTACCAGAACGTTCACGACCGACCTCAAGACGGGCAGTACCAATCAACGGCATTGCGAACCGAAAACTCAAGCCGATTGAATGAAAATAAGAAATCTTAAAGCCGTGACCTTGATATCGTTGCTATTAAGCTTCTTGCTTCTTGCTCACAAGCGAAAGTATCAACAATCAAGCCTCTAACATTACAATTCCTGCAAATAAAATCGCCAAAGAAATCCCCACTTAAATACCCAAAAGCCCTCCCAAGGCGAAGAATTCCCCCAAAGAGGCAATCCTTGCCCTATTCTCCAAAACACCAACATCCTATACCCAGCGCCAAAAACAACGCTTCCCACATCGATATCAAAGACAGAGATCCATCCGTGCCAAGGCAATCTATCAAAGAGCGGCGCTAAAGAACCATAATGCAAGTCGAGCATAACAACCGGTAAGAAACGGCTATTGACTTCAGCGCCAAAACAAACAAACAATCATCTATAACGAACAGCCCTCGCTCGCAAAACCAACCGAAACCCAACCAAAAATCAATACGCATACTCCTTGTTGCACACACAAGGCAATGCACGCCGGCGCCCAAACCACGAAAGCAGCTATGCCAATTGGTCGCCCTTCCCACGCCTCTAAACCCCAACAACCCCTACACCGAGACTACAATCCAAAGCGCCCAACAAACCAACTTCAATAAATCCAGCGCCTAAGAGTGGAACAATGATCCACATTGCCCTACCAACAACAACCAACCATCCAAGCCCAAAAGCAGAAACACTCGCCCCCTAATAAGAGTTGGCAAACCACAACGAAAGCAAAAACAAACGTCAAGCTTCCATCCCAACACTGTAGAGAACCAAGAATACGCCCAGGGCGTAGGGCAACTATCACAGGATGATGCCACAACATCTGACTCTCAAATCGCTTACCATTTCCCACTCTTGTCCCTACCAAAGAAAAACGAGTCACATACTAGAACCGAATGCCCATGGTATCGAAAATGTGAATTCGCCTATAGGAAAATATAGGGGAGTAGGCAATATACAACATACGTCAGGCGCAGAACGAAGGAATCGTATGAGATTATGCCATGGACTCTTCGTCAGATCCTACACCCCCCCTCCCCCCCATTTTTCCATCTCCCCCCTAGAACCCATCATCCTGCATCCTCTATCCACCATCCTCCATCATAAACAACATACAACCCCTCGCCTCTCACAGTAATTAGCATCAAGATTCCTCCACACAGCCTACAAGCACCAGTATGTACTCAACACCCAAAACATTGCCATTACGCTTACGCGAAGAAAACAAGGTAGTCGACAAGGAGATATGTAGATATGTAGATGTGTAATTCCAATTCCAAAACCAATGTCGATAAGAACACGTGGCAAACCATACAGTCGACAGTAAAAGAAAATCATTTTTATAGCATTTTATTACTTTCCATATTAGCGTCTATATACCTATCGTCGGGAAGGGGATGGGTGGGGTTGGTAATGAGGTGGTGAGGAGGAATGTACAACATATGTTTGCGAGGAATGGGATGGGATTGAGAGTGAGGATTGATGAGTAGTTTCAGCTGCGATAACGCACGACAATCCGGGAGCTCCCTTACTCTGATGGGATTGATTACACTTTAAATCAAAAAGGTACCGCTCTGCTCTTTTCTATCGGGGGTGTATATATGTATGTATATATATGAAAAGCGACTCCTTCGCAAAATTGAATTTTTCATGAACAGAGAAAATGAAATGATATAGAAGCCATATATCTCGATACAGCAAGAGCGTTTCGCTGGATTGGACTACAGTACCCGAGTTGCAGATCGAGTATAAATTAGGAAGAATCAAGGATTATCAGATGAGGGGAAACGATGGGGGAAGGATAAAGTGAGATAGTGAGTTGTGGACCTGAGGGGTTATTGATACGCTTTGTATGGTCTTGTTATCCAGCGAATCGACCATCAGACGGAGGTGATGATACAGGTGATGCCATCCTACACCCATCTTCCAACTCAAAAGCTCAACGTCCCAAAAAGGGCTCGACATCACAATCACTCAAACTCACCGCTTACCGCCTTTCTTCTTACCGCCCACGATCTTGAACGCGGCATTGCTCTCTTCCTTCGCAGGCGCCGGTCCCTTCTTCGCAACCTCGCTCCACCCGCCTCCGCCCTTGCTCTCATTCATATGACTCGGGCTCGAGAAGCCAGGGGTAGAAGCAGAGTCTGGCACCTGGCCGCGGTCGGCCATCCTTCGCCGTCGAACATATTCTTCCGCGAAACGGCGACCATCGAGAGTTTGGCTATTGACATAGATGGAGTCAGAGATGATGTCAGGTTCGACTGGCAGCACCAGGAGCTCGTTGACAAAATTGTCAACTATATCATTCATCAGTACTTCGTATTGATGGCTCGGTAGACCCAAATTCACCTGGTATATTCGGATTGAGGCCTTTGCCCAGAGCGCTCTTAACCCACTTCTGGAATTCATCGTTCGCATGCTGTTGGCTACCAGGAGTCTTCGCAGCAGTGCTAAGTGTTGGCTTGGGTTTGACAGCAGTGGCAGAGGGCTGGGCGATGCCGCCGGTCACAGTCCTTGTGTTGAGGCCTGGAGTAGGGGTACTCGGAGTTTTCACCTTTCCACTGGCGCCGACGGTAGTCCAAGCAGTGCTACCAAACTGTTGAGCTAAAGCAGTAGGCTTGCTGGCGAGATCTGCGTAGCGTTTGCCGCCTGCAAGAGGCGTGGCTGTAGATGGGAGGTTCGCGGCGGCGGCAGCCTGAGCAGCGGCTTGTCTGTTCTTCTTATGCTCCTCTTCCTTTTGAATCTGCGCTAAAGTCTTCTTGGCACCTGTGGAAGGAACCGCGACGGCAGGCTTAGCAGCAGCTGGCTTGGCCCAGGGTGATGCAGTGCTGGCAGGGACGGTGGGTGAGATGCCGTTGGCCCAATTGGCTGAGGAAGGCAAACCCGGTGCTGGTGCGACAGGTTGGGTTTGTAGGGTTAGAAGCTCTTGCTCAGCAACAGCTCGACGTGCAGCAGCGGCAAGCTGTTCCTGTTCCGCCGCCTGTTTAGCTTCCATGGCCTGAATCTCCTTCAGTGAAGGACCTTTGGGCGGTTCATCTTTGTCTTTTGCCCATGGGGCCAGCGACGCGCCAGGTGTCTCTACAGAATCCGCGTTCGATGGAGACTGCGACTCTGCATTCAAAGCGTCGGCCACACTTTGTCTATTCCTCTGCGGCGTCGGTGCTGGCATTGGTGATTGTGACTGAGGTGGTGGAAATGGCTGAGGGAGACCAGAGTCCACCTTTGCCCATGGAGATTGTGGTTGAGCAGTGGGTTGCTTGGCTGCTGCTTTCTGGACTTGCTCGGATAATGAAAGCGGCTCTCCTGGCCTCCGTACGTTCTGTGCCATCTGTGGTTGATCACGGATCTCGGATCCTACCTCTCTCCGATGCTGCTGTAATGTAGGGTCGACTTCTGAAGCTTGGTGTTGTATATTCCCACCAATTGGAGCTTGCTGTTGATAGTGTCGCTGATCCTCCTGAGCCCTTAACTGCTGATACTGCTCGAGTCGGTCTGCGGAGATTCGTTGATCCTCATCTCCTCGTTGAAGCATGAATTGCTGCTGCTCTTGCTCTAGTCGAGCTCTCTCGTGCATAATGGCTGCTATACGCTGCTGATGGCCTTGGGTCTCCCCGTTGAACGACTGTTGCCCACCACGCCCCATAGCAAGTCGTTCCATGAATCCGGGAAGATCTTCCTCTCGGACGGAATTCAATGGATCACCGCCAACCCCTAAAGGGCCGGCACCCCTTGATTGACCTTCAAAGAAGCCCGGCCCTGTCGTGGGAGGCTGAATCGGCCCTTGTGCTGGAGAAGGCTGGTAGGCCATTGGGGATGTTATGCTGCCGTAGCTTGGCTGGCTTTGCAAACTGTGAGCGCTCGAGTGATGGTGCAACTGTCCACCTTGCATGTGCTGCATCTGCTTTAGTATGACCTGCTGTTGCGCCAAATGTTCCTTCTGCCTTGCCATCAGATATTGCTCCTCCTGCTTACGCCTCTCTAAAGCATTCTGTTGCTCCGCTGAAAGCGTGGTTCCAAAGCTTGGGAAGCTGCTGGCGAAAGGTGGTTGTGCCGACGATGGGGTAGTCGCTGGTATAGCTGCAGCTGTAGCAGTACTGCTGGTGGGCAGAGTGGTAGGCGGTCCATGTGGTATGCCTATCTGTGGTACCAAAAACGGCTCCCGCGAGTTGCCAATACGCCTGATCAGCTGAGCAAGCGGCTCATAGTCGGTATCCTCCAGCTTCTTGACTTGGAGCTCAGGGGAAAAGAAACCGGCCTTGTACCAGTCATGCATTTCAAGACCAGACCAAGGACCCTGCATATTGCCTGAAGGGTCACGATAGATCCATCTCATGCGATCCGGCATCACCATTTGGCGTTGCTGCGTAGCGGGCATCTGGCTGGACGAGGTGTCCTGTTCCTGGCTGCGGCCGAAGTAGCTGCTAGCGGATGGTGTTACGGAAAATGGGGTTTGTGCCGCCGACACTGGTGCTTGGCTTGATGTAAGTTGACTAGATTCGTTGCCGACAAAAGGAGAACTGATTCCCTGTATGCCACGGCTATTTCCGAATAACTCGTCGATTCCGACCCGCGCAGAACGCGAGGAGTTTTCAGTGTCGCGCGAGCTAAAGCCGGGGGCATGATAGTCACCGTCATCCTCAAGCCCTTGGTCTTGTCTTGACACGTCTGCTCTCATCTGCTCTTCCATGGTAGTGGGAAGAAGTGAGCTAAGCTTACTGCCTCGACCAAGGGCCCCAGCACTTCCCATTGCAGGTCCCCCAGCTCCAAAGAAATTCGATCCGCCAAATCCGGTCTGGGGCGATGTGAGTTCACCAATTCCGCCGAAGCTGGCATCACCATAGCCCGCCGGATATCCAGCCTGTGCCCTACTTGGGGTGCCAATAGCACCTGAGGCTGCAACCCACGGCCCTACACCACCCAGTCCACCCAAGTTACCTAGACCGCTCAAGCTTGGGAACCCACGACTGGCACCCGTGCTTGATGTTTGACTTCGGTCGCCGCTACGTGCATCTAAATTTTGGAACCCACGAGCACTTGACCCATATTGCGCGCCATATAAGTGGTGTTGAAGATCTGAGTCATCGGTATCGACGTCCTCCAGGGTTGCCTTCTCTCCTTCGGGACTTTGGTAAGGATTCGTGTTGGTAGGGCTCATTGGTTCATTGATTTGTCCCATGCCTTGACTTCTTTGAGGCGTCTGCTGCTGAGCGTATTCACGCCGCTGCATCAATTCGCGGAAAGGGGGCAGGTCGGATGGAAGCCCCAATGAGGAGAAACCAATCTCGTCGAATGAAGATTGCCTATCTGGGTTCCTGTACCTCGAACTTTGAGGGCGAGGAGGGCTGGCATCATCGCCGCCTCTTAAAGCTGCGCTACCACCATGAAAGTCTTCCTCATCTGCGTAACGAATCTGCTGGAGGCTGTGGGCATGAGATGTAACATCGCCACCCCATTTGGCTCGTGACTGTTCATTGGTTTCGGCCAGGTTATTAGCAGACGCTTTGTCTTTCACCTTTGACCCCATATCCTCAGAATCTGCAGCGTTCATCATTCCTTTGAACCGACTCTCGCCACGCATACTGCTAAAACCTGGTTTCCTCTCGGCAGATGTTGGAGTCTGGCCACCGAGAGCAAAATTTCCGAATGCTCCCATTGGAGAAAAGCCAGCGGATAGCGGAGCGCCGGACCATGGAGAAGATGGACCATTCAGGCCAGCACTGGCTGGGTTTGTACTCGTTCTTTTCGGAGGGCCGAACGGTGGAGCCGTAAAATCTTTGTCGATGCCATCGAAACCAGGACCAGTGCTGTCTTTTAGATCTGTTTTTCGTCTGAGTAGTGACGGTGGAGGCGAGGATATGCCTGACTCTTCCCGAGAAATCCTATTGTTGGCCGTTGGAGAGCTGAGCGGATTGCTATACTGTAGATGATCCCCACCAGATTCTCGTCGTCGATTTCCAGGGCGTACAGATGGGGAGTTGGCCACAGCGTTCTGTATGATCGAGCTTCTTCTATTCAACAAAGTATTGTTCGGTGTACCATCTTTGTTCGTGCTTTGTGATGGCGGTTTGAGCGGCGAGTTGACCGATGTAGCGAAGGCCTGCACAAAGATTAGCCAATGCACCTTCTGATAGTCCTTACTGAGCAGTTTCTACCTCCTTCTCTTCCTCGCTCATGTCGACCCAGGCCATTGGTTGAACACTCCCGTTATGATCCCAGCATATGTCGGGTCCATTAGTTTCTCGGTGATCACCACTCTTTCCCCAGCCCCCATTACCGGCACCATTCACCCCTGGTGTCCAACCATCCACGTAGAGATCATCGATGCTAGTGTTGAGGGATCCAGATTTCTGTGCTCTAAACATGTCCAGAAGCTGGTCTTTCGAGTAACGGCTGTCGCCAGAAGCTCCATTTCGACTGTATGCCTGGTGATTGGAGTTGAGATGGGGTGGAACGTAGACATTTCCACCTGCGAGTGGTGGGTTGCTCGCAGCTTGGCTACTGTCGCGCTGCTGGGAGAGGGTTGTGGCGGTGGAAGAGCGACGAAATGTTTGTGTTGCACCGTTGACGCGAGCGCGTGACCTGACAATATAGCCAGTCAGCTCCATCGATTACAAGTCTTGTGCAAGGATCTCTCTAGACGATTCGCCTCCCTTCAGCGGAGTCACATACCAATCCCCGCTCCCAGTGTTTCGACCATTGCTACCATCATTGGACGTATTTCCAGCGGCTGCAGAGGCAAAGCTGGACGTGAATGGTGAAGGCATGATTGCAGGAGAGTTGTGGTATAATTTTAGGTGCCGTGACGAGCGGATTGGCGAATTAAATTAATGATGCTTGGCACTTATACACCACCGGAGTGTCAGCTCAAATTGTCTGGTAGGCGGGCAGCTTAGCTAGAGTGTTGTACCTTCACGGAAGAGAGTGCAGTAGTGGGATCAGAGTGGTTGAGTAGGGAATTGTTGAGTGGCCAGTAGGAGCAAAGGTACTTAGAGTTGGACGGCTCGAGAGGAGAAGTTTCACGCGGTTTGCTCCCCCTGGCCATCGAGTTTCGGGGCGTGATGAGATGTGAGCACGCTAAGACAGCACACGACACTTGCGCGCTGATTGCCTTCCTTATCACCAACCTTTGAAGCTGCAAACTTGATTAACTGCACGTATAGCTCCAATGTGGAGCTCAACAATCCGAGTCCTTTCCGTTGTATCGTGGCATGTCTTCTACTTTTCGTGGGACGCAGCTGGATAGCAATGATTAGACCGATATTCTCGAGGATCTACCTTGTTGTGGATCTTAGTCAATCATACCTGGTTCTTGTACAACTTTTGGATCTATGTCCGCTTGATTTTTGCTCAAAGCCATTCTAGATCACTGCAAATATTTATAACAGATGTTCCTTGCCAGTCCGATATCATACTTCGGGCTTTCTGATTCATCTCACGCTGCTTGCTACCCAGACCATTTCGATCAAAGTTCTTCAAAAGGAGACTTCTCGGCTTTGCCCACACTTTCCATCATGTGGTAATGCCTATGATTATTCCTACAATACTATTGGCCAGGAAATCGCTAAAGCTTGTCAATATCAGTAGGGAAACTTTAAATTGATACTCGCCATGTCTCTTCAGTAAAGCAGAATGGTCTGTCAGGAGGTGGACAACAACGTCAGTCGAGGCGAAAGGGTGAAGCATTGAAGCTGTCTTCGATGAGGATATGCATTATCTGCCAAACAGTGCAGCATCAGTCAATCGCTATGCCAGAAAGCCAAGCATGGCCCAAACACCTGCTCACATCACCCACTCGCCTGCCCAATAACAAAAGCTCTTGTCAAGCCAGTGGTGCGTGCTTAAGCCGCACCCATAACCTTGCATTCAAAATAGCAAATGGCAAGCTATTCAGAGTCTCTTCTAGCCACCGATCTCAGTCATATTGCTAACAGGAACCAGAGGACGACAGTATTCTATGGGTTGGGGCTACAGCCAGTTGCCATAGTCTCGACTTTTTCCGTTGAAATCGGCACAGACCAGCAATGGTATCCTATGTCACAGAAGGCTAGGACACCAATACCTGTCGACTACCGACAAACCCAGGTTCCTACAGTCGCAGCAATGCACGACCGCTTTCCCGTTCACATCTCTTCGGCCTTTCATTACTCCTTTCCCCATGACCGTCCTCGTCGTTCCTGAGTCTGCGCCAGCTCACGATATCACTTCCTCCGACGTGAGGCAGGTTGGACGCATTGACTGACGTCCGTACTATGTGGGTATAGCCAATATCAATTCGTAAGGCGTCATGAGTTCAGACGGCGTATCTGTTTCTTCCTACAACATGTCATCGTATTGGTATGTAGAAGCATGCATTAACTGAACCTCATCAAGTTCACCATTTTGGTCCTAGCAAGCGTCGATAGAGATAAGTGAAATAGGTGAATTCGAGGCATAATCATCGTCTCCTTCGGTGAGTAGATCTCATATACTACACATTACGGAGAAGCCTTCCAAACAAACGAAACAAACGACAAAGTGCGTAAGGTACCTAGAATTCGGGACTTTGAACAGATAGTTGCATGCTATCTGAAAGGGGCTAGCTTAATCACCATGATCTACCATTAGCGCCAACGGTCCAGCGGCGACCATAAGTAGACTAGTAAAGTACCGAATCGTCGATCTCAATGCCGAGACTCCGGCAATAGCTTGGCACTTGTTCGTGTCTCCCTGTCGCCGATACATCACAACAAACGACTCTACAAGACAAGGGGACGTGTAGACGGCGAAGCTCATCAGAGGCTTGCTACCATCAAACTTCGGCTGCTTCAGATGACGATTTTCAACAACAACCAGGGATATCCATGGCAGGAAGAAAGAAGCATGGGAAAACCTCGGAGGTATTCCCTTGCATAGTTCTAAGTACCTACAGACGGGATGCTTGGTGAAGAATCTCGGACATCATTAGCTCGTCACATTTCCCCGCAATCGACTGCTGCGCTTATACGGCCTTATCACTTTGCTCCCTCCCACCTTCTGACAAGATACAAGATGCACCTTTGCAGACACTTCTTCACTGTTTGAGGGGTCGCCAAACATGTCCTACAAGCACGACCACTTCGGCGACAAGGTGCGCGACTTGCGCGATGACTCGCCCATGTACGAGACGACAGACACGGAGAAGATGGGGGTGGGGAGGTACCTTGCAACCCGAGCCCCAACATTGAAGCCTCCGATGAACAAGGCCCCGAACCCTTTCAAGCTTCTGGCCTTGCTCAACGTGCAGCAATGGATGTTCTTCCTCGTTGGCTTCTTGGCTTGGTCCTGGGACGCCTTCGACTTCTTCACCGTCTCCCTCACCGTGACCGAGCTGGGCAAGCAGTTCGGCAAGGAGAATACGCAGATAACATGGGGAATCACCTTGGTGCTCATGTTCCGTTCCGTGGGAAGTGTCATATTCGGTGAGCCCGTCCCGTACTCGAGGACCACTGAGATAAGCTAATCCCATGGACAGGTATCGCCGCTGATAGATACGGCCGGAAGTGGCCTTTCGTCATCAACAACATCCTCTTCATAGTCCTCGAACTGGGGACCGGCTTCTGCCAGAACTACAAACAGTTCCTCGCATGTCGCGCCCTCTTCGGTATAGCCATGGGCGGCCTCTACGGGAATGCAGCAGCCACAGCGTTGGAAGATTGTCCTGAAGCAGCACGAGGTCTCATATCCGGCATGCTACAACAAGGATACGCGTTCGGCTACCTGCTTGCCGCAGCTTTTGCGAGAGCTCTCGTCGGCACGACGCCCTACGGCTGGCGTCCTTTTTACTGGTTTGGCGCTTGTCCACCCGTCCTGATCATCATATTCCGTCTTTGCCTACCAGAGACGGCTACCTTCAGAGAAAGGCAAGCCGTCCGTCAAGCGAACGGCAGTATCGCCGGCACCTTCATTTCCGAGGGTCGCGTGGCGCTGAAGAAACACTGGCTGCTCCTCATCTACCTTGTCCTCCTCATGGCGGGATTCAACTTCATGTCCCACGGCTCGCAAGACCTGTATCCGCTCATGATCAAAAATCAATACGGCTTCTCCGCCGACGCCGTCACGGTAACGCAGGTCGTCGCCAACCTAGGTGCCATGACGGGCGGAACCGTGATCGGCTACTCCTCCCAAATCTTCGGCCGCCGTTTCAGCATCATCTTCATCTCCATCATCGGCGGAGCCCTACTCTACCCTTACACCTTCGTAGGCAGCAAGAAAATCATGGCAGCCGCATTCTTCGAACAATTCTGCGTGCAGGGCGCATGGGGCGTCATCCCCATCCACCTCATGGAACTCTCCCCCGGCTCCTTCCGCACCTTCGTCGTCGGTACATCCTACCAACTCGGCAATCTCATCTCGTCCGCCTCGTCAACCATCGAGTCCACAATCGGTCAGCGCTTCCCACTGCCCCCCAAGGCGAAGACAAAGCGATACAACTACGGCAAAGTCATTTGCATCTTCATGGGCTGTGTCTTCGCATACGTCATCCTTCTCGCTTTCCTCGGCCCGGAGAAACTAGGCCACAAATTCGGCGTCGCGCACGATCGCGATATGGTCGATGCGGCGGGCACCGAGGCTATGGCTGCTGTTGTGCGCAGGCGGGAGATGGCAGAGCATGATGTCGAGGAGGGCAGCAGTGATGGCGATGTGGAGCGGCAAGGGAAGGTCCGCAAGGGCGTGGAGAAGGAAGCCGCAGGCTGATATATTTTTCATCCAATAGGACATCTATTATCATTCCACTAACGAGCCATGAACGAAACAGCACAATGCACGCTTAACAAATATTCCACGTTTCCATCTAACTTGGCCTATGGAGTCATTACACATCTTGAAAAACACCAACTCGCCATCCTCCACCAACCTCTTGCCTACACCTCACTATCCTAAATTTAATTAACCTTCATCGAAACTACACCTACACTAAACCCAAACACTACGAACACGATCCCCAAAAAAACCAAACTCATAAATCCCTCACGTAGGTATTTAAGGTATATTATAGCTTGAGACCTAACAAACGAAGAATCCCCACACTACAACATATCCCGAAGTATAAAATCACGCATCCATCCCAGCATCCATCCCAGCATCCCCTCCCAGCACATACACATACACATACACCTCTTACATACACCTTCTCATATCTCCCTCACGCAACATCCAATCCTATCCCCATATCATATCATATCATATCAACTACTATAAACTGCTATCAACTACTATAGACTGCTATCAACTGCTATAAATTGCTATAAACTGCTATAAACTGCTATGAAACCCTAAACCCCGTAACCCATGGCCATTTTTTGATACTGATGGAATGTATGGATAGATGAGTAAATACTTAAGACTCATTGGTAATTTTTTAAAGAAATATGTTGTATCCATTCTACCACGGTACGATCCTAGTGTCATACTCGGACGGACATGTTCCGATACTTGGCTTGATGTTCGCTGTGGGTAAGGAATCATGTTCCAGCTCAACGTCAAGTCACGCGCTCGCCACCCCTTCCGCCCCCTTCCTCACCTTATACACATACCCATCCGCAACTCCCACCCCATTAATCCTCATACACACAAACACCTCTTCGAACCTGCGCTGCACCAAAAACAACCGATTGATCAACAGATAAAACCCCCGCGCGACAATCGCCGCCAACAACTCTGCGCGCGAAGAACGACCGATGTGGAAGACCGCATTGCCCGATGCGCTGAGCGCGGTGATGTATTCGCAGGGGCTGTCGTGGTTGTGGAGCGCGATGGCCGCGAGGCCGTTGAAGGCGGCGCTGAAGATGTCTTGGGCGGGGATGTTGGTGCCGGTCCAGTCGTAGGTTATTGTGAGGCGGGGGTCGTGGGGGTCGATGATCTGGTTGGGGGTCGTGGGTTGGGGGTTGGGTGCTGTGTTGGGTGATGTGATGGGGATGCTGCTGTGCGAGGGGTTTGCGGGCGAGGCTGGGTTTGCGACACCCTCGTCGTTATTCAGCGATAGGCGTTCGGCATCGATGAACATTTTCCCAATCTTTTTATCATGGAGGGAGATGAAATCGGCAACTTCATAAAACCCGGGTGATTGAGTCGCCATGTCGGTGATGGATTCATAGAGTACTTTGACGACCATGCCCGTCGTCAGTGCTGTGCTGGGTGGAATGTCGCTCGTAAGGATGACGACGTTGAAGTCTGGGGTTTCGGTCACGATGTACAGTCCGCTGTCTATCAAGTCGACGGGGCTGTACCAGGGTTGTTTGCCCAAGCCGTACATGAATTTTATCGCTGTGACGTATACGCCGAGGGGATTGAGGGCTTTGCGTTTATTCCATAGATAATCGACGGAGAATCCTGGAGGACCGGGGGGGAGGGGGGAGATGGGAGTGGTTAGGCTAGGGGACTGTCAGGATTATACAGCTTCTATCATTTAATTGGAATTTTGCGTTAATGGACATACTTGACGGAGATGCTGAGCGCTGTCCTGTTTCCAAACACATTTGCCGGAAGCGAGATAACAGAAGCCGAGGTCAGATAGAGTATTAAGACCACAAGTGGTATACAGGGGAGATGCCCCATGACAGCTTTACAAGGTGCAACCTCTCGTAGGCGAAGAATTTACACAGCGCTCAAGCAATGAAGCCCAGTCGGTGTCCATGAGCCGTGTTCAGGAGCGCATGTCGCTTCGGAGGATATCGAGTCAACGCGATTGTATCTGCCGATGGGTGGCGATATCGTCACCCACGAAACTTGGCTCGTCATCCTGATGTTACTATCCAGAATTTGGAGCGGAGCATATTTTCCATCACGTGGTGATTTTGCAATGATACCCTTCCCACGGTGGCAGAGCAAGTCGAAAGAGTCTAATTTGGATGAAAACTGGATGCGATGTCACGAAAACCAAGCCTAGCCTTCCAATTTTGAGTTGTTGGACGATGTTATGGCTCGTTCTTGTGTTGCAGACCACCCCAGTCCAAAGGAGTGGTGTTTCTATCCATGTCATCGTAGAGGACTTCAGGATTTCTTTGCTTCCTTTAATATCATTCCAGGACAACTCGTTAGGCTAGCATCGTCTCATTGAGTATTCCAACAGTCATGTGAGGGCCGCTCATCACATATCCACAGGCTGTGGTGGAGATAGATTCTAATATGAAAACCGTCCGAGGTTTTGGCGCAAATGGAGGGAAATCAGAATGCCTAAATGATCAGCGCAGTGCACGAGGCTTCCTAGCTTGAATTACAACACTCCATCACTTTACCGTTATCAAAGCAACAGTATGCACACCAAATGATGCTTGTCACGCAACCAGCGTTGGAGAAGGAGTGGGATTCGGAAAACACTTGCGTCTTGTGGTAGAAGAGTTCACCTAGTAACCGTCCACACTTAGTAATCGTCCGGCCTTATAGGGTTAGTACCCTATAAGGCTACCCTAGAGCTTCAGATTTTATCATTTATAACTTCTTATGACCTGAATTCTGTAAAATCGCTGTCTATAAATCTATTCAGCATGTCAAACGCACCGCTACCGTCCATTCCTCTATTATATGAGACCGAACTAGGCAGGGAAGATCGTATAGAACTAGCCTACACGGCCTGGATCGAGGCTAGGGGACACAGTAATAGAATCCTATTAATCATAAAGGTAGCTAAGTAATATAGTATATTAAAGAGTATACTCGCCGATAGGATTAGGGGCCGTAAACTAATATCTAATACTTATAAAGGCTAATAGCGAATTACTCCTAGAGAAGAAGTAGTACTTCTAGCCTAGGTTCTCCGTCTTTATATATA
>JAABUX010001056.1_pt1 | contig 43419 bp, 40 predicted proteins | sample 5561851 | NCBI WGS metagenome assembly JAABUX01 (sample SAMN10711883, study PRJNA513361) | rock metagenome | isolation source: Antarctica rocks | place: Antarctica: Victoria Land, Richard Nunatak red sandstone | collected 2016-01-03 | reverse complement strand
GGCGAATAGTGTTGCCAACGATGTCGTCCTCGCCACCGAAGCAACATCTGAAGCTGCCTCGCTAACTAACCACTGCTCTACCAGGATCGACCCGTCTCAGCAAGACGGCCTTTAACGCGCGCTTACGTTTCATCTGCGCCGGCTCGCGGAGCAAAGACGGCATTAAGTTTCAAGCAGGCCGGGAACGAACACGTCCTCGATCGTGAATCGGCGTTTCGTCAGCCCCTGCTCGTGATGGTAGCGCAGCACTGCGTCGATCGCCGCTCGATTGGCCTCGATACCATAGGGCCACCAGTCCTCGCCTAGCAGCTCGCGATTGTCGCCGATCAGCTTGGTCAGCCAGGGCAGCATCATCGTCATGTTGTTGAACGTCATGCCCTTCACGTATTGCTCGGCCATCTGGTTTTTGGCGGCGCAGAAGCCGGCGTAGATCGCACGGACCAGCGCGGGCTGTTCGGTGGCAAGTTCACGCGTTACCACCACGGCGTGCATGATCGGGAATATGCCGGTGCGGCGGTAATATTCACGTTCGACGTCCTCATAGTCGTCGAACAGTCGGCCCACCTTCGGCGACTTTTCCAGCACACACTTGGGCGCGTCGGCGGATATCAGCGCGTCGATCTCGCCGGTCGCGAGCATGTCGCCCAGATCAACATCTTTGGCCGCCCACTCCACCTCTATTCCTTCAGGTACCGGGTGCGGCACGAAGTCGACTGGATCCATCGGGAAGTCGATCCCGCCGATAATCCAGCGGCTCTGCTCGGGGCGCACGCCGAAATCGTCCGACAGTATGCCTTTGGGTATCACCCCGGCATCGTGACCGTAGAGCGCGAGTTCGCCGATCCGCTTCCCGGCGAGGTCTTCCGGACGCGCTATGCCGCTCGCCTTGTTGATGTAAATCGCGCTGTGACGGAACGATCGGACTGGAAAGACGGGTATCGCGAGGAACGGCGACTCCCCGCCTTCGAACGTCCGCAGAAAATAAGTCATACCCAGTTCGGACACATCGTAGGCACGTTGGCGGATCATCGCTTCGAAAATCTCGGGCACGATGCGAGCGCTGTGGAAGGTGGCATCGACGCCGCCGATCTTGACTGTGCCGTCGGCAAGAAGACGAGTACGATCATAGTTCCAGAATGCGATGTCGAGTTTCATGTCGCTCATTTGTGACCTTTCATGGTCAGTGCTTAGCGGCGAATCGGGCAATTAGTCGGTCCCAATTTCCGGAGGCGATCTTCGCGCGATCGATATCGCTCAGTCGAGCGTCCTCCAGAAAGCGGCGGCCACCGTATAGTGGGCCCGGCTCGAACGGATAATCCGTCGAGAAGAGGATGCGTTCAATGCCAATGACCTCGATCGCCCAGCCCAAAAACGACTGCGGGTGGAGATAGAGCGGCGCTCGCAGCGCGGCAGCAGCTTCGAAGATCGGCCAATTTGCAGGGTCATCGAGGTTGCGGTCGCGTGTGCGGCCGAAGAGCATCGCGCCGTTTAATCCAAGCTTCGTCACCGCCCGTTCTAACTCGCGAGCCGCTTCAGCTGGAGCGGGCGTCGCCAGCGTCGCAAAGGCCTGAAGCCGATCAGGATGCGCGCGCACCGCGTTCGCAGCAAAGTCGTTTAGAAGCGCGCTGCAATGCCACGGCTTCTGCGGGCGCGAGGTTGCGCACACCTGGGGCGGTGAGCGACAGTACCGCGACGTCAATTCCCGTGTCGTCCATCGCTGCGAAGCGCGGCATCGATATCGAAGAGACGGCGAGCCGTCTCACCCTCAGTCGAGGGCCTCAGTGCGATATCTTGCCATTTCGGCTCGAGGTTTCGCACGCTCCGATAACGCTTTGCGTCACGAAATGCTCTTCCAACGCGACGACCTTCAGGCGGCTGAGTTCGTTGCCTGGGTCTCCGGACGCGACCGGAAGAAGATTGCAGCTCTTTCTCAGAATTGCCTCCGGGACAAGGGCATAATAAATACATTTACATAAAATAGAAACTCCTTCCTTCACGATTGGGAAGTAGCCGAAGTGAGAAGCAAAGCGCGCGCAATCGATGAGGTTTTGAAGCCATCTCGCTTGGGGCACCCGAGAAAGCGGTCGGCTTCGTGCTTTGGCGCGTCGTCCATCGTTATGTGCGCGAGGTAGATCGCGCCTTAATTGGGCTTGACTTAACGCACCTTCAGTTTACAACGCTGGCCATGGCTGCTTGGCTCGGGCGCTCCACTGAGCCCGTGACGCAAGTAGAGATCTCGCGCTTCGCTGAGATTCATCCGATGCAGGTGTCGCATATGCTAAAAACGCTTGAAAGCAAGCATCTAATAGCTCGACGGCGTAGCGTGTCAAATGTGCGAGCAAAGCATATCGATATTACCGCGGCCGGCTTAACAGCGCTCAAACGCGCATTGCCGGTGGTTATCGACGTGCAGCGAAGACTTTTCGGCGACGAAGGCCGTTCGGGTGGCGACCTCCTGACTGCCCTTCAGCGTGTCGATAGTGAGAATTTGTTACATCGATCCACGCGCGAGGGATGACGACAAAGTTAGTACAGGAAGTGCGGGCGTGATGCGCCCCCATGTTAGGTTAGAATTGCCGACTAAGACCCATTTGGAATACGAAGTTTGGCATGTAACGACGAACAAACGCCAACATATTGGCATCGCTGCCGACTCGTTGGCGAAGCTTCGGCCGGTCGTCGCGGAGAGCGCGCACGATGACGTCGGCGACGCGATCGGGAGAGAGACCCCGATTGACGTTGTTATTGAAAGTGTCGCCGACTTGGGCCCGCCGCGCGGCATAGGCGTCGATGTGCGCGGCCACATCCGTCTTCTTGCTCCGGAGCTCCGTCTTGATAAAGCCGGGCTCGACCAGCACGCATCGGATACCGAATGGGGCAATTTCATTAGCAAGCGTTTCCATATAGCCCTCTAGCGCGTGCTTGCTGGCACAATAAAATGCGTCGAATGGCGTCGGTAGGAACCCTGCCATCGATCCTACGGTGACGATGTGCCCGGCGCCCTGGGCGCGCATGGTCGGGAGAACCGCGCGGATCAGCCGATGGACGCCGAAGAAATTGGTCTGGAACAGCGCCTCTGCCTCTCTCGAGGTGGTTTCCTCAGCTGCCCCAAGAATGTCGAGCCCCGCATTGTTGACTATGGCGTCGATGCGTCCCGTCCGCTTCAATACCTCGGCGACGGCGGCGGCGACGCTGTCGTCGCTAGTGACATCAAGGGCGAGCGCATCAGGGCCGTCGCCGGTGGGATCGGGCCGTCGCAAGGTTGCGAACACGCGCCAGTCCTGTTCCATCAGTCGCTTGGCGGTGGCCTTGCCAATGCCGGTGCCGGCCCCTGTGACGATGACGATACGCTGCGCGTTCATACAATCTATCTTTCATGAAGGGGTCGGGTCAGGCGGCAACCCACTGACCGTGGAAGCTGATCGGCATCGTTTCGCCAAGTTCGACAGTAGCCACCGGTCCGGCGGCGACGTTCTGCGCATCGAGCAGCGAGAAGCCCGAGGTTCCGCGCTCCAGATCAAGCGTCTGGGTGATCAGCCATCCTTCGTCGCGCCCGCGTCTCGGATCGGCGGCGAAGACGGGCTCGCCGGCGTTCACCGATGGTCCGAAATCATAGCAGTCGAGCGTGCCCGTCTCGGTGTCGAGCGCCGCGATCCCGGTGTGAAGCATACCGCCGGTCCTATTCGTTGTCGCGTATAGGCGCCTGTGCTGCGAGCCGATCGCACGCCAGTCGATCGAGGGAAACTCAAAATTACCGTCGGCAAGCACCGACTCGGCAAGGCGGCCGTTTCGGCTCAACACATACCGCCGAATCGTGCCCGGTGCGCCGTTCACTCCCTGTTCGCATCGCATCACCGCGGCAAGCTGCGCATCAGGGCCTAGAAAATGACCGGGATCGTCGTAGCCGACGAAGTCCACGACCACGTCGTCACCGTGCTCATAGGCATTGCCCATGTGCCAGTTCCATGCAGGCGGCGCTTCGAAAACTTGGTGGCTTCCAGTCGCAAGATCTATCAGAAGCACCATGTTGCCGTCATTCGGGCTCCACTCGAGGCATTCGGTGAAACTTCCTAGCCCGGTGAGAAACCGTATGGCCTGCAAGCGGACGGCCTGCAGAACGAAGATCGCGTAATTATTGGTGGCGGCAAAATCGTGGACGTAGCTGATGCGCGGCGATATCACCGTCGGCGTCGCGATCCGCGAGCCGTCGGCTCGATGTCGTACCAGATCAATAGACATCTCTCTGCCGATTCGCGTAGAGGCGAATAGCCAGTCGCCGGTCTCGGCAATCAGCTTCGCATGCGCCTTGGGCGATGCGTCGTCGTCCGGTAGGCCGAGCGATGCCGGGTGAAGCGTCGCTAGCGTGACAGGGTCGATCTCGAACGCGGGCGAGCCTCCTTCGTCAAGCGCCATAAGCGCGTCACGAACCGTGTACGTCGTCACCCCGGCTTGGCTCTTGATATGCTGCCCGACGTTGGTGAAGAGCCCGGGCGCTAAGGTCGTCCAGGTCGGCGACAGGAATCTGTCGGCGGCCTCTTCCTCAACAAATTTCGGTGTCCGCACGAAGCGCCGGGAATATCTAGCGAGTCCGCCGGCGAATTCAAGGCGCTGAATAACGCCATCGCCGTCGAGCACGGTCCGTTTAGTCTTACCACCGCGATTAAATTTGCCCGGGCCATTGCGGAACAGCACGCCGTTGAGCTCTTCGGGTAGCGTACCACTGGCGGTGAGCTTGCCGATCTCGCGATCGTGCGTGTCATGACCGAGAGGCGTGAAAAGAGCGGACCCAGCGGCGGTTGTTCGGTCCTGCAGATTTGACAAGACGACCTACTCCCGAAAGTTACAGTTTGCCAGCAGAACGACAATCGCGCCATCGTTGAAATGTCGGACTTTCATCGGCCCGCAACCGAGGGAACGCTACCGAGCAACTGCAGATCGCGCTTAAGTTCCCGTTCCGAGATGACGCCGTGCACGATCGCGCGGATCGAACCCGCCTTATCGATAAAAATCGTCTCGGGCAGCGACGTCGCGCCGTAGGATGCGGCAAATTGTCCGTGATCGAAGACGATTTCGTACGGAATCTGCATTTGCTTTGCGAACGCGACCGCGATCTGAACCGGCTCTTGCGCATCGACGCCGACGAAGCGGACCCGCCCGCGGCTGAGCCGCGCCGCCGCTGCGATGCGCGGCAGTTCTTCGCGGCAAGGCGGACACCAAGAAGCGAAGACGTTCAGAACGGCCGGCCTGCCGGCGAGGCTCGCTCGAGTGACTTCGTCTCCGGTCGCCGTTTCAACGACGAACCTTGGAGCCGGGTGTCCGACGACGGCGACGCCGTCGCCGGCAACTGCGGCCGCTTGCGGTGCCGCGAGAGCGGCCGCGAACGTCGCCGCGATCCAGCGTAGGGAACGTCGACTGAGGACTGGCGCGCGTCTCATCGGGCATCCGTTCTCGAAACGCGCGCCGAGCCATGCGTTGCGCGGTCCACCACATGAGCTCGGCTGTCGTTGTCTAACGGATGACCTATTAGGCCGACGTAAACAGTACGCGGCCGGACGATCCGGCGGAGGCGGAGTGAATCCGCGTTGAGGCGGCCCGAAAATGGTGCCGGATTTAAGACGATCTCGCTCGGAGAAACTCTGCGTGTCCGCCCTGCCGGATCCGCTCGCACGTCGGCAGGTTCGGCACTCGGACGCAACGGAAGGCTTCCGCTATTGCGCCACTTACCGCGCGGAATCCGCGGGTAGATGCGTTTTGCCAATGGTACAGAGATTAAAATCATATATTGAAGCCTCATCTCGTGACGCCTCACGAAGCATTAGGCTCCGTCTTAGCGAATGAAGTACGATGCCCGCAACCCTTAACGGCGCCTCCTCGCGGACGGCGGCTCGCGTTCTCGTCGATACACTGGTTACCAATGGAGTCGAGCTCGCATTTTGCGTGCCCGGCGAAAGTTATCTCTCCGTACTCGATGCACTCGTCGACGTGCCGGCAATCCGCCTCGTCACGTGCCGTCAAGAAGGCGGCGCGAGCGCCATGGCCGAGGCCGTGGGCAAGCTGACGGGGCGCCCCGGAGTCTGCTTCGTCACACGTGGACCCGGCGCCATGAACGCCAGCATCGGCGTTCACGTCGCGCGCCAAGACGACACCCCGCTGATCCTTTTCGTCGGCCAGGTGCCTCGTGCGCAGCGCGGACGCGAGGCTTTCCAAGAGATCGACGTCGTTGCGACGTTCGCTCCGCTGGCAAAGTGGGCCGTCGAAATCGACGACCCGGCGCGCATCGGCGAGATTGTGACCCGCGCCTTCGCGACCGCCATGAGCGGGCGCCCGGGCCCCGTCGTCGTCGCACTGCCTGAAGACGTCTTAACCGCGCGAGTCTCCGGGAAGCCGTTCGCGCGGGCCGTTTCGGCCAGGATCGGTGTCGATCCGGCGGCGCTCGAAGCGTACCATGCGATGCTTGCCGAGTCGACGACGCCGCTCGTAATCGTGGGCGGCGGCCCGTGGAATGCGGCCGCCGCCCACCACCTCGTAAGCTTTGCCGAGTGTAACGGCATTCCGATCGTAGCGGATTTTCGCTGCCAAGACTTCGTGGATCACCGCAGCGCCCACTACATCGGCGATACGGGCTTCCGCATGACCGAGCACGTGCGACGCACGATCGTCGAATCGGACTTGATCCTGGCGCTCGGAACGCGACTCGGCGAACTCGCGACCGGCGGCTATGAATTGCTCGCCGTGCCGCGACCGCGGCAGACGCTCGTGCACGTCTATCCCGACTCGGCGGAACTCGGGCGGGTCTACCGCGCCGACTTACCCGTTGTCGCCGATCCCGCGCAATTCGCTTCGTGCTTAACGCGACTCGAACTTACGGATAAGCCGCAATTTTTCGAACGCACGCATCGCTTGCGCGCGGAGTACCTAGCGGATCGCCGCCGCGTGAAATCACCGGCGCATGGAGTCGATCTGGCCGCAGCCGTGACGCACGTTCGCAACGTTCTGCCCGATGACTCGATCGTCGCCAACGGAGCGGGCAATTTTTCCGCCTGGCTACATACCTTCTTCGAGTTTCGACAGTATGGAACGCAGCTGGCTGCGCGTAACGGTTCGATGGGATACGGCTTCCCCGCCGCGATTGCGGCAAAGCTCGTGCACCCGGAACGGACGGTCGTGGCATACGTAGGCGACGGCGATTTTCTGATGAGCGCACAAGAACTCGCAACCGCGATGCTGGCCGACGTCGCAATCATCATTCTGGTGGTCAATAACGGGATGTACGGAACCATCCGAATGCATCAGGAACAGGCGTACCCGGGCCGCGTCAGCGGCACCGAACTTCTCAATCCGGATTTTGCCCTGTACGCGCGCTCGTTCGGAGCGCAAGCCGAAACGGTGGAGACGACCGAAGCCTTCTCGGCTGCCTTCGATCGCGCCGTGCGGAGTAAGGCGACGACGCTCATCGAGCTGCGCGTAGACCGTAATCTCATCGTACCGAAAGCGACCATCGCGGATTTACAGTCGATTAGGCGTTTACCGGAAATACCGCTCTCGTCCGAAGTCGATTAAGTACGGCTCCGGCGCCCGCAGCGGCCCGCGACGGAGCGCTTCGAAACGGGGGCTTCCGAAGCGGGACTTCGAGCGTGGCTGGTTGTCCTGCGGTTTCTGTCGCTGAGCGTGCATCGAGTTGCACGACGCAACCCTGCATCATGAAATAGGCGCCGGCGCGTCTCTGCATGACGTTGAATACGTTTACATCATTCGGTCGACACAGCGAGACACGGCTGCACAGCGGGTCTTCGTACATTACCGTTCACTCACGGCCGGCGCAACGTCGAACTGCATCGCGATACTCAGAATCGCGCGCCGGAAGGGGGGCGCCGTGACACAGCATCTGCAATATTGGTAAGCATCCGGACCGTGCGTTGCAATGGCACTTGAGTTACCTCATTTATAATGAAGGCACTTACGAAGACGTCATAAAAAGCTGGACGGTACGCGATCGGTCTCCGATTGCAGCAGCTACGCGCCGCATCTACTCTGAGACCGACTCGTCTTTATCGAGCCGGCAACGACTTTATTGAAAGGTTGAAGGGTTGGTCAATAAAAGTTTTCGCTCGATCGCTTCCAAGATCGGCCACTTCGGCGTACTTGGTGCCTTCGTCATAGGCTCCGTGCAGCCCGTATTCGCAGACAGCCACCTTCCGATCCTGGACATCACTCCGGAGAGCAGCTTCACGACCACGGAAGACGGTTTCAACTCGCATGGCGGCCCGAAAAATCCCGCCGCGACGAACGGCGATATCCAAATCAACGGAACGGCCACCTTGCCGATCACGAAAGCCCTCTCGATCTCGTACGACCGCATTTCCCTAGGGACATTCGACTCGAATCTTTCGTCCATCATCGTTGGAGGTAACACGATATATCCCGGCGGCTCTCGAGACGTGCTGCAGAATTATCGCGCCGACTATCACGTGGGACGGTTTAACGTCGAAGGTGGATTCGGCTCCCGAAAGCGGAGCTGCTGCCCGGTCGACTCTTTTGATTGGCACAAAGGCTTTCTCGGCGTCAGCTATACGACTCCCTCACTTATATTTCTGAATCACGGCTTCTTCGTCTTCGACATTACCGGGAATTCCTCGCACCAATATGTGAGCCCGCAAGCGCTTGCCCGGATTCCGCCCGGTCTGAGCTTCAAGAATAACTCCCAGAACTACACGACGCAGCAAGCCGTCACGGCGGTTATCCCGGTCGATCTACGCAACGGCGTGCGGGTCGCGGGGACGTTCCTGTGGGGTGCGCTCGATTACCCCGTCGACTATCCGTTCCCGCTCTATTACGACGTGTTCGTTATCTCGGGGACGAAGCAGGTCAACCCAAACTTCGGCGTCACCATCAATTTGACGAACGTCATCCAGCGCAATCAAGGTTATCCGTTTCCGTCGCCGCTCGGGATTCGTACGTCCGCCTTGAACGTACTGGCCGACATTCATCTCGACTTCAACCGTTTGTTGCATCCTGCGCCGCCGGTGACACCGGGGCGTCCCACGCAGCCTGGCGCGCCCGGCGGTCCGGGCGGCCCAGCGCAGGTTGGTCCGACGCAAGGCGGAACGGTGAGTCCGGCTCCGGGCGCATCCCCTGCTCCGGCGACGCCTGGCGCGCCCGCCGCATCCGCTGCGCCCGAAGCGCCTGCCGCATCCGCAGCTCCCGTGACGCCGGGGGCACCGGCAGCTACACCGTCTGCAGCTCCCTAAACGAACCGGCGGACGGGCCGTCGCCGCATAGAAGAAGCGCTTCGGGAAACCGGAGCGCTTCGCCGCTGCTCGGGTGGTGGCCGCATTCGCGGTCGACGCTAAGACGCGCGCGTGTGCTCGTGGATTTGTGCGCCGGTAATCAAGCGCACGACGGTTTCCATATCGGTATCGACCGTCGCGACCGTGCCCGCATGCGCGCCGTGACGAAAGACGAAGATGCGGTCGGTCACGTCGAAGAGTTGCGGCATGCTGTGGCTGATTAAGATGACCGCGATACCGCGCTCGCGTACGCGCTTGATGAGCTCTTGCACGCCGCGCGATTCTTTGACGCCGAGCGCCGCCGTAGGCTCGTCCATGATGACGATCTTGCGGCTCCAGGCAACCGCCCGTGCGACAGCGACGCTTTGCCGCTGTCCTCCCGAAAGATTACCGACGCGCTGCCGCACCGACGGCAGGCCGACGCGCAGACTTGCGATCTCCTCTCGCGCCTGATTGCGCATGGCGTTCTTGCGCAGGAAACGAAAAAAACTAAAGGGACCGGGCACCGTAAGTTCACGCCCGAGGAAGAAGTTCTCCTCGACGTCCATGAGCGCAACGACGGCGAGTTCTTGAAAGACCGTCTCGATGCCCGCGCGCCGGGCATCGAGGAGTCCTTTAAATTGAACCTGATGTCCATCGACTTCAATCGTTCCGGCATCCGGAATGAGCGCGCCGGAAAGGATCTTGATAAACGTCGACTTGCCGGCGCCGTTGTCGCCGACGACGCCGAGCACTTCTCCGGCATATAACTCGAAATCGATCCCGCGCAGCGCCGCGATTGCGCCGAACGACTTGCTGATGCCTTTCGTGCTCAGGATCGGACGGCGCGCTACGCCCGGCATGTCTTCCGTCGTCATGACGTAATCGGTGGCTCCTTAAAGGCTTGCGCCATGCCTTCCGGCGTCTTGGACTCGTCCCATTTTTTCTGATACTCGGCCACGTTTGCGGTATTCACGACGGGCAACGCCTGTGGCACGAACGCCGGGTAATGTTTGCCTTGCAGCAAACCCGCGAGAATCGTCACGGATTGATAGCCCCAACCCCAGTAATCTTGCCCGACGGACGCCTTTACCGTGCCGTTCTTGATGAACGGCAACTCTTGCTCGAGATAGTCGAAGGCAACGACTTGCAAGCCGCTCTTCGCGCGCTCGGTGAGCCGCGGTAAAGCGCCCGCGCTGCTGAAGAGCGGCCACGCGCCGATCATGATATAGCCGATAAGGTCGGGATGCGAGCGTAAAACGTTCTCCACTTGCGTTACGCCTAGCGCAACGTCTTCGTTACAGAAACTCGTGCCTGCGATCGTCAAGTCTTTTGAGAGCACCGATTTGACACCGCGAATGCGGTCCTCGAGGTTCTGTGCCGAAGGAAGGCCGCTCAATAACCAGACGTTGCCTTTTTTTCCTTTGCACAGACCATTGAGCAGTTTTGCCTGCAGTTGACCGCCCTTGAAGCTGTCCACGCCATAGAAGACGGCGCGTTTGCTCGTCGGAGAGTCCGAGTCCCACGTAATGACTTTGATGCCTTTGCCGACCGCGCGATTGATCGGTTCGAGCAGCGTCTGGGCGGAGCCGCAGCTCACGCCGATACCGTCGTAGCCCGCGGAAATTAAGCCGTCGACGACGGCCACTTGCTGTGACGCATCGGATTGAGCGGGTCCGATGAACTTGAAATCGACGTTACCCAGTTCTTTCGCTCGCGCCTGACCGCCGAAGTCGGCCGACTTGAAGACCGGATTATTGAGTCCTTTGGGAACGATAGCGATTTTAAAGCGTTTCTGATCGGCCGCCCGAGCGATGTTGATCGAGCCGAAGATCTCGGCCGCACCGACTGCTCCCGCGAGCGCAGCGCCTCCCACCAAGACGTTGCGCCGCGAGATGATAGGACCTGGCATACGTAGTCTCCCTTTTAGATGCGTCGCAGACGGCGACGCAGTTGGTCGAAGCTAACGGTAACGAGAATCGTGGCGCCGATGATGAGATCTTGCCAATATTCGCCCCAGCCGAGAATGTCGAGACTGTTCCGGATGAGGGCGAGCAACGCGGCTCCGATGAGCACGCCGACCATCGTGCCCTCTCCGCCGGTCAAGCTCGCGCCGCCGATCACGGCAGCCGCAATGCAAATCAATTCGTAACCAAGCGCATTACTCGGCGTCGCCGAACCGAGCCGCGACGCGAGCACGATGCCGCCGATCGAACCCAGGAGCGCCGCGAGGATATACATGATCCACTTCACGCGCGGCACGTTGATGCCGCACAAACGAGCCGCACTTTCGCTGCCGCCGACGGCGTAGATATGTCTGCCCCAACTCGTATTGTTCATGAAGAACGCGCACAGCACGGTAAGGACGACCAGAATGATTGCCGAGATCGGCAACGGACCGATATAACCCTGGCCGATAAGCGTGAATCCGTTCGCTGCATTTACCGTCTGCCCGCTCACGATGCCCGTTGCAAAGCCGCGAAAGACGCTCATCGTTCCGAGCGTCGCGATGAACGGGATGAGGCCGATACCGGTAATGAGCGATGCGTTGAGGATGCCGGCGAGCAGACCGACACCGATACCGGCCCCGATCGCAACCGGAATAGGCCAGTTCGCGGCGACCGCCATCGCGGTAACGAGTCCGCTGAGCGCCATGTTCGCACCGACCGAAAGGTCGATCCCGCCGCCGATGATGACGATTGCCGAACCGAGCGCCGCCATTGCGATGTACGAGAAGTCGAGCGCTACGGATGAAAGGTTGTCGGCGGAAAGAAAAACGAAGCCCGTCTTCACAGTCATAAAGATCGCGAGGAGCAGGATGACTCCCAGAACGCCGACCCAGGGGATTGCAAGCAGTTCGACGACCGGGTTCGCTCGCTTGACCGGAGCCGGCGCGGAAGTACTTTCCGCGGCCCCTTCATCGGCCTCGGTAATTACCTTCGCCATTGGGGGCACTTTACGGTAGGCGAGGAGCGAACTCCCTGCTGCAACCTGCCTGACTTTTGAGCCGGCTACGCGCTGCGAGCAAGCGCTCTCAAAGCGGGCCCTGGGATGCGCCGGTATTGGTGCCGACGCCGGTCCGCAACGAGTAAACGTGAATCTGTAAAGGCGCAAGCCGGTCCTGTGGGGGGAAGCCGCTCTCGTCCGCCAGGCGGGATACGAGTTCGCCGATCTCGAGGGGCCAGGCGAGAGCCGTCAACGCGATGAGATGAAGGTGATTCGCCCTATCTCTGACGGCGACGTCCGTCCCGGGCGATATGCCCGGCGCGCAGGTGATCTGCCTCGCCGGCACGCTCATGAGGCGCATGCCGAGTAGCGAAGAATAAAATCGAATCGCCGCGCGCTCCGTCACCGTGGCAAGCTCGAGACGGACCGCAGCTGCAACGCCTACCGGCGCTGCCGCTTGTCGAACGGCTGCCACGGCTGCAAAGCCAAAGGCGCTTCGGTTCGGGGCGGCCCCTCCGCCGAGCCGCCACCTCATTGCCTCGACCAGTGCCGAGCGGACGGCACGTTCCACGAGCACCGGCCGTTCGCGAATCGTGAGCAGCGTATCGAGGGTCCGCATCAGAAAGCGCAGCGGCGCTGCACGGTGCGCATCCACCGAGCAGTACGTGCCGCGGCGGAAAAGGTCCCGGCGCACGGACCGGACATCGCAACGAGAATCATGCCTGGAGTATAGCGCCGAGGTATGCCAGCGCTGTGGCACTCGGACTATTGGCCGTGCGATCAGCCGCTGCTGAAAGCGGGTGAACTGCGACCGTCGCTCGCGCGTTAGGTCGATGTATGACTCGTTCGTTACTGGTGGCGCTTGCCGTAGCGATTTTTACGGTCGCCGCGTGGCCTCGGTTTATCTCGTACCGGACCGCGCAAGCGACCGCGGGCGACCTTGCGACTATGGCGCCCGTGACCGCGGATTACCGTTACCGCGACAAGCTGGTCGCCTTTTGGGAAGGGGCGGTCAAGAGTCACGTTCGTAATGACATGTTGAGCCCCCGAAATCTCGCCGATCAATACCTGCAGCGCTATCGTGAAACGGGCGATATCGGCGACGTGCTGCGTGCCTTGCAGATGGCGCAGCGCTCGTTGCAGGTGATGCCGGATGCCAACGTCGCGGCGGATTCAGTTATGGCATCGGCGTTGCTGACGCTGCACCGTTTTCGCGAAGCTCGCCGCTACGTGCAGATTGCAGAGCGGTACCATCCGGGTGATGAAGCTTTGATTGCGCGTGAAGCTTCGCTCGATATGGAGCTCGGCGACTACGAGCGCGCGCGCGCGTTGCTTGCGAGCGTGCCGGTGCGCAAGCAGCTAACGAGCAGCGAATGGCAAACGGTACAAGCGCGCTACGACGAGGTGACGGGCCACTTAAGCGACGCCCGCGCACTCATTCGCCGGCCGGCCGACGACCTCGATTCAAATTTCAGTGCGTCCGCACAAGCCCGGGCTTGGTATCATTTTCGGCAAGGCGAGATGGCCTTCGAGACGGGTGATGAAAAGGAAGCGCTAGCGGAGGAGCATACGGCGCTCGAGCTCTTTCCGCGCTATGCGGACGCCCTACGCGTGCTGGCGCGCTTCGAATGCGCCGCGAAGCGCTGGCAGGCATGCCTTGCGGATGCAACGCGTTCGTCCGACCTCGTGCCGTTTCCCGAAGCGCTCGGTTACAAAGCCGATGCGCAGCTCGGTCTCGGCGATCAGGCCGGCGCCGCGCTCACGGGCCAACTGATCGAAACGGTCGAGCGCGTCGGCAACGCCGAGCATATTTCGGACCGGCTGCTCGCGATCTACTACTCCGAACATCGCTTGCACCCACAGGACGCGTTGCGAATTGCGAAAAACGAGCTCGCCGTCCGCGATGACATCTTTACGGAAGATACTCTGGCTTGGGCCGCGGCGATGGCCGGCCGTTGGACGCAGGCGCGCATGGCAAGCGCGAAGGCAATCCGTTTCGATACGGAAGACTCGCGTCTGCAGTACCACGCCGGAATCATTGCCTTGCATTTCGGTGATCGCGCGCAAGCAAAACTACGGCTCGAACGCGCGCTCGCACTCAATCCTGCATTTCATTCGAACTACGCGGACGACGCGCGAGCGCAGCTGGCGCATCTCTAACTGGCGCATTGCCGGCGGCTCTACGCGAGCGCTTAACGCTTCTTAAGCTCAATCCAAGCCCGCTTTTGCGACGTTTGTTTCGTAGACATTGTCTACAACGATTGGAGCGTACTTCTTGCAGGCTAAAAGGCTGGCAGGCTCGCTAATAGCCATTTCGGCGATCAGCGCGTCCGTTTTCTTGTTCAATTCGCATCCCGTGCGCAGCTCGGATCATCAGGATTCACCGACCGTCGTCGCACGGCCCGGCGCCGACCTAACCGACGTGTTCCTCTTCCCGTCGCCGACGAATCCGAAGAACGTGGATTTGGTGATGGACGTCGTACCATTGATTCCGGCCGGGATGTCCAACGAGTATTCGTTCGATCCCGCCGTCCTGTATCAGTTCAAAATTGCCCACGGCCCCGTCGGCAGCGCTCATCAAGAGGACATGGTCCTGCAGATGACGGCCAGCGGCACCGGCGCGAAGCAGAAGCTATCCCTATTCGCGAGTTCGGAACCGAAGCCGTACGGCCCACGCAACGTCGTCGCGGATCATCCGCTGGGCACGTTCGGGTTCAATACGGCCGGCGGGACGATGCTCTCGTACGGTATCAAAGCTTTTGCGGGGCCGCGCGCCGACCCGTTCTTCTTCGATCTCTTCCAGTTCTTCAAAATTCTCCCGGACCGTTACTATAAGAACCCGCGTACGGGGGATGCGCTCGGAACGTCGATGCCGACGTTCAACGGCTACCCTGCCGGCTCGACCTCCGGTGCGAACGGAACAGGATACCGTTGCAGCACCGCCCCTTCGACGAATGCGCTAACCCAGATCGGCGGTGGTTTCAACGAGCTGGCCGTCGTGATCGAAGTGCCGCGAGCATTGTTGCCGCGCTACGGCAGCTCGATCGTTCACCTGTGGGCCACGACGAGTCTTCCTACGAAGAGCACCTCAGGCGGCAAGGTCGTGTATCAACAGATCGAACAGTTGTCGCGCCCTGCCGTGAAGGAGTTGTTCGAAACGTTTAACGATCACTCGCTGACGAATTTGCAGAGTCCGTATTTCGACGGCTATCTGCATCGGGCGATCGCGTACTTCATGGGTCACGTGGCCGGACGCAGCAGCGCCATCAGCAACACGGTGACGAGCGTTCTCTGGCCGAACGAACTCATCGCGGATGTCTCGCAACCCGGCAAGGCGGCTTACCTCGGAACCGAGACCGGTGGTGCGACCGGAAGTAAGTTCGGCGGCCGCGGACTGACCGACGACGTTATCGACACGTCGCTCGGTGTCGTCTTCGGCAAGACGATACCGGCACTCGGCCTCGCGCCCGATGACGGCAAAGAGAATAACTGCTTAACGAACGAGCATGTCGTGTCCGGCCAAGGCGGCCGGCAGACCCAAGCCTACTTCCCATTCGAGGCGTACCCGCACTAACGTTTCGAATAGTCTGCCCGGCCGGCCCACGATGCTAGGCATCGCGAGCCGGCCGGCTCCCGTGCTGCGCCGCACCAGGGGCGGCCCAGCCGGCTTCACGATCCCGTGTGCCGCCGTGCGGCGGCTCCGAAAGCGCAGATGCCGGCAAGCGTGTAACATCGAGGTGCCGGACGTTGGTACGGCGTTCCTCGAGCGCAACGTTTTCCGTAGACTCGCCGCGCAGCTCGGCGATACGCCGCGCTTGTGGCCCGATACGGCCCTCATACGAAGCCACGGACTCGTTATAGATGTCGAGCACGCCTTCCAGTCGCTTGCCGACCGTCGAGAATTTCTCGGTAAAGGTCGAGAGCCGATCGACGAGTTTGCGCGCCTCAAGCAGAATGACTTCGGCGTTTTCGCTCTGCTTTTGCGCCGCCCAACCGCGGGAAAACGCTTCGAGGTAGAGCAGGAGGGTCAGCGGGCTCGCAATGAGGATTCGTGAATTGCGCGCCGTCTCAAAAATACCGGGATCGCGACTGAAAAGCGTCGAGAGCATAGCCTCGATCGGCACGAACATGATCGTCCAGCCTACGCATCCGGCTGCAGAATGGTAACGCCGTGCTTCGAGGGCTCGCACGTGTGCCCGCACCGCCGAGACGGCCGCCGCGAGGAAGGGTTCGCGTTCGGCGTCCGTCACCGTTCCGACCGCTTGCTGATAAGCCGCGAACGGACATTTAGCGTCGATTGGAACGTTGAGGTTGCCGGGAATCTTGAGGACGACATCCGGCCGCCCGGCGCCGTCGGCGCCATAGCCATTTTTTTGGACGTCGAAGCTGACGTGCTCCGTCATGCCGGTCATCTCGAGCAGCCGCAGCAGCTCGAACTCGCCCCAGGAGCCGCGCGCCTGCGAATTGCCGAAGACCCGTTCGACCCGCCGCGTCGCGTCGTCGATACCCGCCATCTTCCCGTTGAGTGCTTCGAGCAACGTCGCGACGCGCTCCTGATCTTTCGTGCGCTCCGATCCAAGCAATGAAAGCGACTTGCCGAGTTCTTCGAGCCGCTCGCTCAGCGGTGAAACCGATGCCGTCATGCGCTCGCGAAACGCCGCGGCATCGCCGCTGAAGCGTTCGCCGGCCGCCTTTACCAAAGCCTCACGAGCTTCGTCGACATACTGCTTGGCAACGCGTTGCAGCCGCGCTTCGACGTCCATTTCGCTAGACTTGAGCGATTCGCAGCGCTGTAATTCGGTCGCGAGCTCGATGCGCACCGACATCACCTCTGCGACGAGCCCGTCGTTCTTCGATTGCAACGCGAGACGCTCGCGCCGCAACGGCAGGAGCGCAAGAAACCATGTGAGCGCGGTAACGACGACCGCTCCGAAAACGAAGGCCAGGATGAGGACGGGTGAACTCGTCGCGATCATAAGCTATCCTCGGCGCCGTTTCGACGAGCGGTTGGCGGCCTGCGCCGAGCGGTTAGAGAAGCCGGCGTCGACCTGACATAAAACGTCACCGGCTAATCATGCGTGTCCAGTGTGCCACCAGTATGGCGCAGTTCATGAGGCCGGCCTTCAATTGCTTTAAAGTTCCGCCTGGAACTATCGCGGCACGGACGGAATTGTCTATCCTTGCTCGTGAGCTTGCTCCCGTTCGATAGCCGCGGCCGCCATATCCAAAATACGCGTCGCTCGCCGAGCAGCTTCGTCGGCTTCCGCGGTAACGAAAGCAGTGCGCGGATCCGCTCCGCCGAGTGCGTCCGGATAGCGCGTCGTGACGTAGAATTTACCGAGGGCCAGCGCATCTTCCCGGAAGGCCGAATTAACGTCGACTCCAAGCCCGCTAAGTTCGGACAGCAGATTCTGCATCAGATGCTCGCGCGCGACGTCGCCGCTGAGCGCGACGAGCCAGGCTTTAAGAGCCTTTTCGGCGGCCTGCTGTGCATGAAAACAAGCGACGTTCGGCATGCGGCCACTCAGCTCGCGCGCGAGCGTTACGTCGTCGCGAGCGCCGCCCAGCCAGTTGCGCGCGGTTGCGAAGCGGTCAGGCTGCATCGATACGGCGCATCGTTGCGAGGATCGTCGCTCCGAAAGTCGTTGTCGGTAAGCGCTCGGCAAGCTCTTGCGGCGTAACCACGAGGACGTCCAGCGGAACGGCATTTTTGACGGCGAGCAGCAAGTCGTCGCTGCGCACACTACGGGGCAGCGCCGTCTCGCGCACGACGAGCAAATCGAGGTCGCTCGTGGGCCCGATTTTGCCCGTCACATACGAACCGTAGACGTACGCTGCAAGAATCGTCGGATCGTTTCGGCATAGCTCGGCGACCCGCGCGAGAGTACGCTCGAGCTGTTCTTTTCGCTCCGCAACACGTTCGCTGTAACGCCTCAAAACCGTCACCAGCGCGAATTCGATAAACGCAGCCGCGTTACCGCTGCGCCGCATTCGCGCTCGCTAGACACCCAACTGTTGCGAGGCCATCTTCGTGCCTTCGACGCGCGCCTTTATCTTCTCGAAGGCGATGTCGCGCGCCAGGTCCGGTGAGCCGTGCTTCGGCTTCACGTCGATGCTGAACGGAGAAAAGCCGCAGTCATCCGTCGAGCCCAGACGTTCTTTCGGGATGTACTTCGATGCGAGCAGCAGATCGTCGCATACCTGCTGCGGCGTCTCGACGCGCGGGTCGAGCGGGTTGATGACGCCGATGAAGCACACCTGCGCCACGCCGTTCGCGTCCGCGCGGCTGTGCTCGCCGATCATCTTGTAGACGCGTTCTTTATCGGCTTCGCTCGCGAGCTGGATGAGAAAATAACCGGCATTCATTTTGAACATGCTCGGCAGTAATTCAGCGTAGTCGACATCGCCGCTATGCGTCGAGTCGCAATCGCCGCCCGGACACGTATGGATACCGATATTTTTCCGCTCTTCCGGCGTGAAACGGTCGATCACCCGGTTATTGAGTTCCACGAAGAAGTCGAGCATGCCACGGCCGGTCCAGGGATTGCGCGGATCTTTTCGGCACGCGAGTCGCCCTTCCGTAAAGTCGATCGAGACGCGCTTGGCACCGGCGGCGAAGCACTTCCGAATATCTTTTTCGGCTTCGTCGCACAGATCGGTCAAAAACTGCTCGCGGGAATAGCCCGGGACTTCCCCGTCGAGCGGGTACAGCAGTGCGAGCATCGACGGCGCGATCACGGCTTGCTTGAAGGGCATCGACGACAGCTTGACGGCCTTCTCGAGATACTCCGCGGCGAACGTTTTATATTTGAAGGGACCGCCCGTCACGCGGGGGAGCTGGCGGTGGTGACCGTCGGTGAAGATCGCGAAGTACTGTCCGTCGCCGGCGAGATTATCGGCAAGGCCCGTACCGGCCAGCGTGTCGGCCAGCGGGTATGTGGCGAAGCTCGAGGCGCGCTGCTCGCCATCGGAGATGATCGGCGCTCCGGTAGCTTCCATCCGCTTCACGGAGTCCAGACACGCCGCATCTTGTTCCCGGGAGAGCTCTTCGCGGGTGATTTTGCCGTCATCATAATCTTGTATTGCCGCCTGGAGTCTCGCCGGTCGCGGCAGCGATCCGACGTTCTCGGTAAAAATCGGCATATGAACGGCCTCCAAGCGATGCGAGTGGTAGCTAGTAGTACAACGCAACTTGCTTCCAGTGGCGGATACCCGGTTCGACCGAATCTCTCCCGCGGCGAAACAATTCTTCATGAAATCCCGCCGGTGCCGCAGCCAACCGCCTCTTGGGCGGTGTTGCTATGATGAGAGAAAGCAGGCGCCGGGCAACGGGCGCCTTTGCCGTCGGAAAGCAGGCCATGCGGATCAAGTACGAGGTATCGGCGGGCGGTCTCGTCCTCAAAAGTGGTACTTCGGGACTCGAAGCCCTTCTCATCGGGCGCGGCATGCCCCGGGTCTGGTCGCTCCCGAAGGGGCACGTTGAAGCGCGCGAGACGCACGAAATGGCTGCGCTGCGCGAAGTGCGGGAAGAGACGGGCTGCTGGGCGGAGATCTTCGTCAAGCTCTCGGAGATCTCGTACTGGTTCTATCTCAACGGCGCCAAACACAAGAAGTCCGTCCACTTCTATTTGATGCGCTACCTCTCGGGCCATACCGATAACCACGATCACGAGGTTGACGAGGCCGCCTGGTTCCCGATCGCCGTCGCCAAGAAAAACCTTAAATACGTCAATGAAAAGCGGCTCGTCGACCACGGGCTCGAGGAACTTGCCAAGCTGGAAGGCGACCCTTTCGAAATCGGGCTTGCGGCGGCGAAGGCCGATTCGGCTGCGGCGGTGCGCGAATCGGCGAGCCGCTAGAAGCGGCACAAGCCCCGCATGCCCTGCGCGTCTCCATCGACGTCTTTGACGGTCCGCTCGATCTGCTGCTGCATCTCGTTCGCGAGCGGCAACTCGATATCGCGAGCGTCGCGCTAGCGACGGTCGCCCAGCAATTCTTCGACTACATCGCGCTGATCGAAGCGCTCGACATCGAGGTCGCGGCCGACTACCTCGTCATTGCGGCCACCCTCGTCTTTCTTAAATCGAAGTCGCTGTTACCGCCGATCCCGAGCGAGTTTCTCGCAGAGGGTGAGGAGACGCCCGAAGAAGTCGAGGACAAGCTCCGCCGGCGTCTCATCGAATACTCGAAATATAAAGCCGTTTCGGAAGCGCTGCGGGCGCGGCGGGATGAGGCGGAATCGTTCTACTATCGCGACGCGGGAGACCCGACGACGGATCTCGTGCAGCAATACCGGATTGCTCCGGGCAAGCTTGCCGCGGCATTGCTCGCGGCGCTACGTACTGCGAAACCCGAGAAGCGGACGATCGCCAGGGAGCGATTTTCCGTCGCGTACCAGATGAACTACATCACGCGAGCCTTGCGCGAACGGGGTCCGCTCGACTTCGCCGAGCTTTGCCGCGAACTGGATCTCGGCGGTATTATCGCGACCTTCCTCGCTATCCTCGAACTCATTCGCCAGCGGCGTCTCGATTACGAACAGTCGACGCCGGCGCAACCGCTGAGGCTTCTCCCGTTCACGCCGGTCGAGGCTTGCGAAAACTAGAGGCTACGCTAAGATAAGGCGTTCGCCCACACGCACGGTGCCGCCGCGCACGACTTCAGCGTACACGCCGACGTACGCGGAATGATTGCGAGCTGCGGTTCGCAGCACGTTCCCATCGTTCGGTAAACCTTGTTGCGCGAGCGTCGTCATGACGCAGCGCCCGGTCTGTTGCGTGATGTTCAACACGACGTCGCCAATATGCAACGAGCGTCCGACCCAGGCGTCTTCCGGAAAGTCGGCGTCGTCGTCCGGCGCCTCGACGACGATGTTGGGCCGAAAACGCGCGACGCTAAAAGACGCCTCGGGAGCGAGGGCGTGCAGCGCCTCGAGCGTCCGCTGCGTCACTAGGTGCACGCTTGCGGCGTCGAAAAACGTCTGCGATTTCGTCGCTTCTTCCGTAACCGTATCGCGGTGCGCGAGATCTTCCATGTCCGGCCAATATTCGTCGAGTACGGGAACTACCGGCGCGCTGGCTGAGAAGCGAACGGGTCTGCCGAGCTCGACCGACAGCATCCGTGCGAGCGCCGCGTCGTCGCTCTGCATCTTCGTTCCGCTCGGAAACGCGACTTCGACGCGTGCCGCGCGGCCGGCAGCGTCCGGCGGTTCCAAATAGCGCGCGCCGTACGATAGCAAGTCGGGCCAGAGGCGCGGATTCTTCGCGCTCGCGATCTTCCCGCTCTGTGCATCGACGAGCGCGTACGCCCGGTCACCCGCGACGCCTCGGCCGCCGACGTCTACCTTCGTGCACGCTTCTCCGCGCATCGATTTGACCGGATAGCGCCAGAGCGCGGATACACTGCCGACATCAGACATTAGGCGATCGCTGCCTCCTCTGCATGCATCGAGCGATTCGCGACGTGTTTCGTCGACTTCCTTCGCATGACGAAGATAACGAGTCCGATGGCGAAATATGCAGCAAAGATGTAAGGGAAGTAATTGACGGGCGCCGCCGGAACGGGATAGACGCTTCCGACGGCGGGTACGAGGAGAAATGCGAGCGTCGCGCCGCACAGGGCGACGTCGCGGCGCCGCAACTGGCCGATCTTACGCAGATACATGGGCGCCGCAACGGTCACGAAAACGTAGGCGCCGAGGAAGCCGAACGCGCCGAAGGTTCCCGCGTCGTTGAAGGCGTCGCCGACTTGCAATCCTGCGACGGTCGTCATCAGCGTCGGTATTGCGAACTCGACGAGCGCCATGACCGTTACTGCCACGTGCGGGGTCGCTTTCGTTGCGTGCGCGCGGCCGGTCGATTCGTGAAAGAATCCTTGCCGCCCCATTTGATAGACGACTCGCGCTCCCGCGTTCATGCACGATAGCGCGAGCGAGAAGAAGCTGATCATGGCGCCCGCATCGATCGGAATCTGCAAATAATCGACGTGCAACAGCGTGGCGAGGGCCGATAGCGGCGTCGTTTGTTTGTCGAGCGACGGGTTCGCACCGGCGAGTCCCAAGATCTCCGTGTACGAGATAAATATAAAGAAGGCGCCGGAGAGCAACAGACTTGCGATGACGGCGCGGGGAATCGTCTTTAAGGGATTTTTGGCCTCTTCTCCAAAGGCCGTGGCGCATTCGAATCCCACGAGGCTGAAGATCGCGACGACGACGCCGAGCCCGAGCGACGACACCGACACACCCTGTAAGCCGATCTGACCCGCGTCCGGGGCGAAGCCATGGTGCGCGAGCGTGATGACGGCGAGTAGCGTGATGATCGCGACCGAGACCGATTCGATGATCAGCATTAAAATCGTCGAGAGTGCGATGTCCCGGTACGCCAAGTACCAGCTGGCGAAAGCGCACACTGCGAATAGGGCAACGGCGGGTACGTGTAAGCCAAGCATGCCGAGCAGCTGCGCTGCGAAGATCGTAAAGCCGGCGAGGCCGGCCGTTCCGATGAAAACGTAAGCCCAAATCAGGCACCAGCCTCCGAGCCCGCCGACCGTCGGCCCGAGTCCCGCGCTCGTGTAGAGGAACATTGAACCCGTGGCCGTCGAACGGCGCGCGAATTGATTGAGATTGAAGGCGACGAACAACAGCATGACGGTCCCGAAGGCGTACGCGAGCCAGCTCGCGTTTCCGGTCGTCGCGAACATGAGCGGGACGATGAGCCGCCGTCATGGTCGGTGAGATCAGTGCGATTGCCTGAGCGAGAATCTCCCAGAAATTTAAACAGTGCGGCCGTAGATTACCGGTAATCATGCTGAAGATATTAAACGACCGCCGAGCGCGACCAATGCGCCCGTTTGCAAGCCGAAGCGATGCTGCACGGTCCGTTTGGTTAATTCCCCGGGCGCGCAACGCCGTAGTAACCCGCTGTTAGCCAAGCTTCGAGACCAGGGAATAACCGAAGTAGCAGTCCGCGAGGGATAATTTACCAGCTCCTAAATGGCGACGCGGGAGGGGAGGCTCGCCTCCGCGCAATCCGGTGAAGGGGGAAGCATAGTTTTAGCGCATGGCGTTGCTGTCGGAAGTGCTGCCCTTCCTCAACCGTTTCTGAAAGGACCCGAACGTGCCACGTTTTTTGCACACCTCGATTTTTGTGAACGACATGGCTGCCTCGATCGATTTCTATACGAAGAAACTAGGCCTTTCGCTGCTCAACGGGCCTTTGCACTATCCCGGTAATGCCGATATGGCATTCGTCGGCTCGGATTGGAACTCGTATATCGAACTCGTTTACGATCTGGAAGAGCATCCGCCGTACGAGATCGGGAATCGTTACGAGCATCTTGCGCTCGAGGTCGAAGGCGACTTCAACGCCTTCATCGACAAGTTGCGCGAGGGCGGAGCCAAAATTACGAGCGGTCCGAAAAAATCACCGGGCGGCTCCCGCTGGATCGCCTTCACCGAAGATCCGAACGGGGTTCCGGTCGAACTGCTGGAGTCGGTAAACGGACCGATCACCTGAGGGTCCCCGGCCGAGTCGAGTATCGGCCGTGCGATAAAAAGATCGTCGCCGCCGGGCCGCGAAGAGAATTCGGCGTCGATGCAAACTCAGTTGATCGAAACCGGCGTCCTGCAGCGGTCGCTCGAGGCGTTGCTGTTCGTCGCTAGCGAAGCGCTCTCGATCGAGCGTCTTTCGAAACTTACCGGAGCCGAGCATGTCGACATCGCCTCGACCTTGCAGCAGATCGGCACCGAGTATGCCGAGCGCGGCATGGTCTTGCGAGAGATCGCGGGCGGCTACCGGTTTGCGACCTCGCCCGCCGCCCGCGAAGCGGTCGAAGCGTATCTGATGCCGGCTAAGACGAATCTCTCCGCTGCGGCGATGGAGTCGCTCGCGATCGTCGCTTATCGGCAGCCGTGTACCCGCGCGGAGATCGAGGCGGTACGCGGCGTCAACGTCGATGGTGTCGTCGGGACGCTCGTCGACCGGCGCTTTATTGCCGAAGCCGGCCGCCGTGAAGTCGCCGGGCGCCCGCTCGAATATCGAACGACGAACGAGTTTTTGGAAGCGTTCGGTCTGCGCTCGCTCGAGGAGCTGCCGCCGGTCGATCGCGATTCGGGGCCGCTTGAGCTCGCGTTGCCGATTGAGACGCGTGCCGCTTCGGAACAACGGGAAGGACGAGAAGTTTTCACACCGGTTGCGCCGGATGCCGTCGCGACCCAATCACATGAAGAAGCTGCCTGGAACGCCGCCGTAAGCGACGACCCGGCAGACGAGGTAGCCCCATCCCTCTGAAGCGCGTAACCAAAGGCAAGGCAACGACGAAGCCCAGCGTGCCGGCGAAAAAGAAATCGACGGCTAGCAGCAAGAAGTCCGTGACGGCGGCGGCCGGCAAAAAGCTCCTGAAAACAGCAAGCCCCGTTAAAAAGAAATCGCCTGCAAAGAAATCGCCTGCTAAGAAAAGGACGGCGACAAAGAAAACCGGGGCGGCCAAAAAAAAAGCCGGGGCGTCCGCCTCCCGACCGGTCTCAAAAACACGAGTGGCGCGGAAACGCCCGGCAGCTGCGGCGAATCGTAAAGCGGCTCCGGCGGCCGCCAAGCGCAAGCCGGCCGCGAAGCGAGCCGTTGCAGTTACCCGGCGCCAAACGAGGCCGGCAAAACTCCCGCCGGCCCCGGCCCTCGCAACACCCGCCGTCAGCGTGGCCGTTATCGGTGGTCCGGTTTTGAGCGTCGCCGAGCCCGCCGCCGTACTCGAGCCGCCGTCCCCAAGCGAGACCGAGGCCGCTCCAGTCGCCGGCGCCCGGGCGGACGAATCGCTCGCGTTCGGCCGGCAAGCCCAGTCGGAAAGGACCGCTGCGCCGGAACGAACGGCCGAGCGGGTCGTGACCGGCTCGCGAGCACCGCGTGATACGTCTGCGGCCATCTGGGCGCGCATCGAGGAGAATACGAATCTCGTCGCACACGCCCACGACCTCATCCAGCCGGACGAGACGTTCGCCCTGACCGAAGACCAAGCGCGCGCCGTCGCCGAACTCGACGCGGGGCTCGCTGCCGGCGGTTTCGAGTTCCTGCTCAAAGCGCCGACCGGTTCGGGTAAAACGGAAGTGATGTTCCGGGTGGGGGTGCGCGAGGCGTTGCGCAGCGGTGGCTACGTCTGCCTCGTCGCTCCGACGCGCGATCTCGTGCGTCAGGATTGTACCTACTTTCGCGACCGTCTCGAAGGCACGGGCCTAGGAGTAGGTGAAGCGCACGGCGGCATCTCTCCCGGCGAACGGCGTGCGATGCTCGACGGCGTTATGCGGGGTGAGACACGTTTCATCATCGGCAGCGCGATGATGATTTCGGTTCCGCCGCTTTGGGACGTACTCGACCGTAGCGCGCTGACGATCATCGACGACGTCAACGCGTTCGACGAGCGCGAGCATTTGCGCTTGCTCGAAGATCTCGATTGCCCGTTGCTCTTCGCCTCGGCGACCCCGCAGGAATTGCAACGCTTCCTCGAGCGCGTCGGCGCCTTCAAGAATACGATCGCGATGCGCGGTATGCCGTTCGACGTCTTACCGACCAAAGTACATAAGACGCCAGGCGTTTGGGGCGAGCCCGCGACCGAGCAGCTCGCCCGCGCCGATGCGCTCATACGCGAGCACATCGAACGCAAGTCGCGCATCTTCGTTATCGCGCGCACGCGCGGCGACGTCCCGAAGCTCGCGCAGCGCTTAGAAGAAACCTACGGTATTACCGCACAGCAGTTGCGCGGCGATATGGCCGATAGCGCCGAGCACAAGAAACGCAATCGGCGCAGCGGTGTGACCGTTTACGGAACCTCGACGCGCGTCGAGGAAATGCGCGCGTTTCGGGAAGGCGCGCCCGCGATTCTCGCGGCAACGAATCTCGTGGGCAGCGGTCTGGATATTCCGGCCGCCGATCTCATCGTCATCACGGATTCCGATGCGTTCGGTGAAAGCGAAATCGAGCAGCTCATCGGACGTGTCGGCCGGCGCGAGCGCCCGTCCGATGCGGTGTTGCTCGTCGAGACGACGTTCGAAAAGAACCCGTCGCGCGCCATGGGTGCGAGCGGGCGCGCTCAAACGTTCATGCCCTCCGGTATGCGCTCCAATTCCCTTCGCTTTCGACGCAGGTAGGATGCAGCACGCTCCGATCGGATCGCTCGACGAACTAGCCGACGTTTACGACCGCTATCGCATCGGATACGCGAGGGAGCTTTACGACGCAATCTTTGCCTATGGGCTCACGCCGGGCGCGGACGTCATCGATATTGCGAGCGGTACGGGTCTCGTCGCGGCGGAACTCGTTTCGCGCGCTTGCTCGGTCACGGGAATAGACATCTCTGCGGCGATGTGCGTGAAGGCTCGCGAGCGCGTGCCGAACGCGACGTTCGTCGTCGGCAACGCCGAAGCGCTACCGTTTATGGACGGTTCGTTCGATGCGGCGGCGTGCGCGCAGTCGTTTCACTGGTTCGATCAACAGCGCGCCTTCACCGAACTGACGCGCGTAGTGCGTCCGGGCGGCATCGTTGCGATCTGGTGGAAGGGCTTCATGCGTGGTGACGCGGTACGCCTTCTGCGCGACGAAGCGGCAAGCGAGATCGGCGTTCCGCCGCCGGGCGACTTGCTGAGCAAAGATTTCTCCGCGTTCGACACAGCGCCGTTCGAAGATCAGGTATTACGCGTCGTGCCCTGGATCGCGCCGATGACGGTGGCGGGATTTCTCGGTTACGAGCGCTCGCGCGCCCGCACGCGCCACACATACGGCGAAAAACTCGAAGCGTATTTCGATGCGCTCGCAACGCGGCTGGGACCGCCGGAGAGCGAGCTCGCGCTCTCGTATCTGCAGCTCTTATACTTGGGTCGCGTCCCGCGGCGCTGAAACGCGGCCGACGTCATCCGGCCGGAGCGAGTGGCTTGTCAGGCGGCAGTAATGTCCGTCCCTACCGGACTAGGGAGGTTCCGTGACTACGATGCAACTTTCGGTCGATTCGGTACGAGCCGCCGCGGATCGCATACGCTCGGGTATCACGCGGACGCCGACCGTGCATTCGCGCGCGTTCTCTGCTGCGACGGGAAGCGACGTCTACTTAAAGATCGAGAACCGTCAGACGACCGGCTCCTATAAGGAGCGCGGCGCTCTCAACGCATTGTTGCTGCTGACGCCGGCACAGCGCGAGCGCGGCGTCATAACGATGTCGGCCGGCAATCACGGCCAAGCCGTGGCCTACCACGGTGCCAGGCTCGGTATCGGCACGACCGTCGTCATGCCCGCTACGACGCCGTTTCTCAAGGTTCGCCGCACGCGCAGCTTCGGAGCGGAGGTCGTTCTGCACGGGCAGACGTTCGACGACGCGGCGCAATACGCGCGGGCAGCGGCGGCGCACAGCGGTGCGACCGTCGTACATCCGTACGACGATTGCAACGTGATCGCGGGACAAGCGACGGCGACGCTCGAGCTCCTCGAAGACGCGGGCTGCGAACTGGACGTGCTGCTGGTACCCGTCGGCGGAGGCGGCCTCATTGCCGGTGCGACGCTCGCGGCAGCGGCACTCCGCTCGAAGGTCGAAATCATCGGCGTGCAATCGGCCTTCTATCCGAGCATCGTTGCCGGGCGCACGGGCTTACTCGGTTCGGGCGGCCCGACGATCGCGGAGGGTATCGCGGTCGGAGTACTCGGGCGGCTTCCGCTCGAACTGATCGCATCCGCGGTGCGTGAGGTGATTCTGGTTTCCGAAGCGGCGATCGAGACGGCCATCGCCTGCGTGCTCGAAGATGAAAAGCTCGTCGCGGAAGGTGCGGGCGCAACCGGCGTCGCGGCGCTCGTTGCGAACCCGGCGCGCTTTGCCGGGAAGCGCGTCGGGACGCTTCTCTGCGGCGGAAACATCGATCTTGGCATGCTCGCTTCGGTGATCGTTCGCCATCGGATGCGTTCCGGGCGGGTCGCGCGCATTCGCGTGCACATGGTCGATAAGCCGGGCGAGCTCGCGAGCGTCGCCCTGGCGATCAGTGAAGCCGGTGCGAACGTACTCGACGTCGCGCACCATCGGGTCTTCGGCAGCATCTCTGCAAAGCACGCCGAACTGGACGTGACGGTCGAGGTCGAACGTCCCGAAGATCTGCCGGCTATCATGGCGGCGCTCGCCCTGCGCGGCTTCGAAGCCGGAGTGGTAACCGAATAGGGTCGTCGCCATCGTCGCACAACGCTGAAGGGCATCTGCAATCGAAACGACCGAGACGACTCGTCCCGCAGCCACGGGTGAAAGCAACGACCTTCCGGTACGCGCGGAAGTCGAAGGCTTCGATCTACCGGTGCTCGGCGCGCTGCCGCCGGAACTAACCGGCACCTACATTCGCAACGGAGCGAATCCGAGACCGGGCAGTCCACCCGCGCACCTCTTCCTCGGCGACGGCATGCTGCACGGCTTACGAATCGAGAAAGGCCGCGCGCGCTGGTATCGCAATCGCTGGGTGCGGACGAAGTCGTTCCTGAGCGGCGCGCCGTACGTTCGTAAGAACGGCACGCTCGACTTCACCGTCGGACCCGCGAACACGAGCGTCATCGCGCACGCCGGATCACTGTTTGCGCTCGTCGAGTCGTCCTTTCCGTACGAGGTGACGCGCGAACTCGAAACGGTCGGCCCGCACGATTTTGACGGTCGCTTGAAAACGCCGTTCGCCGCCCATCCGAAGCGTTGTCCTCGCACGGGCGAGCTGCATGCATTCGGCATGCAGCTGGTGCCGGGTTCGCTCACGTACCATCGCATCGATGCCGCGGGCGCGCTCATCGAAGATCGGCGCATTCCGGTTAAGGGCGTGACGATGATGCACGACTTCGCCTTGACCGATCGGCATGCGATCTTCATGGACCTACCGGTGATCTTCGATTTAAAACGTGCTTTGATGAAGCAGATGCCGTTTCGCTGGAGCGATAAATATGGCGCGCGGCTCGGCGTCGTGTCGCGCGACGATGCGCGAACAAGCGTGCGGTGGTTCGATGTCGAACCGTGCTTCGTGTTTCACGTTCTCAATGCGTTCGAGGACGAACAACGAATCGTCATCGACGTCGTTCGGTACCGTGAGCTGTGGCGCGATAAGCAAGATTTCGGTCCGCGCACGCTGCATCGGTGGACGCTCGATCTCGCGCTCGGGACGGTTCGGGAAGCGACGCTCGACGAACGGCTCGTCGAGTTCCCGCGCTGCGACGAACGCCGGACCGGAAACGCTTACCGCTACGGGTATGCCGTCGAATCGCCGAATACCGTACGCAAATACGATCTTGCCGCCGGCACTTCGGCGCAACACGACTTCGGCGCCGCCGCCGTCGCGGGCGAAGCGACCTTCGTTGCGGCGGGTGAAGCAGAAGACGCGGGCTGGTTGATGTTGCTCGTGTACGATGCGGCGAGCGACCGCAGCGACTTCGTCGTACTCGATGCGAGCGACGTAGCAGCGCCGCCGGTCGCGACCGTGCGGCTCCCGGCACGCGTGCCGCAAGGCTTCCACGGGAACTGGATCGCAGGGTAGCGGGCATGTATCTCGGCCTTCATGTCGTTACGTCGACCGGATACGACGCGGCCGTCGCTTACGCGAGCCGGCTCGGATGCACCGCGATCCAAATTTTTTCCGGCAATCCGAAGACGTACCGGGTCGGCCCGATCGACGGGCCGGCACTCGCTACGTTTCGCGCGGCTCGGATGGGTGCCGGTATCGAGCGGACCGCAATCCATACGTCGTATCTCATTAACTTGGCCAGCGACGATCCCAAGATCGCCAACAACTCGCTACGGTTGTTAAAGAACGACGTCGCGGTCGCAGGCGCGGGCGGTATCGACTACGTGAATACGCATCTCGGTTCGTATGGCAAGCGAGACCGGCAAGAGGGGTTCGCTGCCGTCGTATCGATGCTCGAGAAGGCGCTCGAACGTATCGCCCCGGGCGTCTTTCTCGTCCTCGAAAATTCGGCCGGCGCGGGGCAGTTGTGCGGCGGTACGCTCGAAGAGCTCGGGGCTTTCATGCGCGCCGTCGGTCATCCGCAACTCGGCGTGTGTCTCGACACCGCCCACTCGTGGGCGGCGGGATACCAGATCGATTCGCGCGAGGGAGTGGACCGGTTCGTTACGCTGGCTGCGGAAACGATCTCACTCGAGCGCGTGAAAATGTTCCACTTCAACGATACGCAGATACCGCTGGGAGGCAATAAGGACCGGCATTGGCATATCGGTGAAGGCCTCATCGGTTACGGCGGTTTCCGGGCGCTCGTCGCGCATCCCGAACTGCAAGGTCTGACCGGCATCCTCGAAACGCCGGGAGAAGAGGCCGACGACGAGCGCAACATGCGGTCGATGCGCTCGATCTTCGAAGGTGCGCACGCGTGACTGCCCGCAGCGCCGGCCACATTGCGGTGGTCGGAGCGGACGCCGCGTTCCACGCCCGCTTGCGCGTGCACTACGGTCTGTCGCCGTCGTCGCAAGCGCTCGAAGCGCAGAGCGGACTCGCCTACTGCGGATGTGAATTTCGCATCTACCCGTCGATGCGGATCGGCGAAGCGCACCGCTTCTACGCGGCGCTTCACGAGCGCTGGGACGCGGAGCGTTTGAGCGCGGACCTGGGCAGCGCGAATTTGAGGCCGGACTTCGAGGTGCGGCGCATGAAACGCGCCTATCAACGAGCGCTCGTCGTCGCCTTTGCGTCGGCCGCGGACCCCGATATCCTCGTAATCGAGAACGCCGAGGAATTCGATGAACCCGGGGCCGCGCGCCTCTTGGAGCGCGCGGTCCGCCGGATGCCGTTCGCGCTCGTGACGTACGGTCCGGGGGCGCAGGCGGATAGCGCGTTATTCGACGAAATATTGCAGCCGGGCGCATTCGATATGGAGCCGGTGTGATGATTCGCGAGCTTTCCCGCAAGGAGTACCTGCAGCGTAAACCGCTGCTTGCGATCGCGTTGACCCTCGTCGTGCTCTTTACGGCGGCGATTCCGTGGGTGTTCGCCTATTCGTTGCAGCACGCACTTCGCGCGGCGACGAACGAAACGGCGCAGATCGTCCTAACGAATTTCCGGTCCTACGCCGTTTTTATCGAGTCGACGTGGCTCGCGCGCAATCTCGCCCGTATCCTGTGTTTGCTCGCGCTGATCGCCGGAGCGGGAGCGATTGCGGGAGAACGTGAGGAGCGGACGTTGCCGCTGCTCTATACGTCGTCCGTGTCTCTGCGCGGCATCGTGACCGTGAAATTCTGCGTGATCGCCGTGTGGCTATTGCTGGTTACGTTTTCGAGCGCGGGCGTGCTCGCGGCGCATACGCTCATCGAGCGGCTGCCGTTATCGATGCTGGCGCTACTCGTCGCCTCGTGCGTCGCTTGGGCTAATGCGATGGCGTTTCTCGGCGTCGTGTTCGCCGCGAGCGCGATCGCTAAGCGCACGTACGTCGCGGTGTTGATCGCGCTCGCCTTCGGTTTTGGAATCGCAGGCTTACTGGCTCCCCTCGGGCTCAACGGAACCGCGCTGGCCACGAACGTTTTTGCCGTCGACGGTTCGGTGCTGTGGCGCGAAGCCTGGCTCGATATTCTCGTGTCGTTGTTGATCGTAAGCGCGGGTATGCTCGCGACGTACGTCGAGGTCGATCGCCGCCGAGCGACGTGAGCCGCGGCCTGATCGCGCACTTCGACATCGACGCGTTCTATGCAAGCGTCGCGCAGCGCGACGATCCGTCGCTACGCGGCAAACCGCTCGCGATTGCCGGCGAGAGCCGCCGCTCGGTCGTACTGACCGCATCGTACGAGGCGCGCCCGTTCGGCGTGCGTTCCGCGATGCCGCTCTACCGGGCGCGCGCGCTATGTCCGGAGCTCGTCGTAGCGAGACCCGATTTTCCGCGCTACCGCGAACTTTCGCAGGCCGTCTTTGCGATCTTCGAGCGCGGTGCCCGGGCCGTCGAAGGTCTCTCGCTCGACGAAGCGTTCGTGGCAGTCGCGACGGACGATCTCCAGTCGGCCGTCGACTACGCGCAGTGCGTTCGCGCGGCGGTCGGCAGGGAGGTCGGGCTTACGGTGAGCGCCGGCGTTGCCGCGCAGAAGATGGTCGCCAAGATCGCGAGCGACGCAGCCAAGCCGGATGGCTTGGCCGCGGTCGAACCCGGCATGGAAGGCGCGTATCTCGCTCCGCTGCCGGTCGGGCGGTTATGGGGCATCGGTCCCAAGACGCAGGCGCGGCTGGCGGAGCGCGGCATCGGCACGATCGGGCGGATCGCCGAACTTTCCGACCTGGAAGCCTTCGAACTGTTCGGGCGTTCGGGCCGTGCCGTACGCGAGCTTGCGCGCGGACACGACGATCGGACGGTGAGCTCCGAGCGCGGGACCCGCTCCGTTTCGAGCGAGGCGACGTTCGAGTACGATAAGCGCGGTGAAGCGGAGCTCAATCCCGTTATTCACCTGCTCGCGGAGGATGTGGCCCGCCGTCTCACCGCGCACGGTCTGCGCGGGACGACGATCGGCATCAAGGTGAAGCTCGCGAACTTCACGGTTTTCGGCCGCCAAACGCAGGTCGAAATACCGACTGCCGGCGCGTCCGAGATCGAGGCGGCGGCGTTGCATTGCCTCGCCCGTGCGCGCCTCGGCGATGCCGCCGTGCGGCTGCTCGGAGTCCGCGTCGCCGCCCTAACCGAAGAGCGCACGCAGCAAACCTCGCTGTTCGAAGTGGAGAACTCAAGCTTCTCCGATACCTGACGATGGTTGGGAGGATGGGTTCGAGGGAGCGTAGCGTGACGTGCGGACGCGAAATTGTCGCGAACGCACTCGTCGCGATTGCGTTCGGTATCTTGGCACGGCTGGGTTCCGGCCGCTTCCCTTGCGGCCGAACCGTTTGCTGGAGGTGAACACTTCCGTCATCGATCTCGACCGTGCCGCACCGGGCGTCGCAAGCGAGCCGGAGGCGCCGCTTCCGCTCAAACGTGGCGGCCATGTCGCCGAACTCGACGGCATTCGAGCGCTCGCAATCTGGCTCGTGCTCGCGGCGCACCTGCTGTTCGAGATGCCGACGACGTCCGCGGGTCGCGCGTTCATCCCGAGCGCGCTCGCGGTGATCCTCGCCCACGGCTGGCTCGGCGTCGACCTGTTCTTCGTGCTGTCCGGCTTCCTGATCACGAGCATACTTCTGCGAACCAAAGAGCTCGGTCGAGGGGAGTACTTCCGACGCTTTTACCTACGCAGAACGCTGCGTATTCTGCCACTCTACTTCGTGGTTCTCGGCATCTTGTTTATCGCGTACGGTGGACAGTATGGCGCGTACTTCGCATTCTGTACGCTACTGTCGGCCAACCTCGCCGGACTCGCAAACGTCCCAATTCCCGATGGCGCCGGACCGTTTTGGTCGCTCGCCGTGGAAGAGCAGTTCTACCTCTTCTGGCCGTGGCTCGTTTTATGGCTCGGGCCACGGCGGCTCGCGTTCGCCGCGTTCTCGATCGTCGTGGCCGAGCCGTTCATACGCCTCTTCGCAACCGATCCGGACTTAAAGTTCACGTGGTATCGCTTGGACGGGTTAGCGATGGGAGCGCTGATTGCGGTGTGGTTCGCCTCTTGGGACGGCAACGCGCGCTCGGCGCGAAATCTCGCACTTTCGCTCGTTGCCATTGCGATCGGCATCTCCGTCGTCGGCCAACCCTACGGTGTCAATCACGACGGACTCTTGAGTACGTCGTTCCGAATCACGCAGGCCATTTGCTTTTTCGGCGCACTAGTCATCGGGGCCGTTTCGCTGCGCGGTCATGCGGCGCTAAGCCTGCTGCGCTCACGCTTTGCGGTCGTGACCGCAGTGCTGAGCTATTGCCTCTATCTCATTCACCGGCCGCTCATCGACGGCTTTACCGGAACGATCGGCGCGACGCCGTGGTTTCTCGCGCTTCCGCCCGAAGCCGGAACGCTGCTGCGCTTTACCGTTGTCCTCGTGGCAGCTTACGGCCTCGCGGCGCTTTCGAAGCGCTTCCTCGAAGACCCGTTTCAACGGCTCGCTAGATGAAGAACAAGAACGCCACCGGTAGCATTCGTTCGATTCCCGTTGCGTCCGGGCGCCGGCTTCTTCTCGCAGTGACCCTGGCTGCGGTAGCGCTCGGCATCTTTGCGCGAATCGATTCACTCGATCGTAAGGTGCTGTGGCGTGATGAATCTTTTTCGCTCCTGCGCATCTCGGGGCATAGCGAGCATGCGATGTATGCGCTTTTCGATGGCAAAGTGCATAGCAGCGACGATATGGCGGCGCTCACGCACGTGTCGCGCCGGTTCGGTCTCGGAGCAACGCTCGCTTCGCTGCATGAAGAACCGCAGCGCGGACCCCTGTACTACCTGCTCGCGCGTGTCTGGATCGGCTTCGCGGGCAACGCGACGGCGGCCGTACGTGGGCTATCGGTGTGGCTCGGCATCGTCGGTATCGGCCTCGGCTTTTTGGTCGGGCGACGACTTACCGGGAGCGTCGCAGGGGGCCTCGTGCTAACGGCACTCACCGCGCTCTCTCCGATCGAAATCCGCTTCTCGCAACAGATCCGCGAGTACATTCTGGTCGCGGATCTCACGCTAGTTTCGGTTCTCTTGCTCTTGCGCGCAATCGAGCGGCCCAGCCGGCTGCGCTGGTTTTGCTACGGCTTCTGCGCGCTTGCGGGTCTCTACACGAATGTTACGTTCGTGTGCGTCATCCTCGCGCAAGGTCTCGTCGCGCTTTTCATCGCGCCCGGACGCGATATGAAGCGCAAGCTCGTAACCGGATTCATGGCGGCTGGGGCCGGAGCGGCGATACTTTACGCCCCCTGGGCCTACGTTGCATCGCGGAGCGCGGCGCAGCATTCGAGCGACATCGCGTGGGCCGCCGGCAGCTATTCACTACGCTCGACGGCGACGAAATGGGCCTTCAATATCGGTGCCGTCTTCTTCGATTCGGAATACGCGCATATCCGTTGGGGCATCGTGTTGTTACCGCTTCTCGTCATTACGGCGGTAGCCGTCGCGCGGGCTTTCGGGCGTGGCCGAGACGTTACGGCGCGGGCACTCGCGCTCGCCGTGACGTTGTCGACACTCGTGCCGCTCGTCGCGCTCGACACGCTGCATCATGGGCATTTTGCGCTCGTCGCCCGCTACCAGATGCCGACGTGGATTGGAGTCTCCATGCTCGTTACGCTGCTCGTGGTACCCGCTCTAAGCGCGCGTTCGACGCTCTCGCGCACAGGAGCGATTTGTGCGCTCGGTGCTCTCCTGATCGCCGGCGCGACATCCGTCTTCGTCGACCGCCCGTTCACGCAATGGTGGGATAATAACGATCATCTCTCCGAGAGTGCGGTAGCGAGCGTGGTTCGCGCCGGATCGCAGCCCGCGCTCGTCGTTGCGAGTATCGCCGATGATAACGCCTACGACACGTTCGTCCTTAGCCGTTATCTCGCGCCACGAACGCCGATGCTGCTCTTCCGCGACCGGTTCGAAACGCTGCCGCCGGCATACGCGGCAACGTACTTCTTCACACCGTCACGATTGTTACTCGCGCGCGTCACGGCGCTCGAGCACGTCGCTCCACGTAACGTCTCGCCAGCGCCGGAGTTCGCCGTGCCCGAGCTCAACGCGGCTCGAAACGTAAGTACCGAGACGGTGGTTTACGACAATTCGCTTTGGGAGCTGAGGCGCGACGGCGCACGACGCACACCCAGATAGGCGACGCCGACGCTTCGTGAAGAATCCGATTCACGAGGCGGCGTCGGCTGCGGCCGCGAGACCTGAAAAGCGCCGAGCGACCTTACGGTTATTTACGAAGCAAGCACTAGTCTTGCAGCAGAATCATCACGGAGCCGAGACGGTCACGGGACGTGGTCTGCGTTCGACTCGGAAGAGACGTTTAACGCTTAGCGTTAACGGAAGTTCCACTATGCGGTAAAGCCCAAGGGAGCCGCAGATCACGAGCAGCAGTGCTCCGGCAAGAAACATCGCATCTCCGACTCGTCCGTGCAAGTGGAGATGGCCGAAGAAAGCGCTATAGGCGCCGAGCATCATTCCGTGCCAGAGATACATCGTATACGAAGCGTCGCCGACAGCGATCAGGATAGGCGGCGGTTCGACGTGCGCGCGTTGTTCGAGCGCGGCCGCTCCGTACACGATCAGCATCATCGCCGGACCCGCCCACAGGACGCGAAACCATGTCAAATCGAGCGTGGCGAAGCCCTCGAAGCGCGACGAGTAGACCGCTACGCCGAGCGCGATAAGGGCGCCCGCCGCGAGAACCGTGCGCGGAGCGAAGATATGTTTATGGAGGAGCAGATAGCCGATCGCTCCGCCGCCCATAAATTCGAAGGACAGCGGGCTACCCAAGAACTGCACGATGTTGAGACCCGTCGCGCGCGCCGCCACGCTGAGGATCAAGGTCGCGAGGAACCAAATGCCGAGGATCGCCGGAATGCGCGACGTCGAAAAGTGCAGCGCGATCGCAAAAACGACATAGAAGTATACTTCGAACTCGAGCGACCACGCCACGAACATCAATGGAGGGATGTGGGACGGAACGAGAAGTGCCGACGTGATGAGCGAGGCAGGCGTCATCGGACCAACGTTTTGTTGCAGCGGAAAGAGAATGCCGATCGTGAGAAAAACGGCGAGGGCGGCCCAATACGCCGGATAGATTCTCAGGATACGGCGCGTAAGAAAGGCTTTGGACGCGCCCGGCGTGCCGAAGGCCTTCCAGGTCGTGGTGACCATGATGAAGCCGCTGATGACGAAGAACAAGTCGACGCCGATCGCGCCCGCGGCTCCGAAACCATGCAAGAAGCCGCCGCCCGGCACCAACCGATCCTCGAGCCGTGGAACGTGGTCGCAGGCGACGAGGAGCGCCGCTAAAGCACGCAGCCCCTGGATACTTCTCATCTTCAAATGGTCAACAAGCCTCGATAAAATCTTCGGCAGCGAGCCTGGTCAACTGAGAGACCCGGCGCGAGAACCGCCCCGCGGTGGAGGTTCGTTCGGGAATGCAGGTACGAAACCGCCGTAGCGCGCGGCGCGGCTGGGTGGTCTCACTCGCTGGTTCGCGAACCGCTCGGCGAGTTACGTTATATCTATCGCTTGCGCCGCAGGACGCTAAAAATCTCTGATAGCGAAAGTTCTAGCCCGGGGAATTCACGATGCGTCCACGTCTCGTTGGTTCGAGTCTCAAAATGTTCGCCGTCGGGGCCGAAGGTGGAGAACGATCGTGTTTCTGGATTGACCTCGAGTACTACCCGGACGCCGGCGGAAAGGTAAACGTCGCGTTTGGCGTCACGGATTTTCTGCTTGTCGTCCGGAGATATAATTTCGACGACCAGCTCCGGCGCGACGTTCGGAGCCTCGATTTCCGCATCGGAGAGTGGCGCGAGGCGCTCGACGGAGATGTAGGCGACATCCGGAACGAGTGGACGGCACTCGAGTGAGCCTTCCGGAAGCAAACGAAAGCGCCACTCAGGTCCGACGTCTCCGCGATCTCCCGCCCAAGCCGTAATTTTATCGTTAATGATACCCTGAAGTAGGCTGTGCGCGCGGGTCGGGCTCACTTTCTGGACCGCTTCGCCGAGAATCCATTCATACGCGGGCGAAGCGTCAGGTAGAACGATCTCATGGACGACGGACATGCTTTCTTCCTCGGCTTACGCCACTGGCGATTCGAGGTGCGTAGCGACAGCCCTCGCAGCGGGCTTACGCCGCGATCAGCGCGAGGTAGGGCACCGTGAACGTCGCGTCCTCATAGTTGTAACGCTTCGGCGTCACGACGCGCTTCGCTCGGGCGGCGCGTAGAGAAACAGCGGCCGCATCCCGGTTCGACGTCTCACGGGTCGACGAGATCTCAGCCCTTTAGGCGCGCGCCAGTAGACGCAGGAAGGCCCGCTCGGCGAAATCCGCATCGCGTTCGATGCGCGTAAACGTCTCGAAGCGCACTTGCGCCGCGAGTGCCCGTTTGCGTTCGAGGGCCAGCCCAAGTTCGCGATACGCGGCTTCGAGTTCGGCGCCGTCGAGATCCGCGAGCGAACGCTTGAGGCGGGCGATGCGCTCGTCGGCATCGGTCGAGAGTTCGGAAGCGACGTCGCGTTCTATCTCGCGATAGCGTGCGATCAACCGCTCCATCTGATCGACGCTCGGTAAACCACGGGGCTGCTGCGGCGGCGGGCTCGCGCTCGACTTCGCACGGCCGTTACCCGTAGCCCGCGTCGGAGCATCGAAACCGGGATAGACGCGTATGATGGACGCAATCTTTTGCGGACCCTTCGGCGATTGCAAACCTTCCGCGATGCGAGTCTCTACCAGTTTTGTGCGCAAGCCGGTGTCGTCAATGCGCTTCAGTAACGACGGATCGGCATCCTCGGGCGGCAAGCGGCCGCCGAAGAAGTCGCTCTTCGCCGCTTCCGGAAGTGCCAGTGCGCGAGCCAGTAGCCGCTGTCGGTCGCTCTCTGCCATAGCGCTTAATCTTCGGCGAGCCCAATGGCGCGCCTCGTAAGCGTGATGACGACACGTTTCGCGCCGGGCGGAGGTGCGTCGCGCGGTTGCGGTATAGCTGCTCGCATGATTGCCGGACAGCATCCTACGCGCGCCGTCGCGCGCTCTGCGCGCGGAATGGTGGCTTCGCCGCACGCGCAGGCAACGGCGGCGGGGGTAGCCGTTTTGCGGCGGGGCGGGAACGCGGTCGACGCCGCGATCGCCACGAACGCCGTCCTCGCGGTCGTGTATCCCGCAAGCTGCGGCATCGGCGGCGATGCGCTATGGCTCGTGTACGAACCGAAAACGCAGGCCACCATCGCCTACAACGGTAGCGGGCGGTCGCCCCTGGCGCTGCAGCGAGACGTGCTGTACGAACGGGGTCAGCGCACGATGCCGATTCGCGGTGCGTTCACGGTTACCACGCCCGGCTGCGTGCGGTCGTGGGAAGACGTCGCGGCGGCTCACGGCACGCGCGGGCTCGACGAACTGCTCGAGCCGGCCGAACACTACGCGCGCGCCGGATTCGTGGCAACGGACGTCGTTGCCGAGTCCTTCGCCCGCAACGAAGCGTTGTTGCGAGAAGACCCGGGTGCGACGCAGCTCTTTCTGACGCGCGGCCAACCCGCGGCCGGTGACGTTTTATACAACGTTCCACTTGCCGAGTCGCTAGCGGCAATTCGGCGCGCGGGTGCGGACGCGTTCTATACGGGAAAAATTGCCGACGCCATCTGTTCGACGCTTGCGGCACTGGGCAATCCCATGACACCGAACGATCTGGCCGCGCAGACGACCGAGCGGATGACGCCGCTGGCGCTGCATTGGAACGGTTGCGAACTCGTCGCGCACCCGCCGAACTCGCACGCCGCTATCGCCTTGATGGTGCTCGGGGCGCTCGAACACGACGGGGCGGCAAGCGATCTCGACTGGACGCATCTCGCGCTCGAAGCGATTAAAGACGCGTTCACCGAACGCGACATGCGCTTTGCGGAACCTGCGGCGATGCGCACGCCGATCGACGATCTGCTGACGCCGCAAGCCCTGAGCACCGCGCGGGCGCGTCTCGATCCGGCGCGCGCGCGTAGGCGGCGCTCGCCCGTCGATCGAGGCGGTACGATCGCGGTCGTCGCCGTCGATGAAGAGGGTCGCGCGGTCTCGCTCATCGAGAGCTTGTACATGAATTTCGGCTCCGGGATCGTCGCCCGCGGCACGGGGATCTTTTTACACAACCGGGGTGCGTACTTTAATCTTGAAGATGGGCATCCGAACGTCTTGGACGGCCGCAAGCGCCCGCTGCACACGCTGTCGCCTGGAATGCTGTTGCGGGACGGACGGCCCGAGTTCGTATACGGGACCATGGGCGGGGACGGACAGCCGCAAACGCACGTGCAGCTCGTGCACGATGTGTACGAACGCGGAATGTCGGTGCAGCAGGCAATCGATGCACCGCGTTTCGTTTACGGCCGTGATAGCGAATCCGCGTTTGCGGATTCCGTGCGCATCGAATCGCGTGCCGCTCCCGAGATCGTGTCGGGCTTGCGCGCACGCGGACACATCGTGGACGTCGTCGCTGCGTTCGATCATGCGCTCGGACACGCGCACGCTATCGCGATCGATCGCGCCCGCGGTTCGCTCGCCGGGGGCTCCGATCCGCGCGCGGATTCGCTCGCGCTCGGACATTGACGCGCGCGAGCAATCGGTATCGGCGCCGTTGCGGCTAAGGTCGCGTGGCGCCGCGCGCGTTCACGAAGAGCGCGTACAGCGACGTACTCGCGGTCATGAACAGCCGATTTTTAAGCTTGCCGCCGAAACACAGATTCGCGCAAACCTCGGGTAAATGGATCTTGCCGATCATATCGCCGCTCGGCGAATAGCAGCGAACGCCGTCTTCAGAAGGCTCGCCCCACCCCATGCTCGCCCAAACGTTCCCCTCGACGTCCACGCGGATCCCGTCGGTCGAGCCGGGCGCGAAGTTCTCGGCGAAGATGCGTCCGTTGCGCAGTCGGTCGCCCGCGACATCGAACACGCGGATATGCGCGGGGCCGCCATGCGAGATGCCGCTATCGACAACGTACAGTCGTTTCTCATCGGGCGAAAACGCCAACCCGTTGGGGCGCTCGAAGTCGTCGGCCACGATCGCGCACGAGCCTGTCGCGGGATCGACCCGGTACACGCGAACGGGTAGCTCGCACTCGCTTTTATAACCCTCGTAGTCCGTAAGTATTCCGTAACCGGGATCCGTGAACCAGACGGAGCCGTCGGCCGCCACGGCGACATCGTTCGGGGCGTTGAGACGCCTTCCGTTCACGTTGTCGATTAACACGGTTATCGTTCCGTCGAGCTCGGTTCGCGTAACGCGCCGTGTGCCGTGCTCGCACGTGATGAGCCGGCCTTCGCCGTCGCGCGTATTGCCGTTCGCATGCTCGGAGGGTGCACGAAAGACGCTGACGTGGCCATCCTCTTCGAGCCGGCGCATCATCCGATTATTCGGGATGTCGCTCCAAAGGAGATAATTGCCATCGGGAAAGTAGACCGGGCCTTCGGCCCAGCGAAAGCCGGTCGCGATGCGTTCGATCGCCGCATTGCCGATCTTACCGGTGAAACGTTCGTCGAGCACTTCGATGCGAGGATCCGGATAGCGCGTATCGGGCAGGTGGCCGAGAGGCAAGACGTTACGGGCGTCGTCGTTAAACATGCGTTCGGCAGCGCAAGTTCTGACGTTCCAACTCCGTCCGGTACGGGTGATGCATCATTTACGGAGAGACGGAGCCGCCTTCAACATTGGCCCGTAGCATTTGTGCGTTCAAGATCCGTATCCCATAGCGCGAAAATAACTTATCTGCGGTAACCATCGTAAGTCCCTCGATCGCGGTCTGCGCAATGAGGAGACGATCGAAGGGATCGCGGTGGTGAAACGGGAGCGTCTCCACGGCGGTTGCGTGCTTCACGTCGACGGGCAACGACTCGATGCCGAAATGCGCCATTCTGCTGGGCACAAATTCGGCTGCCGCCAGAGGCAACTTCAGCTTCCCGATTGACACTTTAATGGCGATTTCCCACGCTGAAGCAGCCGAAAGCAGTACTACGTCGGCTAGGTCGAACGCGTTGCGCATGAAGCGCGGCAAACGCTCGGGCTCAAAGGAAAGCCGGAGGAAGATATTCGTGTCGACCAATAGTCTCACGGCACATATTTTTCAAAATCGGCGGGCGTTTCTTCGAAATCCGGGCTCATGCTGACCAGGCCGCGATCGATTCCGAAGTTATCGGAGCGCCGTCGAGGCTTTATGGAAACAAGTCGTACCAGCGGCTTACCGTTGCGAGCGATGGCAATATCTTCGCCCCGGCTCGCAGCCTCGACAAGCCCCGATAGGTGCGTCTTCGCCTCATAAAGATTGACGATTCTCATCTAGTCTAGTGTACCAAACCAACTTTAAGCCGTCAATCGTATTCGGCGCCTCGGACGAACGTAAGTTCAGCGCTACAGTTTGGCTTGTCAAGCGGTGACCGACTGATCGCTCGTCGACGTGCGCATCGCCTGGATCTGCAGACTTCGTCTCCATTCGCGCCCCGCGAACCCGGGCGCGTCTCGCCGTCGGACCGTCCATTCGCGACTGTGTCACAGCGTTGGCACAGCATAGCGGTAAAGTTTAAAAACGCGATGACTGAAAAACCGCGACTACTGAGGACCGCGAAGGAAGTGTAACGATGTCTGTTCCGCAACTCGATTTCGGAATTGGCGGCGGAGCAATGGCGTCGCGCCAAAAAAGCTTGGCGCTCCAACCGTGGGTGGCTCGCGCTTGGCACAGCTGGCCTGGGCTATCTGTCCATGGCCTGCTACGATTTTTTTGTCGCGAAATACTCGCCATATCTTTCCGCCGGCGATCTCGTGCCGCTCGTCCAGATGATAGCAGCGGCTGACATCTTCTTTGCAGCCGTGCTCGGCCCTGGGCTTACATATAGCGGACTGAGCGTTGTGATGCCTAACCTCATTCGACAAAACGGCGAGCACCTTTTCATTCAACCGGACAAAATCACATACCGTTTGTTCTACATTTCGGCAGCGACTGCTTCGGTCGGTTCAGTTTCTATCGCCCTCAACGTTGATCGTCAGCATAGCGTTGCGTGGTTGCTGTCAGGCCTGCTGGTAGCAATTGTATTGCTTCCCGTATTGGCAGTCTTTCGAAAACAAACACGAGCAACGATTCTCCAATCTACGCCCGCGGCGGCCGCGGCAGTTTTCGGCTGGATCACGGGGATGGGCATTGTCGGCTATCTGATATTCTTAAGCATTTGGAGTGAAAACGCCGGCAGCGTAGGACAACTGAGTGCATACATTTTTATCGTCCTAACCGCGTTTGCGAATCTTATCGTGGTTGAACTCTCGGAGAAGGAGAAGTCCAAGGCTGCGTTGCTTAGTTTCGTAATGATCTACGGCTTTTTATTCGTCACCGATCCACGGCTGATTTTCGGTGCCGCATATCGCCTCACGCACTATGGCGACGTACCGGCGACGTTGACCACGCGAGCTGCGTTCACGGAATTTCCGGCGATTGCGAAACGGTGCTATCTATCGAGCCCGGCAGCGTTGACATACCGTATTCACCTTGTAAATCGTCTAGGTCCTGATCTGTGTTGGCGCCGGGTTAAGGTGAACCCACCTCCGCCGGGATAAGGCGAACCCACCTCCGAGCCGGGCCGGTGCCTGGAAATGGCGGAGCCCCCCTGAAGACGTTGGTGTTAGATCAGCGCCAACAGG